>Ga0325410_1001368_pt1 | contig 26898 bp, 17 predicted proteins | sample PopdelMetagenome_16_FD_206182 | JGI IMG/M metagenome (GOLD analysis project Ga0325410, IMG submission 206182) | Populus deltoides microbial communities from Bellville, Georgia, United States - Xylem-PdIQD-R3 | ecosystem: Host-associated > Plants > Phyllosphere > Stem > Wood/Secondary xylem...
CAACAAATACTTGGCACTTTCATAGCCCAACTGTATGGTATAACCGACACCTGTGCTATGAAAGGCACTTGATTTGTTGTTAACATAAGTTATCACTATGAATACCTGATAATATTTACAAGTATTGACATTACTCGAATAAGATAATTAATGTAATCATGTTAACAATTTATAATCTGATTGGAACCTCCTTTGTGTGTGGTTTCCCGTCAAGTAATAAAAAGAGTTTATATTATACTTGTTTGAAATATCATTAGTAGATCCTCTAACCTTGACAATTATTTTATCTTTATTTAATCCTTACATGAATATCACAGCTTAAAAGTTTTCTTCAACTCCTTTTTATTTATTGTTTATAATTTTATATACTTCACCTCCCTGTGGTTCGACCTCAGTTTTGTTGGGTTATTTATTACTTCGATACTCTTATATTTGAAATAAGACATCAACTCTTTGATCGTGTCATAGATAATTTATTATTACTTTCCCATATGGTTCTTTCATTCCACAAAGATGCTTTAACTTAGATGAGACGAGAATCAATCATTGAGCATATAATAAATTAAAGAGAAAAGGGTTATGCAATAATGATTCAAAAGAAGAATAAGAATCTTCTCCCATGAAATGGGAATCCACGACAAGAGCAAACGCAAACCATAAACAAAAAAGCAGAGTACAGTAAAGAAATAACATGTAAGAAAAGGGAGATAAAGCTTACAATATTTAAATCCAAGCATAAAACAAATTGATTGGTAGAAATGAGACAAAGCCAAAGGAGAACATAGAAAACCAACAAAACAATTGTCCATTGAATAGTAAACATGGAAAACTCTCAAATATTAGTGAAAGAAAACAAATTCCAAGCCATGAAGAGGGAAGAGGTGGCTGTGAATTTAACTATTCATCTTAAACAACTGGATCCACAGTTCAGACGGGAAAGAATGCACAATGAATCTCCCATCTGCTTTAGCTATATACCATCAAAACCATGGTGCCACCCACATCAACCAAAAGTATATGGGTTTCCTTTTCTGTTTCTTTTTTCCCCTTAATCTCCTCAACCCTGATCCTCCAACCCCATCCACACCTGTATCATGTCTGTCCATAACACCCATCTCTCTGCGCTACTCACGATGAAGAAACTCAGATAGTAAAACACATTAGAAAAAAGAAGGGCAGAAGCAAGAGGATGTGTTGACGGTGACTAATTTGAGAGATGAAAGCACTCTCTCTCACACACATCAAAGGAGAACTAATGTGGGGGGGGGGGGGGGGGGAAGATGATGGCAGGAGACAGAGAAGAAAAAGCCATGGTGGCCAAAGGACCACTTTTCAACTTTTTTTTGGTAGAAGATATTTTAGAAAACTTAAATTACAAGGGAAGAAGGGATGAAGTGCACTTTACTATCTTTTGACTTCATCATTCACTGAAAAAAAATGCAAATATTATTGGCTGGGATTCAATGAAAGTTCTAGAGAGTTCTTCACGAGAATGCATAATTAAACAATGTAATATTATTGTATTTTTTATTACATTTGCATTAAAATCATTAGGGTGTTATATTTTGAGAATTGAATTTTTCTTTTGAAATGATGATACAATATTGTTTAAAAAATAAAACTTTTAGTGAAGATTTTTTTTTTAAAAAAATTGAGTATATTAACGAGATAAAAAGATTTTAATTAGTGATGTATATTTTTTATCTTTATTTAATCATTTTGATTTTTTTGGGTACATCGATTTTTATAATAATGTTTTTGGTTTTTATTAAATAAATGGCGTAGAAAAAATATTATATTTTTTAAAATTAAATATATTAATAACAAAATGAAAACATTTAGTGGAAAATCATTTTGTTTCAATAAAAATTAAATTATCATTTTTTAAAAAGAAAATATAAGTTCCACAGAAATCATATTTAGCAATGCTTGAACATAACGTTACATGACATCCAGGATAGTCTCCTTTATTTAACAACAAACTAGGTAATTGATATGGAGCTTGAACTGAAACTACAACAACCAATCTCACACAGAAAACCTTCTCTTCTTTCTTCTCATTGAATTTGCTTGAATGGCATAACTTCTACGCCATTAGAGAAAAAAGAAGCAAAAGATTCCATTTCAGGCCTCTTCAAAGCCACGCCAATTTCAGTCCTTCGGTCACTTCCATTTCCAATATCCAACACTGAAAACGATCCAGTTCTATCTATGGATGTGAGCTCCACCTTCTCGACATTTCCCCATCCAAAATCCGTGTTGTAAAATTCCAATCCGGTCGATCCAGCAACACCAATGGGTTGCACTTCTGGTCCCAAACTTAACAACATCTCAAGCCTCTCTTTTGAACCTTCAAGGAGTCCCTTCTCCAATCCCTTTATGGAAGCGCTAAGCTTCTCGGCTATAATAGCCAATCCATTTTCCTGCATAAAATCTCCAGCTTTAGAAACTAAGTGATGAACCACAACAGTGTCACCAAAGTGATTTGGTGGAAGAGGAGGGTCTAAACGACTTCTACAATCCGCTGACCACACAAAATAAACCTCTCTGTCGGCATCTCCTCCTCTTGCTTTGACAAGACAGATCGATACATAAGAGCATGCCAGAACATAAGTGGAGAGATTAAGTCGTTTTGTAGGGTCTGTTGCTTCCGGGTGATAACGCAACACACTTTCTCTAAGCTTCTTAATGACTTCACTAGATAAATGAAAGGTTGCTCGAAGCAAGTTAGGTTGCACTTCAAGTTTCGGCAACGGCTTCACACTTTTTGGGTTCGAGTGTGAACCTGATTCTAACCGTTTCCCCATGGTTGCCCACAAGTTAATATACGCCTCCTCCAAACCTTTTGAGTCTTGGATACTTTTCCATTCAAAACTTGGGGTGATTTCTCCTGGCAATAAACGTGGGGCTTCACCTTTTTCGACAATATATTTGCATGTATAAGCCCAAGCTCTGAGGAACATAGATGCGCTTTTCCCGTCAAATAGTGCATGGTGAGTTGCCATACCAATGCAAAAGCCTTTGTTAGGAAATAATGTTACTTGTAAAGCCAATAATGGTGACCTAGTTTCAGTTGCGACTAATTGGGGAGCATAAGGATGCGATTCAACAGCTTCATGGATTCCATTGCCTATAAGGCGATCGAAATCACCATTACACTCGGCAAGTGTAACTGAAACGGAATCGTTTTTAGGATGGTAAACAAAGAAGGGTCTGGAGGATTCAGGGGGCCATGTTAGGCTGCCGGCGATAGGGAGGAAGTGGAGGAGTGCATGGGAAAGTGATTGTTTGAGACTGGGGAAAATTACAGAGTGAAAGAAGGTAGGGTTTGAATCAGTAAGTTTGAAGAAGTAGAGGCACTCAGATGGAGGAAATCTGAGATATGTCAGTTCAAAAAAAGTAGGAGAGAGTATTGTTTCGGTGGCTGACTTGGTAGAGTCATAAGCGGCAGCCACTTCGCATATATCAAGTATCTTTACAGAGTTCGGTGATGCCATAAAGATAGCTAGAGTGAGAGAATGAGAGAGAGAGATTGAGAGTGGGATATCTTTATAGAACTCGGCAACCAATAGTTGTCAGATTGATCGAAATTAGCCAATAAAAAAAGAAAAGGAAAATATATGTGCTAGCGTCCTTATCATGATGTCCGTCTTCTAGTTTTGACTGACTGGTAACTTGGTACTACTCTCCGCTCATCTATGTACTTGTAAGTGTTTAAGGAAATGAGCCATTTCTGTGCCAGGAAAAAAACAAAAGGATAGTAGTTGAGCTTGCTCCTTATCATGATGTTCTTGTTACTGACTGGTACTTCTCCAGTCATCCATAATTCTTCTCAAAACCTCCAGTCATCCATAATTCATCCATGATAAAAATACTTAATAAAAAACTATATAAAATTATTATAATTATAATATTTTTATTATATTGAAGTGTTGTTTATAAATATTTTTAACTAATTTTCTATTAATATTAAATATTAATTAAATTTATTGAAATTAGTACAAATTATATTTTTTTATAAGAAAAAGTTACAGGCTTGAACTTTAGTTAACCAATCATTTTCTATTTATATGTGTAGAGCAATATATAATATTAAAGATAAAGATTATAACACTAAAGTAGTGCTTATAATATTTTCTATATATATATTTTAATGTTTATTATATATACATTCTATAATATGGGTAGAAGTTGCATTTTAAAGTTTTTTTTTCAGAAATGTATTAAAATAATATTTATTATTATTTTTTAAAATATTTATTTTTGACATCAGCACATTAAAATCCTTAAACACTTAAAATATTAATTTTAAGTAAATTTTTTTAAAAAACAAATTAGCTTTTAGCCAAACGGCCCCTTGATCCTTATCTCTACGACTTCCCTGTATTTATATTGTTTAGATCCCTTGAAAACAAAAATATTGCTAGGAAATTTTTTATTGTTTCTTATTGATTTGTTGACTTCTAATTAATTAAATTTTTTTTTAATGTGCATGATATCTTTCCTATAATTTTCCAATTTTTTTTTAATTTCTTATCTATTTTTCATATATATTTTTTTTTGCATAGTCTTCCATTATTTTTTAGTCCCTAATCATTTTAGACTATTTTTTTAGTTCCTATAATTTTCCAATTTTGTTTAATTTCCTCTACTTTTTTATGCTTGACTTCAATTTGGCTCCCTAAATTATTTATATTCTCTTTCTGTTATATGTATTTACCTATTCTATTACGCAAAGAAAGTAACAACAATCCAAAGTAACAACATTTTTTTTTCAGGAAAAAAATTATCTTTAAAAATACATGGAAAAGCTAGAAGTAAAAAATAAATTATCACATCTTTCTTTTGTTTTCCACAATTTTATTGTGTAATAACTTTTTTGTTATTTATAAAGCAAATCTCGAATAAATGAATCATTTAATTATTATTCAAGAATATTAACAAAATGGATAATATAAATTATTAATACACGGCTCTTTATTTTTTTTTAAACACAAAAAAAAAAAATTAAATGCAATTTTTCTAATTATCATAAACGGATTTATTTTTCTTTTACTCGTAGCTTCATCCTGAAGTCTCCAGTGACACTTTCCATGTCTATGTAATTATTACGAATAGTAGAAAGTACACATTGATTAACACTTTTGTTTGACAACAATCGTATTAGACTTTTATTACACATTGATTGACACATTAGTCTGTCGTCTACTTAGCATGCTGTCCCTCCTTCCATAAAAGATTCTCCATCCCCCTTCGCTAGAGGAACGACAAGACCATAGTTAGTGGTGTGATTTTGTCATGTGAATTATTCACTAGATATAAACATGCCTAAAATTGTTTTGAGCATCCAATTATGATTGGAAGATATTTGAGAGTTTATTTGATTTTATATTTTAAAAATATTTTTAAAAAAGATTAATTATTATTTTTTATTTCAAATTAATTTTTTTGATGTTTTCAATTGTTTTGATGTGTTTATGTAAAAAATAAAAAATATGTTCTAATTACGAGAAAAAAACTTTGAAAAACAACTGTTATTACAGTCCTAAACACCCATTTAATGTTGATTAGTAACTTCACAGAGAGGGGGGTGAACATCTTCGGGTCAAGCTCTTATGTTCAGTAACGGACGTCTTCTAGATATGTTCTAATTACGTGGCCCTTGCTACATTGTAGGTCAACCTTTTATTTTCATAAAAAATATCAAAAAAATCTAAGACTCAAGAGCGTTGGGTCTGGCTACAACACCAGACCCAACAGTAAATATTTATAATATTAATAATAATATATAACTTGTCTGTCCAAGTTCTTATATTTTTTAATCTTTTTAAAAAACAAGTTATGGTTTTTCTTCAATAGTAATAATATTTTTTTTTGTTTTTTTTACTAATGATAATGACGATGATGATGATGATGATAATAATAATAATAATAATAATAATAATTGATTAGTGGTGGTGGTGGTGGTAATAATAAAAATTGATTAGTGGTAGTAGTAGTAGTAATAATAATAATTGATTTTAATCTTAAAATCAAATCAATGTTTTTTTAAGCGAGTCAAGTCCAAGATAGTGTGGGTCCACCACGTATGCCGAAACCACTACACTTGAACTTGGCAGCGGTCAAGTCCAAGGTAGCGTAGGTCCAATGCGCATTCTAAATCCACTACACTTAGACTCCAAGTTCACGGTACATGGACTTGGCTATTGGCCAAGTCCAAAGGACTCCTAGACTTAGTAGGCAACCAAGTCCAGGGTATCGTGGGTCTAGCACACATGCTGGACCCACTACACATGGACTTGGCAGACAGCGAAGTCGAGTTGGCAGTTGGCCAAGTCCAAGGTAGCATAATAATATTTATACCTTGGACTTGGCCAACTGCAAAGTCTTAGTACCTTGGACTTGGATGATTGCCAAGCCCATGACCACATGAGTTAAAATTTAAGTTTTTTTTCAAAGTTTTTAATTTTATCTTTGAAATCAAATTTAAGATTTTTTTTCTAATAGTAAAAATATTTTTTTAAAAAAATCATTAATAATTTTATATCTGAACGGTAAAAAGTCCCTCAACACATGCATATTCTCCCCCTTCAAGGACATGGTAGTATTTTCATTTTTTTTTGAAAACACAAAGAAGCCCCTAACCAAACGGTTAAGAACGGATGTGAAGAAACAACATACTCTAAGATTGAAGCATGACAAATAGGTTCTTAAGATTAAGCGCAAAGTGGACAGATCTATTGAAAGGTATATGTGACTAAGGGCTTTACATAAAAGGCGGGAATCCATTATGAGGTTTGTAGACCAATTCTTACATTCGTCTCCATTAGGCTCATTCTAGCCATTGTCGCACATCTAGCTAGATCTAGAGCTCAACCAAATGTTAAAACTGAATTTCTTATTTTAATGGGGATCTTTATGAATAGATCTAAATGGACCAATCCGTCAGCTTATTGTTAATTCTAAAATAAGATTTACCATTTTTACTGCATGATGCAAGATTTAACATAATTAGAAGACAAAATACATAGAATAGTAATGTATGCTTGTTGCGATGTCGCGGTCGCACAAATTAATTATCCTATCTTCAAACACAACACACAAGATAGTATAGAGCAAGCAAGGGGTCGATCCCACGAGGAAGATTCAAGTCAGATTTTTATGCTAGATGATATGTAATTTGGGGGGAGTTGGACGATATCTAGGCTAAAGCAAAAGAAAACAGAAAACTATCAAACAAAATTTAATAAAATCAGAAAATTATCAAAAGAACAAACCTTGGTCACAAACACATATCCACCTATAGAAATCAGAACTAATCATGGAAACGAAACATCAATTTATATTCTGAATATTTATCTCTTCTTAACATTGGTTAGTTAACGGATCCGCCGTATAACTAACCCTAACCATCAAACAATCACAGCGTCCTCACTAGTAATTTAATTCAATGGCAGCCTTAAGAACTAGATAAGTTGATTAATCAAGAAAACATAACTGTCCGCAGTCTATGTTTGATTTGATTGAATGTTCTCCCTAAGATTAATAACGTAGATCCACCACAATTATTAAACTCAATTGCTTCACAAGTTCATATACCACAACTCCGGTTTTGATATCAAACTTAGCAATAGATTGTCTACAATAATAACTTAGAGTCCGCTCTAGTAATTAAAATAAACAATCATAGGAAAAATAAGCATAGAAGAACAAACATATTCATCATATAAACTGAAAAGAAAAGATAAAATAAATCTCACAGTTCTTGAAGTCTGAAGGTTTTTGTGTCCTTGCAACCAAGAAAAAGTGTTTAGCCTTACATGTTTGTTGAACAACTAATAAAAAAGAAGGAAGAATGCATAATTTAGGGTTTCTTAGAGGAAGGGGGCATTTTTCTCTTCTTGGCTGGCTGCCCCCTTTCTTTTCTCTCTTTCTTTTTATATGCTAAGAAACCCTAGTCCCTATTTTACAAAATACTCCTCCTTTAAGTTGACAGTTTACATTTAAGTACTTCAATAACTATTTTTCTAAAAAGAAGAAATAGCCTTGCATTAAATCTTCAAGATTTGACTTAGAGGAGCTAAATTGCTGAAATAAAAACTTGGACGCCGGTTTAGATGCTTCGAAACATAATTTGGATATGTTCCTTCACGAAACCTGTTTGCTGGCAGAATTCAACTGTCATCTTTGGAAAATCATATCTCCCTCATATGACATCTTTTTTGCTGAAAGTTTGAACGTTTATATTATTGTTGGTCAGGAATCCAACAAAATTAAGTTTGCATCAATTGGACTTCTATAGCTCCAGATATTCAAGTCGAAATGGCCGAAGGTCAACACTGGCAGATTGCGAGATTTGACTTTGAAAGCTGCGATTTCCATGATCTTCCTTATTTTATTTTCTTTCCTTATATTTCCAAAAAGGTATGGATGTTAGCTTTTTAGTGCCACTAGAATCACTTCATTTTGACCTCTAGACCTCACGCTCTGCACAAAACATCGACTGAAGGTCAAATCTGCCAATTATCTCCAATTTACTCATATTTGCATCTTTCATCCAAAAGTGCCTTCAAAACATAAAACAAAGAATATCATGGCATTTTATATATAAAAACATTGGCAAAACACTAGTTAAGTGTGGGTGAAACTATCGAATAATATGGTTGCATTAATGCTACTGTTGTATACCAACACACTGAACAATAAAAACACTAATACAAAAGCCTCATGATTCAACAAATGTAAATGAATAAGCGCTTCCAAATTTTTTTTAATACAAAAGTGAGGAATAGGATGTAGCTCTTCCAGCAACTATAGCAACATGCATGTTGCCTTGGACCTGACAATCTTGCATAATAGAAAAGGTGAATGTTATTGTGTTTATAAATTGTTGGCTTAGCCAATGTTGTCATATTGGTGGAACAATACCTTTGATTTGGTTGAAGCACTTGTCTTTTGTTTCTTTGGAGGGTCATTAGCTAATTGACTTGCTTGTGCTTGGGCAACTTTGCTTAATGGCCTGCTTGGCTGTGAAATGCAGCAAAAGGACATTCCAAGCCATATTGGTGTTAGAATAATTTATGATGGACAATTAAAATGTGTAAAGTAGCAAAAAATTAATTAAAATGATGTTTTGATTTGGAGTGGAAAAGAGACAAACCTTTGTTGAACATAATTAGAATCGAAATGAAGTTTTCTCTTTATTTTCACAACTAAACTAACATTATATGCCTGCTACATCCCAGGTGGAGTGATTGTCAATGGTGTAGTTGAGAGGCTGGATTGTTGTTCAATATTTGTTGTGGTAAGGGGATTAGATGGAGTGGTACGTGCAGTGTTTGACATAACAATCGATGTATTGGAAATTGCACCAATATTTGATGTTTGTGGTTGTTCTTGATGCATGTCTACTTGCTCAATTGGCACATCATCGAATACATTTTTCACAACAACATCACAACAGTTTGTAATTGATTGGAATGCTCCAAATCATAATTGAAAAATATATGTTTTATTCAGCTTGCTTGCTATGGGTAGTGCGATAATTGAAGGGTCACTAAAGCCCCTATCATAAACATAGTGATGTGTTAATGATCCAAAAACATTTTATGCAACTTTACCAATCATGAGAAAGTTTGTAACATCCTTTTCAGCAGTGACAACACAATTAAGGTGAAACCTACATAAATCGTAAAAAAGGTGTGTGAAAGTTAATACATTTGAAAACATGCCACCGTGTGTGTATGAATCATGAATTGATTAGTACTTAAAAATGCATTTTTATCAAGGTTTTATATCATCATTTTGCACTTGAAGTATCAATAATTCCTTAACTAAAGCATGTTTTATAATAACAAGTCTGATACCATAAGATACCTTTAATTTATGGTAAATGTTCATCTTAAATGCAGGCCTATCACATAAATGAAAGGATTGATTGATGAGTTCAAGTATGGAAATTGAACGGACAAAGAGAGGGTCAAACTTAGAAAAGAGATGCTGGTTCAGTCCAAACTAGAACATTGTTCGGTCATCGGGTCATATCTGGAGCTGTAGATCTTGGATTTAGGTCTGATTTATATGGATGGAAAGCTAAGACATAGGCCTAAAACTTTCATGGGAGTCCAAGATTTAAAAAGGCCGTTTTCAAGTCCAAATTGTAGCAACAACAGAGAAGTCTGAATCTGTCCTGTAGCCCAGACACTGTTCAATTTTTAGCCCATATCTCGAGTTCTAGAAGTCCAAATGACCTCTAGTTTTTTTTCTTGGAAAGCTGAGACAATTTCCTAGAACTTTCATGATTTAAGTTGGTTCAAATTATGATGTTATCAATGATGTTTTTGGCAGACAAGAAGATAAGGATAGTTACAAGTCAAGATGTGGCCACCCACTCAACAATTAGTCAACAAATCAATAGTTCTGAATTTTCACCTATAAAAGGAGGCATTTGCCATGTATTTAGGCATCTTGGTTTTCAGATCAAGATCATGCTCTTGCTCTCTCTTTATATTTTGTAATGCTTAAGTTTTGCTTATATTAATCTCTTGCTTATGCTTTTCATTTCCTTTCCTTGTTTATTTATGTTTCTCTCTTTCATTATGTTTAGCTAAGTTTATCATGTCAAGGTGAAAAGGTTACACTAATGGTGTAAGAATAAGTATAATATAAACTCAACATGGACCTTAATATTTGATACTAACATGTTTTATATTTGTTATCTTGTTCACTTTTAATACTTTGCTTGTTAAATGGTTAATCTAGATTTATGTTGTAGAACCCTTGGTACAACAAATACTTAGCACTTTCATAGCCCAATCGTATGGTATAACCGATACTTGTGTTATGAAAGAAACTTGATTTATTATTAACATAAATTATAATCATCAATGCCTGACAACATTTACAAGTATTAGCATTATTCGAATAAGATAATTAATGTAATCATGTTAACAATTTATAATCCGATTGGAACCTCCTTTGTGTGTGGTTTCCAGTTCAATAATAAGAGTTTATGCTATACTTGTTTGAAATACCATTAGTGGATCTTCTAACCTTGACAATTGTTTTTATCTTTGTTTAATCCTTATATCAATATCACATCTCAAAGCTCTCTTTATTATTACTATTACTATTACTATTACTATTACTATTGTTGTTGTTGTTGTTTATAATTTATACAATTAACCTCCCTATGATTCGACCTCAGTCTTGCCGGGTTATTTATTACTTCGACACTCCTGCACTTGGGAGAAGACATCAATCTTTTGCTCGTGTCATTTATCAGTTAACATGAGATCGTTGCTTTATCCCGGATATGTGGAAGTTACAATCTAAATAAAAAAAATAAGTGCAGATGTTAGTTTTAAATGGATATACTTGGATAATGAACAACAAAGTAAAGTTGTGTATAGGTTACATATAATATGGAAGTCTTGAACCCTTTCATAGAGAGAGAACATGTGTAAAGTCAATGAACCTGAGGTAATATCATGACACGGCAGGAGTGAGAGGAGCAATGGCTTTGGTCTTGACGTTAGACTTAAGTTCGACAACAACGTCATTATCAATGACTATATTTGTTGATTTGTTTTCAGAGGTGTAAAGACCCTTAACTTCATAGTAGAGACCTTCAACTATTGCGCTAGTGAAATGAGCAACATCTCTTTCCTTTGATGATCCTTGAATAGCTCCACTTTTTAAAAAATAGTGGCAATTTAATGCAGAAAGAGATAAAAGTGCAATGAAAATTGAATTTGAAATAGATGACTGCATTTGCATGGTGAAAAAAACTAAACATGAAGTGAAAAAAAAGGAAGCATGAGTCAATATAAAACAAACAATAAAGTAAACATAACATTTAGTTTCAATGTTCATTGCACTTGAAAAAAACATGTATGTCAATTATTTTCTATTCTCTATATAAATAAATCATAGAAATATATGTTAATGGGAAGATAACAAAAAAAAAATAATCATACTTGATTGTCGATGAAAAGGCAATTAAAACTGATGACTTGTTTTTGAAATTTTGCAATCCATACACAACAAACTCGTGCTCTCATCAATGGATAAAAGGTGTAGTTCTTGATATCCTTAATCGGTTATATCACTCTCTTATGACAACGTTAATAACATCTTTTTAAACAATGTTCTTTGTATAGTTAACAGGTTTTTTTTTTGTCATCAAGTGTGATTATCTTGAGTCCTTTTTTCAAAGTAACTCTTGAAAAGGCAACATAAAAATGACCATGAGTGAAAACTTGGTCTTTAAAAAAAACCTCAGCAATTTTTAATGACTGCCCTTAGCTTTTGTTTATTATCATTACATAGCATGGGCGAACAAAAAATTGTCTCCTCTTGATTATGTATGCACATTTCCCATCATTTACTGGGAATATAATTCTTGGAATGAACACATTGTTGCCAATTTTGGAACCTGTTATTATTTGCGCTCCAATGACTGTCTCGGCTAGTTGTGTAACTAAAAGCCTAGTTCCATTGCACAAACCTGGTGACGGATTTAAATTCCGTAATAACATTATTGGCGTTCCTATTTTCAAGGAAAGTTTATGTGAAGGAACGCCATTAAATTCAAGTTGATTGATAAATTCAACCGGGCACAGTAAATCAGCATTTCAGCATTGCTTGATGATATGCAGACATCGTCATTATTTAGATAAACATGCTTGCTTTCTGGTGACATGTCAAGAATAAAATCATTAGTCACAGAAACTGTAGCATTTTTTAGTGTGACTATTGCTCTCTTTTGAAAATAGACAGGATCTAGGTGATGGTTGCTGATGTAAGGGTAAACTGGAGAAACCATGGATGCAATGGGGTTGAAACCTATATCTAGAAGCAGTTCTGTTGGTATTTTGATCAAGGATGCATCATAGTCATCTTTAAATGGGATGTAAGATATTTCTTAATTACTAATCATAAGAATCCATTTGGCAACCAACTGCAGCTGTTTTTTCTCGTTATCACTTAGCCCATTTGATGAGAGTCGCATGTTTTCATTGAGCGTGAAAAGTTTAAATTTATTCCATAGTGGTGAACTGCTCAAATAAGCATGGATGACTTCTTCTCTTGTCCCTCCTGGAATAACCGGCAAGATTTGCCTAAAATCCCCACCTAATAAAATTGATTTGCACCAAATGGTTGATTTTGATTGTGTGGACCGTTGCATTATTTAATACCTCAAAGCAACATCAGTTATTCATTGGAGCTTCATCCCAAACAATAAGAGATGTCATTTCAAGGAGATGTACGTTAAAGGTTCATATTCTTTTTTATCTCACGTGATGAGGTTTCAGAAATAGTGAGTGGAATCTTGAAACGTGAGTGCACTGTTGGACCACCTAGCAACAATAATGATGTTATTGTTGAAGTATTAGAATATTTACTACTTAGTTGTTTACTTGTTCTGTTAATAATGTCCTAGTTTGTAGGGCAATCAGTTGCTATTTGATTTAGTCTTATATTCACGTACACGTTCTTAGGAGTGGAATACGTGGAGTTTGTTTTCTGTTAATTTCCTTTTCTTTGTAACAGGCTTGTATAAAACCATTGCTTATGCAATCAATAAATTATCTTTTCCAGCCACCAAAACTTGCAACTTTGTTAGGAGATTTAACATTTGGTATCAGAGCTTCCTTACAGAGGCCTGATTGAGTTATTTTAAGAAACTGCAGTTTCTTGAGAAGGAAGCAAGAGTAAAGAGCTTAGCAACAGCGAGAAGAATCAGAAACTCATGGCAACAGAGAACAACAGCAGCTTTGTTCAGCCAGCAATACCACGATTCGATGGTCATTATGACCATTGGGCCATGCTCATGGAAAACTTTCTTCGATCAAAGGAATACTGGGAATTGATAGAGAATGGGATTCCTACAACAGTGGACGGGACAGAGCTAACAGAGGTGCAACGAAAGAGCAACGACGACCAGAAACTGAAAGATTTGAAGGTCAAGAACTATCTATTCCAAGCTATAGATAGGACTATTATTGAGACCATACTCAATAAGGAAACTGCGAAGGCTATCTGGGATTCAATGCGACTGAAGTATCAAGGCTCTACCAAGGTTAAACGTGCTCAGCTACAGGCTTTGAGGAGAGAGTTCGAAATTCTTGGCATGAAGGAAGGTGAAAAAGTTAATGAGTATTTTGCCAGGACATTAACTATTGCAAATAAGATGAAGGCACATGAAGAAAGGATGGAGCAGACTATAATCATTGAAAAAATCTAAAGGTCAATGACTCTCAAGTTCAATTATGTTGTCTGTTCCATAGAAGAGTCCAATGACCTCTCTATCATGACCATAGATGAGCTTCAAAGTAGCTTGTTAGTTCATGAACAGAGGATGCAAGGCCAAAAGGAAGAAGAGCATGCTTTAAACATCATCAATTCAGAAAGAAGTGGAGGAAGATATGAACACAGAGTTGAAGGGCGAAGAAGAGCTCGTGGAGATTTCAGAGGAAGAGGTCGAGGCAAGGGTAGGCAATCCTTCAACAAAGCCTTGGTTCAGTGCTATAATTGTCAGAAACTAGGACATTTTCAATATGAATGTCCTAGTGGGAAGAGAGGTGCAAATTATGCAGAATTAGACGAAGGAGAAGAGATGCTTCTGATGGCGTATGTGGAGGAAAATCAATCAACGAGGGAGAATGCATGGTTTCTCGACTCAAGTTGCAGCAACCACATGTGTGGAACCAAGGATTGGTTTTTTGATCTTGATGAAATGTTCAGACAATCGGTAAAGCTCGGAGATAATTCAAGAATGATGGCTATGGGAAAAGGACATGTCAAGCTTCATATAAATGGCTTAACTCAGGTGATAACCGAAGTCTATTTTATACCTGAATTAAGAAATAATCTCTTAAGCATTGGTCAGCTTCAAGAAAAGAATTTATCTATTCTCATCCAGGATGGCATGTGTAATATTTATCATCCTAGAAGAGGTTTAATTATACAAACACAGATGTCAGCCAACAAAATGTTTGTTGTACTTGCTTCTATAATCTCTCCAAATTCAACCTGTCTTCAAATCACATCTGAAGATAACACACAATTGTGGCACTGCCGGTATGGACACTTAAATTTTAAGGGATTGAGAACTTTGCACTATAAGGAGATGGTCAGAGGTTTGCCAATGCTCAAGGCTTCATCAAAAGTGTGTGATGACTGTATGATTGGGAAGCAACATCGAGAAGCAATACCAAAAAAAAGCTTGTGGAGGGCATCTAAGCAGCTTCAACTGATCCATGCAGATATTTGTGGACCTATCCTACCGAAATCAAACAGTGGCAAAAGGTATGTAATCACCTTCATTGATGATTACAGTAGAAAGACTTGGGCATATTTTCTATCTGAAAAATCTGAAGCATTAGCTATGTTTAAAAAGTATAAAGTATTTGTGGAGAAGGAGATTGGAGATGAGATTTGTTGTTTAAGAACCGATAGGGGTGGAGAGTTTACCTCACTTGAATTCAACAATTTCTGCAGCATGCATGGAGTTAACAGACAACTTACCACAGCTTACACCCCGCAGCAAAATGGAGTTGCCGAAAGAAAGAATCGTACCATAATGAACATGGTACGTAGCATGCTATCAGGAAAAGAAGTACCAAAAGAGTTCTGGCCAGAAGCTGTTAATTGGTCTGTTTATGTGCTAAATCGAAGCCCCACTCTAGCTGTCAAAGATGTTACTCCTGAAGAGGCTTGGAGTGGAATAAAGCCTTGTGTTGATCATTTTCGTGTATTTGGATGCGTGGCTCATGTTTATGTGCCTGACAGTCAAAGAAAGAAGCTGGATAATAAGAGTGTCAAATGTGTTCTTTTGGGTGTTAGTAAGGAATCAAAAGCATACAGGCTTTATGATCCAATTTCAAAGAAGATAGTGATTAGCAGAGATATAGTGTGCGTTGAGGATGAGAAGTGGAAATGGGGTAGAAGTGCAGAGGAGGTGAAACGTGATGTGTTAGAATGTGAAGGTGATAATGAAGATGCTGCTGTTGACGAGGACGAAGAATGTTTGGAAGATGAGCAGACTGATCAAAATGAAGAAACAGATAACTCATCACCAACTGAGTTACCTTAGGAAACACCATTGAGTTCAAATCAAGGAAGGAGCCGAAGGCAGCCAGCATGGTTGAGAGATTATGTAACCAGTAAGGGTTTATCTGATGAAGATGAGAGGCACAGTCTGGTAATGTTTACTTCAGCTGAAGATCCAGTCACATTTGAGGAAGCATTCAAGAGCATGAAATGGAGAGAGGCAATGGATATGGAGATAGGAGCTATTAACAAAAATGAGACATGGGAATTAACTGAATTACCGGCTGGAGCTAAAAGAATAGGAGTGAAATGGGTGTTTAAGACAAAGTTTAATGAAAGAGGAGATGTGGACAAGCATAAAGCCCGACTTGTAGCAAAGGGATACTCTCAAAGACAGGGGATTGATTACAATGAAGTATTTACACCTGTGGCTAGATGGGATACAATTAGAACAATTTTAGCTCTTGCAGCTCACAAAGGTTGGTGTGTTTTTCAGCTGGACGTCAAAAGCGCATTTTTGCATGGAGAATTAACTGAGGCAGTGTTCATTGATCAACCTCAAGGTTATGAAAAACCAGGAGAGGAGCACAAGGTTTATAGGCTAAAGAAGTCATTATACGGGCTGAAGCAAGTTCCTCGCGCCTGGTACAGCAAAATTGAGGCATACTTTGCCAAAGAAGGGTTCGAAAAATGTTTCTGTGAGCACACATTATTTATAAAGTCCTGTGACAAAGGAAAGCTGTTGATCGTGAGTCTCTATGTTGATGATCTTATTTTTACAGGAAATGATGAGGAGATGTTCAAGAATTTCAAGGAGTCAATGAAGAAGGAGTTCGATATGTCTGATCTTGGTAGAATGAAGTATTTTTTGGGTGTAGAGGTGGTACAAAACTCAGATGGGATTTTCATATGTCAATGTAAGTATGCTAAAGAGGTGCTTGAAAGGTTTGGCATGGAAAGGAGTAATCCTGTGAAAAATCCAATTATTCCAGGATGTAAGCTGTCAAAGCATGAAGGCAGTGCAGTGAATGTGGATGCTACAAAGTACAAGAAATTGGTTGGAAGCTTGTTGTATTTGACAGCCACAAGACTTGATCTCATGTATGTTGTTGGGTTGATCAGTAGATACATGGAAAAACCAACTGAAATGCACCTGCAAGCTGGCAAGAGAATACTAAGATACTTAAAGGGCACTATGGAGCTTGGAATTGGTTATAGAAAAGGTGGTGATGGAAGCTTAATAGCTTTTGCAGATAGTGACTATCCAGGAGACGTTAATGATCGAAAAAGTACGTCTGGGTATGTGTTTATGCTAGGAACAGGGGCTGTTTCATGGTCTTTAAAAAAAACAGCCAGTGGTGACTTTATCTACAACGGAGGCAGAGTTCATAGCAGCAGCTTCGTGTGCATGTCAAGGGGTCTGGTTAAGAAGAATTCTTGAAACACTTGGTCACGTTCAAGGTATGTGCACTACTATCTATTGTGACAATAGCTCTGCCATTAAACTTTCAAGGAATCCAGTGTTGCATGGGCGAAGTAAACATATCGACGTGAGGTTTCATTTCTTACGTGAACTTACAAGAGACAGGGTGGTAGAATTAGTGCACTGCAGTACACAAGAGCAGGTATCTGATATCATGACTAAACGTCTCAAACTAGAGGTCTTTCTGAAGCTGCGAGATAAGCTTGGCATGTGTCTAATGCCTTGAGTAAACTGAATGCACTGGTGCAGTTCAGCTTACGGGAGGATGTTGAAGTATTAGAATATTTACTACTTAGTTGTTTACTTGTTCTGTTAATAATGTCCTAGTTTGTAGGGCAATCAGTTGCTATTTGATTTAGTCTTATATTCACGTACACGTTCTTAGGAATGGAATACGTGGAGTTTGTTTTCTGTTAATTTCCTTTTCTTTATAACAGGCTTGTATAAAGCCATTGCTTATGCAATCAATAAATTATCTTTTCCAGCCACCAAAACTTGCAACTTTGTTCTGAGATTTAACAGTTATTCCAGATGAAGCAACTGTAAGGACAATTAAACCTTCAGATCGTATTTTGCTTATTATAGTATGCCATAAAATTTTTTTTCCTATTTTTCCATGTCTATGAACAAATATTAGAGCTTGTTTTCTTTCTATGACAGCTATAACAACATATTCATGGACATTTCTCTGGCACTGGTTAAGCAATGGGAAATTTATTGAATGTTGTGATCTAAGATCGACAACATCATAATTAAGTTCCTCCTTTAGTAATCTATTTCTTATTTCTACAAGCAATCTTTCATCAGGCATTGAAAGCTTATGTTTCTCAAGAGATGTTGATGTTGCATTGAAAAGCAATTCAAGTTTATAAAGCACATATTTCTAAGTTGTTCATCAGACATTAAAAGATTTGGCATGTTTAAAGTTGATCTTAAACGACATACAATATCATCATGCATGGATCTCCAAAACTGAAAAAAAAAAACCATTTAGGTTACCAACTTTGCAGAAAAGAACCAAACTAACAAAAAGTTATCTAATTTGTGGAGATGTTGTTGTTGCAATTGCTTTGTATAAAGCATTTGCCCATTCTTTATCGTCTCCTAAAAGACCCAAAGACTTGTAAGCAAGCTGGAATGTAAGATGCACAATTCTAGAAACTTTTTTAAGGTCATCAAAACTTAATGCCTTTTTAAAAGCAATCTTAGAAAATATAACTCCTCTATTGCAGGATGAACATATGTTAGACAACCAAGACTAAACCTTTTTGGTCTTGTGGTGCACTGCTTCTGCTTGGAATCCCAAACAAATTTGTTTGGAAAATCTGTGTAATAAAGGTCTTGTGCAACTAGATCATTTTTATTGTATTCAAATCATTTTGTAAGCATTGTTTTATGAACACCAGGTCTCCTTATTACAAATATCAATGATTCACTTCTTGAGTAGACAATATTCTACTGTAATGGTAAATGAACCTGCAGACGTTCAATTAGAGGATTTCTTGAATGAATAGGAAATTCTAAGAGCCGCTAGACAACTTCATATAGGTAGATAAAACAACTATGAAGATAGGCCTTAATCTTATCGTTGTTCTCTTTTTCGACAACCATTCTACACCTATCTAGTCCTTTACTAACATATTTGAAAAGATACTTGATAAGGATTGATTGAACATACCTCAACATTGATGTGTGCATTGTATCTCAATAATAACTCTCTATTATATGGAAAATATAGTCATTGTATAGTTGTATTCCATCTTTAAGGATGAAATTATCGTGCTGATGACAACGCTTGTAGCATATAAAACCATTATCATCAGAGGTTGTTACTGTCTTGAATGGTTTCGAAAAAGATTTTGAGCATTTATCTTTTTTCATACACTTAAATTTTTGGTTTATTAGACCACATGGCTCATACATCATAAACTTTAATACAATATCATAACAAATGGGATCGTCATTCTTGTTAGGAATTTCTGATGAAACAATATAATCCATATCTTCTATATTCCGACATTTAAATTCAGCATCTAGCCAAATAAGAAGGTGGGTGTGTGGAAGTCTCCTTTTTTGAAACTCAACTGCACAAACATCTTTTTTCAAAGTAAAAAAAAAAGGATAAAGTCTAAAAATAACATTCAATGTATAATCTACAAACTCGAGGAACAATAAACAACAAAGTTGCAAGCACCTGTGATTGTTCTGCCAAATGGTTTGCCTGATTTCATATAGGCAATCATAGCAGTTACTTTTATTCGAAAAACTCTTGTGACAATGTCAGGCTTGTCTTCATGCTTGTGAGGCCTATTTTTTAAAGATCTCTTTGAATTTCCAGTCAATTTGTATTGTATGTAAATGTAAAGAAAAGATCTGGATTTTTATAAGCTCTACATATAGGCATTACATCTTGATGATTATTTATCATATAACGTGGGCTACTAGTTAAGGAAGAGGGAACAATAATCTTTCCAACAACATTACCTTCAACATCTCTTAGTATTGCTTCATGTATATCTTTATAGACTCTTGATCTTAGATCACCTTGATTAGCCCTTATATAATCAAGCCAATCTTCTTCTACATTGACAAATGCATCAACTAAAAACTATTGATACATACAACCACCTTTTATAATGGTGTTTTCAATTCCTACCCTTTCATTAATCAGATAAGCATAATATGCTCTCATTGGGACTCGTGAATGTTTTTTCTGTGGCAGGTGATCTTGGTTAGCAAACATTATGTTACATTGATATCTATCATCGCCGTAAGGAAAAAGCAAGGGATATTGTAAGGACGTAAATTTTAGGTGTATCTTGGAAATTCTTTGTAAAGAACTAGAGCTGTGTTCAATGATAATATCACGTTCAGAGTGAAAGTTACCACTATCTCCAACAACCAACCCGCCAATATCATTTGATGATGGATCATCATATTGTTGTCAATCATTATCTCTTTGACCAATTAATCGTAATTTGTAACGTGTTTGGTTATCCTCGAAAAACCTTTGCTTAACACATCTAAAGACTTTCACCAGTTCATTGATTTCATCTATCATATGCATTATATCACCAATAATAGTTGCATCCAAAGAAGATTAACCACCATTAATTGTGAATGCATCCATTCAAGAGCCAATTTCATCTGCTATGTCGTAGACATAGAGCTGTGCAAATTTAAATGCATCACCCTCACCTATTAAATGATGAGAACGTCCATTAATCTTAAAGACATATGGACTGCATCCATTATTAATAGAGTGGTCAAGATTTGCTCCCATTGATGTGCAAGCAAACATAGAGTTGTACGCTCGTATATTATCTCAAAATTTTCTTGATAAAGAGCCATTTGTTGGGTTAAGAAGTTTTGGGGTGGGTTGCACATCCGCCAATGAAACCTTGCCACCAAGACAACAGAGCAAAAAAGCTAGGTTCGTCGTTGATGAACGAGCAAGACATTCTGGGAACCAAAAAAAAGCTTTATAGTGATGACAGACAAATTTCTTGTCACCAAAATCAATACAATGAAGAGAAATTTCTAAAAATGGTTAATAGTCAGAGACAATTATAAAAATTTAAACAATGAGCAAAGGTAAAGAGAAGTACCATAGAAAAAAAAAGTGATAGAAGCCAAAGCAATAACATACCTTTTCTTTTACGCTGATATTCAACTTAACCACATGACAAAAGTGATGTTGGTTAAACATTAGAGTTGTGATTGCTTGTATGGGGAAAAGCATGCTCATTGACAACATATATATTGCTAAAGTCAAGCAAGTTGGATGTTGAAGCCTCTGAAATTGAATTGTCATACGAAGTTTGGGTAGTATTTGATTGTGGTGAACAATCAACATGTTCGTTGTCCATATAGTTGTGCGTAGATGCATAAAACATGGAAGGTTTCATTGAAATATGCTACTGCATTGCAATAGCCTCATAATTGTTACTTCGATGGCAACTAATGTTATAAAAAGTTGCTATAGACTTGTGTGATGAAGAGAGGCCAACGCCAGTGTGTTGTGATAGTTGAAGCCTTTGTCGACAGCTAGTCATTAAACTATTTGTCTATATGTAGAAAAAAATAATGAAGGAACTGAATTTATTTTTTTTTGTAAGAAAAAAGTCTAAAAAGAAAAGGAAATGAAAATCATATTGTTAACTCAAGGGAAACAAATGAGGAGCGCGCACAATATCGTTACAACTTGAAAGAAAGAGGCATGTCCATCTTACAAAGGTTAACAACTTGAAAAAATGAACCTTTTTTTTATTTACCATTTAAAAGTAATAGCATAGTGGTTCAAACTGAAATAACCAGTCATAAAAAAACGACAACCATGGTTTTATTGCAACAAAACTAAACAAAATGCTATGAAAAAATGAATTGAAGGATAGTAAATGGATCCAAATGCCAACATAAGTCATCAACAAATCAAACAATCACAAAATAAAGATACTTTAAAGCAGATGTAAGTCAACAATCCATCATAATACTCATCGCAAGATTATTAACCTAGGCAAAACATTCATTGCCAGGAAATTTTAAACACTCATTGTAAACATTGGCCCCACACATCACTTAAATTGCTATAAATGTGTAAGTAAAAGATCATAAAAGTGAAAAAGTAATAATATTTTTTAAATATCATAAATGACCTTCCAAGGTCAAAAAAATATAGACAATTTCTAAAAAGGCAAGTAGTTGCAAAAAATCAAAAGGAAAGTGAATTATGAAAAACATGATGCTAAAATCATAAAGAATTAATATAATTTGATTTTGGATGGAGAAAAAAATAGCCCGATTTTAATGTTCAATAATGTAGTGAAAAAGGTTTAATTAAAAAATCTATAAAAACATATAACTTTCCATAGCCTAACAGCAAGCTTAAAATTAAATGTAAGAATTTGTTGTATTATATAAGATCACAAAATAAGCTAAAAAAAAAAGATTGCATAAGTTTCATGTTCAAGCCTATAAAACTATCTCAATTTATTACACAATTACATCAAACATCGTATTTAAAAAGTTATATAGGCAATAGATACAAATTAAGCTAGGAGTAAGACATGCAACATAAAACCAAACTACCAACAAAAACAAAATTCTATATATTACGTAAAACAAATAAAACCAACTTATCCAGCAGAAAAAAATATAAGATGAAAAAAAAGGTCATTAAACAAAAACAAAGAATACTGCACTGCCCAACAAAGCAAAAGAGATACCTTAATAAAAAAAAAAAAACAAGTAGGACAGGAAGACCTCCAAACTCCTAAAAAGCATCACAAACCCAACACAAACAAAAAGAAAGAATCAGTAGAGAAAACATCATTGAAAAAAAAAAGTGCAACACAACAATTAAGGAAATGAAAGTGTAACCAAATTGAAAAAATACTTCAATAATTTCACCGCCAAAGAACAATACAAACAGCATATAAAGATCAACCAATCGTATAAAAACCTAAAAGACAGTCATGCAACCACAAAAGGCAACTATAAAATCTACAAAAGTAAACTTAATAATGCAACAACAACACCATAAAATTTTCAAGCAATTGAAAAAAAAATCCAAACAGAACAAAACATTGCATTGCTGGAACAAAAAGCACTCCTAATAGTAGTAAAATTGCTAGCCAAATTGTGCAAACAAAGACAAACAATATCAGTTGTGCCAAACAAAGATAAACTAACAAAAAACACGTGGCAAACTGACAAATAGGTTATATACAACAACCAACATAAAAATCAAGACATATTATTTATTTATCTCCATCAAGAACATAAAAAAACCCAATTCTTTTTTATTAATATCAACGCAGAATTATCCAAACCAAACACATAAAACAATAACTATCTATTGAATTAGATATCATTATCAACAGACTCAGAAAAAAAAAAAAAACCAACTTAATACACTGAAACCAACAACCAATCACCAAAGTCATTAACCAACACGACAAGATTCATCACCTAACCTAACAATTTTGAAAACCAAAAAGAAATAACAAAACCCAATCAACTAAAATCAATAGCAACACAAAACGAATATATATAACAAAAAAAAACAAACACCTCAGAATAAGAACTCTCCACCCTCTATGCAAAAAAAAAAAAAATAGAAAACAAAACTAAGAACATCGCAAATCAGCCCAGCAAATTAAGTCGAAGACAAACCAATGCAAAATAGAAAAAAAGACAATGACAGGGTAACAAAGCTATAACATTGAACGTCTTCTTACGCTAAAAAGAAAGACATAAACAGCAAGCAATGGTCAAGAATCATATACTAACATAAAACCTACTAATTCAACTCCAACAGACAACAACAAAAATTGCAGAGCTTTATATAATATGCAGCCCAAATCACACCTAATCTGTCAGAGAAAATATAAAACATGGACACTATATAAAAAATATCATATAGTAACAAAAGTCATTATAATAGTACAACTGGTTTGATAGAGCAAGAAGCAAATGCCCCAATAACTTACCAACTATATCACAAAGCAGAAAAAATAAACAAATCTTATCAAAAATAGTAAACTTATCTCGCAACCTTATCTGAAATGAGATAGCATGAAACAAACACAAATCCACAACAAATCAGGATATTGTACATAAACTAATCATACATCAAATCCACAACTGCCCAGGACATGGCAAGTAACTGGCACATGCACCTTTCCAAATAACAGAGATTGCAAATGCTCGAACAACGACCATGCTAGTACATGGCAGGTAGATTGTGCATTTAATGCAAATCGCTACACACAAACCAACTCTTCTAGAAAATAGACGACCAGTTACACTTGATTATAGCCACGTTAAAGCAACCCTTTACTACCAAGAAACCTATTTGAGATGAGCCAAACATCCAAACATAATAGCTTCCAGCCACGTGAAAGGAAGCCTCCATTGCAAAGGCACCCAAGAGACAAATCCATATCAAGTGATGCGCAAGCCAATCCCAAAAACCAAACACAAAAGTATTATCAGAGCCTAAGAAAAGAGACACCATCTAGAATCCACAACAAATAAGAAAAAAATCAGTTGAATCCAACACTCCCTCCCTTCTGGTTTTTAATTTTGTGGTTTCTCTGCAATAATAATAATAATAATAATAATAATAATAATCACAACAATAATTACAATAATAATAATAATACCCATATTGGACCTATTAGCCTAGGGTCAGACAGGGTTGCAAGACCCAACTTCCTTGGGCCTGGCACCCCTGCCAACCCAAACAACTTGGTTTTGGAGCCCCTTTCGAGCACCAAGTTACTTGGGTCTAGAAGGGCATGCTAAAACCACGTCAATAACAAAAATAACAACAACAACAACAAATTTCAAAAAAATTATGATTGTTTTCCAATAATAATAAATGTTTTTCAAATGTATTAATTATTATATTAATACTATTAATTATAATAAAAATAAAATATTTATAACATAAATAATAATATTTTTAATATTAATTATAATAAAAATAATAATATTTATAGCACACATACTAATATTTTTAATATTAATACTTTTAATTATAAAAAAATAATATCTATAATACAAAAAATAATATTTATAAACCCAAGATCCAAAAACCTTGGGTCCTGATGCCAAAGTCATTAGCCTTTAGTTTGAACGCCAGACCTAAGAGTTTTAGGTCCTAACCCCAGACCCAAGAGCCTTGGGTCCTCACGCGGACCATAGAGCCCTAGGTCTAGATGTCAAACCCATTAGTCTTGGGTAGAATGTTAGACTCGTAAACATTGGGTCCAAACTCCTGACCCAAGTGTCTTAGGTCAGATATCGGACCTATTAACATTGGGTCAAGATGCCGGACCCTAGTGCCATAGGTCATGCGGGCTGCAAAACCCAAGAGATTTGGGCTTGTGCCATGCCACACCTAACCAACTTAGATCAAGCGTCCCTTTCCAGCCCCAACTTTCTTAAGTCTCGAAAGGGATGCCAGACCCAAGTTAATAATAACAACAACAACAATAATAATTGATTTTTACCCTTCAAATCAAATCTATATTTTTTTTATAGCAATAATATTTATTTCAAATTTAATAATACTAATGAATCTTCGATAGTAATAATATTGTTTTTGCAAATTTATTAATGATAACATCAACAACAATAATAAACTCGCCTGACCCAAGTTCTTATAGTTCCGGACCCATGTTTTTTGGGTCCGGATGTTGGACCAAAGAGCCTTGGGTCCTAACCCCAAACCCAATAACCTTGGGTCCTCACACGGAACCTAGAGCCCTAGGGCGGGACGTTAAATCTATTAGCCTTGGTTCCTAATATCGAACCCAAGAGCCTTGGGTCCTCACACGGACCTTAGAGCCTTGGGTCTGTATGTTGAACCTATTAGCTTTGGGTAGGACGTCGAACCCATTAACATTGGGTCTTGACGCCAGACCCCAATGCCTTGGGCCAGGCGGGCTACAAGACCCAAACGACTTAGGCTTACGCCATGCCATACCTGATTAGTACTTAAAAGTGCATTTTTATCAAGGTTTTATATCATCATTTTACACTTGAAGTATTAATAATTCCTTAACTAGAGCATGTTTTATAATAATAGATCTGATAATATAAGATAGCTTTAATTTATGGTAAATGTTCATTTTAAATGCAGGCATATCTCAGAATTCAAAGGATTGATTGATGTGCTTAACTATTGAAAGTGAAAGGACAAAGAAACGGCTAAGATTAGAAAGGAGATACCGATTCAATTCAAATTGGAACACTATTCAGTTATTAGGTCATATCTGGAGCTATAGATCTTGGATTTCAGCTTAATTTATATGGATGGAAAGCTAAGAAATAGGCCTACAATGTTCATGAATAGTGTACGACCCAAATCTGCCATTTTCAAATTCAAAGTTTGGCCACAAAAGAGAAGTCAGAATCTGTCCTGTAATCCAGCCCAAACACTGCTTAGAATTTTACCCATATCTGGAGTTATAGAAGGCCAAATGACGTGAAATTTGGTGGGTGGAAGGAAAAGACAATTTCCAACAACTTTCATGGAGAAGATTTTCTCAAATTCGGATGGTAACAATGGCATTTTGTCCAGACAAGAGCTTGAGGTCTATCCACCACGTCCACCAACAGCACTACTCAGTATTTTAGCCATATCTTGAGCTCTAGTGATCCAAATGCTCTGAAATTTTATGGGTGACAATATAAGATGATTTCCAACAACTTTCATGATGACCACTTTGCCAAATTCTGAATGGAGCAATGTCATTTCATCCAGCCAAAGTGCTTGAGTGCTGCTGTCCACTAAGTCCACTAAATCAATAGTTGGCCACTACATCAATAATCAATTACCAAATGAATAG
>Ga0325410_1001369_pt1 | contig 26897 bp, 15 predicted proteins | sample PopdelMetagenome_16_FD_206182 | JGI IMG/M metagenome (GOLD analysis project Ga0325410, IMG submission 206182) | Populus deltoides microbial communities from Bellville, Georgia, United States - Xylem-PdIQD-R3 | ecosystem: Host-associated > Plants > Phyllosphere > Stem > Wood/Secondary xylem...
CCAAGACCAAACCTAAGATGATTGAGGTGTAGTTCTAGTATAGAACTATACACTAATATATCATAAAAAAAACCAATACAAATTTTCTAAGAAATGGCTCCAGTATAGTGTTCATCAGTGGCCGGAGCATTGGTCAATCCAAAAGGCATCACCTTGAACTCATAATGTCCATGGTGTGTCCTAACGCCGTCTTTTCTACATCTCCTTCAAACATCCTAACCTAGTGATGGCCAGACCTTAGGTCCAGTTTAGAGAAGAATTCTGAACCATTAAGCTCATCCACCAACTATCTATTAATGGAATTGGAAACTTGTTCTTGATAGTTAGATTATTCAGTTGCCTTTAATCTATATAGAATCTCTATGTGCTATCCTTCTTCTTGACTAACAGGACTGGAGAAGCAAAAGGGTTACTGCAGTGCTGGATTATTCCTTTCCTGAGCATATCTTTCGCTAATTTGTCAATTTCTTCCTTATGAATGAAGGAACTCTTGTATGGTCTGATATTAACTGGTTCTGCTCCTGGAATTAATGGAATTTTATGATTTAGACTCCCGACAGATGACAATTGAGTAGGTTCTGCAAACACTGTGAAATTCCTGCAGTAATGCTTCAATTTTAGGGTGACAAATTGCCTTTTCTGCAACTTCCATAGCTTCCAGAATAAAAAACTGTCCAACAAAGTCATATAATACCTCTTTAAGTTTCTTATGGACCTTATTTACAGTAATCTCTTGTAATTCAGCCTCCTTTCCTATACCTCTCAATTCAATGCTTCTTCTATCTTTCTTGAATGAAAATTTCATTCTCATGAAATCAAACAAAATAGGTGAGTACCCTCTTAACCAATCCACTCCCAATACAATGTCACACCTCCTTAATTTCAAAATTCTAAGATTTGCATGGAACTCATAATCTTGCATGAACCACTGAAATCCTGGACTGTAACAATCACACTTCATAATGTTTCCATTAGCAACAGTAATTGCCAACCCTGTTGTTTTTACAATCACAACCTTAATTTTGCAGCATCACTTGCTCATCAATGAAGCTAAGAGTGCTTCCACTATCTATTAGCATCACCAACTTCTTTCCTTGACAGCCACCCCTGATTCTGATAATATTATGAGTATATCTATCAGCTAAAGCATGTAAAGACAGTCCATATTCCTCGATTCCATCTTCTCTTATTGCCTTTTCATTTTCCTGTTCTTCTACTTAAAAGAATTCTTCTTTACAATCCTCCAATCCTTCTATCATGTTTAGTCTTTTGTTACACATCTATGGCCAGGAGTAAACTTTTCTCCACACTTAAAACACAATCCAAGTTTCCTTCTTTGTTCATAAAGATTATCAGATGCTAGTTTATTGTTAATCAATAATTTCCCCTCTTTTTGGTTAAAAACTACCTGACAATTTGCCATAGCCAATCACCGAAGGAGTTCTTGAGAACATCTTATTCTTCTTGGTGATTGCCCTATTATATTCTTCTTGCCATTTAGCCTATTCAAAGGTTTGCAATAATGTAGTTGGCTTGAGAATCTTTAACATAGGCTTGATGTCTTCCTTGAGTCCACTTATAAAACTGGACATAATAAGCTTTAGGTAAAGAGGAATTAAGTACACTCATTAAAGACTTAATTTTCTCCTACTTATCCACATATTCTTCTACACTTTTTTCTTGTTCTAGCTTGTTGAACTCTTCCACCAAATCATTTTGACAGCCAAATCATATACATATTGCTTTTGTGAATTCATCCCAGTTGGATAAATCATTCCTTCCTACCAAGAACCTTTCATAACAAATCTCAGCCTTTCCTTCCATGTATAAGGCAACAATCTCTACCCACTAATGAACACGTATGAAATGCATTTTAAAGAATCTCCTTTATTTTTTGATCCAACCACAAGGGTTCTCTCTATAAATTAGGCAGGTCTACCTTTGGCAAGGCTATATTATACCCTGTCCTGCTTCCTTCTTGGATTTCTAAAACATCTCCCCTATTGCTATTCTGGTGAAAGGAATTGTTTCCTTCCAGAGTGGTTCCTTCCCATCTTCCATGCTTTCAATCCATGTTAGCCTTGAAAGAGTTAAAATTTGATAGCATATTAGCCTTGAAAGAGTTCAAAGTTGATAGCACTGTATCCAATTATAATTGCAATTGTTCCACCTCTATTCTAATCCTTTGTATTTCTTCATTGGTGCGTTTATTGTGCTCTTCTAAAGCTTTTATCTATTATTGTCTTCCATGGTGAGTTAGAAGTATTTGTGTGGATCTTCTAGAGCTTTGAAACCAAATTGTCAAGGAAGGTCCTTGACAATGGAGGTTGTTAGTGAGAAAAGAGATTAATAAATAGAAAAATAGAGGGAAGAAGAAGTTCTGCAATTACAGAAAAAGATTCTTATTCAATGACTTGGTTTACATGTTTTCTAAACCATGTATTTATACCTTGAAACTAACCATTGCTCTGCTTATTATCGGCAGTAACTAACTTCCCTAACTGTCTCTAACTACCTCTAACTGAATTAACTAACTATTCCACACTGGTCAATTCTTATTCATCACATGTTAAATGCTTGTGGATTGCTGCTGCAATGGCTCCTACTGCTTTGTTCCTGCTGCTGACATTGTAACTTCTTGATTACGTAACACTATTATACAATACAGGCTTTGATTTCTTGGAGGAGTTTATCTTGCTGATATTCAGCGATTTGTGAGCACTTGTTTTTTAAGATGTTGTCTTTTCATGAGGATGCCTTATTCTTCTCTTTTGTAAATTTGTTTCGATCTTTCTTAATAAATTTATTTGTATTCTGTTCTCAGTTTGTTTCTACTGGGATCTTGTGTATAAGATGTAAAAGTTTCCAGTCATTGTTTGTGTTGAGTAGTTATGACTTTTAAGAGGTATCTGGAGTAATTGCTGGAATCCATTTTAGGATATGTAACCAATGGTTGAAACTTGACAGTTTTTCTATATCTTTTATTTTATTTTACTTTATTTTTCCTTGACTTTGGTGCTATATAACTGTGTATGTAACAGGCTGCAAAGATTGTTAAACAAGTTTACTCTGTGCTTCCTGTCTATGATAAAATAGTCCCTGCTCTTCTTAGTGATGGCGTATGGAATCTTCCCAAGACATGCAGCTTCACACCTGGTGTTCCAGTTGGACCTATGCTGGCAAAACCAACCAAAGGGGTTTCTGAGATAGTAACTAAATTTCAGGATATGGAATTCTCCTGTGAATACAAGTATGATGGAGAACGTGCCCAGGTGATACTAATTAGTCACACTGCTTTTCTTTTGTTGCTTTAAGCATCCGTGTTTTATGATATAATTTCATTTGCTTGATGCAGATACATTACTTGGAGAATGGTTCGGTTGAGATATATAGTCGAAATTCTGAGCGAAATACTGGAAAATTTCCTGATGTTGTTGCTGTAATTTCCCGGTGAGTTTCATTTCTTATCAGGGATTCCCTTTCTTCTATGATATAGGTGGTCATTTGTTTGAAACTCCAAGGACTTTTGACTTTGGAAAGATTCTATAAATTTAAATGAGTGAGTTTTGCTGCTTTGTACTCAAGTTAAGAGAAGTGGTGGCTACTATATGGATGCTCAAATCAGCTTCTTCTATCTCATTTACTGCAATGGCTACAGATTGTGCTCTGCAATTTTGAAGCCTTTAGTATTTTTCTTACTTTCCTCATTTTTTAGCAACATCTAGTAAGTGTGTTGCAACGCCTATTCCTTTTTTCATGTCCTCTATAAGGTAGTCTTCTATCTCCTTGCATACAATCTTGAATAAATCATATGTTCTTCAAATTGTTGTTCAGGGTTTGACTTGCGTTAATTCAGAATTCTAAATGCAATCTTACCTGGATAATTATATTGTATCTTTACACACACACACACACAAGATTCTTCATGCTTACATCTGGTTTATTATGAACTAAATTTCATCAAGAGATTTATTCTCTTTGTCTGGCACTATACTCTCTGATGACCATAGTTAGTGGTTTTCTAATTAATTGTTTGTAATTGGTAGTTGCTAATGCTTACTTTCTTTGTGCAGATTAAAGAGGCCCTCAGCAAGCTCATTTATTCTGGATTGTGAACTAGTTGCGTATGATAGAGAAAAAAAGAAAATTCTCCCCTTTCAGGTAATTTATGATCAATTGAAGTATCTTGTTATTTGTATAAAACACTACCACTTCCAAGTAATACAATATATATTTTTTGTTCATATTTTCGTGGAAGACGGGCTTTGTGAATTCAAACTTGATAATTGCTTAAATATTGTTATTTGAATTCTTTGAATGTTCTGATATTGTAAATCCTGTATAGCATGAGGAATAAACAATGAAAATGAATCTCCTTTTTGCTTCAATAATATAACTGGATTTGTAAAATACAATATACATTTATTCATGTCAAAAATAGCTGTTGGGCAATAAGAATAGTGACAGGACTAATTTTAAAGAAGGGCAGAGTAGGTCACTATGCCAATTCCTACTTTAAGTGAAAAGTCAAATCCCTAAGCTGGTTGACTTGTTTGTTTGGTTGTACTTTTTTCTCTGAATGTTGCATAAAATAAATCTAGATGGCCACCAAGTATTGGGATTCATGCTCTTTTGAGTTAAGATGGATAAAGCTTTAATGTGTATGTATTTGTGCAGATCCTCAGCACCCGGGCCCGAAAAAATGTGGTGATGAGTGATATCAAGGTTAATGTTTGCATATATGCCTTCGACATGTTGTATCTTAATGACCAACCACTTATTCAGAAAGAACTGAAAGTTCGTAGAGAGGTACAAGGTTTTCATTACTGGTCATTTGGTTCATGTATTTGTTGCAGTCTTTCTACTATTTGGTAATAAAATTTGTCAGAGGCTAGGGTTTCTGAAGTGAGAACTTTAAATAGTATTGCTTTCACATAAAACTAAAACAAATATTCTGTGTTGAAATGTAACTGAAATACGTGGTAAAGTAGGATTGCAAAGTCCATTTAGTGTGTATTTTTTTCATACTTGTTGACATTTAAGTTCAGTATATATTGTCAAATTGTCAATCCTTTTAAATTGCCAGTATTAACTCTAAATATTTTCCGTATTGCTTTTGGTGGTGCAATACTTGGAGCCCCCCCTCCTCTCTGTTTCTCTCAAATAATGATTTTTAGTTGTAGTGGTAACCCTTACTAATGTCATCAGGGTGACAATGTGAAGGTATTGTGCATATTCTAACTGCAATCAATGGACAAAGAGCCTTTCAAAAGCCTGTAGGGCTGGCCCATTTCACAATAAAATAGTTTTCGTAATTTGTCATAAATATTGTTGTTTTATTTCTGCTAGGGCTATTCTAAGAATACTAATTAGCTCTAAGGAAAGAGCCATCCTCTTTTAATGCTATTTGATTTTGCATGCAACATAGATGGATTGGGTCAATTTTTATGATTAAAAGCCCACTCCATTAAAATTAATCTGGAATCAATTAACAAATAATTTAGGAGGTTGTGAGGAATGAGGTGTCGATTTTCTTTGCTCCATTTCTAATTTTGATAAAAAATTCCTTTGTTCTACTATACTTCATTCATTTTACTCGATTTTTTTTTAGACTTGAATTCTTGGCCTATCATACACACAGACAGTGCAATAGTGTCTTTCTATGTGAGATAAATTAGTGCTGATATGCTGCATAAATATCTGTTTTAATATAGGAATTGATAAGCAATATGAAGCATGCTTCAAGGCTCCTTTTCATTTCTTAAAAGTCTGGGATCTTGGGTTATATAATTAACCTGTAAATTAGCTGCCCTTGTAATCATTTTCCTATATAATTTTTCATATTGATGATTAGTTTTGAGAGAATTTATTAAAGCATGCATGACATTCTATTATAGGGTTTCTCTATGTATAGATAGTCATCATCCCTTTGTCCATAAACATTCTATGAAGTAAAGAATGTGCTGCCAACAAACTTCCACGTATATTTTTTTCATTTGGCTTGGATGTATTCATCTGCTCAAGTCAGAAACTCCTGATGTATTGATACTGATGGTCCCATGACTTTGGACCTGTATAGCATCTTTACAGTTCATTCGAGGAAGAACCTGGATTTTTTCAGTTTGCAACTGCAATAACATCAAATGATCTTGAAGAGATACAAAAATTCCTCGACACTGCTGTTGATGCCAGGTCATTATCTCGTTTTTTTTACCATTTTCAGTTGACAACTGAACATGAACCTGATTTATACATGTATGTGTTTTTAGCTGTGGTTATCGAATATGAAAATTTGGTATTGCTGCAAGGGCTTCTCTATCTTTTATCGTAAGTTTTTGAGGTGGAAGTTCTGACACATCTCATTAACTGCAAGGTTACTTTGAAAGTGATTCTTTGCTCTTGACAGAGATTACTGAGTTTGTGTAGCTTTTTAATCTTTTTTAATGTTATTGGAAAAAAAAAAATTCATTTTATGGAAATGGAAAAACGTGGTTTGATTTCTGATTTTCATTTAAACCTTCAAATTTAAAGCTTTCTTGATGAAATATCTCTAATTGTTTATCCATACATTTTTATACCTGAACTCATTTTAGTATTCCAAGAAATCTTGAAGCTTATTACTAAAGGCTGCAAAACTTGGGCACAGGAATGTTTCTGAACGCTGGACTTGCTTGTATTATTTGAATGCTGGCCTCACATATTATATATCATTTTTTTTTTTGAATGAAGTGAGGCCGTGTAGAATATAACAATGCTGATGCCTGGAAACTTGGAACTTGATTTATTTTCAAATTAATGTCTTTTGGATGTTGTAAAGTAAAAGTTGAATGTCACAGAAGTTTTTTGAAAGTTCTTCCTTTTTCATGTACATTACAATGACATGCTAAGCTATTATTTATTTTTGGGGTTATTGACTCGTCTTAGTTTGCAGTTGTGAGGGTTTAATCATCAAAACAATGAATAAGGATGCTACATATGAACCTTCAAGGCGATCACATAACTGGCTGAAATTGAAGAAAGATTATATGGAAAGGTAGGATGAATGAATTAGGGTGTTTTCATCCTTATTGCACAGTTTTTGTTTCGGCTAAATTTTTTGAATGTGCTGTGCTCTGCAGTATTGGAGACTCACTAGATCTAGTGCCTATTGGTGCTTTCCATGGTCGTGGAAAACGTACAGGTAAATGCAGTTTTTGTTGAAGCATATACTTCTGTTTCAATGCATATGCAGGCCAGATACAGCCTTGATAGCAGATTGCTTTGATTTTATATTTTTTCTGGTGGGGTTGGGGGTGTTTAGTGGGAGGTGTTCTAGTTTCAGGTCGCGGCCTTTTTGGTTCATGATGCTATTGTTTGGTTTTTAGGTGTCTATGGTGCTTTTCTCCTTGCTTGTTATAATAGCAACAACGAAGAATTCCAGAGCATATGTAAAATAGGTAACTCAAAAATAATTTTCTGGATTTGTTTCATGTCAATTAAGGTTTTCTTTTTTTTAACAACGGTGCCATTCTTTTCTTTTTCTTGCTGTGATGGGCAGGCACTGGATTTTCTGAACAAGTGCTTGAGGAACGTTCTGCGAGTCTCCGTTCACAAGTGATTCCCAAACCAAAGGTACAGTTCTTATGCTTTTTGATGTGACCAGCGGAGTCCTGTGTTTTTACTATGCCAGTTCTAACTTTATAGTTGGTTCCAGTCATACTATAGATTTGGAGATACCATTAAACCAGATGTGTGGTTTGAACCCAAGGAGGTATTTTGATCTACCTTTTCTCATGAAAAATGTTAATGTTGGTTTTATACTATGCTGAGCAGAAGCTCTGTTTCCTTGCTGATTTTGTTTCTGGAAAAAAAAAGGTGTGGGAGGTGAAAGCAGCAGACTTGACTATTAGCCCTGTTCATCGTGCTGCAATTGGCGAAGTTGATCCTAACAAGGTTGAATTCATCTTCTTTCCATAATGCTTTATTTAAAAAAAATTGGCTCTATGTTGGCAGGGCTGCCTACTTCAGACATATATGAGGCGCATAATGAATTAACCAAAAACTTTCCCCATCAATGGCCTGAACATTTAGACATGTATTTCCATGCATGTGCATTCAGATACCTCCTATTAATGTGATTGCCATATTGTGTGCACCATTTTTTAAATTTCCTGTTTTGCAAAACGGGGTTCAGGCACTTGATGATTACCTTGTCAGGAGGAAAGGTTAAGATTGTTGTACTTGTATGGGTTGTGCTCACTAATTTGTGAGTCCTTTTGATGGTTTGGATCCAAGCTTTTTTATCCTCTTTCCTTTAGCAGTTCCTTGTTGTCGAACCAAACCACAAAAATGTTTTCTGCTTCTTAATCTTATTTCTTGTCTTTCTTGTTCAAGGGTATTTCACTAAGATTTCCCCGTCTTGTTCGAGTTCGAGAAGACAAGTCTCCAGAGCAAGCCTCATCATCAGAGCAGGTAATGAACAGTCTTATAGTTGCTGATTGTTTTATGGGAAAAGAAAAAAAAATGGTTTTGTTGGCTAGAACTTCAATTCATGCACTGCTCTGCACATTTCAGGTTGCTGAGATGTATAATGCCCAAAAGCATAATCATCAAAACAATCAAGATGACAACGATGATGATGATTGAAGGATAGGATTCTGATGTGTCATTTCCAGACAAGTTTCCCTGTAAAGACCAGCAATGTTGTGGCAAACCCTTCCCATTCCATAACCCATTGACTCCTTGTCTTTGAGCCTCCATGCTCGAAGGACTCCTCAATCATAACTACCAGATCCGTCCCCCTTTGCATGCTGCACCGAAAAGCAGCCAGAGATTACTTTATTGTAGTTGTATTTGGAGAAAAGAAAATCATGTGTACGCTATTTGAAATTTTGATGATGTACAGTTTGAATTTAGTCAATAATAGGTAATCAGATATGGCTGTTTTGATTATAAAAAAGAGAGTAATCTCAAGGCACGCATCTGCATAATGTTAAGAAATTAGTGTTAGTGGTTAGTAATTTGTGAGATATGGAATTTGTATTATCATGATCGAATGAATTAGTCATCGCTATAAAGAGTAAATGCTCTGGTAAAGCTTTTTCTTAATGCTCAGATACTCTGAAGGTCTGAAGAAGGATTTCAAGGATGTAGCTCTTGATATTCAAAGTATATCATAGATCGTCTCCCAAGGATACTAATTAAAAAGGTAATAGTTAAATGTCGTAGTGATTAGATAGAATTTTTAATTTCAATTTCTTGCAGATCGTATTTTTCCAATTTCTACATTAAACACATGTTATGCAACAAATAGCTAGGTTCAGGGACCTGAGCGAACTTGAAGTCTGTACTGTTATTTTTTTCCTCCCCCAACAAATGTCAATGTTCCGTGAAGGAAAAGCTTTGAAAACAGAAGTTGCCCAGTTGTCGAAGGAAGAAGATGGCAGCAAAGAAGCGAGAGAGGAGGAGGGAGAAAACATGGAGTAGGGATATTTCAGTGTGGAGTTTTGGCATTTGGGTGGTGAAGTAAAAATCAAGTGACGTGCATACAATGTGTTTGTTAGAAGTGTGGAAATAATTGAAGTGCACTTGTAATGTGTTTGTTGCTTTGATTGTTCGAAGTGTGGAAACAGTAGTGGTGTCCTTTGTAACTCGGTATAAATGGAAAAACTGACAGTCTAACAAAAAGTGTTTGTGTTTTTATTTAGCTGACTGGTCAATGTGACAAGTTCTCTTTCTGCAGCCTGGAGGATATTTCATCGAAAACAATATCCTCTATTGAAAGACTCCATAAAATGCTTAGATTGCATGATAATGGACTTGCTGCTGTAGAAAGGAACTCCATTCAATGCCTTTCAGAAGGTGATGCCGCTAGTAAAGTTGGTGCATCGTCTGAAACTCCTTGTTGTCGCCTATTGGTGATTTGTCAATTTGTCTAAAAAGTGTTTGGCAGGTGAAGTTCTTTATCTCAAAGGAAATATGATGCTTTGTTCATATCAATATGCTTGTTACGATGAGCTTTTGGGATAGTTTCAGGTGGATACTGTTTAATTTTATTCTATAGCTGTATACGAACTTGTAAAGCATCTCACCGCTTGATTTTCTGCTCAAATGATGTGAGGTTACAAGATCATCCAGTCATCCATTTCTCCAGCTCACTCTTTTTGATTGATTTGTGTCATACGCTCTTGAAAGAAACTATGTGAGGTAATGAAGTTATCATCATAGAATTACAGGTCTAACATATTCTCTCGTTCGTAAAAATAGAAAAAGGAAGGATTCAGACCCTGTATTAACTATTAAATTTAGGCAGGTGGAGTTGCTTTTGGAGCCATTGGTGGAGGGTTTGCTGCAGAAGAACAGAGGCAATGCACACAAGAAATAGCAATGCAAAATGTTTCAGGTGTTGTCTTTCTTCTCTGTTTGATTCAAGTCACATCTCATTCATGATATTCTTGTCATTGATACTCTTCTTACATCATGATTCTATTACATATGATGAGCAAGGGAATAAAACTATGTGACTGAGCTCTTCTGCCTTGCCCATTTTCTGTTTCTGTTTTGTTTCTTTGTTCCCCCCCTTAATTCTCATACATTGACATTTTCTTCTGACCAGCAGCCACAATAAAAAGCTGGAACAACTTCTTGAGCTCTAAAAAAGTTCGGGACATATTTGCCGTTCCAATTTCTTCATCATCATCATCTCATCACTTGGAATTTTGATACTATCATTTATCTCATGAAATAGAGAAGACATTTGATATCATTAGATGATAGATGCCATGAGATTAGGTTAGAGGACTATGCTCTAAATTGTGATATGAACATAAAAATCCAGAAATCTACAAGCAAGCTTGAACATAATTACCGAAAACTAAAAATCATATTTGAGATAGAAAACGTGACACAATAATTACCTTAAACCAAGACATCAACATAATTGAAATTCAAATCCCCACCCCACGATTAGTGAATCACAAATGAAAAATAAAAGAAAGATGTTGAGAAGACAATTGTTTTTCAAAAAGTCAATTTCAATTCCTGCAAGAACAAAAAAGTATGAGTTTTCCTCTCATACACAAATATTATTATGAAATCAAAGTCAATAAAAAAAACCTAAATACAAGCTTAATAATACTATTTATAATAGGTAAAAAATATCCTAAACAATGTTGAAAAAATAATAAAAGAGTTCTAAATAAAATAGAAAAAAATAATCCTAAATCAACTAGAAAATTAATACAAATCCCACATAGTATCTTATGGACCTTATCACAAGGCTTTTCCAATGTCTAATTGTTATGAAATTTTAAAAGTATATAAAACTAGGCCCCTAGAATCTTCTGGTAAAATTCTAGCCTGATCCAATAGTCAAATCTAAAACTATGCTCAACGTAAAATTGTGCATTAGAAAAAATTAGCCCAAAACCGACTTAAATATCCTTGAATAATAAGGATTGTTGCTGCCGAATTTAACTCCTAAATAAGTATGGAAATATTTGTAATAGTTGTTGCCCTTTGGTTTCTTTGTAGAAGATGGAAACTTCTAAAAGATTTTGTAAAAACATCCTTGTAATGTTAAGATTAATAGCTGCCACCTATCTTTCCTTGTAGAGAATAGAAAGTTGTTCAAATAAGGCTGCCCAATTATGCTGCCAGCCTTAAGCCAAAGTTAGGGTTGAGTTGAGTCATTCTTGCATATATAGATTAAGTTGATTATAGGCTGCCCTATATGTGTTTAAGCCTTTTTGAAGTCAGCCTTGGCCTAAATGCTCTAAACAAGCCCATTTAATGTCTCATTTAACTTTTTGGTCTTTGACATTGTGATTAACCTAATTGGCACCTCTAGTGGATCCTTTGTCGTGGTGAGATGATCCATATCATCCCCTTTTTTTCTAAAAAGAATTCGACCTTAAATTGTCACCTTTATCAAACAAAGAGAGATCATAAATATTTAAAGTAGCACTAACATCATACTCATCTGGTAAATTCACTTCGTAGGTGTTGTCATTGATTCTTTCAAGGATTTAGAATGAATTATCTTATTGAGGCTGCAATTTTGATTTTTTATAGGCCAAAAACCTCTCCTTTTGTAACGTACCTAAAACCAATCACCTATTTGAAAAACAACTCGTTTACACTCTTTATTTGCCTTGGAAGCAAATTGATCATTCTTCTTCTTTATATATCGTTGTACACTCTCATGAAGTATTTTCAACATCCGTGCTTTTCTATCTCTATCAAGACTAACCCTTTTATTAGCATGTAAAGAAACAAATATAATGAAGTTAGTGGATTAAAGCTATAAATGATTTCAAATGGTGAATATATATATATATATATTCAAAAGAAATTAGTAATGCCTCTAACATCTAAAGTGGTTGACCAGTTGACCAGATCTTATAAAATTCCCAATTGTTCATCACAGATGAACAATGGTTGACTGGTTTAGCTCAAAAACTAATTTTAAGAGTTTCAAACCTAGTGAAACTTGAACCGATTAAATATATATCAATCTTATTTATGCATGCAATGTAAAGTGTATGTGAGTTCATTTTAGTTTGCTATCGAGTAAGTTATAAAGATTTAAAAATAAGCTAAAAAATAAATCCTTAATAACTAAGTCTTCCCTTACTTTGCATCTTGGATTTGTTGATGGATTTCTTCATTCAATTCCATATGTTTGATGATGTGATCTTTATATAAAACCTGTTTAAACTTAATCTCATTCAAGCATATCATTAAATCATTTTTCATTTAATTGTTATCATCAAAATACAAGATATTATAAATATTAATATGTGACCCATAGGTCAACAATCTTTTTCTTTTTGAGGATGACAATTAATTTATACTTTATAGATATAAAGATATGTATCTCCCTCTATATTTTGCAATATAGTCTCTAGAAGATTTAAAAAAGAATATGTAATCTATAAATATATATCTCCTTCTTAATATATATATATATATATATATCAATGTTTATTTTTTTATTTTCTCTCCATCTTTGTTATCAACAAAAAGTAAACACGAAAAGTGAAAAAGATTAGAGAAACATAACATAATGTTCAAAATACACTATTCATTACAAAAAAGGAAAGAAAGTAAAATGAAAAGCATGAAAAACATGATAAGTTCATGGTACAATCATCTAGGGCAGTGGATAGCAAGAGAGCAAGCTAGCCATCATATCTTTAATATCTTGCATGTCACTAGCTATATGCTCTTGATTAGAGAGGATGTGCGCTTGCGATTCTTGAAAATAACTTACATCAGTCTTAATATAGGCTAGGCGATCATCCATCCTAGATTTTCATGAGCTAGTAACAATATCTCCAGGAAATGAAGTTAGAAATGGTGTCTTAAACACATTAGCAAATTCATCATCACCAACTTGTTATTCATCTTCTTCATCATGCTTTTCCTCACCAAATTGGTCTTTAGGAACCATACACCGTCCTCATTTAAGAAAAAAAATCATTTTTGTTAGGGTCCTATTATCTATCTCCTAATGTTTGGAATATGGTGTTCGATTCGTATCCGTGAATTCAACATCGAAATGCTTAAAGATAGTTGTTAAGCATTGACCATAAGACAATGACTTTTGTTTTTAATCATTTGGCATTATCAAAATTTTCATTATAATGTATGAAAATTAATTGGCATTCTTCTAATTATACAATCAATAAAGCATAAGTCCATAAAAGTCACTTCATCAAAGTGCCTATTCTTAGGCAAAATATTATGTACTATGACCATATGAAACAATCTAGGTCTTAACATCAAGTCTTGATTCTTAATATTTGCACCCGATTCAAAATTTTCTCTCTCGATATGCATAATAACTGTCTCATCATATATAAGGCCCATCATTTGAAATACCTATTATGTTAGCCATCATTTCACAATTAAACTTAATGAGCTTGTTTTGAAGGCTACTCATAATCCTAGGTTCATTGGTTATTCTTATATTAGCAAAGAACATTCTAATAAAAGAGGGATATGTAGCCTTTTTTATATTGTATATGCTACTCCAACCTATTTTCTCAAATAAATTATCTACCTCAAAAACATTTAAATCATCACCTATACCTCTTTTAATAGCAATAGATCTATTTAAGAAAGTGATCATATACTTTTCTATATTGTCACTTGGAGGAGATTGAGGATCATTTTCCCTTTTGCTCTTTGATTCACTTGTTCTTATTTGTTTCTTTAGTGCCATTGATGTTTAAACTTCAAGAAATTCACTTGGAAAGGTTGGATTTTGATGAATTTTGAGAGTTTTTGTGAGAGGGTTTTAGGTTAAAGTTTTAAAAATTAATTTAGGAAAATTTTCTTTTGCTCAATAAGACAATATTTATACTACCGAGCAACCAGTTAGTTGGTTGCCTTAATTAGTTAAATCAGTTGAACGACTGAACCTAAATCTTGAAATTTCCTAAATTTCTCTTTTGATCCTTCTTATAATTTTAAAAATGATTATTTTGATGTAAAAATTTTGTCCAAAACACAAAGAAATAAGGGGGTCAAAAATTTAAAATTTAGGCAATAGCAAAGGTTTATGTCCTCGTAATTTTAACTGGTTGGCCGATTGTCCTAGATTTATGAATCAGTCGATTGGTTCATATGAAAATCTTATATTTCAAGTTTTGATCAAAACAGATGTCTTATAAGACAAAAAGCCTTTTTGTACAACTTATAGTCTCAAAAAGTAAACCTAATTGAAACCTCAAAACATTATTATTTATCTAGTAGCGATTGGATTCTCTCACTTGATTAGTACCTTCATGAGTTACTTTTAAAACATGCTATATATCCCTTGTATTGTTACAAGATGATATTCTATTAAACTCACTTCTACTCAAGGCACAATACAAAGTGTTTATAGCTTTAACATCCAAAGAAAATGACTTCTTATCACCATCGGTATACTAGCTTTTAGGTTTAGAAATTGTTAAATCATTTTCAATTTTAGTAGGCTTGTGAGGTCCATTTTCAATAGATAATTATAAATCACCATCAATAAATTAAAGAATATAAGTATCATAGCTTTCTAATAAATATAATCATTGTCATCAAAGAAGGGTGGCCTAGAGGTAGATGCTTCTTCATTTTAAACATTATAGCCAGTGGTTGCCATTCTACTCAAGTTTAAGCAAACTTATATATTGTGAGGTCCATTTTTAATAGATAACAATAAATCACAATCAATAGATTAAAGATATATAATTATCCTAGCTTTCTAATAAACATAATCATTGCCATCAAAGAAGGGTGACTTAGAGATAGATACTCCTTCATTTTGAGCATTATAGCTAGTGGTTGTCATTCTACTCAAGTCTAAGCAAACTTATATATTGTAAGGTTCATTTTCAATAGATAACTGTCGCACCCGACATCGCGGCGGCCTTAAAAATTTAAAGGTTTAAATAAAAAGAACGGATTTCTGGCATCCTGTTCTTTGATGGGGAATGGTCTTTATTTAAGGAGTCGCCACCTAGTATTATGGTCACTAGGAACCCTAACTGGTCAACAGAAATTCTATGGTACGGGACTGGTTACGTAAAAGGGAAGATACTATCACCCCTTAAACGTCCTGCTTGAGGCAAGCTGCATTGCTGGTTTTGTCATAAATTGCTAACATTTTGTCGGTTTATGCTATGATGGTTTGCGTGTAATATTCCTGACTTTGACGCCAGTAAATATTTAACTACGGATATTTCCAACTCTGACGTTGGTAAATATTACGCAGCTATAAAAATAAAATAAATCTAAATCAGTATTTTTTTTTTATTCCTGACTCTGACGTCAGTGAATAAACAAATCAAATAAATTTATTTTTTACGCATACACATTTTTTTATGTAACTAAATAAAAGTAAAATACAATAAAATAAAATAATTTTACATTAGTATCTTTATTCCTGACTCTGGCGTCAATGAATAAACCAATAAATTTATTTTATTTTATTTTTGCATGCATATTTTTTATTTTTATGTAATTTAAATAAAATACAATGAAATAAATTTGAATCAATATTTTTATTCTGACTCTGGCGTCAATGAATAAAAATAATAAATTCATATTTATTTTTTTTATTTATACATACACGCATTTTTTTAAAATAAAATAAAATACAATAAATAAAAATAATATAAATTTAAACTGGTATTTTTATTCCGGAATCTGGCGTCAGTGAATAAACCAATAAATTTATATTATTTTTATTCATGCATACACATTTTATTTTTTATTTTTTACCTTTTTTATTTTCCTATTTTTTTATTTTTTATTTTTTTATTTTTTATTCTTTTATTTTTTGGGACTGGGCCCAGCGTAGCCCACATGGCTGGGCTGGACCCAGCAGGCCTTGCCGGGCCACAGGCTTGACCCGGCTGGCCATTGTTTTTTTCACCAGCAAGCGTGCGTGAACAATTCACGCACGCCCGCTATAGGAGCATGTAATTAAAATGCCAGAAGAAGGGAAAGCGCAACTTACCTGGTGCTGGAAGTGGCGATCTGGATTTTTCAGTCTTTCTTGGTCGTCTATCCTTGCCTCAAGATCCCTGCGTTCGTTCGTTCCCCTTCTGTCGGTGTTCCCTTCTGTCAGCTGCTCATTCCTCTCCTTTTTTTTTAGCCTTTTCCTCTGGTTTTGGAAGCTGGTGTTGGAGCAGAGGCGGCGATCAGTGGGTTTCTGGTTTCACTGTCCTCCTCTCTACGTCCCTTTTCCTTATTTTGCTGTGTTATCCCTTGTTTCTCTGTTTTTTTTGTCCCCTCTCTGTTTTCGTTTGTGCTCTCTGTTTACTTCTATCGTGTTCTCCCCCTCAGTTTTTTCGTTCTCAGTCGCTCTCTATCTCTCCCGCCAGTTCCCCCTGGCTTTTTCGTGCTTCTCGGTTTTACTCTTGTTTTTCTTTCCCTCGTTTCTGCCCTTTTTTCCTAGTTTTTCTTCCTCCTGTTCGTGGCTTTCTCTCTCGTTTTCGGTTCCCCAAAATCCCCATGTCTTCGTCTGTGTCCTGGCTTCCTTTTTTCCCCCCGTTCTTCCCCTCTTTTTCTGGTTTTTCGTCCCCTTTTTCAGTCCAAAAATCCCCCTTTGTGTGCATGGACTATCTCTGGCTTTTATAGCTAGAGAACAAAACCATTTCTTCAAGCCATAAATTGTGTTAATTGCAGGTGTAACGGTGTGAGCGGCGGTGGGCGTCCGTTTCAGTCGGGAAGAAGATGAACAGTAGCAGGAAAACAGTGCCGTTTTTGGTGTTGTGTTTTGATCCTTGACATTTTGCATTTTTGCAATCCAGTCCTTGGGTAAATTGTAATTGAACCCCTATATCTCAGCGCCATTTACACATTGGTCCTTGGGTTTTAATTTCTTTCAAATTTGACAAGAATCAGCCCTATACTTTGATAATGTTTCAATTAAGTCCCTGATTTCATTAATTTAATTAAATCCAAGTCCATTTAAGTCTCAAAACTTATCAATTCTCCAATTAAACCCTTAATTGGATTAATTAAATTAATTCTAAGCTCAATTAAGCCCCAAAACTTCCAATCATGTTGCCCTTAACCCAAATTTTAATTCATTCTTCATTTATTTCATTTTACTTATTTTTCTATCATTATTATTATTTTTTTCCATCATCAATTTTTTTCAGTAAATGAAATAATAATAATAATTAAAATAGGTCAAAAATTGGGTTATGATAGATAACTATGAATCACAATCAATAAATTGAAGATATATAATTATCGTAACTTTCTAATAAACATAATCATTGCCATCAAAGAAGGGTGGCTTAGAGGTAAATGCTCATTCATTTTGAACATTATAGCTATTGATTGTTATTCTACTCAAGTCTAAGCAAACTTATATATATAACTTTAACACCAATTATTGTTTTAGGACTAAAGCAACAACAACACATAAAGGGGTGAATTAGGTGTTCCACTATTTATGTCAACTAATGCAAATAATCAAACTAAGCATATATAACAATAACCAACAATATAATTAAAGTGCTTAAAGTAAAGAGATAAAGAAAAAGAGGTTGCAAACTCAATTTTTAATGTGATTCGACAAGCCTATATCTATACCTCAAGTACCGATTGTACTTGAGTATTATACTCTTTTACTAATCCAAGTGAAAGATACAATGGTCTTGATGAATCCACACTAAACAATTACACCACTTGAAGATGTCTCATCTTCAAGATTTTTCCCTTGGTGACAATACCTCACCAATGCCAAGAGTTTATCCAAACTCTCAAGTGTTTACAATTATGATTTGTTTACAACAAGATTCACACTCTCAAAGAGTAGATTATACAATTGAAAACTACAATCTCTATAGCTTACTCAATAACATTTAGGATGATTGAAGGTGTGTAAATGTAATAGAGTGTGAGATTTTATACTATTATGTTAGAATATAAAGATTTAATTTAGCACAACTTATAGTACATGAGAATTGATGATTTCTAGTTGGTTTTTCTTTTGGAATAGCTTTTATATCATGTATGTTCAAAATCTATCCTTAATTTTGCATAAAAAGAGTTTATATATATATATATATATTCGAAATGATACTAGTCGTTTATAGCCGTTAGAATGCTTTTGATGCCTACTACGATTGACCGATTCAAATGACCATATCATTCGATCAATTGATTCCTGCAAAATTCCCAGGTGTTCATCACGAATGAACAACAATCGACCGATTCAGCTCAAAAACTAGTTTTGGCAATTCCAAACCCGATGAAACTTGAACCAATTAAATGTATATCAATCCTATTTATCCATGCAATGTGAGGTGTGTGAGTTCATTTTAGTTTGCTATTGAGTAAGATATAAAGATTTAATAATAAGCTCTAAAATGAATCCTTAATAGCTAAGTCTTTACTTTCTTTCATCTTGGACTTGCTAATGGATTTTTTCATTCAATTCTATATTCTTGTTGATGTGATCTTCATTTAAAACCTCTTTAAACTTAATCTCATTCAAGCACATCATTAGTCCATTTTCTATTTAAATGTTATCATTAAAATACAAGATATTATAAATATTAATATGTGACCCACATGTCAACAATTATGGTATTAGAAGGGGGAAGTTGTACTATTTGTATTTGAAACCTAAATTAGCTCATATAAATTAGCTCAAGCTCTTTTAACAGATCGAATTGACAAATCCTAAAAAATATGGTTGTGGCATAGATGCTTGGGTTATGTATCTTTTAGATATTTAAAACTTCCCAAAGTTGTTTTCTCGTTAAATACTTCAGATCTCAAATATGGTGTCTGTGAACTTACAAAAAGTCACCATGTATCGTCTCCATTAAACATGAATAAAAGTTTGGTACCTTTTATGTTGATTCACTTTAACATATGGGAGCCAACCAAACACCTTTCCTTTAATGGTTCTCGTTGGTTTGTCTTATTTATTGATGATCACACTTGTATGACTTGGGTTAGCTTGATAAAATCAAAGAATAAAGTTAGCTCATTGTTTCTAAAATTTCATAAGTTGATTGCCACTTAATACCAATCTCACATGCAAGTTCTTTACACTGATAATTGTGGAGAATTTGTTAATAAAGATTTGAAAAAGTAGTTGTAAGAGAACATGACATATCTCACTAGATGACTTGCCTTTATTCCCATAAACTAAATAAGGTTGTGGAGTCTGAGAATTGCCACCTATTGGAATTTTTAAGAGCCTTTTTGTTTGGAGCTCACATGCCCATTAGTTATTGGGTCGACTATTTAAATGGTGAGCAACCTGCTTTAAACCAACCGGTCGATCATTTGAGCAGGGAAAATAATCAAAATCAGATATAAACGACTCCACTTCAAGTACCACATGACCAATTGTTTTCTGAGGACAATTCCTATCTTGAAACCTAGATACATTATGAATCTCAATTCCTTGTAAAAGTTTTGCCTAATCGAGCTACTAGAGGTATACCTAGAGTTAACTATGAACTTGTTTTTAGTGCCAATCATAGGTATCTTATGAGCAATTATGTATCTTACTATAGACTATCAAAAAAGAGTAAGTCATTCACAAATCAGTTATCTATTATATTTATTCCTACTAATATACAGGAAGCTATGAATGAAGAAATGAAATCACTTTCAAAGAACTCAACTTGAGAAGTTATTGAACTACCTAAAAAAACAAGCTTATTGGATGTAGATGGGTTTTCATATTCAAAAACAAGTCAGAAGGAACCATTGAACGGTTTAAAGCACAAATCACCAAAGGGAACACTCAAACTTATGAAATTGACTACATAGAGACATTTGCACTAGTAGCAAAAATCAATATTATATGTATTCTTATATCCTTGATAGTGAATCTTAATTGATCATTACACCAATTTAATATGAAGAATATTTTTTTGCATGGAGACCTTCAAGAAGAAGTATACATGGAGTTTCATCCCTAATGTAATATGTAATCAGAAGGTGGAGAGCATGTTTGCATATTAAAAAAGGCCCTATACGGTCTGAAGCAATCTTCAAGAGCATGGTTTGGAAGGTTTACGGAGTCAATGAAAGCTTTTGGATACAAGTAGAGTAACCCAAATCATAATTTTTTATGAAGCATAATAAATGAATGACTACTTGTCTCATCGTGTATGTTGATGATATGATAATAATGAAAAATAATTCAGAAGAAAAGAGTGCATTGCATAACTACCTAGCCTAAGAATTTGAGATGAAGAACATTGGTCCGTTAAAATACTTCCTTGGTATTGTAATGTCAAGATCAAAGGAAAGTGTCTTTCTATCTCAATAAAAATATGTATTAGACTTACTAAGTGAGACTAGTATGATGACATGTAGTTTAGTTAACACTCTTATGGAAGAAAATTTGAAGCTAGACATATATCTAGATCAAGTTCCAATAAAAAAGAAGAGTTATCAAAGATTAGTTGGGAGACTGATGTATTTTGCACATACTTGTCTTGACTTAGCATATTCATTAAACGTTGTAAGCCAATTCACGCATTCTTCAAGCGAATAACATATAAATGCAGTTATCCGTATTTTGCTCTACTTGAAGTCATCTATAGGAAAAAAAGATTATGTTCAAAAAGGGGAATAATATGGATGTCACATGATACAATAATACTGATTGGGCTGGATCTAATTAAAGATAAACGATCTATAGTAGGATATTTCACTTTTTAGGAGAAAATCTAGTTACGTGGCGAAGCAGGAAGCAAGCTGTAGTTGCTCTATTTAATGCTGAATATGAGTTCATGGGAAATGGCTAAGGTAATATGTGAATTATTTTGGATTCATAATTTATTAGAAGATTTGAAAATTAAGCATGAAAGCCCAATGAATTTATATTGTGATAACAAGGTAGCTTGTGATATTATTTATAACCTAATTCAACATGATCGAACCAAACATGTGGAAGTTGATAGGCATTTCATTAAGAGAAACTAGAAACAAAGATCATTGAAACACCTTTTGTCTCATCTCAAGAACAACTTGTTAATCTACTCACCAAGGCCATATCAAGTCGAGCATTTCATGATGGTCTCAACATATTGGGAATGAGCGACATCTACACACCAATTTAAAGGGGGATTGTTGAAGATTTTAGAAAGAATTCCAAGTTGGTATACTTCCATATATAGATTAATTGTAAACACGTTTGCTAGATTAGAGACATGCTGAGTTGTAGTCCTAAACTCTAGCATTTCAATTTTGTATAGTGGCTATTTATGCCCACCATATTGAAGAGAAATGTGTGAATAAATGATATCAAATGTTGTCTCAACATGAATTTGAAACAATGGTCACTTCAAAATGAATTCACTGGCTTCAATAGCCCTGGATTTTTCTTGACTTGCCCTTCGACATGAAGACTGTTGCTGATCATGCTTTAATTTCATGTTGATCGACTTTATCTTGATTTCCTTTATAGGAAAACAATTTTCTTTTCTTTTTGTTTGCAACAACTGCATTCTTTTCACAACAATCTTTTCTATATATGGTGACATCAAATTCTAAAATCCTAGAGTATGAAAAAACTAGAAAGTTTCCAAGCTCTAGAGCATTATCTTGCATGAATTCCCCCTAACCTTCTAGAAGGTATAAAATGTTCTAATTGCAAACAGACTAGTATTCCTTAGTAGAATTCCAGACTAGAAATGTTTGACTCGAAACACTCTTAAGATGCTTTGCAAACTTTGATAGGATCCTTTATTAACAAAAAGGAACTCCAAGTTATCAATAGGAAAAAAACATATACTTTAATTTAACCTACAAGAAGCTTACTCTAATTTTGTATTTTGAAAATAAAGTCCTAAATAAGAGTAACTTGAGAGAGCTAATTGTTGCTAATTATTTTTAAGACCAAAAAAAAAAACATGATGTCCCAATTAATCAATTAATATACCTCTTTAACACTTTTTCTACGCCAAAAACATGTATAATCAAATAAATAATAGATATTGACTTTCAAGAAAGACAAAAGAATTTTTTTACCTAAAAGAAAGAAACAAGATACCAATTGAGTTAGAGAAACCACCAATTAAGACCTTGAAGAAGGAAGGTACTCTTTCTTTTCTTATTGTTTGAACCTTCTTGCTCAATTTTAGCAATTGAAGCACTAAGTTGTAACAATTAAACCAACAACACTAACATATATCACACGTAAGATTAATATAGTTTTACATGAAAGGGTTGCACTAATCCTTACTATTAATGGAGATTTGAAGAAGGCAAAAGAAAAGGGAAAAGAAAAAAACCCTTTCCTTTCTTTTTTTATAAATGAAAAGTACGTAGTAGTTACTAAAAATCATTAATGTGTAGTAATACTATTAATTAAACAAGTCTTATTTTTTGTTGTTTCTTTCCTATTTTGGTTACTTATTTCTCGTGCTTGGTGTGTTTTTATCTATACAGCCAACCAAGTTTCAAGTTATAATTTCCTGCCCAAAAAAGATGTTTTTTGCATGGGCTTTGACCTGTTTACTTTGTTAATCTAATTAAAAAACCTGTTTCACTTCATGGTGCTGTAGTTTGTGGCTTATACGTAAATACTGGAGTAGAGTGTATCAAGTGAAGCAAAACGATGACATTTGTTACTCTAAGATTTATTTCTTGTTTTGTTGCTAGGTATGATTAATAAGTTGGGGGTGCGGAGGCAACGACCCCACGATATGGTAAAGAGATATTATGGGAAAAAGTTTATTACTTCTTGGACAACTCTTGAGCGGTTTAGGGTCTACTATACACATATATCATATAACCCTATTTTGATATAGTGAAAAAGAAAGCTCCTTACTTTTGTGGATGTAGGTACATTGCTGAACCACATTAAATCTTGTGTTTTTTCTAGCTTCTCTTCTATTGCAATATTCATTTATAATTGTTGCAAATTCTTCACAACATTTATTTACTATGTAGTTTTTTTTAAAGTCAACATAATTTATTTATAGTAATGATTTTTTTGTTGTTGACATCTATATTTGTTACTTTTAGAGGCCGATTTGTATGTTTGTGTGTATACATTTGCTAAAATTTAATTGAAAATTATTTATTTCTTATACATCTTCTCTATATATTAATATATTGTGCTGTAAAATCTTAAATAATTTATATCAATTCATACAAGATATTTTGCTCTATATAAGTCAAGTTTTATAAAAGGACACATCCTCTGGTTTGTAACTATTTCCTTTCCTTTATCTCAAAAAACAATACATAATCATGATTCACTTGACATTTGAACTTTAGTGCTTAGCCAAGAGGGACACTACTCTTCTTCTTCTTCTTCTTCTTCTTCTTCTTGGTAAGTTGACAATTATATAAAAAAAGAAAAATAAAAAGATTTTAAGGGGCATATCCCAGATTTACAATGTACTTATAACACACTAAAAAAAACCAAATAGTCACAGGAAAACCATTAAACTAAAACCATATCCTATCTAGTCTAGCTAGTACATAACATTACTAGAGAAACCAACTAAACATCACCTCTAAAATCTTTATTATTCAACTTATAAGCTATTTGGATCCTATTATTTTCTTAGGTTGTTTGGACATTTCTCACCAAATCAATCTTGTCGTAAATAATCATTTCGACTTGGTTGAAAATAGAATTCGGGCATCTAAAATTAATAGCAAAGATCCTTGTATTGCACTCCTGCCAAATACAATAAACTATAACTGCAAAGCCTAGTGTCATAATCAATTTTTGAGTTATTTCCAAATTCATTCTTTTCTCAACCTCAAAAAAAAAAAAAACACGACACAATGCCGTTTTGAACAGCTCTGTGCTGCTTTTTCTTCCCTTGGACGCGCAGAGGTAGGCGAAGAAGAAGTTTGCTCCCTTGTATTTTTTCTCGCTTCCTCTCTCTCTCAAGACCCGAAATACCGACAAAACCCACGCCCTTCACCTGACCCCAGATGAAAAAACAGAGGGAACAAACCCTGCGGGCGGCCTTGAGGTGGCTACCCAGTGGCCGCCTGGCCACCCTACTACCCTTGTGCCATGACAGCAGTAGCTCTCTCTCCCTTTTCCCCCCTATAAATACCAACATAAAGAGAGGAGAAGGGGGTGGAAATAGAGAGAAAGATTTGAAAACAGAGGGGGACGTCTGTTCGAGAACCAAGGGAAGAAGAACGAAAAAACAAAAGGGAAGAAAAACAGTGACGAACAGAGGGGGAGAGAAAAAAAAATAGAGATTGGTGTCTCTAGATAGATAAGAAGCAGAATCACACAACTGCTACTAGGCCTCTCAGCCATTATCATAGTAACACCACAACGCCACCGTCAATGCCAATACCACCAAGGCTACTACCACCAAAAGAAACAGAGGAGGAGGAGACAGAAATAGGGAGAAGAAGAAACACGAAAAAAAATAGAAAGGAAAAAAGACGAAGAAACGTCGTCTGGAATGCTTTGCCGGTCCCGCCATTCTTCCTCTTCGTCGTCACCAGCAGCACCGCCACGAAGCCACTGCAAAGAGGGAAGAACATTGTTGACAGATGGAACAAAAAACAGCGAAAGAAAATAGCACAGCGAAGCAGAAGAGAGAAGAAAAAGGACCGCCGCCTGGAACCACTGCTGTCCATCGCGACAACAATGCCACCGCCACAAGCACCGTGAGTAACCAGCACCGCCAGGTCAGCTTCCTTCTTCTTCAGCTTCTCCGGTTGTCCTCCACTGTTCACGTTGCATGTGAATAGTGGAGAGCTACTCCACTGTTCACTGGGCTGGACCTGGAAGACCCAATCCAAAAAAATTTAAAAACTCCTTTAAAAAATCGGTGATTTTCTCGTGTATTTTTTTAATTTTGCTTAATATTGATTTGTATTTTTATATCATAAAAATACAAATCTGATATTAAAATACCCGGTTTTTGTCAAAACGTTTAAAAAAAACAAGTTTTTATGCATACAGTCAAGTCTCTAAAAAAAATCATATCTTATTTTCATACCACAAAAAATTCAAAAATATGTTTTAGCATGCATTTTGGCTTTAATAACTAGTTTATTAAAGTCGTGAGAACTAAGCCAATATTTCAAAAATTCTAAAAAAAATCATTTTGTTTTCTTTTAGTATCTGGGATTACGAATTTATACGTAAAATATATTTCCGATATTAAAAAGACAATTATTTTTTTATTGATGTTAGAACGATTAGGTTTTACCTGATAAATAAAAATCTCCTTACCGATGATGACTTTTCTTAAACCATAGACAAACCAACAATTAGAAATACAAACAACACCTTATCATATATCAGACAATTAAATAATGTAACTAAGGCATATTTAGGGTGCTAATACCTTTCATTTACGCAACCAATCCTCGTGCCCGATCTCTGAGACCAGTTAGGGTTCTTAATGACTAAAATACTAGGTAACAACTTCCATTCAATTTTTCATTGATAAAAAAAAGAATTCCTTGTCTCCCCATATTTGCCAAATACAATACGAGAATGGACGCTATTCATCGTGATGACGCACACATGCAACACCTAGTTTACAAGAAATGTTTCTAAAAGTTTTACCCTTCTATGTAAGAGTAGCCCATTTAATCCAATCATCCAAGGCATTCCTCATTCTTGGAATGTTGCATCTGCCACAAACTTCGCACTATATCCCTTTAGAATATAAACAATTAAAAAACAAGTAGTTGTGATCTTCATTGTTTTGGAGACAAAGAGGGCACCAGTTTGAACCATAAACACCAAATCGATGTATTTAATCCTAAGTTGTAAAGTTTTGTTGGACAACCAACTATAGAAGAAAAGTTGCCTTGGAATAGTATTCTTAAACCACACAACATCATGCCATTCAATCTCTTGTTTTCAAGTTCTGAGTTGCTCTGAAGCTACTTTGACTGAAAACTTTTTATTCAGGAAATCTAACCAAACAATCATATCCCTCTTCCCTACATTGAGCTTAACAAAGGAAGGAATAAAATCTATAAGAGGGCACCATCCAATCGCTTGAGTGGCATAGTATCTCCATTCTGAGTTACTTATCAGCACATTAACCATCATATTTTCTTTATATCTGAATTGTAGATGAACCTCTGTCCATAAGAGTCAGCTATGAGGCTATGATGGTGTCAATTATCAAACTATAGTGAAGTTTTCCTTTCATCCTTTTCTATCATTCGAGGAAAAACAAGTAGAAAGATTTGACGAAGATGAAAGGAAGCAAACCATTAGTCATGGTGCAATTGTCAAGCCAAGTAATTATTGTTGTTGATTTTTTTTTATTGTGGCAAATCGTATGGTGTGTGTTTTTGTCAATTGTGTCAAATCATGTTATCAAATTCTATTGCAGTTTCGAAGAAGAAAGAAAAACTTCGATTCATGCATGTGTGTCAAAATAAATTCCAATCTATTATTAGGAAGAATTTTAGCACTAGACTATTAT
>Ga0325410_1001371_pt1 | contig 26865 bp, 24 predicted proteins | sample PopdelMetagenome_16_FD_206182 | JGI IMG/M metagenome (GOLD analysis project Ga0325410, IMG submission 206182) | Populus deltoides microbial communities from Bellville, Georgia, United States - Xylem-PdIQD-R3 | ecosystem: Host-associated > Plants > Phyllosphere > Stem > Wood/Secondary xylem...
ATTATCAATTATCAACTATCAACGTTCATACATACAAATTTATACATATATAAATTTACAGAAATCACAACTTTGAAATATAATTGATAACAATTAAACAAGACACTTAAACAAGCTATTAATTATTTATTTCATCACAACGACACATTTAATTCGGTGTAATTCAAACAAAATTTCAACAATTTACAAACAAATATAATTTGACAAAATCTAAAACAAACTATAACAACTATAAAATTATACATTCATACTACAAATTTCTTTGACAAATAACAATTAAACAAGTATAAACGTTAACAAAATACATATACTAAAACAATAAAATTCACAATTAAATATTAAAACTAAAAAGGATAGATTTACTTAAAAAAAAATGATAAAATCTACAAGAAACGGATATTATGACCACGTACAAGATATAAGAAACTTGAGTGCTCATGTTGAGAATATATAGTGGAGAGTTTGGGATGGGTGTTTGGCTGCAGTTTGGGAGGGGAGAGATGGGATGGGAAAGAAAAAGAAGGAGAAATAGAGGAAGAGAGTGTCGGCAGATGGGTGCATATAATGGTTTTTTCCGACGGACTCACCGACGGAAGTAATCCGTCGGTGATTCCATCGGTGACAGTGCCACGTCACTGTACGGCTATCTCAGTTTGAATCCCTCAGTAATTTTCATCGGTAAAATCGCCTGACGTCACCACGCCGTTGCATATTTTTAGACGAGCTGTATACCCCGTCGGTGAAACCGTCGGTATATACCGATGGAATATTTTCGTCGGTATATATCGATGGATTTATTCTGTCGGTATATACTGACAGATTTTGAGACGGAATTATTTCCGTCGGTATATATTACCGACAAAAAAATTCCATCGGTAATTTCGTTGCTTTTCTCCGGTTTTCTGATAGTGAGCCGAAAAATAGTAGCTCTTCCAGCCAAGTAGGACAAAGGAAACAACCAAAATTCAACAGCTCATCCTTGTAAAACGAAGAAGCCATGCAGACACAGCTCAGCCATGCAGAGATAACGCCAGCCAATCATGCAAAGACACAAAACTTTCTACCATGCAGAGAGAGGGACCATCCCAGCTACAGCCGAGTAGAATAAAACCATTAACAGCCAAGAAAAAGTGGACAGCTGCTCTCCCATGTAGAACTAAAGAACCATGCACATCCAGCTCTCAATAAAGAATAAAAGCTGAGGCCAAAACATCTTATTAGCTCAATCAACTGACAACCACTACTCCTATCAGCCACCAGTAACCCTTGAGTGCCATGCAGTGACGAGGAAGCCAACGACAGACCATACAAAGGAGAAAGAGAGATAAAACAGCCATAAAAATTAAATGCACTTCCAGCCACAGACAAAAGGCAGAGGCTCTTCAATGCAGGGACAAGAAAACCATACATGTCCAAACTATTCTAAAAAAACATTTGGAAATGCGGTACAAACCACGTTTTTAAAAAATTTAATTTTTGTTTTGCTAAAATTTAATATGGTTTGTACGTTTTGGATCGTTTTGATGTGTTGATGTCAAAAATAATTTTTAAAAAATAAAAAAAATCATTGGCATGCATTTCGACACAAAAAGTTATTTGAAAAGCAACCGCTACTACACTGCCAAACATATTCTAAAGAGCAATGAGGTTCCATTCAATTTGCAACACTATAGGCTAGGTTATTTTTTTCATGGAAATACAAGATAGTGTAGAACAATATCTAGAATTTCCTAAATATAGTCTCAACTGATTTTGCAGTGTTGTTGAAGATGTGCCTGTTTCTTTCTTCCCAAATCAAATACACAAGAATAGCAAGTGACACTCTTCTCATTCTCAGTTGCAACCCTTTTTTGTTGTTTTGTAGGACCTGAGTGGCTTTGTTTAAGGAAGGCATATTATTATGAAGCTTGAGCCAGAATCTAGCCTTGCTCCAAAGATAAGACGACCAGTCACACTTGAAGAAGAGATGAGCATGAGATTCATCAACATTCTGGCAAAGAGGGCATATATGGATCAGAGGAGAGAAACTGAAGACGATCTATTGTTCGCAGTTTGCCCACCATTACAAGCCAAAGGGAGAAACTGTGTCTTAGAAGAGACCATTACTCCCAAACTACACTTGCCCACTGGACAGGAACAACTTTATGTCTGAAGAAATCATATGCACTGGCTATAAAAGGACTCAAATCAGAGTGCCAACTTGAGAGTAACTGTTGCACTGGAGTAACCCCACCACAAAGATCGATCATTTTATTACGAAGGGAGAAGATTGACTTCCATAGAGGAGAGTCAGTTTTCTTTGCATCCAAGGACCAGATGGAGGCATGTGAAATGTAGTAATGATCTACCCATCGAATCTAGAGGGAATCAGACTTTAAGTGAATATTCCAGAGATGCTTGGCAAAGAAACTGCCATTTCTAGCTTTGATGTCAAGGACCGCCAAACCTCCTTCATCTTTTGGCAAACACACCTGCTTCCCAGCAACAGGGGCAGATTTGCTTCTGAGCACGTCCCCAGTCCATAGAAAATTCCTGCACGTACTGGTAATATTGTTGATAACAACAACTGCGATAGGGAAGATACTAATCCAAAACTACACCATGCCATGCAGGACCGATTTTATTAGCTCCAGCCGACCAGCATACGCGAAATACTTTCCCATCCAACTTTGAATAACCAATTCTAACTTGTGAATGAGGGGAGAGAATTGACTGGTGAGAAGTCTGTGAGGGTTGAGAGGGACACCAAGGTACTTAAATGGAAAGCTTCCTTCGGTGAACTGGGAGAGGCTGAGGATGGCCTGCTTTATATCCTCCGATACACCTGCAAAGAAAATAGAGGATTTGGTTGCATTAATTACAAGGCCAGACAACTCCTTAAAGACTCGAAGCTTCTGAAGGATAATATTAACAAAGGCCATGTCACAGCAGTAGAGCAAAAGAATATCATCAGCAAACCCAAGATGACTGATTTCTAAAGCATGGCACTTGGGATGAAAGCTTAAACCCGAATGCTAAGTATTACTTTTCAGTAATCTGGAAAAGTACTCCATGCAGATAATGAAGAGATAGGGAGATAATGGATCTCCTTGCCGAACACCACACTTGCCTTGGAAGAAATCGAAGAGATTACCATTGATGCGGATAGAAAAGGAGGCAGTCTCAACACATTTCATAACAAGGTGTACAAACCTAGCAGGGAACCCCAAGAGGTGGAGGAGATCACGAAGGAAAGACCACTGGATCGAATCAAATGCTTTCCTGAAGTCTATCTTGATGGTGCAGCGGGGAGATACACGTTTTCTGCCATAACTCCTTAGAAGTTCTTGCATGAGGTTTATATTATCAGCCATGAGTCTCCCACCAAGAAACACACTCTGAGAAGGGCTGATGATATCATTTAGCACGTGAGCTAGCCTCCCTGCAAGTATCTTGGAAATAACTTTGTAAGTGATGTTGCAGCAAGAGATAGGTCTGTAATCTGCAGCAGAGTTGGCATTAGCTGACTTTGAAACAAGGGCTATGGTAGAGTGGTTAAGCTGCTTGAGAATCTCCCTGGAAGCAAAGAAGTCTAATTGATGACTAATTGTTAGAACAAAAGCAAAATTCAAAACTATTGATTTGATGACTAATTGTTGAACGGGTGGCCACATCTTGACTTGGTGACAATCCTTATCTTCTTGTCTGAATACAACGTCAATGCTAACATCAGAATTGGAATAGATATTCTTCATGAAAGTTCTGGGAAATTGTCTCAGCTTTCCAAGCAAACAAGAATTGGCATATTTGGACTTCTAGAACTCAAGATATAGGCTGAACATTGAACAGTGTCTGGGCTGTAGGACAAATTCCAACTTCTCTGTTGTTGCTACAATTTGAACTTGAAAACGGTCCTTTTGAATCTTGGACTCTTCATGAAAGTTTTAGGCATATGTCTTAGCTTTCCATACATATAAACCAGACCTAAATATAAGTTCTACAGCTCTAGTTATGATCCAATAACTGAATAGTGTTCCAGTTTGGACTAAACCAACATCTCTTTTCTAAGCTTAGCCCTTTCTTTGTCTTCTCAATTTCAGTAGTTAAACTCATCAATCAATCCTTTAATTTATATGATAGGCCTGCATTTAAGATGAATATTTACCATAAATTAAAGGTATCTTATATTATTATACATGTTATTATAAAACATGCTTTAGTTAAGGAGTTATTGATACTTCAAACAAAATGATGATATAAAACCTTGATAAAAATGCACTTTTAAGTACTAATCATTAGGGCCTAGATACATGAACATTTATTATTCCTAACATAAAATTTGATTAACTCAACAACTCTAATAAGAAATTGCTTGTCTATTTCCATAATAAAGTGAGCAAAGACTTTTTCTTTAAGGAGTTAAAACAAGAAAAAAATGATCCATTATGAGATTGCTCGTCTATTTCCACAATTATGTAAACAAGTGATTTTTTTTTCAAGGATTTAAAGAGAGAAAAAATGATCCATTATGATATTTCTCATCTATTTCTATTGTAATCACCCTAAAAAAAAGGGTCCAAATAGCCCCAGCGCCGTTACCGATTTCTGAATCGACAGTAATGTAGTTTTCGCTGCCAATTTCTGAATTGGGAGCGACTCGGCTTAATTGAAAGTTAGGAAAGCATTCAGGCTGTCTTAAGGAGCCAAGAGTGAGGGGTAATGTCTCAAGTCCTAGGCTAATTGTAAAGGAAACTGAAAACAACTAAGAGGACAAGCAACAAAGATGAAATATGGCTAATTTCTAGAGCATCTAACTACGGATAATGAATAAAATTGAAAGAATAAAACTTGGTAGAGGGTCGGCCAAAGCAATGGGGCTGGCCGGAATGCATTGTGTAAGAAGATGCATGTGTGTGTTCATGTTAAAATCATGTGACTCTGCTGGGATTTGATGACAAATGTGTGCTGAAATTAGGACAAACGATTGATTAGCTTTGGCTAATGGCATTCGAATGGATGATCAGGACAAATGAATGATTAGCTTCGGCTAATAGCATCCGAATGGATGACTGGGACAAATGAATGATTAGCTTCGGCTAATAGCATCCGAATGGATGACCGGGACAAATGATTGATTAGCCTCGACTAATGGCATCCGAATGGATGACCGGTGCAAATGGTTCCGAATGGATGATGAACTAATGACATCCAAAGTGGATGGCCAGGGCGAGTGAAAGGTTAACCTCGACAAATGATGCCTTAAAAGGATAGCCGGATTTAAAATTATGGTTGATTGCAAGAATTGGTGCATTTATATGTATTGTGTCATTCATACCAAGTACATAAAAGAACTACAAATGTCATGCTTCAAACATGGGATAATGTTAATGCTTCATCAAACCGCCAGACTGCTTATTATCATTATTATTATTAAGTAATCGCTTTCTTATAAATGTTTTGTACTATAGCAGGGACGTCACACCAACAAGGTGCCTAGGAAACCCAATACACGGGAACCTACTTTTGCAAGGAATCATGTAGTTGCATTCTAAATCACGATGTATTTTGTATGAATCAATGTACTGAACTTATAACTATTATTAGATCCTTTTTGTTTAAATTCGTGAAGACTATTAGTAGGATAGGAATGCAAACTCATGTCTATGTATGTATATTTTTAATATGAACTTCTAATCATGCAAATATAATAATATGTGTTTATGTAAGATTCACTTTTAAATGAAATGTTAATTGTTGTTGGTGTATGGATTGTATCTTGATGATGTGAAGGAACAGGTTCGTTGATTATCGACACGATGTGTGTCAAATACACGCGCGCGCGCGCACACACACATATATATAAATTACTATTGTTTTGGGCTTGAAAGCCAGGTTGTTACATCTATAATAATGTTAGTAATCAACTTTTTCTTTAGGGATTTGTTAGAAAAGAATCTATCTTATAGTTTGTACTAGGTTTGACTAACTTTAGTTGATTCAAGGCACATGCTCACCCTTATTATCAGTATATTTGCATTCAAAAACAAAATTTTTCTTTGCTAACAGTTAGAATGATAACATCTCACGGTGCACAAGAAAATACCTTTTACTTGGTCTTTCAAAAGAATATAATTTTAGAAATGAAGACTTTCAAAGTAAAAGTCACCTTGATCTTATCAAAATGACATCTGTAGAGTTCAAAGGCATATGTTAGGTATACTTACAGGTTTTTCTCTTTATTTCAGTGTCAACAACCTGTTAACTATGAGATAAAGAAGAAGAAGAAGAAGAAAAACTTTATGGAAACAATTTTTTTAAAATATATATATATATATATATATATATAAGGATATTATTTTAAAAAATCATGGCATGTTGCATACACTAATGAATTTTCTAAGAAACTTAAACCTAAGACCATCCAAAGGTTTTGTGAAAAGGTTAATCAATTGATGTTCAGTTTTAACATGTTCTAATGTCACAATTTATTATTCAACCAAGTCTCAAATGAAATGAAGTCTTATATCAATATGGTTGGTTCTTGTATACTGCACGGAATTCATAGAGATACTAATGGCATTAGAATTATCACAAAAAACAGTCATAGTATCTTGAGTAAAATCATAATCTTGTAAAATCCTCTTCATCCAAAGAAGTTGTGTGCAATAACTTCCAACAACAATGTATTCGGTTTTAGCAATGGACAAAGAAATTGAATTCTATTTCTTGCTTATCCATACTGCCAAATTTCCACTGATATAAAAACAACCACCTATTGTGCTTTTTATATCATCAGTGTTACAGCCCAGTCAACATCTAAGTAACCTAACAAACTCAAATTCTAGTCTTATGAATACCAAATACCATAATTAGATGTGAAACTTAAGTATTTCAAGATTCTCTTGACTACAGTAAGGTGTGATTTTTTTGGATTAGACTGAAATCTAGTACACATACCAACACTAAAAGCAATATCAGGTCTGGTTGTTATGTAGAGCAAACATCCTATCATGCTTTTATAAAGTGTGGAATCAACACACTTACCTGTGGGTTCTGAATTGATCTTGACAGAAATGTTCATAGGCGTTCGAGCATAACTCTTACCTTTGATACCAAACTTTTTAACCATATCTCGTGCATACTTTGATTGAGAAATAAAAATTTCATTATCAAATTACTTAACTTGTATGCCAAAATGAATTTTAACTCACCAATCATACTCATCTCAAATTCAGATTTTATCTTGTTAACAAACTTATAAGAAAGTGAATCACAAGTAGCGCTAAACACAATGTCATCAACATAAATCTGAATAATGATTATTTCCTTACTTGTTTCTCTTATAAAGAGTGTCTTGTTAGCATGACCTTTTTGAAAACAATTATCTAGCAGGTATTTTGTTAACAATTCATACTAGGCTTGTGGTACTTGTTTTAAGCTATAAAGGGCTTTTTTCAATCTGTACACATAATCAAGAAATAAATGATTAGCAAAACCTTTAGATTGTTCTACATATACATTTTCTTGTAGAATCCCATTTGGGAAAGTACTGTTCACATCCATTTGGTATAGTTTGAAGTTCTGGTGACAAGCAAATGCGAGCATTATGTGAACAGACTCCAAACGAGCTATTGGTGCAAATGTTTCATCAAAATAAATTCTTTTGATTTATAAGTATCCTTGTGCCACCAATCTTGCTTTATTTATGATAACTATCCTATGCTTATTAGATTTGTTCTTGAAGATCCATTTAGTTCCAATTATATTGTGACTGTCAAGTTTTAGAACCAGCTCCCGTACATCATTTCTAGTGAACCGATTTAGTTCCTCATGCATGGCATTGATCCAACTTTCATCTTGTAGAGCTTCTTCAACCTTTTTAGGTTCAACTTATGGAAAGCAACACACATATGAGACTTGATTAAAAATTATTTTTTCTTAACTTCTTACCGTCATCTAATTTTCCAATGATATTCTCTTTAGGATGATTGTGCTTTATCCTTGAGGAAGGTTTTTTTTCTTGGGACTATTCAAACCTATTCATAGAACTTCCTTCCTGACAGTGTTCATTCTCTTTAGATGAGATTTCTTTTGTTGCTTCAAACGTGTCATAAAGATCATGACAAATTTATCTCTTATGTAATTAAAATTATGATAGTCTTACTAGCCAACTTCTAATTGAAATTACAACTTGAAAACAATGTAATTTAGAGTTGATGTCTTTATAAAAGTTGTCGGTATGAATATTATCTTTTAAATGGAACTAGTCATAACTTATTTGAAGTTGTATAGCTCCAAATATGAGAAAAACACTGAGTAAAGATCCAAACCGATATAGTATTGGACAAATTTTGGGTGCTACTGTAATTGTTACTTTTGAGCCTTAAAACGATACAATTTGAAGTTGATGTCCTTTTAACGGTTATAGGTATGGATGTCATATTTCAAATGGAACTAGTCTTAATTTATTTGGTGTTGTATAACTTTGGATATGAGAAAAACAGCGAGTATAGGTCTAGAATGACATAGTACTGGATAGATTTTCGTTGCTACTATAATTGTTAATTTTGAGACTTAAAACAATGTAATTGGGAGCTAGTGTCTGATAAAACTTATAGATATAGATGCTATCTTTCAAATGGAACTAGTCTCGATGTATTTGAGGTTATATAACTCTATACATGAGAACAACAGTGAGTCAGGGTCCAGACTAACATCGTACTAGACAAATTTCTTATACTAGTGTAATGAGTGAGTTTAGACATGTAGATGACAAATTTGAGTGATGTGTCCTTCGTGAAAGTTGTAGCCCTATATACTAGCTTTCCATAGAGACAAACTGTGCTAAAAAAGAGTTCTAAAACTTTAGGTATGATTAAAACACCCAAAAATGTTCGGAGTTGAGTGGACTAAACCAGCTAGGACTAATCAAGCTCTAATCTTTACTTGGAATTTGTTGTTGATTAAATGTTCTAACACTTGGAATGATGTAGTAAAAATCAATGAAATGAACACTTAACGTTAATACCGATGTTTCAACCTATAGAAATTTAGATGAGACAATCCTTGAGAATGTACATGTTGAACTTGATTATATAGTACTTGACAACATTGTGATGAACGTGATGAGGTTATGGAAAATAATATGATCCTTAAACATATTTAGTAGTACTTTGTAATTGGAATGCGTAGAACACCTTATGCCACATGATAGTGAATGAGAAGTTGATGTTGCCACATGAAGAACATAAAAATATGCTTGTTAGGGGAATGACATAGGCTTTAGCCACCTTAAGAGATGACAACATAGAAATACCCTCATTAAGATATAAATGAGTGATGGTTCCTCTTTAACAATGTTTGATGAATGTGTGATCTTGTTATAGAATAGAAACAATACATGTTTCCCTTGCTTCATAAACTTTGAAAGTGAATTTGGTAGTGGTTTATGTCCAAAACTAGGTTGAAGTATGGCCTTTAGAAGGAAAACTTGGTATTGACCATATGCATGAATTTAAGGGAAAAAACATGTCAGAATGTCTTAGTTTTTGTTGATGATTTTCAGTGTTAGAATGACTTAGTTTTTCATTGATGATTTTCAGTGTCAGAATAAGTTAGTTTTCGTTGATGATTTTCAGCGTTAGAATGACTTAGTTTTCAGTGATGATTTTCAGTGTCAGAATGACTTAGTTTTCGCTAATGATTTTCAATGTCAAAATGACTCAGTTTTGTTGACAATTTCAGTGTCATAATAATATAATTTATGTAAATAACCTTCATTAAAATTAGGGACGAATGTCTTATTATAATTTATCACTGTACAATTATACAAACATATGAGATGTTTTAATGAATGTATGTGTGTTCTAGTATATGTGTGTTTGACATTACCTAAATAAAAATATACTAAGTAATGATCATTTTGTGTATTAACAGGCATGACTGGGATCGAATCTTTGACCGGGCGAGGACACACTACAAGAGGGGCAGGTAGGTGGTTTTCTCCTTTAACTAATTAGTATTTATACATAATATTACTACTCGATTGTAAATCAATTAAAACTACTCATGAAACACAATGAATAATGATGTCCATGTTGGATAGTCAATAATAAGGGATGAGGTTAACTCCGGTTAATGGGGTCCTTAATAGGATTACCGATAATGAGTGTTGTGAACCATCTCATTTGAAAACTTCCATTAATACAATGAAATAAAGATTATGATGTGTTATTCACAATCAAAATTAATGTTTAAAGAACCATATACAAAATTGATCCATAGTTAGGAATGAATAGTTATACATGGAAGAATTCTATATGTATAAAGATTCCTAGACCATAATACATGTCATTAGTTGTTTGTTGAACATAGCTCAAATAAAATAATGCGGTATAAGGTTGTATAAAGATGTGGAGTAAAATATTAAAGATAGACTCGGTAAGAAGATATTAATAGCCGAATTTGTTGGCAATCAAATGAGTTTGCTAGAATTATTGGCATCCGCGAGGAGATGATCGGATTATACTTAGTAGCCATAGTATCGGTGACTAAAGATGAGAAAGGAACGATACTTAGTGGTTACAGTGTCAATGACTAAGGATAAGAAAGGAACTATACTTAGTGGTTGCATAAGAAAGGAACGATACTTAGTGGTTGCAATGTCAATGACTAAGGATAAGAAAGGAACGATACTTAATGACTATAATATCAGTGACTAAGGACAAGATATAAATTGATAGTAGACGATTAATTACCAATATCTATGAATATGACAACTTCTGATGTTTAGTTGCCCAAATAAATGATGACCAAAGAAGCAAAGTATGATTTGGTTAATTATAAGATGATGATGTAGGTTCTCCTTTCCCTATGCTTCAATGTAACAAACGGTTGTGATAGCTAGAAAATAGAAAATATGGTAATGTTACAAACAAATTATGTTAATCGGTGATAATGACGAGTAAACATAAGATTAATACGTGTGGTTACTTCAAAGATTATACCCACAAAAATCAGTAACTAAGGAAATGAAAATTTATTATTGATTGAGGAATCAAAAATTAAAAAAATAAGATGCTACGTGGTGACGTATAGTTGGCAACCTTAGATTTGAATGTATTACATAATTCATCGTAACGACAATGTTAAAAGTGACAAATATGAACTTAGACGCTATAACAACTATTGCGTAATTTAATATGTATATGTTGTAATCGATGCTAAAAGGATTCTAGATAAGCATATTGTTCCATTCCTTATGAAAAACCACGTACATGTATTTTATGGCTAGATGTTAAATTTGTAATGTTATTTTTATTGCAATGATGAGCATGAGTATTGTCATATGAGTTGATGTATTATTAAACTTGAGTTGAGTGTTTGAGTAAGATTGTTAAAAGTGCTAATAGACATGATAATTCCTTTCCCTCATAAAAAAAATCATGAGCACAAGTCTTCTTGATGACTAACAACTTTTATAATGCTATATATGTTGCAGGTCTATGTCATGAAGTGGGCCAACACTAATTGTGTCGTTTCATTATTTATAATTTTGTTAGGTACTTGTGTATATGTACTATGAATACTTAAAATTATATTGATAACTTCACCTTGAAATGTACTAGATGGTATGATTGTATTTTTAGCATTTGGTTATTGCATCTCTTTTATTATATGTGTGTGTGTATCCATCACACGTATGTTTTTAAGTAAATGGAAAATGGAAAGAATATAAGATGAATTGTGAGAAGTGATGTGAAAGAATCAAATGGAGAAATAATTGAATTGGTGGATGGCCGAAGGCTACTATGTGTATGCAATAGAGTTATTTGATATTATGTTACCTAGGAGGATAAGAAAAGAACTGAGGAAATGTACAAGTTATAAGGGAAACTATGTTGTAAATTTGGTAAATCAAAGAATCAATAATGAGATGTATTGTTAAACATAATTCACAAAAAAAAAATTGTCCCATTATACTTAGACATGATTATTAGAAATATAAAGTTATATGGAAATTTCACGTCGTTACAGTTGGTATCAGAGTTTATGGTAGTGATTCAGTAGACTATCTAACTATAATTGATATATCAAACTTCTATGGTGAATTTATGATGGTATGAACTAGAAATGGAGCTGGGTTACCCCACCTCTAAATGGTTAATACTCGGAGGTGTTTTGAGTACAACTGATGTTCTTTCTAGTTGTATATAAGTGAATGATTTATTTTTTTTTTTTTTGTAAATTGGTTAAATTGTATGTAAAAAGAATGGCTTAGAAATGAAATTGTTAAGGTGTATAATGCTTATCATACTTATATCAAGGGAATGACTTAGGGCTAGTATAAAAGGTTTTGAGTAGATAGTGACATAAGATGACTTGTATTTTAAGATGAAATGAAATTTCAGGTCGTTACAACACTTTGCAAACACTGATCAGTAACCAAATAAGTAAATAATGCAGAAACCTTAAATACATAAGGTATTTGGTTACGAAGAGAAAATCTTTTAAAGAACTATTTAAGAGATAAAAAAAATCTGGGGCGCCCAAACGTAGGATAGACAAGAGGAATATCTTTGAACACAACCATTTTATGTCTATACTACCTTACTTGAGAGACAATGAGCCATGTTATGTTTCCTACCGCATTAGCTTACTAGTACATATGACGATCTTCAAATTATTGTCATCCTAATTGAAACCTCCAGTTGTTAACAATTCACATAAGAACTCCCCCTAGGAGTCTGCAGGCTCTCCAATTCTTTAAGGATCAATTCTCCTTGAAAATTTCTTACACTTTCCTTGTTTGTCAAAAATATGTGTTGTGAAACTCTGTGTAAGCTCCTTAGATGGTTAACACATTTGCTTCAATGTAATTGATGCTTTTATGTTTTGAAACTCTCCTTTGAAGCACACATTTCTTCATACTTAACCTTCCTTATATATATGTCTTATGTGATAAGGATAATCTTCAAGTTTCCTAGTCTGTCACGTTGGTAACAAATTGCTCACGTATTTTACAAAAAACACTAATAAAGTTATTTTTGGATAACTTTTTCTACTCTATCTAAACTTATCTCTTAAATAATCTAAATTAATCAGATAATTATAGAGAAGATACTGCTAACTAATCTTGATAAACCAAATTATCTTTTTACTAACCGTAAAAAAGTTTCATTAATCTAAGCCAACAAAATGACATTTAAAGTGAGCTTTCTTTAGTACTGGATTCTTAAGCACTATATCATCCGGTAAATGTAGAGTTATTCATTACCACTACCCCATCTCCTGATATTTGGATAATGTTTCTCTCAATTTACCTTTTATTTTCTCCACCTCCACATCCTTTTGTTTTGAGCTTCCAAAATCTTTTCTTAAAACACAGAGCACACTTTTAACTAGGTCAATAAAGATCCTTCTGGTCCCAACTCCTAATAATGCAACCATTTTCCTTAATTCAACCAATTTTTTGTTGTTCAAATTAGGAAGTTCATCTACCACTCTTTATTCGTGCGACTAAACGCGTTCGCCATAACATTTGCTTTGCTCAGGTGGCAGTCTATCACATAGTCATAATCCTTAATCAGTTCCACCCATCTTATTTTCCACATATTCAACTCCTTTTATGATATCAAACACCTCAAACTTTTATGACCCATAAAAATCTAGACTTAGGAGCCATACCCTCAAAGCAAATACTACGACCAATAATTCAAGATCATAGACCAGATAGTTTACCTCGTGAGGCTTCAAATGTCATGATGTATAAACAATTACTCTTTCATGTTACATCAACACACAACTAAGCCCCTTCCTTGATACAACCCTATAAACTACAAATCCTTCAGTCCTAAAAAAAAAGGTTAACACCGAGGTGACAATAAATCTTCTTTTTAACTCTTGGAAGCTTTCTTCACATTTTTTAAAGCATTCCTAGTTCTCCTTTTTTTGATTCAATCGTGTCAATAGAGTTGATATGGTTGAGAACTCATCAATAAAAACTCATTCCTAAGAGTTCTTGTTTCCAAAATAACAATGAACTTAACAAAAAAAAGCATATTTTCACTTAAGCAGTGAATCCCAGTAGTAAACGAAACATGACTGAAGTTTTTTGTAAGAATTTAAGATCAACTATCCATAATAATGAGCTGAAATCCTAGTAGTCAAATTCTCAACTTACCACACAACGAATTTCAACATTGCACATCGTAGATTCTGTTTCTCCTTAGGTTATCAACCAGTATTAGAACATTACACTTGCCATACCTACCTAAAATCCCTTCACATTCAGTTTTCTCTTAAAATTACATGCAAAAATATAAAAAACCTTAAAACATTAAGAACCTAAACTAAATGCCTAAGTTCTTAAAACATTGAGAACCTACTCATGCTCCCTTGTTGCTGTTGTTGCACCATGCTTGTGGTCCCTCCTACATATCACAGATTTATCTTATAAGTTTTCCTCACTCAAGGATATGTTTTATAATCAACAGCCAATAAGTCTTTCTTTGAGTATTTCTTAATATTTTATGTTTTTCTCATTTCATCCATTAATATTGTTGTTCTTTGTCCAACCATAGTTATCATTCCTTTCTTTATATTTGAATTATTTCTGTTTAAATCCTGAACTATCATTGTCTAGATATTGAACTGTTACTGTCCGACTTCTCCTCAAATGTTTAACTATATCTAGAGTTATATAACTCCATTTCAAGCGAGATTAGTCTTGTTGGAAAGCTAAGACATGAGGCTACAAGTTCTCTGAAGGAAGGAGAACCCAGTTTTGCCTCCAAGACAGCCAAAATTACTCATCAACAAACATTTAGACTGTTACTGTCCAACTGTTATTGTCTTGTTTTTTAACCGTTACTGTCCGACCTCTCCTCAGATTTTTAACTATATATAAAGTTATAGAATTCCATTTCAAACAAGATTGGTCTCGTTAGAAATCTAAGATATGAGGCTACAAGTTCTCTGAAGGAAGGAGAACCCAGTTCTACCTCCAAGACAGTCAAAATTGCTCATCAACGAACCAGACCTACTACCCTACAGGGTTTGTCATGACCTAGTCTCAGTTGGTGACCAATAGCTGCAGTTATATAACTTCAAATTGAGCAAGAAGAATTTCTTTAGTTAGTCAATATCAAAAACTACAATTTCTATGTCAAAATCCAAAACTATAATTAGGAACCTGATCTTAATTCCTTCATCCTCGTACCTGAAATCCCTCTGAAAGTCAAGATACGAAACTGTCAAGATTCGTCAACCTTTCCATTTACACACAAAGCATGAAGTTATTAAATTTAGCAACTCATACGTTTTCCTCAAATCAAGTCTAAGAACTCTAATCTATAATTCAACATCTTACCCGGTACGAATCAAGATTTCGATCTTCAACTCCCTCCTTTTCTTTCTAATGACAGCCGACCTTCCCCTCTTGTCTTCTTATTCAAAGTTTCTTGTCAATCCCTTGTCAACCAGTGTTTATTCTACCTATAACTCTTAATCTTGGATGAGTTTTTGAAATTTTGGTGTTTCTCTCTTGATTTGTAACAATGGATACAAAAACTCCCTCTTTTCTTTCTTTACAATAGCCGCAAATTTTTAGTGAGAAGAAGAGTATTTATGCTCTATAATTATTCTTATTTGCCCCATTTCTTTTTAGTTTAGTTTATTTTCTTTAATTTAATCCAACCTTGATTTTCCCGGGATTTACATGCACACTCGATAAGGGGCATGAACCGAGCAACCCTCCATAGAAAGAGGGAGTAAAGGCCAAAATGCCCAAGATTTGCTAGACGAAGATCCCTTATATGACACAGTTTCTTATACCCCAATGAGATCATCTAAACCTTACAGGAAAGAACCGCATAAGTAGGAGAAGACTGAATACCTAATCGAACGGAGGAAGTACCCCTAGCAGAGATGGGCAGCATGAAGGAGTGAAGGCACACCCATCGACCATACCAACGGGGGTCCCTCGCCGTATGTAGACCAAGGACTCCTAGTCCACATAGCTAAAGCAGTGATGGAATGCATGATTAGCTAAGTACAAGACTAGATAGACTGATATATATATATATATATATATATATATATATATATATATATAAACTGGTACGTTTCAAATATCAAAGGTTTCGTAGTTAGTAATGATGCCTCAAAGAAAGAACTTAGGTGTAATTTATATAGCATAGGATGTGATCGCTTATGTGTCAAGATAGTTAAGGACTCACATAGAGAATTACTCGAAACACGACTTGAAGTCAGTTACTATGGTATTTGCTCTAAGAATCTGGAGGCACTAGCAATATGAGTCCCTTTAATTTTGAGGATGAAATTTATATTAAAAGGGGAGAATGTAAACACCCAAAAAGTAAAGTAAAAAACAACTCCACCGTCGCTACAGATTTTTGGATCGGCAGCAGCACACTTATTTGCTGCCGATTTTTGGATCGGCAATGACATAGTTTGTGGCTACCGATTTATGAATTGGCAACAACGCAATTTTATTGTCGATTTCTAAATCGGCAACGACATAGTTTGGCTGCCGATTTCAGAATCAGCAGGGTCAAAGCTTTTGGCTGCTGATTTCTGAATCGGAAGCGATATAGTTTGGCTACCGATTTCTGGATCGACGGCGACACAGTTTGTGGCCATCGATTTATAAATCGGCAGTGACGCAGTTTTGCTACCGATTTCAGAATCGGCAACGGCAAAGCTTTTGGCTATCGATTATGAATCGACAGCGACATAGTTTGTGGCTAACGATTTATAAATCGACAGCAACGTAATTTTGGTGCCGATTTCAGAATCGGCAGTGGCAAAGCTTTTGGATGCTAATTTATGAATCGACAATGGCACAGTTTGGTTGCTGATTTATAACTCGGTAGCGACGCAGTTTTACTGCTGATTTCAGAATCGGCATCGAAAAAGCTTTGGGCTGTCGATTTATGATTCGTCAGCGATGCAATTTTGCTGTTGATTTCAGAATCGGCACCGGCAAAGCTTTTAGCTGCGGATTTCTGAATCGGCAGCAGCACAATTTGGCTATCGATTTATGAATTGGCAATGGCATAATTTTTGCTGATGATTTTTGAATCAGCAGCGACACAGTTTGTGGCTACTGATTTCTGAATCGGCAGCGACGCTGAAAAGCCTTACACAAATTCATGTTGGACCAGGCTATTCTAGATGAGAACAATAGAGGAGATGACCAGCCTTAGATTAACCCAAAAGAGGAATGAGAACAACCTTATCCAACCTACCAAACACCCCTTTTGCATTTAGGAAGGGTATAAATGCAACAAGGAGAGAGAAAGGGGCACTCTTTCCAAAAGAGGCTGCATGCTCTTGCCTTCTTCCTCTCTCTAAAAAAAACAGTCAGCTAGCAGCCTTTGCTGTAATAACCTCTCTTCCCAAAGAAAAACCAGCAAACCTAGCTGCATGAATCTTCTTGGAACGTTGGAGAAGAATGGAGGATTAGGGAAAAGCAGAGGTGGCCGAAGGCATGGAAGGAGAAGAAATCAAGACCTCTCCCCAAAAGCCAGCCAGTAAACACCACTACAGCCGCCGCTTCCCCAAGAAGAAAACCTACCAACTAGCTGCATGCACATTCCTTGAGTGTTAGAGAGGAAAAGAGAGTTAGAGAAAAACATAAATGGCCGAAACCATAAAGGGAGATGGGGTGTAACAGACAGCTGAATAAAGGAAGAAGAAGAGGGAAACCATGAGTAGAGGGGAAGAAGCAGCAGAAGAAGAAGATTGCGAGTAGAGGGGGAGAAAAACCTGTTGAATCCTTTCCTAAAACTACCAAAAACAGTAATGTATGAACCAGACCTCTCTCCCCACTTGTTCTTAAGACTTTTGGATTAAAATGATGAAGGAAAACCCCAAAGAGATGACCTAGAATCCTTACACTAGCTGCTAAGTAAATTGGGCTAAAGAATGCATGTAAAACAGGGGTGAATGGGAGGCCAAATTCTAGAACACTTAACAAAGGAAATGGATAATTTAAATACACAAACTGAGGTGGAAGACCGGCCTTGGTGAGGGTTTGACAAAATGCAAACACTATGAGAAAAAAAGCAGGAATTATGACCTTGTTAGAACCTTAGACCGTGCTAAAGTCAAAACAGAAAACATGTTAGTGCTATTGACTTGATTTCTTATTGTGTTTGATAAAATTGTGTGATAACAGGCTTAAAGTATGGTTATGTGCAAGATTGTGTGTGTTTGTAACCTTGAAAGCATGCTACAACTGAAACAAGAATCTAATGAAAAAGCATGTGCTGGAATTGAATTTGCATGTGTGTTAATGCTAAAATTGTATGATTCTGCTGGATTCAAAGAACGAATTGTGGTGTCACAACGAATGAGTTTTTGCTGTGAACTGTGTTGTTGGCACCGAATTAGTTTCGCTGCCAAACTGTGTTCTGTCCAGCGAATGAGTTTTCCTTGTGGAATTGTGTGTCAGCAGCGAATCAGTTTCACTACTGAACTGTGGTTTGTAGCGAATCAGTTTCGCTGTCGAACTGTGTTGTCTGCAGTGAATGAGTTTTCGCTGCCGAATTATGTGTCACCAGCGAATCACTTTCGCTGTCAAAATGTGTTGGCTGCAGCGAATGAGTTTTCGCTGCCGAATTGCGTGTTAGTGGGAATCAATTTCGCTATCGAACTGTGTAGTCTGCAGTGAATCAGTTTTGCTGCCGAACTGTGTTGCTGTAGTGAATGAGTTTTCACTGCCGAATTGTGTGTCACCAGCGAATCACTTTCGCTGTCGAAATGTGTTGGCTGCAGTGAATGAGTTTTCGCTGCCGAACTGTGTAGTCTACGGCGAATGAGTTTTTGCTGCCGAATTGTGTGTCAACAGCAAATCAGTTTCGCTGCCGAACTATGTTGTTTGCAGCGAATGAGTTTTCGCTGCCGAATTGTGTGTCACAAACGAATCACTTTCGCTGTCGAAATGTGATGGTTGCAGCAAATGAGTTTTCGCTGCCGAATTGTGCGTCCCAAACACATCACTTTCGCTGTCGAAATGTGTTGGCTGCAGCGAATGAGTTTTCACTGTCGAATTGTGTGTCACAAGCGAATCACTTTCACTACCGAAATGTGTTGGCTACTGCGAATGAGTTTTTGCTGCCGAATGTGTGTCCGTAATGAATTAGTTTCGTTGTCGAACTGTGTTGTCCGCAGCGATATAGGTTTTCAGTGCTGCATTTGTGTTGTCTGCAGAGAATCAGGTGTTCGCTGCCAAATTATGTTGTCCGTCATGATTCAAGCTTTTGCTGCCGAATTTGTGTGGTTCGCAGCGAATCGGGTGTTAGCAGCTAAATTGTGTTGTCCACAGCAAATCAAGTGTCCGCTGCTGAATTATGTTGTCTGCAGCGAATCAGATTTTTGCTACCAAATTAGTGTTGTCCGGAGTGAATCAGAGGTTCGCTGCCGAATTGTGTTGTCCGCAATGAATTAGCATTCGTTGCCGAAAGTGTGTTGGTTGCAATGAATTATCATTTGTTGCTGAAGTTGTGTTTTCTGCAGCAAATCAGCATTCGCTGTCGAAGTTGTGATGTCTGCAGTGGAAGTGTGATTCGCTACCAAAATCGAGTTGCTTGTAGTGAATTAGCATTCGTTTTTGAAAACGTGTCGGTTGCAGTGAAGTAGCATTTGCTGCCAAAATTGAGGTGCCTGCATCGAACCAGTTTTCGTTGCCAAAATGTGTGGCTTGCAATGAACTAGTTTTCGCTACCGAATTGTGTGGCCAGCAAAAAATTAGTTTCGCTGCTGATTTTTCTACAATAGTTCCCCATGCAGAAATGACTTAAATGCTTGTGACAATTTCATTGTATGATGGTGTAAAATGTGGAACACTTGAATGTGAAAATATGAACTCTTGAAATAAGTTTGGTGATGAATATGATTTAAGGATGCAAATGTACTGATTTGTGACCATTGATGTCTTAGGTGGTGTGGCCGGGATCGAACCATCGCCAAGACAAGGACAACCCGCAAGTGGAGTAGGTAGGTGGTTTCCACCTTTTTCTCATATAATGTTTATGTTTGGAAATGATTTACTTATGGTGATATTTTATTAAATCCTTGTGGAATGATGAAACGACGAATGAAGTGTTTGATTGAATTCTTGATGATTGTCAAAACGACTATGAAACGTCGATTGAGTTCTTGATGAATGTTGAAACAATGACAAAAATGTTAATGTTTTGAAATGACCTATTTGAGGTAGATATATTATTATGTTGTGATGAATAGTAAACTGACTATGAGGTGTTAATTGGGCTACTATGAATTTCAATTGCTGATGAATAGTAGTATGAGTATTACGAAAGATCTACTATTGTATTTTATTGAATGTATTTGTGATGAATGGTTATATGAGTATTACGAAGGATCTATTATTGTATTTTGTCGAATGTAATTCTGACGAATGGTTATATGAGTCTTACGAAAGATCTACCATTTAATTATATTGAATGTAATTCTGACAAATGATTGCATGAGTATTATGAATGATCTACCATTTTGTTATATTGAATGTAATCGTGACGAATGATTGTATGAGTATTATGAAGGATCAACCGTTATTATATTGAATATACTTGTAATGCATGATTGTATAAGCATTACGAAGAATCTACCATTGTATTATACGAATGAAATTGTCACGAATGGTTGTATGAGTATTATAAGGGATCTATTGTTGTATTGTATTGTACATTAACTTTCACGAATGGTTGGATGAGTAATACGAAGGGTGCATTGTTGTGTTATACTGAATGCTAAACTGTTATGGAATGTTTGTTTGTGTATTACAAAAGACGTATTATCTTGTTACTAAATGTTAAACTATTATGGAACGCTCATAGAAGTATCACGAAGGGTCTACTATTATGTTGCAGTGAATGTCAAGTTGTTACGAACTGTTTGAATGAGCAATTCAAGGGATATTACATGTTATAGTGATTTCATAAACTGCCTCTAGAACATTTGATTGGTTGATTGATTAACTTCAGCTGGTGTCATCCAAAGCGGATGATGGGGACAAATGATTGATTAGTTCTGGTTAATGGCATCTGAAGGGATAACTGCAATAAGCCAATAACTTATTGATTAGCTACGACTAATAGCATCTGAATGGATGACCAGAACAAATGATTGATTAGCTTCAGTTAATGGCATCCAAAGATATGACCGGGATAAATGATTGATTAGCTACGGCTAACGACATCCAAAGCGGATGACCAAGACAAATGATTGATTAGCTACGGCTAATGGCATCCGAATGAATGACCGGAACAATAGATTGATTAGCTTTAGCTAATGACATCTGAATAGATGACCGAAATAAATTATTGATTAGCTATGGCTAATGGCATCTTAAGCGGATAACTGGGACAAATGATTAATTAACTTCGGCTAATGGCATCCGAAGGGATGGCCGGGATAAATGATTGATTAGCTTCAGCTAATGGCATCTAAATTGAAGGCAGGGATGAATGATTGATTAGCTATGGTTAATGGCATCCAAAGTGGATGGCCAAGATGAATAAATGATTAGCTTCGGCTAATGGCACCCTAAGGGGATGACCGGGATGAATAATTGATTAGCTTCGGCTAATGGCATCTAAAATGGATGACTAGGATGAATAAATGATTAACTTTGGCTAATGTCATTCTAAATGTATGACCGGGAAGAACAAATGACTAGCTTCGACTAATAGCATCCTAAATGGATGATCGGGATGAACAAATGATTAACCTTGGCTAATGGCATCCTAAATGGATGACTGGGATGAATAAATGGTTAGCTTACGCTAATACATCCTAAGTGGATGACCGGGATGAGTAAACGATTGGCTTATGCTAATGGCATCCTAAGAGGATAGGCGGATTTGTGAGTTATGAGTTAGTTTCAAGAATTAATGTGTTCATGTATACTATGTTTTGTATATACAAAGTATATGAAAGAACTACGATTATTATGTTTTAACCAGAGAATAATGTTAGTTTGCCTAACGGTATTCGAGATGAATGATCGGGTTTGAGTATTATAACTAGCCTCGATAATTGACGAATTATTAATGGTGATATTTACATAAGTAAGGGGAAATGATAGAATTATGCTCTTTTGGTCCATGAATGAAATGTAACACTAATATTGGTTTATTATGTTTTTAGATTGCCTATAATGCTTGAAATTATCTTGTGCTGTAACAGGGACATCATACCAACATGGTGCGTAAGGAAATCCATTTCGCAGCTCACACATTTTGAAAAGAAATATATATTTGCACGTTACGGGTGATATGAGTTCTGTAGGAACAGACGTGTTAATCACTTAATTAGTCACTTCATCCCTTTTGTAAAGACTAGCAATGAAAAATTCAAATGGAACACAAATGTGAATGCACGAATATGTTGATATGATGTGTATGAATATACATATGAGGTATTCACCTTGTGAGGATGTCATATTGTGAAATTATATGAGGTCAGGATAACGAAAGTCTAGTTATGTAACTTGTTGTTCGATATTCTTATATGAACTCGTGATGATAACGAGACTAGAACAGGAATGTGAATTTATAAGTATGTCAATATGATGTAATGTAAACCTATAAGTATGGAAATATAATATTATCGGCACAAGTATTGACAATCCATTTTATGGGAACGTTGGCTTACATTATCCTACGTAGATCGTGCCTTGTTAATGAACAAAATGCAATGGTAAATCTGAAGAATGATATGGTGAAAACATCCAGATACTGGACGATAAAAAAAAATTCTATCGATTTTGGCCTTGAAAAAGTTAGGTCATTACAACTAGGAACTCATATTGTCCATATTAAGTCCTAAATGTCGTATTTGACGCATCTTCCTCTTTGATCCTCAATTGGTAATATCCTGATCTTAGGTTTATTTTGGTAACACCATAGCTACCTTCAATTGATCAAACCAGTCATCTATCCATGGAAGTTGATATTTATTCTCCACAGTCACCTTATTTAACATCTATAATGAATGCAGAGCCTAATTGTTCCATCTTTCTTCTTCACAAACAAGACTGAAGCTCCCTAGGATGAATTACTTGGTCATATAAACCTTTTTTCTAACAAATCCTGTAATTGGACCTTCAACTTCACCAATTCTATATGTAACATCCCCCATTCCAGGATAAAAAACAACAATCTCATGTCAACCGAATAACAGAGTAATGAATTATATATATATATATATATTCATGGTTTTCGTATTAAAATCTACCGAAATTTCGACGGAGTCCCCCCTATACCGGAAGGTCCCAAATTATTGACATGTAACCTGTTTACACTTCTAATAGCTCGCATCTCATAACTTAATCCCGACCCAATCATCTTGGGTTTCAAGTTCACAAATATTCTCACACCTATCAACCACAAAATTTATGATATACATTATATAACAAAATATCATTATAGATGGATAAAAAAATATAAATACATAGACATGAAATATAGAGTATTTCATTAATTAAGTTCATTCAATCAAGTTTAAACATTAATTATACAAATTAAGTTATACAAACATTTTCATGTTTACAAAATACAAGGGTATACTCCTTAAAACCTAAATTATAAGAAGGGAACATAAGCTAGAATCTACTCCTTTCGTGCATGCGATGATCCTAAAACAAAATACATATTATTGAAAGGTGAATATCACATAAATATAATAACATGAATATCTAACAATTTCAACAGGGTAACATGCATTTATATTTTGTTCACTTCTCCCTTTTGGTTTTCATTAGAATCTCTTCATTATTAAACTATTAATAATCGTTCCCTCTTCCACTATTAAACTCCATTCTAGACTTTATAAAATCAAACATGATTATTTTTGTTTAACACATTACCGATACCAATTTCACTGGTATCATCATCATCACCCCGTAGGAGTCGATGCAAGGTGATCCCCTTACCCGGGATCGTAACATACACTAAATGTATGTTAGTTAATACATGGTTGATCCCCTTATCCAGAATCCTAACATACACTAAATGTATGCTGGCCAATACATGGGGATCTATGCTAGCCAATACATGGTGATCCCCTTACCCAGGATCCTAACATACACTAAATGTATGTTAGTCCAAACGTGGCGATCCTCTTACCCAGGATCCTAACATATGCTAAATGTATGCTAGTTTATGCCTCAAATCACACTTCTCATATTTCCTTTGTCAATGATAATTTCATCACTTGGCAATTCACACAACAACATTTCCCCTTGAATACACATACATTCAGTAATTCACATTTCACATTGGGAATATATATTAAATCATGGAATTTAACTAGAAGGTATATGTGCGATTCACCTACCTACAATAGAAGCTTTACTCGTGCTCCTCTGTTGCTGCTGTTGCACCACACCTGTGGTCTCTCCTGCAAATCACAGGTTCATCTCATAAATTTTCCTCACTCAATGATATGTTTTATAATAACCATATCAATAGCCAATAAGTCTTTCTTTCAGTCATTTCTTAATATTTTACATTTTTCTCATTTCACCCATTAATATTGTCGTTCTTTGTCCAACCACATTTATCATTCCTTTTTTTATATTTGAATTGTTTCTGTTTAAATCTCGAACTATCACTGTCTAGACATTGAACTATTACTGTTTGATCTCTCTTCAGATTTTTAACTATATCTACAGTTATAGAACTCTGATTCATGCAAAATTAGTCTCGTTGGAAAGCTAAAACATGAAGCTATAAATTCTCTGAAGAAAGAAAACCTAGTTCAGCCTTTAAGACAGTCAAAATTGCTCATTGACAAACATTTGGATTGTTACTGTCCAATTGTTACTGTCTCATTTTTAAACTGTTACTATCTGACCTCTCGTCAGATTTTTAACTATACCTGGAGTTATAGAACTTCGATTCAAGCGAGATTAGTCTTGTTGGAAAGCTAAGACATGAAGCTACAAGTTCTCTGAAGGAAGGAGAACCCAGTTCTACCTCTAAGACAGTCAAAATTGTTCATGAACAAACATTTAGACTGCTAGTGTCCAACTGTTACTGTCTCATTTTTAAACTGTTACTGTCTGACCTCTCCTCAGAGTTTTAACTATATCTAGAGTTATAGATCTCTGATTCAAGCAAGATTAGTTTTGTTGAAAAGCTAAGACATGAGGCTACAAGTTCTCTGAGGAAGGAGAACCAGTTATGCCTCTAAGACAGTCAAAATTGCTCATCAAGAAACATTTGGACTGTTACTATCAAACTGTTACTGTCTCGTTTTTTAATTATTACTGTCTGACCTCTCCTTAGAATTTTAACTACATCTGGAGTTATAAAACTCCGATTCAAGTAAGATTAGTCTCGTTAGAAAGCTAATACATGAGGCTACAAGTTCTCTGAAGGAAGGAGAACCCAGTTCTGCCTCTAAGACAATCAAAATTGCTCATCAATAAACTTTTGGATTGTTACTGTCCAACTTTTACCGTCTCATTTTTTCCAACTGTTACTGTCTGACCTCTCCTTATATTTTTAACTATATCTAGAGTTATAGAACTTTGATTCAGGCGAGATTAGTCTCATTGGAAAGCTAAGACATGAGGCTACAAGTTCTCTGAGGGAAGGAGAACCTAATTATGCCTCTAAGACAGTCAAAATTGCTCATCAACAAACATTTGAACTGTTACTATCCAACTATTACTGTCTCTTTTTTTAACTGTTACTATCTGACCTCTCCTTAGAGTTTTAACTATATCTAGAGTTATAGAACTCCGATTCAAGCAAGATTAGTCTCGTTGGAAAGCTAATACTTGAGGCTACAAGTTCTCTAAGTAAGGAGAACCCAGTTCTGCCTCTAAGACAGTCAAAATTGCTTATCAACAAACATTTGGACTGTTACTCTCTCATTTTTGAACTGTTACTGTCTGACCTCTCCTTAGATTTTTAACAATATCTGGAGTTATAAAACTCCGATTCAAGCAAGATTTGTCTCGTTGGAAAGCTAAGAGATGAGACTATAAGTTCTCTGGAGAAAGGAGAATCCAGTTCTGCCTCTAAGACAGTCAAAATTGCTCATCGACAAACATTTGGATTGTTACTGTCTAACTGTTACCGTCTCGTTTTTGAACTATTACTGTCTGACCTCTCCTTAGATTTTTAACTATACCTAGAGTTATAGAACTCAAATCTATAATTTAACATCCAGGCATCAATTCATAATCGACTTTAAAATGACTCATGAGACCATGTTTAAAATACCTTACCTGGTACGAATCAAGTTTCGATCCCTCCTTTTCTTTCTAATGACAGTCAGCCCTCCCCTCTTCTCTTCTTGTTAAATTTTTCTTGTTAATCACTTGCCCACCAGTGTTTATTCTACCTATAACCCTTAATCTTGGATGGGTTCTTGAAATATTGGTGTTTCTCTCTTGATCTATAAAAATGAATACAAAAACTCCATTTTTTCTTTCTTCATGATAGCTGCAGATTTGTTTTTGGTGAGAAGAGGAGTATTTATGCTTTATAATTATTTTTATTTGCATTTAGGCTCCATTTTCTTTAAGTGTATTCATTTTACCCCAACTTCTTTTTAGTTTAGTTTATTTTTTTAATTTAATCCAGCCTTGATTTTCTCGGGATTTACACTATAGGTGTCATCCTATAAGAAGATTGAGCTATGGAAGATACCCTAGGTAACACATTAATAGAAACCTTAACTTCCCTCACTAGAGGTAATCTTGGCAATTTTTCCAGAAATGCATCAGCAAACTCTCTTACTATATGAATACTACTTAGCTATGTGTTATCTCTCTTTGAGTTTATTACATAAGCGGGATATGCCCCACTCCCCTTTCGTGAC
>Ga0325410_1001372_pt1 | contig 26856 bp, 13 predicted proteins | sample PopdelMetagenome_16_FD_206182 | JGI IMG/M metagenome (GOLD analysis project Ga0325410, IMG submission 206182) | Populus deltoides microbial communities from Bellville, Georgia, United States - Xylem-PdIQD-R3 | ecosystem: Host-associated > Plants > Phyllosphere > Stem > Wood/Secondary xylem...
GAATATTTATTTTTCAATTTCATCTCTTAAAATTTAATTTTTATATTAACTTTGGTCCTCATTTTTATAATTGTTATTTGCTTTTCCCTTATCATTTTTTTATTGAAATTTTTTATCTATCAAATTTTGTCCTTATTCTTTTGATTGTTATTTATTTTATTTGAAATAATTTATGAAATATTAATTATTATTATTTTAATTTCTTCATCTTTCATTTTTATTTTATTTTTTAGATTTTATTTCTATTATTTTGATTATTATTTATTTTATTTGAGATAATTTATGAAATTATATTTTTTTTAATTTCATCCTCATTCAACTTTTTAATTTGTAAGATATGTTCCTCATTATTTTAATAAACTTGAGAAAATAAAATATTAATAAGTTATTTTCCAGCTCATTTTCCATGACATAACCAAACACTGGAAAATATTTTTTAATTTATTTTTCATTACACTATCAAATATAAAAAAATAATTCACTTTTCTAAAATTTATTTTTTTTAAATTTACTTTTCAAAAAAATTCTACTTTTCAATAAACAAACAGCATCTTAAAATCTGGCGTCACTTACCATATGAAGAGGATCAAAGCAAAGGTAGAGAGATACGAGCAGCATGCAAAAAGTTCCTGCCATGAGGAGGGCATGATGTGAACCTTTTAATTCCTTCCTCGGTATAACCACACACAAAAATTGCAACTAGTTAATATATATATATATATATATATCTTAAGAAATCGGAATTAATTAAAAGAAAAGTGTAACCTTCAAATTAATTATTCTTAATTATTGTAGAGGGAAAATTTTAGAATTTATATACGCCTTCTGCTTTGGTATAAATCCAATAATCTTTTTTAGTCTCGTTAATTACTAATTAAATACATGTTAACGGGGTATTTACATTACAATGCATAATGCCGACATGGAAATAGGGTAATTAAGATAAAATCAAAACTAGCCTTAATGTTTTACTCTTTTAATACATAATCTAATATTAAAATGAAATAAAAAGAATTATATTGAATTTGAAATGTTATGCTATTTTTATTTAATACTCATATTTTATATGATGAAGACATAGCTTCTTTTTTAAAATAAACAAATAAAATAAAAATCATTGGTGACTAGTGTGAGAAAATGCTAGATGTTTTGTAATTTTATCTCATTATATATATGTATGTATGTATCCTGCAAGATATTAATGAACAACATAAATAACAATAATTCAGAATTAATATATAATCATAGCTATTTTAAACCATTGAAGTAAGATATTAAATTAAAAAAAAAAAAACTCTCAACACTTCGTTTGAGTTCAGAAATCCACTATAAAATCTAATGGTGCAAGACGGGTTTGGGTCTGTACATGAAAGGTTGGTTACTGTAGATCCCAGTACTATTAACCTTTTTCTTTTATTGATAAATATCTCGATTACTTTGCTTACTCGACTAGAAAGGCTACGTCTTTCCTCGATCATTTCATTAATTTCTCTAATTCCCTGATAGAATTAAAACTACAACTTTTAACTCTCCAGGCACCCAGGTGCCTCAAGTATAGCCCAAAAGTCAAGTGACACTATTTGGATTTTCATTAGCCGTTACGATTTGGGATTTAATTTTTTTTAAAAAACCTAGATTATTACATCAACTTGTATCTATTATTTTTATCCGGAATAATAATTTTTTATAAACAAAAAATTTCATAATTTTAATCCCAGTAGGCTGTAATTCAAGTTAATTACTTAAATTTAACTAGATAAATATTAAAATTCAACCAAATTTGATCGGTGGGGTAAGCATCAAGAAAGGGGAAAAAAAGGGAGGGGCAATTTATAAAAGTGGCCTCACACTCAAAAAAACTGAAACCTTAATTGTCTTGTTCATGTGTCAACAAGAAGTGAGGTGTCCCTGAATCTCTTATATCATCCATGTTTCTCACGTAAGATTGGAAGAGCAAAGAATCTGAATCACCTCCTAAGACGCTTGTCAGACCTGGTTACTTACCCCAGACGTTGCTGACCCTATCGAAGTGAAGTGACATCCCTTCAGTATTGTTTTTCTTAAAAAAAAACAAAAAACTAAAAATATCCATAAAAGAGCCAGCAAATTTGGAGGTCAGCTAGCTTAAGCAGTCAATTATTACTGAACCAGGCCACGATGAGATCATTCTCATGGAGGTTCTGTCACTGACGACTTCTCTTAAACAATTTTGCATTCAACTTGCTGCATGCTACGTACGTACTAGAATATGAATATTCAATGATGTAAGTTTCACGCGACAATTTTAAGTACAGTTTTTTACACAGTGAATAAGTTTTAACTGATATTATATTGGTTAATTTATTAATTAGATTGAGATATTTTTCACCAATCAATGGAATTTGTGTTTAAATGTTTCAAAACAATTTTTAAATGTGTGTTTGAACCATTTTTATAGTATCACTGCATATTTTTAAGAATAAGCTAGTTCACATGCATGCATTAATTTTTTTATATAATTAATCAATAATATATTCTGAATCATAGGTTAAGCATGCCTTGGCCAAAGCTCAAGTCTTAGATTTGAAATTGAATTTTGATCTAGTTAAATATTCAAGTTAATTTTAGATTTTTTTTTTCTAAATTAGCTTCTCAGATTAGACCGAATTTAATATCTGTGATCATAGCTGAATTTTTATCCGATTCATGATTTCGGTGCATCATCAGACTTTTCATTATTATTGCTGGATTTTTTAATTATTTTTACAAAATTTAATGTTTCTATATTAAAAAAAAAAAAAAAAACGATTTGAGCACTCATTGCAATGATGCAAAAGAACTGTGGTGGCCAATAAGAGAACGAAAAACTGTCTTGCATAAAGATGGATGTGTCCTGGAATGCTTTTAAAGGCAATCTTGAAGGCATACTAGCTAGGTGAAGCAATTTTTTTGTAATTAAAAGGCACTGAAAGAATGAATGTTGATTGTCAAAGATCATATCTGACCTGGAAGATATAATAAAGCAAATGATTAAAGTTATGAAAATGATTTGGGTGGGTGGATTTATTGGTAAGATGGGAGACCTTGTCATCCATGAAGGGAAGATGGGTTTGTCTATGCCTAAAAGGGTAATTGTGTGGATCCTCATTTCATATAGCTGGACATCACAAACACATCATGTCAAACTATTGTACGAACAAGTTGAGAATGTGGTGGGGTTCCTGATTTGGAAATGGACTGGCTGGTGATGGATCGGATGTAGACTATGGAGATCTGCATATTGATTCTGAGAGAGAAGAAGAAGAAGAAGAAAAGGGGAGGGTCCTTTTTCTAAGACTATCATTGGATAATCTCTTGTTTTGCCTTTTGCCACCCGATTCTCTTGATGAGTTTTACATGCATTGGACGGCCCAAATGCAACGGTAACAAGAAGAAGAAAAGAAGAAGAAGAAAAGGTCATGATATTAGGAAATTACAGAAATGCAGTAGATATATATATATATAAAGAAGGATAGCTTTTGGAAGTAGTAAGAAACAGAAAGGTGCCCAAGACTCCGCTAGCTGGTCTTGAGTCTTAACCTAGCTGTGCCCTAATTAGCCATCGGAGCTGTGGAGGAGAGGCCAGTTAGATAAAAAACGGAAAGTGTATATTGTCGAAAGCAAAAGACAATATTGATGTGCTAGAAAGGCAAAGGATTTTCACTCGGTCGAAAGCCTAGGCCCCTAGCGGGGCTTGTGCCAGCCTATGACATTCTTTTCTTTTCTTTTCTCAACAAAAAAAACTATCATATAAAACTAGGGATTCTAATACAAGCTGGTTTTGTGTTTGAAAGACGGAACCAAATGGAACTGGAGTTTTGAGAATTGGGGAAGGGGGGATGGCTATTCCCCTATCCTATTTCATAGCCCAAGACCCATTTGATTTTCCATTGGTTAATATATATAAACCTTCAATGCGATTTCTAGTGGACAAAACACATCAATGTCATGAAGCAAATTAAGTTTAGGTCTTTAACATTGCTAGATGCCATACCTTTTTGCCTTCTATGCGAATATGAAATGCTCCACAACTCCATTTGGGAAGTATGCATTATATAACCTTTATTGCTCAAACACCTTCAAAGGACCGCATAGCGCAGTGGATTAGCGCGTTTGACTTCGGATCAAAAGGTCGTGGGTTCGACTCCCACTGTGGTCGGTTTCTAGTTATTTTCATTTTTTATCTATTTTTTTTAATTCCTGATTAACCAGGAATCAATATAAAAAAATTAAAAAAAAAAAAAAACTGTTCTAAGAGTTGTATGTTATATTTTCCAACCTTTTTTTTTTTTTAATTCGATATGCCATTGATAAAATGTTAGGGCTTGAATTTTCCTTGCACCCACAAATCCCTTCATTTTCAAGAACCCTCCTTCTCCATCCCCAACCCACTCTCCCTCCCGCTTCTTTCCCTCTCAAAATCTCCAAGAAAACCCATCCAAGACTCGTTTTGGCACAAACCAACAACAATAACGACCCAACTCAAGAACCCAAAGAACCAGAACAAGAAAAGAAAAATGGGTCTTCCAATAACAGTGGCGGTGGTTATGATTTGAAGCAAGATCAGCCACCTCCCTTATTCGATATCAAGTGGGGTGATTTGTTACTGAACCCAGATCCCGAAAACATCTTGGCCGTTGGATTAACTGGTTTGTTGTCCTGGGCTAGTGTTCAAGTTCTTTGGCAGCTTTTCGTTATCGCTTTGGCTATTCTTGTTGCTGCTGTTAAGTACTCTTTCATTGCTGCTCTCCTTATTTTCATCCTCATTACTCTTCTTTGAGGGTATTTTACTCCTCCTTGGAGTCTTTCTTGATGGTTGTAATAATTTATTGAATTTTATATTTGGCATGCGTTATTGGTTCTTGGGAATTTACAGGCAGAAATTATTGTCTTTCGTTTTCTGTTGTTGAACCATACAATGCTTTATGGTTGAAGTTGCTTTTATATATCATTGGAGAGGTTATGTAGCTCCTTCAACTTGTCCCACTTGTTCAAGTGCTATGTTATTTAATGAATTATTGAATGGAGAAGCAGAATCCATGTAGCTGATTTCAACTTGTTTGGAGCTAAGATTTACTAAAATCTGGGTGGAGCCAAGTTGTATCCTAGCTACTTGTTTCAATATGGTGTCACGAAGTTTGTCTGAAGAAGGAACATCAGTAACTTATTCCAGCACTGCACTTTCCTTTTGATGGGTTGCTTCCTTGGTTAAATTTGGGTAAAGAAGTTTAGTGTCAGAGAACTTTTTGTGTGATCACTTCCTCAATAGTAGAGAGATGGACACTAGAGTAAATGCAGCTCTCTTTAGTAGTTATAGCTTAAACATCATAAAATCTCTTAAGAAAGTATACAGATTTTTCGGTTCACCATTGCGTTCAGTATAATTAGTTTTACCTGAGAAGAGTTTGAATCCTGTGTATGATCAATTCTATCTGGCAATGTCAATTGTCGTGTGTCTTCGAATGAATTAGTTGCGAACGAATGGGAAAAAAAGAAAAAAAGAACCTGAGCAGGTAAAAGAAAGGTCCAAGAAGCAGAAAGTTGGTTATAATGTGGGAAAGTCGTCTGCTAAAAGCAACACTACTTCTCTGTTGTCATGGGTCAAATTGTGAACAAAAAAATATTCAATTGGCGATGTTCCCTCGCAGATAATCGGTATGAACCATGAAGACGCACAATTGCAAACGATCCGCACGCCTATGTAGAGATAGGTGTGTCGTCTGGTGCTGCAATCTACCGTCTCAAGTTTGCTCAGTGCCTTCAAGCAGAGCATAACTGGAAGACACTTTTATCATGTGAATTCCCAAGCATCCATAACTGTTGAACATCTCCACTCTAATCTGCTATATGAGGCTCGCAGGCGACAGGAGCTGGGCTATGAACTATCTTTTAAATGGTAAGATACCATCTATCATGCTTTACGAAATAATCCTGCTGAGGCAGATGGATTGCAACACTAACGGTTTGTCAGTGTTGTAAATTTGAACAGTAAAGCCAAGAGGCGAGGGAGGTCCCCCCCCTTTTTTTTTCATTCGTAGCTTGTATGCCAAAAACACTATGGAAAAAGAGAATGAGCAGTAGCCAGAAATGATATCAGTGGGAAACAACCAAAAAGAAGCAAGGGATATTCGGAACAAGACTGAATTCAAAAAAAATAAAACCCAAACAAAATTTCTACTTTGACATTAAATAATCCTAGCATCATCGACTAGTGGATTGTTAGGATAAGATTTGTGAAAAAACAGCTATAACATATAGAAGCAAAAAGTCAGATACAGGCTTCCATGTCTACATTCAGAAACTTCTCCAAACAGCTGGATTCACCATTTGAGATGGCAATATACTCTTGCATCACAGTCCTCCCTTCCTTTTCTCGTTGACAAAAAACCTAGCAGGAGAAAGTGAGAGTGAGCATCTACTGAACTCATGTAATAAGGTCCAAAAGCTGATTTACGCTACAAAAAAAAAGAAAAATTACCACAGCAGTGATTCTCAAGGAATTCCACAGAATCCTAATCTTGGCTGAACTTAATCTTCTTTGGCACACACTTGACATCACCAACCTGCAAAAAAAGGAGGGTGGCATAAAAATTTTTGATCAGTCATAATACATGGATACCAAAACAAAGGCAGAAAGATCCATTCTTGGTTTGTACCACAACGTGGCAATAAATAATCATCACCAAGGAATTAAATGCTTTTATGCTAAACTTCATTTCTCTAAACCATCAAAGCAATATTCATAAAAGTAAAGAAAAGGTATTGATAGGCCACTATTCACTATGAATAGAATTTTTACACCACAGATAAAAATGATTCTCTACAACCATGGTAAGCTTAAGAGTGGCCCACCAATATCAAACAGAGTCGAATAGCAGTAAAAGCTATTCGTGAAAGAGAAAAATACGTAGGGACTATGCTTGACAGAACAGGCGGGGGTGTTTATATACATGATTTTGTTTTGATCTATGAACGAGTGGTTTGAACAGAAATATTCTGTGCCACCATGTTCAAAGGAATCTGAAAGCTTTTATATCCTGCATTTTGTCTTACAATCACATTTCTTGAGTCACCCAACAATAACTAGGATGACATGCTTACAGATCACAGAGAAGCTGACTTGTATCAAATGAGTATGAGCATCAGAGACAATATATGCATTGAAAGTATTTGTTACCATCTAAGATAAACAAAAAGCTCAGCAGCATTCTAAGTGAGTCAATATTCTATTTCCAAGAAAGTACAACTGATCACAGCTCCATGCTAAATGCAAGGGCAGTTATGGTCATGGTTCAAACAAGGAATCTATTGGAATCAGGGATGCAGGAAAAGGGAAGAAATCTTGGGTAAAAAAGACCACTATGAGTATTGGAAATTTTTCATATCACTCAGCAGTTAGAGATCTGATCCGTAGACTCAAGAATACACATGTTTGTTGTGTACATGGTAATGCTTTCCCATTGACATCAACTAGACTGGTGAGATTGACTAAAGCAATGGAAAAATTTTATTCTAAATCTTGATGCTAGACATAGCAGGCTGATTTCCTTCTCCTGTTCCTTTTCCCCAATTATCTTTGTACTTAGTCAAGTATTAAAAGGAGAAAAATGATAAAAGCTCTTACAAATTCCGGGCACTCATAATCCAAACCAGCAGCTTCTATCTTTTTTCGTCGCTTCTGATCTCGCTTCATAATCCTGCCCACCAATCTTCTGTGCTCATCAAGTGTTCTCTCCTGAATAGCCATAGCACAAAACAAAAGGGTTATCAAGCAATGGTCAGAAATAACATTTTTTCCTTCTATAGCATGAAAACTATAATTCCTCATGATTATCACTTCCTATCCACGACATACCTTGTTCTGTCGTTTTCTTTCGGTTTGAAGCCGGTCCACAGGGTTGTAACGATAATTAAAACCTTTCCATCTGTGTCCCCAAAGGGAAAAACAAAATGAGTAACCATAGCATATGGGGGAGGCAACCAAAGTAAACAGTATAGGATTCTGTGTTTATAGTTTCCAAGTTCACATATCCAAGAATTTAGCCAATAAAGAAAGAATAAAACCCATCAGCAGTATATAAGCGGTGAATGCCTACGGAAATAAATCACATGATGCTATCTTTCCTTTGCACTATGTAAAGTAAAAAAGATAAATTGCTTACAATTTAGGATGAACATGCTCCTGTGGAATAACATAGACTTGCAAAAGATGCTCAAACAACAGATAGTTATGCATACATTCAGCTACAACTTCTGCCACCTGCAATCAGCAAAGGGGTTTTGTTATAAATCCTCAGAAACATCAGCATTCAACCAATACTACAATCTTAAAATCTACAACCTCAGGATCTTCAAATTCCATGAATCCAAAATGCTTTGATTTTCCAGTCTGCCAAAAATCACACATACAAACACCAAGTTAGAATTAAAACCACACCAACTACTACATTTAAGACATCATTAGTCTACATAGCACATACAAAGTACCAAGAAAAGACTAACCTTTTTATTCCTCGCAATTCTCAATCTCTTGATAGTACCGAATTGCGAAAAATAAGCTGAAACATACAACAAAAATCTAATAAACAAAACCACAAAACACAATCTCAACAAAACCACAAAACACAATCTCAACAAAACATAAACACCACCCACTAATAACAAATTAAACCTTACCTTTCATTTCTTCCTCGTAGAAACCATGAGGTATCCTACCAATATACAGCACACCGGACTTATTTTTCAGCTCTTTCAATTCCGGTAACTTCCGCGCCGGTCCACCTTCTAATGGCTATTTTTTAACACGAAAATAAATTACGAAAAAAAAACAAAAAATTTGATGTAAGAAGAAAAAAAATTAAAAAACATACCAAGAAATCAGCAGCGGCTTGTTTTCCATTAACTAACTGGGTTGACGAAGAAGAAGAAATTTTGCTCATTTTCTTTTTCAGTGATTTCTTTGCTTTCGCCCCCATGGTAATGAACAAACAGCAAATCGAGAGGAATCTTGTTTGGTTGTCAGACGGAAGATATTAGAGAAGGAGCGAGAGAGAGAGGAGAGTTAAAGATATAAGACAGAAACTGAGAGTTCTGAGAGATTAGGGTTTAGGGAATATGGACATGGTCTGGGCTTCATGTGTGGGCCAATGTTAAGAATGACCCGACATAGAGCCAGGCCTAATGTAAATATAGGAAAATCTTATGGTGGAACGTTTTGATTATATTTGTTTTTAATAAAAATAATTTTTCAAATTTCATTTTGGCTTTCCATTTTTTTATAAATAATTTATGGTATATATTTTAATTTTTAATTTTAAAAAATAAATTTCTTTCATGATTACCACCACTATTACCTCTACCATACTGTCATTGTCTCTAAGAAGGATTTTTATTTTTTTTCCTATCTTAATATCAATGACTATATTTAATAATATAAATAATTTAACCGTCATAGATATATAAATTATAGAGCTTTTTATTTAAAATTCTATATTTGCAATATTTTTTAATTTAAATAACATAAAGAAATTCAAAGGATATAAAAAATTTATGAAATGTGGTTTTATTATGTCAGTAACAGTTCTTGCTCGGTTTAAATACTGGTATATAAAATTGACTATATGCACACATAAACTGACACGTGGACCTTTCTACCCGGCAGCAACCCTAAGGTACTTTCGCAACAGCAAAAAATAAAACTGAATTACACTTCACGAAGGACTAAATTGTGCCGGCACTTAAAGATAAGGAACTGAATTGTTTTTCTCCCGAAATAATAATGCTTTGTTGAGATGAGAACTTATCCATTCATGACTTTAAGTAAGATTTAGATTTATTTTATTTTTTTATAATGAAAATACATAAACACAATCATGAAACTCAAATTATAATTATTAATACTTGCTCAATAAAAAAATACGACAAAAAGGAGTAATTATAGTTATTGAATAACTTTTAATAGTGAAAAAATTCTATTAACTTTTAATAAAACTGGACGTAATTTTTTCCTTCTTATATTTATCTCTAAATATTAATAATAATTACAGCTTTAGCATAATAAAACTTTTCATGCAAGCATTTTATTGATTTATTTATTTCATAATAGAAAAAAAAAAAATAACCCGTCACTTGAAGTCACTGTAGCAGTCACCACTTGTCAGAAGAATTTACATGTATAATTGAAAAGTTGCTGCCAAATAGAACATCATAAGTAACCAAAATTTAAATGTAAATGGCACGATCGCTCTCCATCTCTCAAACCTGACGGTTGAGCAGCCAGAAAATTCACACTAAAGGATAGTAATCATAACTCACAACCAACAGAGTGAAGATATCAACCAAATGATGGCACATCTGTTTAATTAGTAACATGAATGGACCAGCCTCCCTCAACTCCTCCTATGAAAGTTTCTTTGACAAGCCTGGCTTTTCCACCCATTTTTCTTGATATTTGATTTCTTGACAACTTCTTGTGTATATTCACAATTGTAGCTACAAGAATTAGTTCATGGCAGATACAAAAAGGGTGATCAACATCTTGTTAAAGCCTGGAAAAATATCTTGGGAATGAGAGGGCTGAAATCATGTGAGCAGTTTGACTACATATAGCTTTGTCATCGAATTACTCGAGGAGCAACTGGTTGGGAGATGGAGTCGTTTATCCCTGTAAAGTTTTCATGATATAAGAGAATGAAGGACGTTTTGAGGGCTCGCTGCAGTGAAAGGAAAGCCCACTATTAGAATATGACAGAAAGGGGATAGAGATACTAAAGGCGCCGCGCACTGTACATTACTTGGTTCCTTACCCTGAGAAGGGTTTCTTGAAGATACACATATTTCACAGTTGGGAAATAAAATTTGTCCATAAACTCTATGGAGATATAATTATGAACGTCCACTTACCTATCCAAGCAGACCTTAATCAAGGCAGCCACTGAAGGATTTACATTGCTTGGAATCTCAAGCCTCCCGCCCATAAAACCAACAGCAGCAATGATCTGCAGCAAAATATACAGCACTCGTTTAACATAAATACTAGCATTTGTGTTCTGTATAATGCAGAATCATGTGTACATTAGTATCTGTTCCGATAACTATGATAGTTCTAGTTACAGACATCATCTCAGGCAGCAGTTAGTATTCTGTGCGTAATAAGGAACAGTCCACACCCTTCAACAGTTGACCAGTTAATATTCTGTGCATTTCCCTTTGAAGATCTCACATCCATTCTCAAGTTCAAAAATATTAGTTGATGAAGAGAAACCAATTCTATATTCTCTTGGATTATCAGTGTATGAATTTTGCAACAATTTGTGAAATGAAGCATACGAATGCAAATTACCTGTGCTTGTTTTAAATTTCTCCATGGATGTTGCAGGGTCATAAGCTCCCACAAGACTACACCAAAGCTGTAAACATCTGATTTTTCATTTGATTGCTCATTACGGAGTACTTCTGGGGCCATCCACTCAGGCTAAAGAAGAGGGTCCAGAATTGTAAACTTAAGTTTGTAACCAAATCCATGTTTCGTCTATATAACATACAATACAAGGAAGTGCACGTAACAACTTATTGATTCCAAAGTAGTACTTACAGTCCCTGCAGCATTTGTCGATGAAATATATGTCTTCACTTTTGAGCGTGAGAGACCGAAATCACAAATCTGGATAAACATTTTCCTGTCAGTCTTCTCATCCAAAGTACGTTAATGAACATTCCCACAAAAGACATGAGAAGTGTCCACATTTTCATTGCAATAAAATTAGCTTGCTCTTTATTATTTCTTAAAGAGTATAAGAGGTACCTAGGCCACTAAGTTATTCTATTTCTGTTCTCAAATTTAGTTAGTCACTTCAGCATTGTATGCTAATCAGGGGAGGAATCAACAATGAGATTAGCTGTTGAAGCCCTGTGTCAATGGGAAATTTGACCACTGAAACTTTAAGACCAAAGCACAGAGAGAGGAGAGAAGAAAAAACAATTTTCAGGTTTAAGGTTAAAGGTTTTGAGCAGAGCAGAAAGTTTTTAAGCATCTCATTGAAAGAGGAAAAAGATTTGTAAATAAAAATGGATATCCAAATATCACTGTTTTGGAATACTAACCTTGACCTTGTATGCACTGTCCACTAAGAGATTTAGAGATTTCAAATCTCGATGAATAATGGGAGGTCTAAACTGATGGAGATAGTTCATTCCCTTTGCCTGCACAGATAAGTGAACAGCTCCTAAATCCAGGAAATTTATTTTCAACGTCTAGATGATGATATTAAAGTTCCAACTTTTTGCTAGCATTTGTTCCACTGATTATCCATTTGCATAGAAACATAAATATTAGCCAAAAGAAGAAGAAGCATACAACATCATTCGCCATATTTAAGCGGCGCCTCTCATTCAGTATCAAGGCAGCATCAGGCAGGTGTAAAAGTTTGTGCAAGCTGCCTCTGCAGTCCAAAGCAAATTATTTACATTAACAAAGAGTTGATTTCTTACAAAAATATCTACCAAAAATCATCACAAAGAATTTTAATACCTTGATAAATACTCCATAACTATGGACAAGTTAGGGGGTTGGGTAACAGCACCCATAAAGAGAACAATATTTGGATGTCGTAAACGTTTCATTATAGAAACCTGACAAACAAGAATCAATGCAATTAAGGTTAACTCGAAACATGAAAAACTAGACAGTCAATGTTAGTTTTTACAGAACAAAGTATAGGTACCTCACTCAAAAATTCCTCAAGCCGCTCTGCGTGAAATTCTTGCTCCTCGAGAATTTTGACAGCAACATCCTGAAATTGATATTTTCAGTACTGATGAAGATCAGAGCATTAAAATGAAGATGCAAAACTTAAACAATGAACTAATCATGGCGACAAAACTGAAGGGGCTAATAGAAATATCCAGTATGATTACATAGTTGATAGAAACTGAAGGACTGAGACAAGAATTGATGCACTCAAATGACCACTTCTAGGTGCAAGAATGGCTAGTAATCAACTCAAGATTATTTTGCATATCGTAAAGCATACATAAAAATAACTACTCTACATATCCTAACTACTTTATAGGTCTACAAACCATAATACAAGGCAGTCCTGCAACCAATAACCTCCTAGGAAGCCTGAATAGATAATGACAAAAGAGGAGATTGGTTTTTTTGTAAAGGCACCAAGTGTTATAGCAGAATCCACAATAGAACACCACTTTGCTGCTGGGTTTTCTTATAAATAATGTATACATATAACCTTGTATCTCATCAACAACAGCAATCATAGAGATGAAAGATTCCCGCTCAAAAACCACTATAAATACATATTCAAAACTTGCAAAACAAAATGTCTATGATGATTAGATAAAAGGAAGAAATTCTTACCGAACCACGCCAGTCAGCATGATAGACAGTTCCAAAGGAGCCTGAGAAGCATTTGTTAGTATCCTTCATGAAAGAAATCTCACAAAATTCACAGACTAAAATACAATGGACGCGTGAAGGGGATGCAGAAATATCAATAGCTACCATATCATGCAGCTGTGAGGTCCTTCCAAAGTTCAAATGAAAAATACCTGATCCAATTTTCTTCTTCAATAGAAGTTCACTCCAGGGAACATCCAAATCTTCCTCTTCGAGATGAAGTTGATTGTTTGATTTACTTAGTATTGTCTGGTTTATTTCCATGAACAACAAATTATTTGTAGCAACAGGCTTTGGATTAGAGATGACAGGATCTGTATGTTTTTTCTTAACTGGTAGGATAGAACTTGGCACATTGGGACCTTCAACGAAGTTCTTCGTCTTTACGACATTCAGAAATGGATTATATGAGTTTGGCGCCTGCAGATCCATGTCATGCATGATGTTCTGAGCAACTCCTTGGTGCAGAGGTGACAGAGAAGCTTCATGTTTGTTGCTTGATGTGGGTGGAAGGTTCTTCATGTCTTTACCAAGCCTTGAAATGAATCTGTCATCTTCATGAATAGTAGTGCCTGAAAATCAAAGTTTTGTAAATGTCACTAACAAAGAACTTCACTGAATCTCAATTGTCTTTAAGTACCATTTACAAGCATAAGTTGTCACTCTAGCATTTTCTTTGGGAGGTCAGACTCATAGTCACAGTCACAGTCAGGCACGTCACGTGTGCTGTAATAAACTGTATTGAGCATTACAATCAGCATATTTAAGCCTTCTCTTTTCTGTTAACAACTCTTTACATTTATTTAAATACTGTTACGGTTGAATGAAGTTTGATCACAAGATATGAATTAATTCTTTAGTTTTTTACAAAATTTACAATTTGAAGGCACAGGGAAAGTATTATGCATCTTAAACAAGTATGAAAATGTGGTGGGGATTGTAGAGAAATAGGTTAAACAAAAAGTAAATGATGCATAAGTTGATCCCTATGTCACCTGATTATGACAAACAAATGCCAAAGCCATCGATCATGTTTTTTAAAAATATTATAGATTCCTGAAGTAGATAGGGAATCACCTGATGAAGGATTATCAAACACAAGATTAAGTGGCTGGCAGTCAAGGAAATAGAGTTTGGCTGCCGATGTCCTGAAGTCCTCAGTTGTTTGGATAGATTTAAACCTTGGATGAGACAATGGTGAAGAAACTAATATTGAAGATGTACAATTGAGTGAGGAATCAGGCTGGCTTAGGGCTCCTGGCTTTCCAAGCAAATCAACAAAGTATTCCCTGAGGATTATAGAATTAATTAAGAGATCAACCACTCCATGGACCTTTCATTTCAACAATTATAGAGCAATATGAACTACCGTAAAGGAAAACTCCTACCATAATTCCCAAAGATAGGTCAGTCATTCAACCTCACAATTTCGAACAACTGAGCTTTGCAAACAAAAGCAACTGTGAATCCTCTCACAGCAGTAATTACTTAGGGAACTGGACGACTCTGTATCTAATTGCCTAAATGGAAGTGCAAGCAGGTTCAATGGAAAACATGGATGAAACCTACAGCAATCCAAGATTCACTCATCCTCTCCCACTCTTAAGTCTGCACTACATAACACTAAAATTGTTAATATATATACCAATCATAAAATTTGATTTACCCACATTTTAAAACTCTTATTGCTCCACATATTTCCAAACTACTATATACTGAAATTCAAATGATAAATGGCTGAAAGCGCATACCTGTCATCACCAACTTGAACAAGACAGGATGAAACAACATCTCTTCTGCAGTATTTACATCCGTTAACAATTCTGCAAGGCAAATTAATAGAGTCTGCCAATACCTACGAAAAAACACATTTCAAGAGATGTGAAATTGTCAATGGAGACATTCCTAGGTCAGAAGAGACAGATAAAATAATTAAAGGAACACACACACACATATAGCCAAAAGGTTACATTTTTCCTTTTAACATACAAATCATATGCATTCAATACAAACATGGACAACATGAAAAAAACTATCGAATGCAATGAACAACAACAAATTTGTGATATTTACTTTAAACAGTAATGCACGATGAACACAGAGGCCAATCGTTAAGCTTCCAACCAGAATTACAACAGAACCTAAACGCCTTTTCATAACTTCAGTACATTCCTTCCAGCATTTGGCGAAATTGTCATCATCTTCATTGAAGACAACACCCCTGAGACAAGAACAAAAACCTTTGTTGACAAGAATTATAACACAAAAGCATTCAAGTCAAACACCCGAAACTGATCATAACTCTAGAACTCACCCCATACGATTACAAACAAGATTCGCAAGCTGCTCAACCACATCTTTTGTTGTATTCGAGCCACTCCAAAGACCAATAACTCTATTATGTAACTCCTTCAAACCAGGATCCCTCAATCTATCTACCAAAACCACTTCTATTGACAAATCATTGACAGCCTTTAATGATTCAAAAGACGGGACACGACTATCAGCACTTATACTCCATGTATAAGGATCCAATCCATGCATTACGTAAAACCCATCTGGAATTCTATCATTATAAGACAAACATCCATTCACCTGAGACAAATAAAATCATTAAAAAAAAAAAAAAACAGACACCATTTCAGAGCACAACAAAATATTCTAAAAAATCATCGTAACCAAATCTTCTTCGAAATCACTTCTAAAAGAGAATCTTAAACAATTGAATTCGTGGGGTAAACTCACTTCAATGGTTGAGATTTTTCGGTAAGTGAATTCGGAAAGAATGAGTAAAATTAGCGTTGCTCCTATCTGTATTTTTAAATAAATTAGACATTCAGGGGAAATCCTCCAGCTAGCTTGCTTGCATGCATGAATACAAGAAAACTAAAAAAACAAATAAAAGACGAGCAGAAAGTACCCAAAAACGATGAGAAAGGGATTCAGGAGAATCAGAGAAAGAAGAAACTCCTCTGTTACTATCACTAGAATTCCAATCCAAGAAACTGGGATCATTAGCTGAAGCAGCTTGTGAAGATAGCCTCAAAGCCAGAGCGAGCTGTAACTGATAACTCTCTTCCGTTCGTTTAGCCCAGCTCTTTATCGTTGCTTCTTCACACCAACTTCCAGACTCCTCCATTCCAGGAAAAATAAAAAAAACTCGGAGCTCCCAATTACAGAATGAATTCAATGAACTTAGAGCATTTGAGGTGGAACATTGAGAAGAAGAAAGAATGATTACCGGAAATGGAAATGATTCGCTGACATTGATATTTTAGTTTAGCTTGGAATGGAAAGAGTAGGGAAAGGAAAGGGAATTTCTTTTCTTCTCTTTTGTTGGGTGGGGGTTAAGTGGGGTGTTCCAGTTTTTGAATGTTACAGGATTCTGCTAAGTTCAGTGAATGGATGGATGGGATCCTGTGTGGGCGGGTGTACGGTGGAATAGTATGTCACTGATTGGTTGTTGGGCGGTCTTCTGTGATTTGATTGGTTAGTGTTGGTTAACGAACATGGGCAGGTCACAGACTCTCAGGCAGGTCCTCAAATCGGTAGCCGTTTAGGACTAATGACCTTTGACATTAATATTTTTGGTTGTTCTTGTTTTATCCTTTCGATTTTAAGATTTTTAATGCAGGATTTTTTTCCACCATTTTTTCCTTGGTTTCAGACTGATGACTACAACATAAACATGAGCATTGCTAAAAGATTAATCATTTACTTTATTAATTTAAAAAAATCATTCCTCGACTCTGTACATTTTCTTTCTTTCTTTTTTTCACAGCCAACAAAAATAAAAAAATAAAAAAATTGAATAGTCTCCAATAAAAATATAGAAATTCATTTCAAAATCATTCAAAAATATATTTATTTTATATTTTTATTTATAACTAGACACAACCACAATTTCCAGGTTTCATAATTGAACTGTCATTTTCACAATTATGATCATCAATAACCTTCTGTTTGTCAAGAAGTTGAAAATGGGAAAAATTGAAGGGAACCAAAAAAAAAACTTTTAAGATTCGAGTGAAACAGAAATTACCATGATTTTTGCCATAATTATCTAAAAAAACACGTTTGATTCTATTCAGATAATCTGAGGATGAAACTTATCTGTTTAATGATATCTTCTTTAAACACTACACTCTCTCTTTACATCGAAAACAAGACAAAAGTTTTAATCTTTCTGTCCCAAGAAATGGAAGTTGATCTAGCACCAAAATTGCGTGCGGTGCTTGGCGGAGATGGCGGGGCAGTGGCTGTGTTCAGGTTGGTGGTGTTGATGGTCAGAGGGTCTTGGAAACTGCTGTTATGGCAGGTCATTTTCTGTTTTTGACCTGGAGTTTCACTGGGAATACAAGTCATAATTTGATACACGGTTTTAGCACCAGTGTGCATCAGCTAGCTTGTGACATTTCTTCATTAACTACGTGGAATTAACCGCTCTCCTTTATGCTGCCAACGCACCACAATGGAAAAACAATAATGCCAACAAGAAAAACATAGCAAATAAATGCCTTAGTGCACAGAGTTCTATAGTCCCTTGTAAATCCAAGGAACGTGTCCTCTACAGATGAGCTATCCATGCACTTAACAAAAGCTGCAATTGTCAAGTCTGGCAGTCTGCTACATGGAAGAAGACAGTCATTTTTCAAAAACCTAGAACTCGAGAAAGAACAGTGAAAGAGACGTGAGAAAAGGTACTTACAAACAAGATCCAATTAGAGAAATATTGGACCACAAAAACTTCTTCTGAAGCTTGCCACAAGATGACGCTCTTTAGAGAAATTCTGAGACTTTCCTGGTATGATCCGAATTCAAGTTAAAACAATATCATCAGAAAAACCACATTTTTGGTCCTCTATAAACCACCACGCCTTAAATTTTCCTTATGGAATCCAAGTATCTTCCCAGGATCGCTATCCTCAGTTTCTGAAGAAAACTATTCTCACATTCACTAAGTGGTGATGAAACAGGCGAGACTTTAGCAATAAGAACAAAATTCTCTCCATTTCCAACATCAATTTCATACAGCTCATGAAAAATCTCCTGAAACTCATGTATCAATGTATCATAGAACAATCTAGTCGGAGGAATCACATTCATGACAAAAATCCCAAAATCACTAAGAACAGACCTAGCAGCCAGAAGAATGTGCTTCTTAACAAATTCCAATGGCGGAGCAATGACACCATTTCTAGCATCACAAGAATCTAAATCAACCATAATGACATCAAACTTGGCATCAAAAACATTTGCATGATTTAAATAACAATCACCGTTATCTTCACCTGAAACCAAATTCAGCACCCTATCTTTACTCGCAAGCTTCTCTACATATTCTATAGCATCCCCAACACAAACCTGAATTTCTTCCAGCCCAAAATACTGCCTCGCAACGCTCAAAACCTCCTCATCCATTTCCACACCAAAAACTTCAAACCCCAATTGAGTTCTCAGAAAACTAAGTAAAGCTCCACCACCTACACCTAAACACAAAGCTTTAGGCTTTAACCCTTTTCGAAACCGATCCTCGATACAAGAACCAATCAAAGAAAGACTAGCTACCATCGGTATCAAATATGAATGCACCAGAACCTTAGTGTCAGGCCTAAACTTCACTTCTCCACCAATCTTAACACGATCTAACTCAAAAACCTTCTGAGGCACGATTCGAATCTCTGTTTGAACCAAATTTGGCATTCTTTTGAACCTCAATCTCCTCCTAAACTCTCTCAATTCACTATCACTCTCAATCTCAATATCCTCAACAAGCATTTCACTAACAAAAATACCAGCACGTCTCTCTAAAACCACACTACAAATCAAATTATCTTCATAATCCAAAATAGGCACCTCAAAAATCCCATCTTTAACGCTAACTTCAGGAGATAAAGCAAAAAACAAAGGCTTTAAACTATTTTCAAGACTTTTTACATACTGGGCATCCTCCCTTTTGTGGTAAGTCAATGGAGATGAATCAGGGCCGTTGATTCGATTGTTGCCGATCAATATGAGCCGTGAGATTCCAGGAGAGGATAAGAGGAGCTGGAGGTGACCTGACTCGGTTGAGAAAATCCAATCTGGTTCACGGGTTTGAGGGACAAAGAGAGCTGCGACTTGAGGAGACTCGGTGAGTTGGATTGGGGAGTCGAGGACCGCAACTCGGAGGAGGTGAGTTGGGAGTACGGGGTTGGGTATTGTGAAAGAGAGAAAACGAGAGGGGATTATGGTTTCGAAGGTTTTTATGTCAAGGGCCATTGAGTCTGGCTTTAGAAGAAGAGGGGGAGAGGTAAAGGAAGGGCAATCAGGAGAGGGGGAAGGAAGGAAAAGGTGGAGGATGGAAGGTGATGTCAATTTTCACTGCGAGAAAAATTAATAAAACTTCAGTGTTCAATTTGCTGAAAAAGGCGTCGGACAAAAATACCCTGGAAGCACAGGGCACAAACTTGATCCAAAATTAATCTGGTGACTCAAAGTTTAAATTGAATGGAGACCACATCGATTCAGTTTTTTTAAAAAAAAAATATTTATTTAAATAAAATATAATTTTAAAATATCTAAAAAGATATCCTGTGAATCAACCCTTGCATCTTTATCAAGTCTTACATCTATGAAATAGATTATCCCAATTTATTTTTTTTGTTTTTTAATTTAATAGTATTAATTTATTTTTCTCAAAAGTAGCTTAACATTCCGAATGGATCTAATTATAAAAAAAAAAAAAATTGCATCTAAAACGTTTCAGCCCCACAAAAAAGGGGAAAATACTAGATATGATAGCAGTATGTTTCTGAATTCTGATAATAATTCCCTGACATTGCAACCTATATAGGAATTGAAACAGAAATAATTCTCTGCTAAGAAAGTTCAAATTATCAGAATATCTCATGCTGGATGCTGCTGCTCGAAACTGGTTTATAGGAGGAGGCAGCTGGTTCAAAAGGGCAATCAGGCCTCCCACACGAAAAGCAAAATAGGCCTCCTTTAATCCAACCAGCTGGGCACCATCACCTTGCACCTGTCACCAGAAAGCAAAATGTTGGCGCTAGTTCGAATTAAGCTCCCTGGAATTTGATGCAAACGCTGACCAACAAGACCGTAGCACCAATCAGTCGTGAGACCAGAAAAAATAGTGGTGGTTTGTATGAAGATATTTTTACTTTAGACATCAGCATCTGGAAACTGGTGGGAACATGGTTGTGTTTGTTATTGTATTGGTGATTATTTTTTAAAATATTTTTTATTTAAATTTAAAATTTTATTTTTAACATAGCATATTAAACAATCTAAAAATATAAAAATAAAACAAAATAAAATCATTAAAAAAAAAAAGACACAGCTATGCCGGCCCATAATATATCCATTTGCAAACATGACTGTAGCATGATAAATATCCACTGTTTCTTCTTTCTCATATTTCCAATTTTAAGGCTCACCTCTGTTTCAACCAATCTTTCCACTTGAATCACCTATTCCACGGCCTCTACCCATGTCCTTAGCACCTCCATTAGCACTATCAGGGTCACAGCCAAGCCCTTTCACCAGTACCGTCCGATGCTCAAACCTAGGTGGCTTTGGATTGAAAAAATTGAGAGTCAATCAATTAAATCTTCAAGTTTCTACATTTCTGAACGTGTATAGCAGAAGGCAGAAAACTAATTAATCAATTAACAAACAAAATTGCGAATTTCAGATTTCTGAAACAAAAATAAGACACAGCTCAACATTCTTCACGGATTCATATAAAATGACAACAAAAGTAACTGCAACACTAAGCAGTGCAAGTATGTATGAACACTATGAGGTCACAGGGCTATAAAACTCTCCTCCATGAACAAATTTCGCAAGCATAGTGACATCAGGGTTTCATGAGGTGCAATACTGTCACTGAAATCTTGTCAGGTACCTAATGCCATATGAAAAGAAAAACTCAAGGACTTTTTTTTTTCTCTTTTAATGTTCCCTGCCTAGCTCTGCAAAGTTGACGAGCAATATTGATATCTATTAGATGCAAGATAAAATCATGTGGCTCTAGTAATTTTGTTTCCATTTCAATGCAATCAGATTTTAAATCAGAGAAATCAGGATGCCCAAGGTACTTGATCATAAATGAAGTTTCTCGAGCGAAGTGAGTGAATCTAAGTGAGAGTTAGCACATCCCATTTTTCTGAACCAACAATTCTCAAGTGCTGATTGAAATCAAAATCAAACAATTTCCGTCACATTGAATTTTCTCAGTAGCCAAACAGAGAACTAGGACTGCCATTGAAATTTGAAAGAGATGTTTTATTCACTGACATTTTAAACTAAAATTTAAAGTTTTCCTCTAAATCAAATTTACCTGAATAGGAAGTAGAAATAAAATAGCTAAATCAATGAAACACAATCAAGTGAATTGTTGGAAAATCCAGTGGGAGAACCTGCTTTTGAGAGAAACCATGGTAGCCAGGAGTTGAGAAAACTTGAATCTACTATAAATTAGGTTTCACAGCTCTGTTTGGCTGCAAGGGAAATGAAGAAAAGTGACTCTCTCACATGCAGTATATGATTAAGGAATCGAAAATTGTAATAAAAAATTGAAAATTTCACCTGTGTCATATCATCGAATATTGTACATGCAGCTTTCAGGACTGAAAGGCAGCCTCTGTCTAGTTTTAAGGTGAAGATCCTTCTATAGTTCAGAAATTATAATGCTGCCAGCCAGCAACAAACAAGCAACCAGAAACTTGTTTTGAGTTTTTCAATTAGCCCAGCCTGCCTCAGAAATGCATAATAATGATAAAATTACATTGCTGGGATGGAGGTAACGATACAAAATATATTTTTTTCATTTTCAAAGCAGAGAGAAGTTGAGCCAGCAGAACCTCTTCTTTGTTGTTGTTGAAATAACTTCCTTTCACATTTCCACTTCCAGTGAAGAAATTCTGTCAACATACATGAATGCCTTCCTGCACCACGTTAGTGCCTATTTGGAAGTTTTTGCTTTTGGGTCTTTTTATCTCTAATACCATCATACAGAAGTTCATAAGCATAGTAAGTTATACAACTTCTCTTCAACAAATCTTCCACAACTATTTTAGGCGCTGCAACCACCTTCTTATCAGCCTCTGATATGCTATTCACAACCTCAGGGACAATACCATTGTGCACCATAAAATGGATAATATCAACTGCCTCATGAACTCTGTGCTGCACGCAAAGGCAATTTATTACTCGCCCAAACGTTGTCAGTGATGGAATGAACCCTTTCTCAATCATTTCCAGTAGAAACTTGTATCCAGAATCAGTGTTTCCTGTTATGCAAAAGCCATCAATCATGACACGATAAGTGTACATGTCTGGGGCACAGCCTCCAGCACCCATCTCAAGAAAAAGCTTTTCTGCCATATGAAGATCTAGCTTCTCAGCAAAAGCATTGATCATTATGTTATACGTTGCTGTTGTATGTGAGACCTTATATTGTTCTCCCATTCTTCTAAAGAGCTGGTAAGCTCCTTTCAGGTCCCCATTATTGGCAAACCCACTGATGATTGTCGCAAAACTAACAGTATCTGGTGTAATGCCTTTGTTTAGTATTTCATCAACCAAGTCCAAAGCCTCATTTACTTTCCCAGCTTTACAGAGGCTCTCAGTGAGTATATTGTATGTGATTTTGTTAGGGACACACCCTTTCTCCACCATCGTTTTGAAAGTTTCCATCAAATCTTCATTCTTTACAGCCTTCGAGAGGCCATTCAACACAGAGTTATATGTGATCACATCAGGAGTAACACCATGGCTCCACATTTTATTCAGAATCTGAATTGTTGTTTCCATTTTCAACTGTTTACAGTAGCCATCAATCAACGTATTAAATGTAAAAACATCAGGAACATATCCTTTGGCGATAGCATCATTCATTAGGTTATTGGCATCGGAGACACAACCCATCTTGCACAATCCATTTATAACTAAATTATAAGTCCATATATCAGAGCTGCAGCCATTTTCTGACATCTCATTCATCATCTGCAAGGCTTGCAAGATAAGTCCTTCCTGACACAACCCTTTAATTAGCATGTTGTACAGGATGACAGTAGGCTTCAATCCTTTTCCCAATGCCGCGTTGAAAAGAGCCAGGGCACGGTCACTTTCATCATTCTGGCATAACCCGTTAATTAGGGAGCAATATGTGAACTCATCAGGCACAAATCCCTTGCAAATTGCCCCTTGAAGAATCTTCTCAGCATTTTGTATCATACCCATTTTGCAATATCCATCAATTAAAGTGTTGTAAGTGAAACCATCGGGCTCTAAACCACCATTCACCAGTTTGTGCAGATACTTCTCAGCTTCTACTACATTAGAGTTTTTACACAATCCACAAATTAACGTGTTATACGTGACCACGTCAGGAGTTAGGCCTTCTCTAATAACACTATCCAACATACTCATAGCCCCACTAAGCATACCCTTTCTGCAAAGCCCTTGGATGAAAATATTAAATGTAAACAAATTTGAGCACATACCCTTCTTCAGCACCTTGTTGAGAAGTCTTTCACTTTCTTGGACCTCCCCCTTCTTACAAAGAGTGTGTAAAAGCTTGTTGAAAGTAGAAACATCAGGGAAAATACCTATCCTGAGCATATCATTAAACAATTCATATGCCTCAACTCGGTAATTCTCTTCATAAAACCCAGCAACAACAGTACAATAGGCAACTGCATTAAGCTGACACCCTTGAGAAACCATGTTATTAAGAAGCCTTAAAGCAGAGTGAGGCCTTTTCGTCCTACAGAACGACTTGATCCTAATAGTGAATGTATAAACATCAGGAACAATCCCCACATTCTTCATTCTCAAAAACACTTTATGAGCTTGCTTGAAGTACCCAGATTCCACCAATATATTCATAATTGCATTATAGGATAAAACAGATGGCTCACAGTTATAAAAATCCATTCTTTCAAACACGTCAACAGCCTCTTGAACCTTCCCTTTCCTTCCATAACTTTTCATAGCTCCAATATACACTCCTTCGAGCAAACTATTATCGATATCCATCCTCATCTCCGCAAGCACGTTCTCCATGGCCACGAAATTCCCGTGAAACCCAAGTTTTTGGATAATGCATTTGTAAGTTAACAAACTGTGCTTGAATCCATCTTCTCTTTTAACTTTGTTGAACATTTCAAGGGCTTTGAGAGGATCCTTTTGCTGCTTCAAAACAGCTGCCACGTGTTTAGGAAGCAGAGAAGCACTCATCCCTGCAACTATGGAAGAAGCTGGTGATAATGATCAAAACCCATCCAAAAAATTCCTGCCCAGTTGATTTTGAAGCCAAGACAAGGGGGTAAAGAAGAAGAGGAAGGAGAAGAAGTGTGTTGCTTTTAACTTGATTCAATTTATTTTCCTAGAGTACAAAGAAGAAGAAAAAAATACACAAGCCATTTGATAAAATTCAAAAAAAAATCATAGCACTTTGAAAGGAGGAAATTACCAGTAATGTGGAGACAGGAACATGAAATTAGGGTTCAGAGTTGTTGCACGAGACCGGTGGCGTTGGAAGTAGAGCTGTTAATAATGATTATTTTCTGTCTGGTGCTTAAATGGAGAAGATGGGCATGGAGGGGGTGTAGTCATAGTCTTGAACGGTGTCGTTTCTTTTTCTTTCTACTTGACGTGAATTGATTTTTACCGTTGATAGAATCAGGTAATATTTTTTTGTTTGATTTGATTTTTATTAAAAATAATAATTAAATTAAAATTATTTTTTAAAAAGATTAAAATTAGTTTAAATTGACTAGTTTTCAGTTTTTTAGGATAAAAACTGGTTCCAAGTAGTTTAATTTGATTTTTTAATTTTGGTTTGGTTTTTTTGGTTTAGCTCGGGTTTTTTTCCGTTTATTTTTTTGATTTTAGTTTATAAAACTAAAATCAAATCAGTCAATTTATTTAAAATTTTAATCGATTTAATTAGGTTTTTTTTATAATTCAATTTTTTTAGTTATTTTTTTAATTTTTTTTGTTTTCTAATTTTTTTATCAACTCATAATTAGAATTAATAATTAAAAAAATCATTAAACTGGTCACCGAGATCATAATACGCGTTCGCTATGGTGATGGGGATTGCGAGAATTCGTGTTTTTTACATGCATTTACAAAATATGTTTAATTTTAAAAAATATTAAATTAAGATTTTTTTTAAGTATTTTTATATAATTTTATTATATTAATATATAAAAAAACAACACACTACCAAACAAAAAAAATACTTTTGCAGGGTATCTTGAACCTGAATGCTACACTTGTTCACGTGGTTACTGTAAAGAAGCTAGCTAGATAGACGCCATCATGATCTTGTTAGAGCTAGCAATATATGTACTGTGAAGCTCTATTTAAATTGAATGAGCATCGAGGATATAAATTATCTATATTCAAAGCTTATATTATGATTATTGTAGCTGAACCGTGTGTGGAGATAAAAAAAAACCCATCAATCAACATGTTAAAAGACATGCTATGTCTTTCTATAAGAGTGGGTATGAAGTTTTTCTTTATTATTTTCTTACATGATATATTGTGACACATGTTTTCAAAGTGAAAAATCAATTTCAAATCACATACCCAGTTGACTACTAGCATATTTTATATATTTTATTTGTTATGTAGTTTTATATTTAAAAGGATAAAAAAAAACAAAGTAATAACAAGTAGAATATCAAGTCTGATTATATGGCTCTAGCTTGCTTTCGAATAATATCATCATATTTAGCTGCACACTTAACTCATGTATATATGGTACGGTGATTTGTCATATTTCAAATCTTTTAGTTTGGTTGCATGTTTAACTTAGATAGAAATAAGGGTGGTGAATCATACTCGTTATATTTAGATTTAGTTATTTATTGACTCTAAATATATGTTGGTCGTCCAAGTTGTCAAACTCAAAATTATTAAGTTCAGCTATGTGTTGAGTTTAGGTACATGCGGATCAGGCGAATTGCTACACCAAACATCATTAGTGTTATGTTTGTTTTTCGGAATTCACTTTACGGGAAACCACTTTTCAAACTTTCATGTGCTTGTTTGTCATTAGAAAAGTTAGTCAATGAAAAACACTTTCTAGTCAAATGAAAATTTGGCTTGGTTTCTAGGAAAGTGTTTTCCTGTAAAATTTGGGCGGAAAACACTTTTCTGGAAGTTGTGAAAAATTTAGAAATGTTATATTATTTACTGATTATATCAAATTTGATCCTCAAACTTTTGATTGCTATATATATATATATATATATATATTTTTGTTTTGAATATTTATTTTTCAATTTCATCTCTTAAAATTTAATTTTTATATTAAATTTGGTCCTTATTTTTATAATTGTTATTTGCTTTTTCCTTGTTATTTTTTTATTGAAATTTTTTATGTATCAAATTTGGTCCTC
>Ga0325410_1001375_pt1 | contig 26822 bp, 9 predicted proteins | sample PopdelMetagenome_16_FD_206182 | JGI IMG/M metagenome (GOLD analysis project Ga0325410, IMG submission 206182) | Populus deltoides microbial communities from Bellville, Georgia, United States - Xylem-PdIQD-R3 | ecosystem: Host-associated > Plants > Phyllosphere > Stem > Wood/Secondary xylem...
TCATGTTCATTGCATCAATCATTATATTATTTTCTTCTCCTTTTCTATAGTTTCCTTTATATATATAATATTACATATTCTTTTTTTTTATTCTTAAAAGTGAAAACACAACTATTGTTTGGTTGTCTTTATCTGATTATTGAGTTATTATTAGACCATACAAAAGATCGAAATGTACGGTTCAAAAAATTTCTCTTCCATTTTCTCACCATCCCTGCTCCCAATTGGACCTTCAGTTTGTTCAGGTAAAACGTACGTACACATACTTCTTTGGGGGGAAAAAACTATACACACAGATACAATAAGGGCGGGCCTCTGTCTATGTGTGTGTGTGTTCATATATATGATATGAATGCAAGTAGTGAATTGGTGTATTTTTTTGCAAGAATGCTGAATTTGGGTCTGGTTGATTTTGTATGAAATGTATAGTTTTGCCTACAGTCATTGAAGCCACCGTTGAAACGCCAGACGACTCTCAAGTGACTCTCAAGGTAATGTAATAAGTTAGTGTTTAGCATTTGTGGTAATATATGTTGTTGTTTGTATTTGAAAATGTATAAAAATAAAAAAAATTAAATTTATTTTTAATATCATTATATTTCAAACAAAAAAAAGATTGAAAATTAAATATAATTAATCACGCCGACAAACGGGATCTAATTTTCCTGAATAGCATAATTAGTGTCATTAACCATTCTTAACACAGGCATAAATGTAATGTTGTTGGTAGGTACTTATTTCTTTACTCCTGCGTTATATTTTCCTTTTCTTTTTTCTTCGGGCAAGGAAACTCTACTGTCAGATGATGAGCTGCATTTTTATTGGCTTATGTGTGGTGTGCTTGGTTTATTTTTTTATTTTTTTGTTGCATGTATTTGTAGGGCATCTCTACGGACAGGATCTTAGATGTAAGAAAGCTTTTGGGGGTGCATGTCGAGACGTGCCATCTGACCAATTTCTCCTTATCTCACGAGGTAACTTAACTGGTCCTTTTTGAACTAGTTTTTTAGGAGTTATCAATGGGTCTCTTTTCCGCACTGGGAGCAACACATTGTGCGTTCTGGGCGTGGTCCATTGTACTCGGTTCAAGTTCATTTAAGAGCCTAACGCATGGGAGGCGGGGTTGATAGCTTGGGGGTATGGGACCGGTTTGATTTTTAATATTCGGAATTACAAATAAAATAACGTTTTTTCTTTAAGAAATCACTTTCAAAGTACGTCTGGAAGATAAGGATATCAAAAACATTTACTAGCTTTGTTTTCACAGTTTTGACAAAAAAACATCTTGAGAAAAAAAAACACCAGAAAAAGAGAAGAAAATGTAAAGGAAATTAAAGCCCCCCACCTTGGTATTTTTGAGTGAGGTGGTCATGTAATTGCGCTATTTAATTACATATTCAAAATTTTATTGCGCATTTTCTGGACAAGAAAAAATCACTTATTGTCTTCTCTGTTGCTTTGCCAGGAACACAAAAGACCTTGCTATTAAATTTATTTGTTTTTATATTTTAAAAGTATTTTTTATAAATATTTTTAAGTTAAAGTACAATAATTATCAAACTTTAAATGCTACGATGTTAGCTCAAACTGCCTGATATTTGAGCATAAGCAGCCACATAAGAACTTCAGTCATCATTTATTCAACACAGTGTGCTAGATTCATCATAAGATATTGCCAGATTGGTAGGCACTGCCTGCCTGAAGTACTGTTTAACCTAACGCCCACCCAACTTGCAGCTTATCATAGTTAGAAACAAAGAGGGCGAAGAACAAAGAACAAGTACTACGAACTGTCCCATTTTTCCTTTCTCAATCTGATAGGATGGCAACTCTTCCTTTCTTTTTTGTTTTTTTTTTTGTTTTTGTTTTTGATAGGGTATGATCATTCATTTCTTTCTTTATGAATTTTGCAAGGTTACTTTCCGTGAGAAAGAATGGGAAAGTCATCGATTAATTAACCTTTTGTTTTGCTTTTATATGTTATACAATTAATTAATTAATTAATTGTTGTTGTTTCTATTAATATCACACCACCACAAATTCACTCATCTATACTTATAATTAGAATTATATATTGTTCTTAATTACAGATAAAAGATATAGTTAATTAGAACAGTACTTGCATGACAACTAAATCTTAATTATTTTTAAATATATGGTCACTACTCACTAGTGCTTTATTTTTCTCATGCACGCCTTCACGACGAAGGCTGGACACCCGCATACATAGGCTGCTAGCTCGATGCACACTGATCTAGACTTCCTTTTACTAGCTAACTAAATGATAGAATTCTTTTATTTTTTAAGTTTTACAGCTTTAAATCATATATATATGTGTGTGTGTGATTTTTAAGTCTAAATTACAGTCTGAAACTATGAAAAAAATCTGAGTTCTTAGTCCTGAAAACTACTTGTGAAACCAATATTATTATTCTTAATCTTAATCTTTCTACTCAAAAAATAATAATTATATAAAAACTTAAACTAACTCTTTCTAATCAACATATTTAAATAGGAAAAATATAAACAGAATATACTTTGATTCCTAAAAAAATTGAGATTTTATAATTTAACTAGAAAATTCTAACTAGGAAAAAAATAAAATTGCAGACAGCTTCTACTTATTTCTATCTTGATTATGGTCAATTCTGATCCAATAATTATAATCGGTTATGATTAATGATCAAACTTATACATAACCAATTTTTAAAAAACAATTCTCTGTATATGATCAATTAATTCATAATTGAATCTGTTAAATGTTCACGTCATAAGTATTAACAAGATATATATTTAAAGGAAACATTCTTAAATATTCTAAGTCATTACTTTAACTTAATATATATTCAAGTACACCCAACTAGATATATAAAAAAATATAACTTAAATGAAAAGCATAATGGAAAGCAAATTCATCATAACCATACTTATATTTTTTTGTTCATTACTATAGTGAAATGATGGTTTTACATTTCACCAAAAAAATCACATGTTTTTGTTTTGAGGATATTTTGGTTATATGGTCTATATATTGATGATTTAATAATTTAACGGGATATTTATGTATTTTTCATAATTTTTAAACAGTTAAATTATTTAATTACTTTTAATTTTTTAAAAATAAAATGGTTGGCTAGGGGTATTTTTGCCTTTTTCTTTGTACAATTAAAAACCATCTTTGCCCTTGAACTCAAGGAGAGATGATCAACAATTGACCAAAGTGTACTTAAGACTTTTCAAATAGGTTTTATGGTGAATCCTAGATGCAGGAGGTAATTTGGTTCTTTTCTCTTGAAATATTAATTTTTTTATTCAATAATGTTGTTGACACGTGATAATTGTGTGTCGGTGCATGGAAAGCGTTGCGCTTTTTAGACGGTGCGTGCAGCGCCTCCTGATACTCGAACAAACCCTTTTTTTGTCTCATTTGATGCGGCGTTGCTTCCTCTTTTACCATGTGCGGTGTGTATGGTTATAAGTATGGTGGTTTAATGATAGTTAGCCTTTATTTTATTTTATTTTCATTATTTTTTCTCTACTTCCAAAAAAATAAAGTTTGCTCTCTTTTTGTTTGTTTTTTCAATTTCATTCCCTATCTTTTGATTTTTAATTTTTCTTTTTAATCTTTTTATAGAAGTTTTATTTGTTTTCAATTTAATTCTTCAATTTCAATTTGAAATATTTTATTTTTTTCCCATTCGATCTTTATTATTTTGATTTATGATATTTTTCTTGGCCCTTTTATGAAAAAAAAAGATTATTTTCAATTTAGTCCTCAATTCTAATTTGTCATAAATAATATTTTTAAATTTTTTTATTCTTCTTTTAATTTATTTTTTTTTCTTTGCTCTTTTGTCAAGATTTTAGTGGTTTTCAATTACATCCTTCAATCCAAGTTTTTTTTTGTTAATTTTTTCTTTATTTTCAATTTAACCCTTTGATCAACGAATTGTTTATGGCTTCTAATTTAATTTTATTTTTTATTCTTACCCTCATTATTTTAATTGTTATATTTTATTTTAAGTCCTTCCATTTAATTGGTTTTTTCTTCTGATTTCATCATTCAACATTTGATTTGATAAGAGTATGACTTCTCGGTTTTCTGATGTACAGTGCTTCCGATGTGATGACTTGTGTCACGAGTTTTTAAATTTATCTATAGCATAGCTTTCAAACACAACCCGAAGATCAACCTAGAGCAAAATACATGTCACATGTTAAGTGGATTGACCTGAGTTAGGTTGTTTGACCCGGGTCAACCCCTTTTTTATAAGCATATAAAAATAACATCATTTTAAAAAAAAAAAGATGAAAGGGTTTTTAGTAGGTTTGTCCAAGGCTAATTAGGTTGCAAGTCATCTCTATTTTTTAACCAGGTCAGATCAAGTCAATCCTCCTCTATTTTTGTTGGAACTGGTCCGGTCTAGACCCCAAATCACCTTAATCACAAGTCAAACTGTTGAGTCAAGTTGGGTTTTAAATAGGTCATCTATCAGGTTATTTCAATCTCAATACTAAGGCCAAAGGTTTTGAGAGTTAACTTAAGTTTGCTCGGCTCTTATTACCTAACTTACGTGTTTCTCATGCAATCTCGGGATTGCTCGAGTCGGGTTTTTTTTTTATTTTTTTATCTAATTACATACTTCCTGAAGTTTTTTTTCTGAGGTTATTGTTGTCATTTTTTATTAAAAAACAAACTCATTTACCATCATTGTCAATTTTTTTATCACTCATTAAAATAAAACCAACTTACTCAACCCGCTCAAGGCTATAATTTGGGGCTCATTATTTTTATTTCTTTTCCTTTTGTTACTTTGTTATTTTCAAGTTACCCTCTGATGAAAGAATTGTTTCCAACCTCTAATTTATTTATTTTATTTTGATTTTCACCCTCATTTTTTTAATTGTTTTTTTTTAAACTTTCATGTTATTGGTTTTTTTAAAACTTTCATGTTATTGGTTTTTTTTCTCCAACTTCATCCTTCAACATTTGATTTGTTGAAGAATAGACTTCTCTATTTTTTTCATGTATGATGCTTCTATTCTAATAACTCGTGTGACAAGTTTTAAAAGTTATCTATCACATACTTTTCAAGCCAAACCCAAGGATCAGCCCGTAGCAAGTCCTAAGTCACGAGTTAGGTTGGTTGGCTTGGATTAACGCAGATCAACCCTTTTTTAATTTTATAAAATGTAAAAAAAACATAATTTTTTTTATAAAAAATGAAAAAAATCATTTGGTTTTAGCTAGATTTTCTCATGGCCAATTAGTTTGTTGAGACTATAACTCGAATTATTAGATTTTTGTTCTTTCTTTAAAACACACTTGTGGTGTCTAATTATTATACAAAAAAAAATTAGTTTGGACTTAAAACAAGCGCAAGCCCTTGTCTAGTTTCTAAAAATAGAAGACATTTCTCTTTCAATATATAATAAAATTCTATTGTGTGTTAGATAGTGAAATTGCTTTTGTTTTTAGATGATTTTTAAAAGTGATTTCCTCTCTTAAAAAATAATTATTTTAATAGATTCTCAAATAAAAAATACTTTACCAAAATAGCAAAGACACTTTGCATGTGTTAGCTTCAGCCTTCATGATGTTCATCACCTACATGTAGCGATAGCATTTCTCTTTCTATCAGTTATAAAATACTACTGCCACTTTTCGAAACAGCAGAGAATAGTGTCATAAGCAATAATAGGAGTGCTAACAGCAGTTTTCCTAAACTTATCGACTCCTACTCACAGGTACGGGGACCCAGACTCAAGGATTCGGCGGACATCATCTCTCTCAAACCCTGCCACCTCACCATTATCGAAGGTAAGCCCTCAAATTAACGGTCAGAAATTCAGCATTCACTCTATCTCGCTATACACCACCAACAGAGAACCTCTACCCAAGACCCCCCAATTTCTTATTTTGTTTTGCTTAACGAGAATTCAAATTTCTGTTGCAGAGGACTACACAGAAGCTCTTTCCATAGCTCACATTCGCCGTCTCCTCGACATCGTCGCCTGCACCACCTCATTTGGGGCCTCCTCCACTTCTCCGACCAAACCAGCGGGTCGAATCGGAAATTCAAAGGATTCCGGTTCAAAAGAGATCTCTTCGCCCGAGACAAGAGGAGATAACAAGAAAAGCGTGAACAAGAGCGGGAATGATGATTGTACGGACGCGATGGAGAAAGCCGATGCAGAGGTTTCCATGTGTCCGCCACCGCGGCTTGGCCAGTTTTATGACTTCTTTTCTTTCTCGCACCTCACGCCGCCGGTTCAATGTCAGCTTTCATTTTCATTATAATCAAAATAACTAACTACAATTATTCTGAAAAATTCCGAGTTTTTAATATCATTTTTAAAAAAACTGTTTGCTTTCAGATATCAGGAGATCAAATCGGTCTTTCGTTGAAGATAAAACGGAAGATGATTACTTCCAGATAGACGTGAGAGTTTTTTTTTTTCATAAACTATTTTATTTTTAGTGGTTTTGGTTTCTTAATCAAGGAATATATTTGGAATTGGAAAAATTGCAGGTTAGGGTTTGCAGTGGGAAGCCAATGACAATTGTGGCTTCGCGAAAAGGATTTTATCCAGCTGGAAAACGCCTTCTTCTTTGCCACTCTTTGGTTAGTTTGTTGCAGCAGATTAGCAGAGTTTTTGATGCTGTAAGTTTTGAATCTAAATTGACATGTCGGTTTTTTTTAACTATAAAAGTCAGTCTCTGGTGATGTTTGTAAAGCTATAATTTTTTGTTGTAGGCATACAAAGCTCTTATGAAAGCTTTCACTGAGCATAATAAAGTAAGCCTTAGCTTCTCTCTAGCCCTTGGCTGTTAGTCTAGAAGAGATACATGATTGTTAATTGTATATTTTGTGTTCGTTGCTGTTTCAGTTTGGTAATCTTCCTTATGGATTTCGAGCGAACACGTGGGTTGTTCCACCGGTTGTTGCTGATAATCCGTCTGGTTTTCCACCACTTCCTGTGGAGGATGAGAATTGGGGAGGTAATGGAGGAGGACAAGGAAGAGATGGGAAACATGATTACAGGCCATGGGCGAAGCAGTTTGCGATTCTGGCAGCAATGCCTTGTAAAACATCAGAAGAGAGGCAAATCCGGGACAGGAAAGCCTTTCTACTTCATAGTTTATTTGTCGACATTTCTGTTTTCAAAGCTGTTGCAGCAATCAAGCATATCGTTGAAAGTAATCAGTGCTTTTTAAGTGATCTTGGGAAATTGGTTTTGCACGAGGAAAGAGTTGGAGATTTAATTATTATTATTATGAGAGATGCGTCTGATGCTAGCACCAAGTTGGATTGTAAAAATGATGGCTGTCTGGTTCTTGGAGTGTCACAGGAAGAGCTTGCTCAGAGAAATTTACTTAAGGGCATAACTGCCGATGAAAGTGCAACTGTTCATGTGAGTGAACTAATTGCTGCATTTGCTCATAATATTTGATTGAAGCAGGTGTATGAGTTGCTGAAGTGGACTTTTGATCTTGTAGGATACTCCCACTTTAGGTGTTGTGGTTGTTCAACATTGTGGCTTCACAGCTGTTGTTAAAGTTTCTTCTGAGGTGAACTGGGAGGGGAATCGTATTCCCCAGGACATTTCCATAGAGGATCAGCCTGAAGGAGGCGCCAATGCCTTAAATGTTAATAGGTAAGTTCATTTTAAATGCTTTTTAGCTCATGAGCGAATATGTAGTTATCCATGAAATAGCACTAATGAACTGCTTATTTGTTGAAATCCTCTTAAATCAGATCACATATTCTCTTAACTCTTCTCTGGTTCCTAATAACACTCGCATTTCAGCATGCAATATGCTCAAACAGACACACTATTTAGAGAAATTATCGCATCGGTGGCTTATAATGTAATACGTTGCTTCATATGGGCATCCTCAGATGTTGATTGTCATTTTCTTTAAATTACTTTGCAGCTTGAGAATGCTATTGCATAATTCATCTACGCCTCAATCATCTAGTACCCCCCAACGACTACAGGGTGGAGATCATGAAAGTTTACGCTCTGCCAGGTCTTTGGTGCGGAAAATACTAGAGGATAGTTTGTTGAAGCTGCAGGAAGAATCCAGTAAATGCACGAAGTATATCAGATGGGAGCTAGGAGCATGTTGGATTCAACACTTGCAAAATCAGGCTTCAGGGAAAGCTGAGGCTAAGAAAACTGAAGAAACTAAGCCTGAGCCTGCTGTCAAGGGGCTTGGAAAGCAAGGTGCATTACTACGGGAAATAAAGAAGAAAACAGATGTAAGAACCAGCAAAACTGAAGAGGGAAAAGATGTTTCTTCTGGTACCAACCTTGACACGAGCAAGAAATCTGATAGCACTAATCAGAAAGAATCGGAGAAAATGGATGAGAAAATGGAAGTCATGTGGAAAAAGCTGCTTCCCGAAGCAGCATATCTGCGACTTAAAGAATCAGAAACCGGTCTTCATCTGAAGGTTTGTTTGTTACTTTCAAAGAGTCTTGACCTCTCCACATTTTCTTGCTTATACTTGATGCTAAAGATTTCGCATTCATTATCTATAATTAATTCCAGTGATAATTGTTTACTCTATGTTGTAGAGAAGGGAACCCCAGTATTCTGAATTTATTATCTGTCATCTTCAGATTCATATTTGCTGTGGTTGTGTTTTTTTGCAGACACCTGATGAGTTGATTGAAATGGCACATAAATACTATGCTGACATTGCTCTTCCAAAACTGGTTAGTTTTTTTTATAATCGACATTTGTTTTTTAACCCTAAGACGTTTTGGTGTTAATACATATGGTTTGTGTGACTTCAATTTTTTAGGTGGCAGATTTTGGCTCCCTAGAACTTTCCCCAGTTGATGGAAGAACATTGACAGATTTTATGCATACTCGGGGTTTGCAGATGTGCTCTTTGGGGCGTGTGGTAATTTCTCTGTTGTGAAAGTTGTCTTTCTTGTTATTTTCCAATCCAAAAAAGAAATATTTTTGTTAATGCTATCAGAGTTAACTGGGATATATAGCTGGATTTGGAAGATTTATTTTTTTTCCTTTCCTTCTATCACTGTAGGTTGAACTTGCAGACAAGCTCCCTCATGTCCAATCACTCTGTATACATGAAATGATTGTCCGAGCCTTCAAACACATATTACAAGCTGTTGTTGCATCAGTTAACAATGTTGCTGACTTGGCTGCTTGCATTGCATCATGTCTAAATATATTGTTAGGAACACCTTCAACTGAAAATGAAGACTCAGATATTATAAATGATGAGAAACTAAAGTGGAAGTGGGTGGAAACCTTCCTTGCAAAGAGGTTTGGGTGGCGGTGGAAGCATGAGAACTGCCAGGATCTAAGAAAGTTTGCCATTCTTCGTGGGCTGTCCCACAAGGTCTGAAAATCTGACCCTTCTGCTACTGCTTGAGAAGCATCACCATGTGTATAATCCATCTAAGTTTACAAGTCAAGTCATCTTTTGTCAGGTTGGCCTGGAGCTTCTTCCTAGGGACTATGATATGGACAATGCATCTCCTTTCAAGAAGTCTGATATTATAAGCATGGTCCCTGTATACAAGGTAAAGATACTAGTTATTCAGTTTAGAAATTCCCAATTATTTTTGTGGTAGCTGACCATATACTTCTCCTACAGCATGTTGCATGTTCATCTGCGGATGGACGTACACTGCTAGAATCATCCAAAACTTCCTTAGATAAGGGTAAATTGGAGGATGCTGTTAACTATGGAACTAAGGTAAAATTTTACTTTTCTTGTAGAGATGACTTCTTACTTATCAATTTATAAAACCAGTAATGTTAACACATATGTCATATTGAATTTTGAAGGCATTGTCGAAACTCGTGTCAGTCTGTGGCCCTTTCCATCGAATGACTGCAGGAGCATATAGTCTTTTGGCTGTAGTGCTCTACCATACTGGGGATTTTAATCAGGTACGTAGTTTAATATGATCTAGTATTTCTATACATCTATTGCATGTCGTGCAATAAGTATAGCATGTATCTAGTTGTTTGGACTTCGGAGAAACTCGAGCTAGTGGAATTTATAGTTAATTTCGTTTTTGTGTCTATTTTGAAATGATTCGAACAGCAATTTTCTCCTTTAATCTGTTTGGGTTCTTTGTTTGTTGTTGTTGATATTACAGCAATTTTCTCCTTTAATCTGTTTGGGTTCTTTGTTTGTTGTTGTTGATATTACATGTTTAAGAATGAGCACTATTTTGCTCAAATTTGTTATATGTTGAAGATGATTATCTTGTCAGTCAGCTTTGCTACAAGTAGCAAGGATATTTAATTTTATTTTCATAAACAAATTGATTAAGATGACAAAAATAATAATAATAATAATAATAATAGGAGGAGGAGGATACCAATGAACTCTGAAAAATAAGAATTTGTTGATAGTTAAGTTTGTTAAGAAACTAAATGCATGTTTTGTTATCATAGATGCGTCACTTCGGGATGCCTGTCTTGACACAGTATTCTGAGTTCAGATTGAAAAAATGATCTGAGAGTTGCTGTGAGTCCTGAAGAGATTAGATATAAAATAATTTGGAGTGTTTAAAGTACGTAAAAGAACTAGACTGCCATTCCATTTCTGAAGATTTGTTAGAATAATTTATGCTTTTTTGGGGTTGATGAGTTTCCTTTTTGTTATCATGAGGTTGGTTTATTTCGTTGTGCAATTACCAAAAACCAAGAACCTCTGAGTTCTGTCTTTCTGTCTTTTGGTCTGTAATTTTCTATCTATATTTAAATACTGGTGTGGTTTGCCATGTTCTTTATTAGGTATTATTTGTTTTCTGTGAGAGTCGCAATTAGATTAAGGAAGAATTTATTCCCTTTCCTCTTTGCATTGATAATCCCAGCTTCTGTGGGGTAAATTCGAAACAGTAATATAAATAAAGCAGACAATTTGCCTCACATGAATAATATCCAAAAGGAGAAAACAATTCTTGTTCAAAATTCTTTTATATCTTAAGTGCAATATGAATCAGGTTAAGCAGCAGTTTCACATGTGAAGTAAAAGTTGTAAAGGGAGCAGTTCCATACCAAATAGAGCATGCTTACTTATTTTGAAGGCTTACCTTCAATTTTGAGACGTACCATTATATGTATTCATGTATTTCTGCTTGATATAATTTCTGTAGTGATTTTCAGTACTGACCTCCTCCACTTTATTTAGGCTACCATTTATCAACAAAAAGCGTTGGATATTAATGAGAGGGAGCTCGGACTCGATCATCCTGATACAATGAAAAGTTATGGGGATCTAGCTGTCTTCTACTATCGTCTTCAACACACAGAATTAGCCTTGAAGTACGTTTTCATATTTTCCTAACTAAAATAATTTTCCTACATCATTCCGACCCCACAGTGGCTTCCTCTAGTTTTTTCGTAGCTTTATATGGTGCTATGGACTACTTACTATATAGTGTTGTGCAATGAGTATAAACTTTTATGAAGTTCTTAGCTTGTCTAATTCAGGCGTTTCTCACTTTATTCGCTTAGAGGGCAATAGATAAAATACAAGTTAAAAGGCAAGAGGAACTTTTATCTATTTAAATCATGGAATGAAATAATTTTCGTCAATTCCTCGATTTTGTTATTTCGGGCTTCCATAGTTCCAGACTAGTTGAACTTAACCTTCTGATTGGAGGTTTCTGAAATGCTCTCATGAAAAGCTAAAACACCAGCATTGAGAGTTGAGACAAAAAGCTTAGATTTTCCTGTCCCAAAGGGCGTCTTAGAAGGGAATTTTAGGAAATTTTCACAAACTGATGTGGAAAACAAAGAATCTGAAGCCACCCTTATGATAAGAAAATTACGGTGCCGGAGCGGGGCAGGCAGTTAGTCTATAAGAATCAAATACAGCTCATTCTTTCAGGAGTCATAACCAGCATTTTACTGTTCTAGGTATGTCAATCGTGCGTTGTATCTTTTGCATCTAACATGCGGGCCATCTCATCCAAATACTGCTGCCACATATATCAATGTTGCAATGATGGAAGAAGGATTAGGGAACGTGCATGTTGCTCTTAGATATCTTCATGAGGCTCTCAAGTGTAACCAGAGACTCCTTGGAGCGGATCATATACAGGTAAGTTATTTCCTTCCCCCTTCTCTCTATAAGATAACTTTCACAGTTAGGCTATTCTTCAATCAGAAGTACAAAATAGAAAACAGCAATTACAAACTACTAACTTAGAAATGCATAACCATCCTCTCCATTTTGATGGAGGATGTACTTTACGCACTAGTTTTTGTTGGCAAGTCAGCTAGTATTTATACTAGTTACTTCCTAATATTTTCGCTGAATCCGAGTTTCATGGTTTCGTCAAGAAAATATTTGTTTTCTTTATACATCCGTAGATACACAAGTTACTTCGCTCTTTCTTCGCAGATTCAGAGACAGCCTTCGCAATTTGAAATAATTAAAACCTAGAGAATGAGACAATGTTAAACTGATTCGGTAGTTGTGCTAAAAATGTTTTAAGGCTTTATTAGAGTTAACGATTCCAATAAAAGTTATTACCATAATTGAACTCATTATTCTCTCAGCTTTGATCTCCTTGGTTGATTTAGATATAGCTTTAGATGCAACCAAACTAAACCATAAAAAATTATAAGGCGAGACTACTGGAAGTGCTGATATTGGAGGGGCAGTCGTGAATCTATGACCAAAACTGGTGTACTTGTTTGAAAAACCAATAAATTTCAAAAGGTAGGATTAATTTAGGCATTGAATATACAAATTCAGAAATCCTGCTTCTTGAAGCTAACCACTCGACCTATGTGTGTCTGCATGTATGCACATGCCCACTTTTTATTGAAGGCAATAGCTTTTATCGTCATGTCCTAACACATTTCTGGCTTCTTCAGACTGCTGCCAGCTACCATGCCATAGCAATTGCTCTATCATTGATGGAAGCTTACTCCTTAAGTGTTCAGCATGAGCAGACCACACTGCAAATACTGCAAGCCAAACTTGGATCTGAGGATCTACGGACACAGGTACCATGAAGTTTAATATTTCAACAGTGAAATCTCATATATTCCAGTGATTTTTGTTCCTTGGATCTGTAAACTTTGGCTTTTACAGGATGCAGCTGCGTGGCTTGAATATTTTGAGTCAAAGGCTCTGGAACAGCAAGAAGCAGCACGCAACGGTACTCCAAAGCCAGATGCCTCAATTTCCAGTAAAGGTCATTTAAGGTAACAATCAGCAGGCAGGCATTATGTGGTTTACATTGATCCATGTTAGCAAGTTTTTCTTTACCTTGACTTTGTATCTTGAATTCATTGGTATCATGAGTTAACAACAACGAAATGAAATATTTTCTTGTATTGGGTCAGTGTATCAGACCTTTTGGATTATATAACACCGGATGCAGATATGAAAGCAAGAGAAGCTCAAAAGAAAGCTCGTGCAAAGGTCATAAACTCTTGTGCCTGAACGTTTTCACTTATGCTTCTGGTATTAATTTTTTTTCTCTTTGCTGAAATAATGGCTAAATTTTCTTTTCATCATGCAGGTTAAAGGCAAACCAGGCCAGAATGAGGACACAGTCTCAGATGAATACCAAAAGGATGAAATTTTGTCACCCACTTATCCTGTTGCAGAGAACTCAAGTGATAAAGAAAACAAATCTGAAACACAATTCGTAGAGCCTAGGAATGATAAATCTGATTTAGGTCTTCCAGATGAATCATTATTGAAGAGTGATGATATGACACTAGAGGACAACTCAGAAGAGGGATGGCAAGAAGCTGTTCCTAAAGGCCGTTCACCTACAAGTCGCAAATCTTCTGGTTCAAGGAGGCCAAGCCTAGCAAAATTAAATACTAACTTTATGAATGTACCTCAGTCATCAAGATTCCGAGGAAAACCTAGCAATTTTGCATCCCCTAAAACATCGCCAAATGATCCTGCTGCTTCCAATGCAATGACAGTTCCAGTTCCTAAAAAGTTTGTTAGGAGTGCCAGCTTCGGTCCAAAAGTAAATAACTCTGGCGCCTCAACTGGTGGAGCAGAGAAATCAAGTAATGCTAAATCAGCCCCAGCTACCCCTGCCTCAACTGAGCAAGCTGCCAAAGCAGCTCCAATGGCAAGTCCAATCAGTGTTCAGGCAGCTGGAAAAATGTTTTCCTATAAAGAAGTTGCTTTGGCTCCTCCAGGGACAATTGTGAAGGCAGTAGCAGAACAGTTGCCAAAAGGAAACCCTACAAAGGAACCAAGTCCTCAGGGAAGCCATGAGACAGCTGCAACTGATGTCAAATCAGAAGGGGTGACAGCATTAAAAGCTGTGGAGGTAGGAAAACTTCAGAAACCTGAAGGAGAGAGACAGCTTCCAGCTTCAGAGGGAATGAAAAGTCCTGTTGATCAAGAGAGAGAAACAGGAGGGGTTTTGGTGGCGACAGAGAAACTTGAAGAAATAAAATCTGCTGATGAGGATCACATAGATACAGAAGATGGAGGTGCTGAAATTAAAGTAGTTACTGTTAAAGATACTACCGCAGAAGCTGAAAATATTTCAGACTTGGGTCATGAGAATTTGGATACTTCCAAGGATTCAAATGCCATGTCTTCCCCAACTGAAGTGCCTGATACAAGAGCATCAGATGGTTTCCCTGCAGCTTGCCCTGATCTGAAACCTCAATCTACTTCAATTGAAAAGGCTGGTTTGTTGGAAAAAGATGCTTCCAGCACAAATGAAAAGGTAGAAAATGAGAATACTCCAGATCTTTCTAATGACAATACAAATGCTAAGCTATTGTCAACTGGAGGAGTAAAGCAAGATGATGCGGAAACTGGTAAGGAGGCGACCAAGAAACTTTCTGCAGCTGCACCACCATTTAATCCATCCACAATTCCAGTTTTCAGCTCAGTTACTGTCCCAGGATTCAAAGATCACGGAGGACTTCTTCCTCCACCTGTGAATATTCCTCCAATGCTTACTGTCAATCCTGTTCGTAGATCACCTCATCAATCAGCTACAGCTCGGGTTCCATATGGTCCGAGGTTGTCTGGTGGCTATAACAAATCTGGAAATCGGGTTCCACGTAACAAGCCGAGCTTCCACAACGGTGAGCATACAGGGGATGGGAATCATTTCAGCCCTCCTAGAATCATGAACCCACATGCAGCTGAATTTGTGCCTTGCCAACCTTGGGTTCCCAATGGCTATCCATTGCAACACAATGGCTATATGGCTACCACAAATGGCATGCCAGTATCTCCAAATGGCTATCCCATTTCCCCAACCAGCATTCCTGTGTCACCAAATGGATATCCAGCATCGTTGAATGGTATTGAAGCGACTCAAAATGGGTTTCCAGCCTCTCTAGTCGGTTCAGAAGAAACACCCACGTCAGTTTCTGTTGATGTTGGTGGTGAAAACAAGAGTGAGGCTGCAGCAGAAAATGGTACTGAAAATTCTGAGATTGAAGTAGGAGTTGAAAACCATTCAAGTGATTATGAACATCATAAAGATCAAGAAGACAACTTAAATCCTGAAATAGGAGAGAAGCCTGCAGAGGTCGCGGTGACCAGTGATACTGTTGTAGCAAAAGAAACTTGTGATAGCTTGCCAACTGAGGAGAAACCAAGCAAGTGTTGGGCAGATTACAGCGACAACGAAGCCGAGATCGTTGAGGTTGCAAGTTGAAAAAAGTTGTGAACTTTTCAGAGTTGGAAAGTGATCTGCTTGCAAAGAGGCTGTAGCAATGAAAGAGACAAGAGAAGTAATAAGCAAGCAACAACTGAATGCCCCTGTAATGAGTGGGAAAGAGCATTGTTGCTGAGTCTGACATAGTCATCTATCTCGGGAATGTGTATATTTTCTGATACCGTTTGGTTTTATTGCAACGAGGGAGGAGAATCGGTGAACCAGCATGCAAAAAGACATGCGATGATCATTGAAGGAACCCAGTTACATTTAGAGGCGAGCTCGTGTCATTTATTTTATTTTTTTGGCTAATTTCCCCGTTATATCTTTTTGTTGTTGTGAAATTCAAACACCATAACCTTGGAGGATTTATACTTTCCAAGTTGTATCTTAGGGATGGTACACTATCAAAGGTACGCAGAAATAAAGTCAAAAGTAACTTGCATTGCATTACAATATCTTATGATTGATCTTACGGTTTGTTATGGCATTCAATGATCACAGTAGGATTCCTCAGAAGTGCATTGGATGAACAACTTGAATCAAATGTAATTGTTACCTTGCATTTGTACTGTGTAATGTTCCTATCCTGCCTGGTTATGAATTGTTCTTAATGCAATGTATGTCTAAAATCTTGCAAATCTAGGCAACATTAACACCAAGTTAGTTTATGAATAAGATATTGAATCATTTGCCAAACATAGTAAAGCTTATATATGTAGTAGTTATGTATTCACGAAGTTACATGGAATCACCATCTTTGGTAAGCGAACAGGGCAGATTAAACCTAAAGAAACAGTCCCATTATAATTACAAGAAACTCTAAAATGTTATAACACTGTAGATTTTTGCACATAGGACCAAGAAACAATTCAATGTGTACTCATGTGAGAGTTTTTTTTCATTTTGGTCATCATATTTTATTTTAGGCGATTTCATATTTTTGTGGCCCGAATAAAGTCCAGTTAATTTAAATTTATTGATGAAGTGCAAAGATGGAAAGAAAAAGAATAGAGTGGTAAAAGAGAGAGAGAGAGACAATGGATGGTAATTTCAAAATTGGATCAAAAGTTTTACTCTTACTTTATAAATTATAAAATTTTGGTTCCATAATATTTTAAAATTTTAATTTTAATATAAAACTTTATTTTTATTTATTTTCAGTTCCTGGATTGGATTTAAGTGGTAAAAAGAAAAACTTTTAGTTGACATTGATTTAAGCCATGAAAAAAATTAATTATAATCTCAAGTTGTTTTATTTGATAAGAAAAGTTTATCTTAGATGTTTTTTTTCTTCTTACTTGAGATGGTAGATCTAAATTCGAGAAGTTTTTTGGGTTTAGGTTAATTTTGGGTTTTTCAATGAATTTTTTGGTTTTTTTATATCATATATGGGTTTATTAAAGTGTCTAAAGTGTTTTTCAAGTATTTTAAATTAAAAATTAAGATTTTTTAACAAAAACAAATATAAGGTCTAATTTTTTCACGACCCTTTGTCACTAAAAACTAAACCAATGTACAATGTATCATTAATATTATTTTGTATAAGAGAATTAAAGGGTCGTTCACCCTTTAATATTTTTTTTATATAAAACAGGAAATTGAAATCATATGTCATAGAGAAAAAAGGCTTGGCTCAAAGGCTAGGCCTCTTTCATGGGACTAACACTAGGTTTTTTATGGGCCAAACATGTGGATAGATCCAACTGTATTTTAGTTTTTTTTTTAATTTATTATATTTTTAACCCCTTAAAATTAATAAGAAAAAAATATTGTTTGTTTGTTTTTGAAAGGATTTTTTTACTTGACTTAAAAAAAAAACACTTCTTGTTACCAAACTTTAACAAAATTAATTATAGATTTAACAAGTTAACCTCAGTTAACTCGAGTTTTTTTGTTTTTGAATTGAACATTTTTAATTTTAATTTCATCTTTTAATATTGAGTTTTAACATTGAGTTGATTAGGAATTGAATGTCGTAATTTATTTCAATTTGCTTTTTATAGAGTTATCACAGTTTCATAACCCGGGTTTACTCAAATCGATATAATATGTTGTCATCTTAATATATTTTAAAAAAATATCATCCAATAAATGTTAGATTTTGAATTCATGATTATTATTATTATTTTCTCTCACAAAACACCTTAACGATGCGTGGATTAGTTTTTTGTTAAAAAAAAATAATCTAACCTGCTTTCTTGGTATGTTTTTTTATTATCATTCAATTAAAAAATAAGTTAATTTTAATAAACAAAGTTACTCAACACAACTAGATCTATATATTTTAAAAGACATTTATTTCTTAATTTTTTATTTAATTCAATGATTTTTTTATATATATTTATTATGATATATGATTCTTAATTTATATAATTAAATACACGCAGATAGTTTTTGGTTTGCGATTATAATTTTTTCCTAGATTCCAAAAAATATGTTGTGAATGAGTGCATACTTTTTCTTTCTTTTTTTCATTGAAAAAAAAATCTGCATGCAGGAAAGCACAAGCCACATAGCTAATTACGTGCTAAAATCCATCATGATTGCGAAGAATATGAAGGAACTATTCTCTATTTTGAGTAGAACTAAAGATACTTCATAATAATACAATGAACGTACGTGTTCCAACACGAGAGAGAATTCATGAAACATGCTTTCACTGCTGTCAATAAGTAGTGAGCTAAGTGCAAAATGCCTAATTAACATGCACACGCTGGAGATCTCCGGCGAAAATCCATCATAACTAGTGTGGCAGCACAGTGAGAAAGTGCTGCTAGAACAACAAACACGTGAAAAATCTGATGGCTGTGCCCAGCAATGTCAAATGCACCAGGCTTCAAACGTTCTGGTATTCTAGTGATATAAAAACCAACTCCTGCAGTGTAGAAAATTGCCATAACAAGCTCATATCCGAGGGATACAAATATATGTGGATGCCCCCAGTGGAGGACAACTGCGTGTGCTGCAGGAATCACCCCTGAAAAACCCATGATGAGGAAGAGGGTGGCCCTGAAAGGTCTGAAACGAGGAGTGGAAAAAACAGGCGCAAGGAGGGTGATGATTGCAAGTACACCAAGCACAGTTATGGAGGTTAGATAAAAGAACCGTGGATAGGGGTTGCAATAGAAGGCATAATAGATGGGAGCAAAGAATGAACAAACTATCATAAGGGAGATGCCAGCATAATCTAGGCGCCAGAAGAACAAATTGAAGCGTTTGGAATGGCAAGCAAGGAGGTGGGAGAGGGAGCTGCAGACCAAGCACATCATCGCCCCAGATAGGAAAACAAACCATGGCCATCTAGGAATAACCTTATCAGAACCATCCTGCTTATGGAAGACTGATTGCTGTGAAATGCGCCTCATTAAGACCGAATCCTGCGCAGAAGCAAATGATTTTTTTCTTATGTATGAAATCTCCTGATAATACATACCTTTACAAGATTTATGTTACTAGTGCAAAGATTTTTCACCCCCCTTGCATCTATAATATTCCATATCCTTCTTAATTTTTACAGATAAAAATTTCGATGTGCTTTACCAACTTAACAAATATATCATAAACTTTAGAACAATTCAAGACGTGGGATTGAGATTTTTCTCAATTTTCGTTGATTATTCTTGAGTGTAATAACATAACACAAAGCAAATCCCTCTCTAAGACATGCATCTCAAGTCTCAGCAACAATAAAAGCAAAAATAATGGCTGGTCAAACATTTGTGATCATACATGCAAAGATCTGAGAAAAGAGGAGTTATGCCAGGTGCTGAGCTGCTTCCCTATTCGTGGTAATGGCGGTCAAGAAATCACGGAAGGAATCTTTCATTTCCTTGTGGAAACTTTTACACGACAAGAATCACCCATATCGACACCGCCCCCCCGTGCCCCCACTTCTTTATCGTAAAGATATGATAAAATAATTTTCTTTTGGCCCATTTGAATTCCATATCCCTAGACGCACAGGGATTTCACATGTGATGTCCACATCATCCAATACACGGGGCGTACAATATTTTAATATATTTTTATATTAAAATAATATTTTTTTATTTTTTTAATATAAATAAATCAAAACAATTCAAAAATATATATAAAATAATTTAAAACGAAAAAAAATTGCCATAAACCATTTACTATGAGGATTGAAATCTTCAATTACTTATCTTTCAGAACAATTCAAGAAGGTAATTGTACTTAAAAAAAAATATTAAGCAATTGAAGACTTCGATTCCTTGTATTTTAGAACAGTTCAAAGAGGATATCATTCCAAAAGGGTTTCCTTTTCTAAAAAAGAAAAGGAGAGAAATTTAAATTACACCATCAGTGCATCGCATGGTGTGGCCAAGAGTTATTCATGGAACAAAAAAAATCACAAGATGGTGTCCCTACCTATCACAGTCATTCCTTATGATCATCATCTTCAAAGAACAATATTAGAAAGCTGAAAAGACACCAAGAGAAAAAAAATAAAAAAAACTTACAGGAAAGATATGATTATCTGAGATGTTCAAGTCTTGATTCTTCTTCATCATCATCAGTGTCATCAGAGGTCCAGAAACTTTTGCTCTGTGAGTCCCGCACCAAAACAAAACAATCAACTCGAAAAACCATCCCCCATCGAACCAAAAATGAAAAAAAAAAAAAGGAAAATTCCAAAGCAGAAGAAACCTGGAGAAACTGGTGATTAAACCTTCAATATTCTCCGTGCTCTCCTCCATGAAACTCAAAACCAGCAATCCCAGAAATATTAAGAAACCCCCTAAATGGCTGCAGGCACAAGTAAATTTTCAAGTTTCATTTCACGGTAATTTATATAAAAAAAAACGCAAGTATTCATGTTATTTGATCTGTAAATTAATAATTAAATACTTACGTCCAGACATTGAGAGTTTCGTTGTGCCAAGAAAATACGCTAAAAAATGCATCTTTTAAAGGCCATTCGCATCGATAGTAATCCAATATATACTCATTATCTTGCAAATAATCTGGCAACTCTTTGTATGCCAATAATCTCGACCTGTTCTTCATTCTCTGCTTTGAATTTTTCACTTTCTCTGTTTTCTCATCCATTGAGTGATCCATCTTCACTTGCTGGTTCACCTTCTTCGCGTTTTTCCTCATTCTATCCCAGACCACGAAATCTCGCCGGAAAATACCTTTTCCGGCGAGGGATTTCCCGGATATATTTTGGGTTTGTCTCAGGCGGGGATAATTTTACGACAGGACAGCTCTCTCGGGAGTTAGGATTCACCCTGCTTTGATGGTGTGATATTTATAGACATGACTAATTAGCTGTAATGATTAGAAGCGCGTGAGCTGTTCTGGAAAGGAAATAATTAGCTGTAATGATCTTAGCTTAGGTTTTACACGTTTCGTTAAGTTATTGGTTGGATTTTCTGTTTTCTCATTCTTATTGACATATTATCTTTTGAATCTTGAAATTAAAGATATCATAGTATACACTTTGGTGAGCTAATCTAAAAGGTATATCTATGATACCTGATCCGGTACCGGTTAAAAAAATGACTGGGTTATTGAATTGGTAGATTAATAGTGAGTAATTTTTTTATTAAAATGGTAATATTTTGAAATTTTAGTGATAAATTAATATAAAATTGATGAAATTAATTATAACATTTAAGATTTGATCGAGTTAATTAGATTTTTTTGGGTTATTTTTTTTTTATTTTAACTAGAAATTCAATATGTTGTACTTTTAATAGTATTTTTCAGTTGAAAATAATTAATTTTTTAATATTTTTTTATTTTAAAATCAGCACAGCAAAATCATTAAAAAACATTAAACAAATAATGTAATATTTTTTCATGATAAACACACAAAAACATAAATTCAAACAGCCTCTAAATTAACTTGTTAACAATTATCGAGATGACTCATATGTAAGTTTTTTATTTTTAAAAAAATAAAAAGTTTTGTAAATTAGAGTTGTTTGAAATTATGGTATTAATTACTTTTTAAAATGCTTCACATTACAAGATATGTTAAAATAATATTTTTTTATTTATTAAAAATTATTTCTGGAATATTTAAATAATTTGAATAAGAATCATGGAGACGTCAGTGGATAAGAATGGAGTTGAGTGCGGGGGGTTATTGCTTTTAGGGTACACTGCCACGTGTGAGGGTAAAATGTTGTTCTCTCTTATATAATGGGAGGAAGGTGAGAAATGTAATTTAGGTGAGCTGAACCAGGAATTCATCAATTTGTTGTGGCTACTCCCTGAGTTAGATTGGAATTAGGCTTTCTATGCTTCGAATCTTTGGTGCTTTAAATTTGTGATGTGCTTTAAATTTAGATATTACTGTAGTATTACAGTAAAGTATGTTTTTTTAAAACTTTTTTTTTTGACAATATATATGTAAAATCGATTAGATCATCCTTGTATGCATGTTAATAACATCTAAATATTTTATTTTTTATGTTTAATAATTTTTTTATTATTGGAGTAGGTGTTCGGACCAATTTATGTGCGCCTTAACTAATTCTGCAAACCCTAAAGTTAACGATCATGTAAGCCTCTAGTGATTTTGAGATTTGTGAGACCCGAACTGATAATTTTTAGAAAGCAAATCTAAAATCTGACCAATTGAGTTATATTTCTCAAAATATTTTTAATAAAACCTTGATTGAACTTGTAATATAGCGCGAAAAAGTATCTTATAATATAATGTGTGTGTATTTCACTCAATCCAAGCTATGAGAAAGTTCCAAGGGAGGGTTAGCTTCTACGTCTACGTTAGGTAACCAACTTGATTTATATACAAGAATCGAAAAATGAATTACGTGTAGAAAACAGTGATAGGAGAAATATATGATTGATGGACGAAAATCCTCTAAGCATTAAACTAGGTTTGGCTGCTAGATCCACTCTGTCTATTTTTAGCCGGGTTTTAAAAATAAATTAAGTGGAAGTTGACCTAAATAAATTAATATACTCTATCAAAATTATAATTTAATATTTTTAAAATGATATATTACTTTAATATTTTACATATAAAAAAATATTGTTTTGATTAATTTAAGTTAACCCACCTAGCAACGTAAATTTTATTACTATGTAACCATCTAATAGGTGGTTGATGGTCTAATGGTAAAAATTTGGAATCAAGAAGTTTACTTCATTGTGGTCTCAAGTTCGAGCCATATGATTACTAATATGATGATCACTTGAAACTTATATGGTCGTTAATTTCAGGGCCCGTGGGATTAGTGGAGGTGCTCTCAAACAGACGCAAACACCCACGTTAATAAAAAAAAATCATTACTAAGTTTAATAAACTTGTTTTTAAATGGAATCATGGTTAAATAAATTATATTTTCCCCCTTTTCCATTGCATAAATGTGTGTATAGGCAAGTTTTGCTTTGACAACTTCATTGTGCATGATTGGAATTTAGATTTTGTGAGTAAAACTAACCTAACATGGAAAAAGTGTTACCGATGAAAAACATTTGTTCATGAGAGATTAAAAATTAAAATGATATACTAAATTATTATTCTACGACGAGCGTGATTGCTAAGATTCCCTTAATCCAGTACTGTCCTAAACAATGATCTATCATTGACTATATCTTAATCAACCTTTAGCTCGGATTAGAAATTAAAATGATATACTAAATTGCTTTGACATTTGCCTTTGTGTAAATTATTAATCATGCTAGGGCAAGGACCGATTCTCTTGATAGACTCGACGGGAATACTTAAAAAAACAAGAACAAGCAAAAAGTAAGCCAAGGCCGTGCTTAAGATTTGTGAGTGCGGGTTAGAATATTTTTTTAATAAAAAAAAAGAAAAAAAAAAAAAAAAGCATCCAAGCAATGCACGAATGTTTTAAAGAACGTCAATAAAGGTATGGACCAATAAAGGTATGGACCCATCCCAAAAAAACAAAATGTTCGATACATAGACTAATCTAAAACGAATGTGGAAATCTAAAAAAAAAAAAAGTTGAAAAAATCATATAAAAGGTAAATAAAAAAGAGATTAATATGTTAAATAATAAAATTATAAAATATAAATTAAAAAAAACAAGAAAACTTGGGCGAACCTTCTATGCCCGACAAAGATCTCAAACTCACAAATCATTAAATTCTAGACCCCAACTGAAACAACAAAAATAACAACTGGTGTCAAACTAACAAGAATTTTGAAAGAATCGTCACCCCATCACAGAGGGGGCATTGTTGTGATTCCAACGTCATTGGTGAAGACGGCTTTCGATGGTCATATGACCACCAACGCACCATTCGAAAGACATGGAAGCCGTCCACTTGTTGGCATATGTCATGCACACATGATTAATTTTTTTTAATAATTAAAATATAAATATGCCCCAAACTTGATATTATAAAAAAACAATGGTAAAAGGATTAAAAAGCCCCTCCAAGAGAGTTTGTTTGTCTTAAAGGGAAATAAATTATTTACATTATTATAATAAAAAATAAAAAGTTCAAAACATTCATGATTGAAAGATAATTTAATTTTTTTTGGGACTAAATTGATAATCTTATTATGTTAAAAAAACAAAATAATTAATCTAACCCCGTACAACTTGTAAAAAATAATTATATCATGGTATAAAGATTACTTGCTTCCAATACCCAGTTCAAAGATTTTGTCATAATATTATCATTATATTTTTATAAAAAATAGTGATTTGTTTCTACAACTATTACAATAAAACCCCTTTCCCTTTAGATTTTTGTTAATTAAACAGCAAAAGGTAAAGTTTCTTTCTCTGTTTATTATTTTATGCACATAGTACTAAAGTTGACACTCCATGCCAAAATGAACCTTATATTTACTTCGACACAGACTAACATGTTTAAATAAAACACCTTAGCAGTTCATAATAGCCAAAGGTTTTTTTCATTTTCATCTTCTTTTTTTTTCAACTGTAGTTTTTACGCCCAGAATAATGACCGATTTAATAAAAAAAATTAAGGAAACAAAAAATTTAACAATAAAGGACTAAAATGTAAAACAAGAAATCCAATGAAGAATCTCCAATTCACTAGAAAACTTTCTATATGGTCCACTTACTTTCTATTTCCTACTCTGCAGTCTTTTTAATTTTGATTCAAAATTTTTTAAAAATTTATTTAATCTAATGGAGGCTTTTTTTTACATTTGTTTTAGCTGCATGATAGTTCAAAAATATTAGTTTGATTTGTTGTATCAAATAAAATAAAATAAAATAAAATAAAAGGACAATTAGTATAAAATATTTGCTTATTCAATTTACAGCTTGAGACGAAACTTCATTGTGTCTTGCTCAAGGCTTGGGCCAGATCATTCCAGAGCCACTAGAACAGAGAGTCAAACAACCGACTTTCCTAGCCATTGACTGTTACAGTTAACCCATACGCACGTCCTGCTTCAAATAATTGAGTCACAATCTCACAGGTATGGATATAGCATCTGCATTCCTCAGCCACTCGACCCCTGCCTTTATGATAAATACGACAGAATAAATGCCACGAATTTCTTTTTACGGGCAAATGCGACGAACAGTTGCTGTAGCAAATGCTTTGAACAAATGCTTCGAACAGTTGTTAAAAGAAAAGGAAGAAAAAGTGTGTGGTGCCGTCCGTTTGGGCTGCAGCGCAGTTCTCTTAATTGAAATGCAATGGCAGCCCAAACGCACTGTCCCTTTTTTTTTTTTGAATTTTTTTGGCATTGATTTTTTTATTTACATTTTTTTATTTTGCATTATATTGTGTATACAAAGTTTTCAACAATATTCAAGGATTAATTAAAAATCAATTTAGTTAAATCTTATATTAATTATAGTTACAAATCCGTGTAAGAAAATAAATCTTTAAATCTCTTAACTTGGATTTTTATCTAGCGTATGTTTTAAATCATATAATAATCAATTCAAAGGAAGATGGTGATATTTTTTCTTTCTTTATTGTATGTGAACAAATTGAATCAATATGGATATTATTGAATGAAAATTGGAAAAAAAGTTAATTGAATCAATATTAAAATGAATTTAAAAGGAGAGCTAAAACATGTGGCCTCAACACTGTTGAATGTGGTGGTTTGTAACAGTTGCTTGGTCCCCCAGTCCCTCAAACGTTCTGGCTTCTCGGCGCAGGGTGTCTCCGCTCTCCAGCTTCGCACATCTGAGACGGTTGTTGCATCCTTGGGATTCGTCTGCTCATCATAGAAGATGTGGCTTGGCTGGCTTGATTTGGGTTTTGGTTCGGCTTCATTTGGTTTCTTAACACAGGTTTCTAGTTGTATGCGAAAACTTTTTTTTTTTATGTTTTAAATATTTTTTAAAAAATTAATTTTTTAAATTTTCAATTAATATTTTATTATTTTAATGTGTTAATATTAAAAATATTTTTAAAAAGTTAAAAAAATATTATTTTAATATATTTTAAAATAAAAAAATATTGAAAAACAATTGTGGTTTACTAATTTTTTTTTAAAGTAAAAAATATAGCGTTGGGAAATGTAGGTCCATTTATATTTTTTAAAAATTTAATTTTTTTAATTAAAAATTATTTTTTTATATATTTTACATCATTTTGATCAAAATTAATTTTTTAAAAATAAAAAAAATATTATTTTTATATTTTTTTAATATAAAAAATATTTTAAAAAACAATTATACCAGAGTAAAATCCATATATAACTAGCCAGCCGCAGTCCAGCGATGAATGAAGAGTTGGCTTTACCAACTGTAAACGTCACTTCAATACGCTGGAAAAATGTCTGCCTGAATTATGACAGCCCAATATTTCCTTCTGAAAGCTACGTGAAGTTTTGTCTCTTTTAATTCCATCCAATCACATTGAAGATGAGAGTTCCTTTTCGGAAATTCTACGCACACACTATTAATAGCGTGTTTGGTATTGCGGTTGCTGTTGTAGTTGTGGTTTGAAAAAAGTTGTTTTATAAAAAGTACTTTTAGTTGAGGTTGGTTTGACAAAAATAGGTGTTTGGTTAAAACTGTGGTTGAAATTGAGGTTGAACAAAAAGTAGTTTAATGTGTTTGGTTAAATTAATGCTTTTTAAATTGAAGTTATAAAATAATTAAAATATATATATATTAATATTGATGATTTTTAATTTAAATATTGTAGATTTAACTACTGCTATTACATCA
>Ga0325410_1001381_pt1 | contig 26754 bp, 18 predicted proteins | sample PopdelMetagenome_16_FD_206182 | JGI IMG/M metagenome (GOLD analysis project Ga0325410, IMG submission 206182) | Populus deltoides microbial communities from Bellville, Georgia, United States - Xylem-PdIQD-R3 | ecosystem: Host-associated > Plants > Phyllosphere > Stem > Wood/Secondary xylem...
ATCATACAGTCAAATTTATTATTGATGTCATGTAGCTCTAATCTCCTTCCTAGTTCTTCACACCATGCACGTTAACGCCACTCATTTGCATTCAGATTCCCTATCCATCATTCTAGGTTACCAAATGTGCCTGTAGAAAAATGGAATGTAATGTCTTAGTTCTAATTAATCATAAAGTGTGATTCTACGCTGTCTCATTTCTTTAGGTACATTTCAAGATTCCGTGGGGTTTTTAGCCATGCAATGGGGAGCAGCCCTTCCCACATCCATAAACCCTCACACCCCCCCCCCCCTCCCCTAAAAGATTTGAACTCAGGACCTCCAAGTTCAAATTCCAAGCTCAAACCATTGGCATCCCTTATGGACTCTGTGCCGTATATATATATATAAAGGAAGATCAAACCAGCTGAGCAAAGCTTCAAAAGATAAAGAAAACAGGGACCGCAGGCAGCTTACTCAGATGACCAGTAAAAGATTGACGCTAAAGCAAATAAAATAACAGCACCAGAGGTACAAACTGTTATGAATCCAACATTTAACTTACGAGACTCGGATTTCTTCTCAGAAGCCTCCAAGACAAGTTGGTCATCGTGAACATCTGGATGAGAACGATCCACAGGATCCAGATCCAGACCCACATACCAATTCTTTTTAACTCTCCTACGAGGTACTTCCAGTTTATCAGTCATCATGTATCCTGACACCCTAGAATAGAAAACATAAATGACAAGTGAGCTCGAGCACACCAAAACAAAATTTCCTAAGCCATTAACATAGCATTAGTACAAACATGCCTGAAAAAGAGAACTTCTCCATTGTAGGTAGCCAAAGCAATCTCCCTCACACCATCCTTGTCAATATCATACAGGAGAGGACTTGCGTGCACTGTTGACTGGTGAAATGCAGGCCAACCTGATGAAAACGTTGCAGTTTAACTCCTATTCATAGCATCAAAGTGATCCAATCCAAGATAAACGAAACTTTACCTGCCATTTTGTCTCCATCGGAACCTTCTAGAACTTCAAGATAGTGAACAAAAGAAGGAACCACTATATCAAGTTTTCCATCACTAAAAACAAATGCATACAAATTAACATTAAAATCCAAATAATAATTTAAAAGATAAAGTAAATAAATAAATAAAATGATGGGAGTTGTTTTTATCACCTATTGATATCGGCGATCAACGGAGTAGCGTAAACGCTAGAGCTCACTTCAGTTTGCCACCTCAGCTCTAAATTTCTAGGGCACTGCGTATTCAACAAAGCATCCTCATCTCTAAACACATAGGAATTCAAATTAACCAAAATTATATGTATATCTGTCTATCATCAGTTAAGCAGAATTCATTAAAAAGAAAAGGATTGAAATGTGAACTCACAAGTGAGGGTAACCAAGGGCATCATCGGTAGCTTCTCGGTCTCGAAATTTACTCTTGTTGGATTCCTCTCCATGGATGGAAGAGGTGAATAATAAGAAGCAGACCAAGAGAACCCTAAGCGCTGAGGGTTCCATGTGATCGTGTTTTTGGTTTTTCAATGAATGTACGATTTCTGGATTTAACAGAATGCAGAAATGAGGAATTGATAAACCCTGCGCCTTGCCCTGGTTAGGGTTCCTTCTATGGGTGGGATCTAATGAGTTTCCAGGATGAAGAAGAGAAGAGTAGATTTAAATGTTTATTTTCGAAATGCCCCTTTGGTTTTTTGTTGTGTTTTTATTATTATTATTATTATTATTACTACTTAGCTATTATTACATGCAGGTAGTATTTAATTTAATTAAGAGGATTGGGGGTCAACTGATTTTTTATGCTCCCGGCTACGTTACTACGGTGTCGATGAGTGTATTTTATTTTTTGCTTTTTTAAAATAAAGGGCGGAAAGTTGTTCTCCACTCTGTAGCTCAAATCTAGTGAAAGGAGAAAAGCAACAATTAACTGTTCAAAAACAACTAGATGAGCGTTTAACTGTTCAAAAACCACTGCGCGCACTCCATTTTACTGTTAATTCACTATTATTTTTTTCACTTTCTTACATCTTGATCCCTGTAGTTTTGCACAGTTTATAATTCGATTACTCAACTTTATTTCTTTTCAATTTCATATCTTGAAGTTATGTTTTCAAGGTTTTAACTTTTAAGTGCTGAATTTTGTTTTTAACTTTTTTTATTGATGTTTCATTAAATTATCTAGCATTAAATTCATGACCAATTTTACGAAACATAGTTTTAGTTTTTGTTAAAAACAAATTGAGAGATGGAGGACCAAGATTGCATGTTGGATGAAACAAAACTCTTTCCCACAAAAAGGCACGCAAAAGTTATTTATTTGGTCCTTCAAGTTTTAATTTTTTTCACATCTCATCCCTACTCTCCTTGTTATTATGACTTGGTCCTAAATTTTATTTATGCTTCAATCCTTGAAGGTTAAGTGAAGAGAGAGAGAGTCACCGGAATCATTAAGAAGAAAGTAAGCTCTCGTCCACTAATAACTTTAATATTGGTATTTATGGATTTTGTATTAAGAGATGAACTCAATAGGGGTGGTTTTCACCTGTAATGATGCTTGAAAAAAATAGATTGTAACTCAATAAAATTTAAATTTTGATTTGGTTTTGAGTTTTTAAGATGATTAAAATATGTTTTGTTATTGAAAATTGAGTTTTAGAGGTTTACAAGATTTTTTTCCCATGCTATTGGGTGAAAAAGAAAACCAAAAAGTAGGTATGGGTCTAAAAGTTTTAATCTTGATTTTTTAATAACTAGACTCACCTCTAATAACCAATAAAAGTTGAAAAAAAGACAATGCTTCATTTTTTCAAGCAAGCAACACACTACTATTTCAATTAAAAAAAAATCAGGGGTAGTTTGTTGCTGTTTATCATTTAAGAAAAAAATAATACTAGGCATGTTTGGATTTTTTTTAATATGGGCTAGATATGCTGACATATTTTTCTAGCCCACATATGATGAAAATATTTATTTATGCAGCTGCGGCTGCGTTTTAAATAGAATACAGGTACCAGATGTTTGGTTAAAAAAAATAGATTTTATTATTCATGGGTCCCATATTTTTCAGCGTTCCAACCACAGCTCTCACAAAGCAGCTCTTAACTCCTTTTGTTTCAATAGTAAACAATGGTTCTTACGCACTGTTCATGCTAGCTTTTGTTTCAATACTAAACAATGGTTCTTACGCATTGTTCATGCTAATTAATTAGCATGAACAGTGTAGCATACACTGTTCACGTGAGCAGTGTATGCTACACTACACTATTCACGTGAACAGTGTAGCCAGTTATAGTGTTCCGGCCGGACTGGTTCCGGTTCAAAGCTTAAAATGCATTGAATCAGGTCTGACCCAGTAAGATAAAAATTATTTTTTTATTTTTTCATTGTGTTTTATTCAAAAAACTAGTGTTTAACATTATTTAATGACACTACATAAATTATATAGATATCGCTTGATGACGTAGCATTTGCAGAATTTGATCGCAATCCTAATTTTATTCCTGATTATATTTTACCTGATGTTATTGTGCGCTTAAGAAACCAAAAAAACTGTAGTCCTTGTCGGATGTATTTCATACATGATGGAATTGTAGATATTTTAATGGAACAATAAAAAATATTTTATATAAAGTATTATTTATTTCATGATATAATCTACAATATTTAAATTAAAAACCATCAATATTAATATATATTTTTTAAAATTATTTTATAACCTCAATTTCAAAAGCATTCTTAACCAAACACATTAAACTACTTTTTGTTCAACCTCAATTTCAACCACAGTTTTAACTAAACACTTATTTTTTCAAACCAACCTCAACTAAAAGTACTTTTTATAAAACAACTTTTTTCAAACCACAACCACAACAGCTACCGCAATACCAAACACACCTGGCCATTTAATTTTTTATTATTTTTTTCATTTTATAAATAATTTAATTTAAATGATATATAGATAATTATTCTATTAAGTAAATGTTTTCAAATAATATTAGCATTTTTATAGTAAATATTACTTTCTAAATAATTACATACTAACTTAATATGCATAGTTTTCTAAAATATTTACTCATAAATATTCAATGCCATGAACATATTTTGTTTTTTTTTTATCATAACCTTTTATATATTTTTAAAAAATTATATTCTTATATTTTAAATACATTGGCATCAAAATTATCAATTCAATAATTTTTTTAATCTTTTATTAAGTTTTTTTTAAAATCATGATAAGTTTCCATTTAAAAACAATATTTCAAATAAAAAGAACATTTTGTCAAGTGAAAGGAACGCACAAAGAGGGTTTGGTTAAAAAAATTATTTTTATTTTCTCCTTATTTCAAATCATTGAGATTTTTTTTCATATAATTATTTTAATTGCTTTCAATTTCTATGCAATAAACACATTGCTGAAAAATATGTTTTTTTTGTTAAAAAAATATATTAACAAGAAAAGGAGAATTTAGACTAAAAAATATATCTTATATACTGAATCTAAATTACATTTCTTATAAAAATAAATTTAAAAAATACAAAAAATATGTCATGGCATGAGATAAAAATATTTGCACGTGCATAGGCATCTCCTGTTATGTCGTCGACCAGGCCAAGTTATTCCTAACATTAAGGATGCTCAAGCATTACTAGCATTTTTAAAGAAGTGAGAAAAATCTAAGACTTGAATTTTTTACTCCACTGAGTTCAATAAGTTTAGTTAATTTAATAATATAATTAAAAAAAATAGAGAACAACGGTAAATAAATCGAGATAAACAACAAAAAAGGCAATGGTTAATTGCAAAAAAATAAATGATTGCCAATATCATAAAAAGATATCCTCTTGGTATTCTTAAAAGGTCTCCGTGATCTTATTTGATAACACAACAAAATCAAATGAGAATGAGATATCCTCATAAAAAGCAAAAATAAAAATAAAGTTCAATTCCTAGTAAATCAAATATTGAAGGACGAAGTTGAAGAAAAAAACAATTTTAAAAAAAGAAAAGAAAACCTTACTCCACTTGAGTTAGTTTGTTGAATCCGTGACTTGGTCGTGAAATCATGATAAACTTGTAGAAAGCAAATTAAATAAACTACAAAGCTCAATTCTCAATTCAACTCAATTTTAAAAGGTGAAATTAAAAAGAAATCATTGTTTAAAAATTACAATGAAAAAATAAGACTTGAGTTAACTCAAGCTAACTTGTCAAGCTTACAATCCAAGATTTGAGATCAAGATAACTTTATAAAAAGAAAAGTGAAATAAACGACAGAGCTCACTCCCCAACTAACCCAATGTTAAAGAATAAAATTAAAAAAAAATTCAATTTTAAAAACTTAAAAAAATATTAAAGTCAACTCGAGCTAATCTTTCAAGCCCATGACTTGGGTCATAAGACCATGATTACCTCATTAAAAGGCAAACTCAAAAAAATCATGATGATAAATTCTCAATCAACCAAATACTTATGGATGAAATAAAAAAAATCAAAAAAAGATTCAAAAAATAAACAAATAACAATAAAAAAATGGGTTAAATTTGACATAAAAATAAAATGAAACCAAATGTTAAGGGGTGAAAAAAAAGCTCAATTAAGAAAATGGTCCAAAACAAAACAAATCGCAGTAAAAAGAATGATGATTAAATTTGATATAAATTTTAAATAAAACTAAATGTCAAGCGATAAAATTGAAAACAAAAATCAATTCAAAAAAGAATTCAAAACAAAATAAATAGTAATAAAAAGAAAAAGTATAAAATTTGATGCAAAAATAAAATGATCGGACACCTTTTATTTTTTGAAAACCAACATAAATCCCAATCAAAGGAAAGATAAAATAAAAAGAAGAAAAAAGAAAAAATTGTTAGAGTCTCGCGACCAATCGATCACCAACCCACGCCAGACAATTAAAAAGATTGGTGCACAATTTCCAACTTAACCGCGGACAATGGTGTTATGCCACTAGACATAGTTGCACGTGCCGCTAGAGTATGATAGCTTCACACATATTGACGCGTGCGTTGCACGTACCGAAAAATTTGTCACACCTATTCTTTTTAGTATGTGGAATTATGTTTGGTGTCAAATTGGATCCCTCAAGCCTTAGTTTTTTTAAATCAATAAAATTAAATTTTATTTTGTAAAACTAAGCATCAAATGCATGTTAGAATTTTTCCATCACATCATGGGATCCCCATGTATATGCAACTGAAAAAAAAAACTATCAATTCTAATAATGATAATAAAAAAAAAAACTCAATGTAAAAAGATCAAATTGAAAAACAAAAAATAGAAAAAAGGGTTGAATTTCTCCCCTTCTCGTGCAATTCAATCCCTGGTGTCTGCAAGAAAAAAAGTGTTCAATACCTGTCCAATGTTCAAATTAAGTTGTTACTTTAATTTTTTTTATTCAATTCAATTTTTTCAAATCAAGCATCAACCAAGAACTAATTTTCTTGTTTTACACCACGAGTAACCAATACCAAGCCAAACAAACATAGACAATTAACTTCAATTCCAAATTAATAAAGAATCAATTAAAAAAAATAAGTCAATGAAAAAAAAACAATGTTTGAATCACAATGTTTCCTCTCACAGAGCACAATACATCATCGAGCTCTTTTATTTTATTTTATTTTATATAATTAGCGTTAGCTACTCTTTTTTTTAATGATTTATTGGTATGATATATTTTTCAATTTATTTTATTAAACGCAAGCATCAACTTTACAATTCTCAATTAAAAAATCTTATGGTACTAAAAACATGCTCACAACACCTAAACCTTATTCTTTTAGTTTAGAAATTAACTTGAAATCTTACCCGGGATGTAACTCGGTACTTAACTAGTGTAAAACTAAATTGTTGATGTTTTCGCTGTAAAAATGATTTTCTTCACAATTTTCAATAACATCAAGAGATTGCAACTTTAGAATCATTTTGGTTTGTATATCTCTAACAAAATTAAAGGAAATTTCTTGTTTGTGAAAATCTCATATCACTTGAAAGATTCTAGGATGAACAAAGTGGCATATAAGCATAGATGTTAAATTCATCCTGATTAGATAGAATCTAAAATTTAACCGAAGTTAGGTTTTATGTTGAAATTATTGTTATTAAATTAATCAATAACACAGTAATCCAAACTGTTTATGAATCAGTCCCCAATTGGAGAAGACAACCCTGCATATAAGACACATCTCAATTGGCCACGTGAGTGTACAACATATAAGCCGAAAAAGGGTCATGAAAATCCATGCGTCTTCCCATTCAAGCCATTCCTTTTTTAATCCGACTTATTTTAATCGGTTAAAGTGTCAACTAAAAATAAAATATTAAAAAAAACGTGAATTTTAGCGATTTTTCTCTTAAATTTTCAATTCTAATATTTTCCCTTCTTTCCACCCCTCTTTTCTAACTAGATTATGTAAAAGGTGGTTTGAGTTTTGATTTCCTATATATCCTGCTCTCTTGTCTAACCGATCTTTTGTTTGCCCTCCCAATCACGGCGTCCAAAAACAAGATCTCCCGTATCCTCCTCCCACCCAACATTGATCACCTGAATGGCCCCACCAAATTTGTGGTTCGAATGAAGGTATACGGTCGGGGATGAGAGCGAGGCAGAAAAACAGCCCATCTTCCTCATGACCCAATATGGTAGTGTCATGAGTAGCAGCTGCTTGTCATGTCTTGTTTTAGCACAGCGACATCAGCTGCCCTACCAAAAACACAAAGCGACATCAGCTGCCCTACCAAAAACACAAAGGAATAACTGCGGCCAACCATTCAGGCTCGGAAAGAGCAAAATGAAGGGGTAAATAAGCACAAGTGAGAGAACCATCGCCACATTCCAAGAGGTGAAAACCATGTCCGGGAACTTGTTTCTACTAATAAAAAATGACTACCTTTTAAAACTTATTAATCACTACATAAAAAGAAAAAAAAGAAGAATATACACGGAGATCCTATTATCCTAATTCTCCTGATCTGGGCAACTATGACAGACATAATTTGGGTCTGATGCTGAAAACTATTCTAGTGCACTAAGTGCATCATATAACTCACCAGCACAGCACCCACTAGGTGGTTACCATTAGAGCTACAGCTAATTACATAACATCACAGTGACCCTCTAGTTGATAAGCTCCAGTACATACCCAACCTCAACCAAGTAAAACCAGCAAAGACCTAGAGCAAGCAAGCATCAAAGGTCCAGTATTGGGTTCTTCTACTCCTGCTAGCAACTTTAAGCATAGTGCCTACTCACCATTCTGTCCATCACTTACGACGTGCTGCATTTGCATGCTGCTGAGCTTTACTCTCAATCCTGATCCTATCAGCATACATGGGCAGGCAAATGATCTCATAAATCTCATTCAACAACACATCCTCTGTTATATTGTCATTGATGCTTCGCATCACCTATGTTGTGCATCAGAAAGAAGCTTCATTTAGTCCACTTGAGGAATTCATCAAATGCATCAGTGTGAAATTGATATGATATTAGCATATAGGTTAAAGCATGGCAAATACACGAGACATACATAAATAAGAATTGATATATACATACAGATATGATCGCATATAAAGGTGATAGAACAGACCTTCTTGTAGGTATTGAAATCATTTGGTGTTGATTTATCAGTCCGGATCCGCATACAGACCCACACACGTTCCTCTGAATCCCATGAACACTCAACTATCTTCCCAGAGTATGAAGAGGGATCTAGAGCATCTGCAAGTTTTTAAGTCTTGAGATCAAGAATGAAAACAAAAAATGGAAAGCCAGTAAAAAAAACCAAGAAAAAAGAAAAGAAGAAAAAGTAGAAACATATAGCGAGCCAGGAACATGCCCAGAGGAAGAGATACAGGAATATGTGAAAAATGGATTTCAGCTCAAAGCAATGGACACCAATACAAATTGCTTGCATTAACAAGAGATACAGTAACTACCAATATGAATGGCAAACTACCACTATCCAAAAACAGAAGACCAAGTATATGATTAGCAACAGCTGAAATAGGTTATCAATTGAAATCCCAGTGTTTTCAGTATTAATGCAAGGGTTGCATATATTCAAGATTTTTGATAGTAGAATGAAACACATGACATCAAAAGAAAGTTTGGAGGCATGAAAAATCACACCAACCTTTGAAGGAAACTCGGTGGCCTTCCATCAGTTTCTTTTTCCCTCGCTCGTGCAGATAAAGCAACTGACGATCATCATCATCAACCTGCAACACATGTATTTTCACATCAGGATGAAAACATTAAATGAGAATTTCCAGTCAATAAGGCAGAGGGATGAAGATGGAAAAGCACCAAAACATCAAAGAAAAACAGCTAGGTTGGTGGTGAGGTTGACAGACACACCTCAAATAGAAAGTCAACTGAGTTCATTTCAGGATATTTCCACTTCAGAAGGCCTTCATGAGTGCGAGTAACATAGGGATCATCCCAACCCTGGCACATAATATCATGAGTAATCTCTTGTTCACACCAGGATAATTACACTATAAAAGCATATGACAAGACAAGTCTTTCCCTGTATGATATGTAAGAGGTGTAATGTTCACAATTTTCAGGTGGTGATTGTACATGATATTTGTTAGATCATTGACCACGAGCTTCAATATTGGATAAAAATTCTAAAAATATTTTAGAACGAAAATCTCCAGTGGAAGGGTTGTGCAAAAAGTTCACAAGCAATCCTAATCACCTGAAAAATAAGACCATCTGCATCATGTGAAAGCCTTGGAATAAATTCCTTTAGGACCTTGGTAACAGTAGAAAGCAGCCAGAAATCCTTTCTTCTCACCTGGTAAACAATTCAAAAAAACATCATTAGGTAATAACATAAAAGAGGAAAAGCATCATATATTGCAAATTCAATAAATTTTCTTCTCATACCCTGAAGGGTTCCAGGTCATATCTATAATTTGGATTTCGACTCTGGTAAATACTTTGGCGTTCAGTATTTCGGGGCTCAATCACTTCTTTTTCAAGCATCTTCCATCGTTCATGAAAGGGCCGCTTCAGAAATTTTGGATCAACGAAGCTCATAATTAGTAGATGGAATGAAGAACATTAGGGGAAAAGCATTTAATGAGATTGATGGTATACAGTATACTGTGGTATGTATTCCTGAAACAGGCACAGCATATTCATCTAAATGTATGATTCTAATTACTCAAAATACTCCAAAATATATAGCTGAAAATCAGTAAAACATAATTCAGAAGAGATCATTCCAAATAAAAACAGAAAAGGCCATTTGAGTATGATTTGCTCCTCCTTTTTACTCCTGGCAAACAAAATTAATTGCCAAACATTTGCTGATCAATTAAAAAAAGTTATCAAAGGACTAGCATACAAACAGCTTTCTCCACATTCCCAGTTATTCTTCGTGTTGTTTGGTAGCTCATATTGGGGCCCACGTAGTTAATTAACCTGCTTCCTATCACTTGTTACACTTGTAGCAAATGATTAGCATCAGCACTCGAGAGATCCGACCCAATTAGTCTAGATAGGATAAAAAAAGTCTGCATTTATTTTTTCAAGCCATTCCAAACAAAATGAAGCTTATTACAAAGCTGCAACAGGGTGAGAACTATTTCCATCAGCCAGCTTTGAACAAAAGCCTCATGTAGCCCTGCTTAGTGCTGATTTTAATGTTAAAATACACAAATAGAAAAATCCTCTCCCCTTCAAATCATCCCTAAATTTCAGGCAAGTAAACCTATATCTTTATACCATATTGGATCTAAAAATATCAGTGCATCCCCAAATGTAAGCCAGAGATGGGGATGATGTTCAAGAATGAACTGACAAAAGGTTGCCACAGAAAGGTATAAATAATTAAGCATTTCTGCCAACGGCACATGAATGCACTTCATGATTGCACAATATCAATCAGGGTTGCACCACCAGGGGCAGATCCAAAGTGGGGAGATTAGTCCACATTGCCCACTGCCCCCACAAATTACACCATTTTTCATGTAGTTCACCCCTAGATCAAAGATTGATTTTAGCCCTCGTTAGATGACCAAATATTGCTCCCAGCACTTGACTTAAAATACAGAAATAAATAGCTCTCACAAAAAGCCTGTGATGGTGCATTGCTTAGGGAAGAATGAAAACAAAACAATAAATGACTTTGTCTGCAGAAATAATGTTAATTTCCATAAATATCATTGTAAATCTAACCTCTATGACAGACACTTGGTTGACTGCCATCATATCATAGATAAGGTATCTTCTCTCCTGCTTCTGTGAGTCCGGCATAGTATCAATAATCATCTCTCCATCAAGTAATGTAAAGTGGTGCATCTTATCAGCTGGACCCTTAACAAAAAAAGACACAAGGAGTCATGTCAAAGATCATCCGAACAAGATGCCAACTATAATGATCAGTCTTGAAGCGAGAAACCATCCTAGAAGAAGAAATGCATAGTTACATACTTCATTGGTGTATCTACAAGGAAATCTCATCTGTACCCTTCGGAATTTAAAATTCCTATCTATCAAAAAGCACCCATCCACTGTAATTAACATCATGTATCTTGTTCCATCAGCCTTCCATGTTGCATAATAATAACGCTGCCTTAACAGCTGTAAGTTGTCCCTGCATGCCACAAAATTGAAATCCCATTCTTATGAAGTGATACTGAGAAGAAAATTGATAAAACAGCCCATAAGCTCAAGGAGCACTGTAGCTGAATTGGAATAAACTATAATGACCCGTGAACAAAACCATGTCTATTAATTCCTAATTTGAAAAGGGCAAAAAAGATAAAAAAAAATTGTTGAATTCAATATCAGTCTGCTGTAAAATTCAGGCTTCACTGCATTCATGGTAAAGCCAAAAAAACACAAATTTCCTTGTCGCAACCACAACATAAACAGCCATTTTGAGTTAAGCACATGGAAAGGTCTACATGGCCCACTTTTGCAGTTCCCACTGCCCACCCCCTTTAAAGAAAAGGTCAGATATCATATAGCATCAGTATCTTTAGACATTTTTCCACCATGATAGATACATATTCAAGCCACTCCAAAGTGGAAGCAAACAAAAATATATCTTATATATGAAGTGAACCGAGTTATGAATGATCGTTCATTATCTATTTCCCCTAAATATTATTCTTGCTGTAGTACATACAAGTGACAGCAACCTATTCAGTTGTTGATCGTAATGCCAGGACTTCAATTGCTCTACAACATTCTAGCTTCGCTTCTTCATTACTATAAGATTTATAGCTACCATGGAAAATTATCATATTTGATGGTTTCAAGTTCTTAACCTAAACCATAGGCATAGATATTAGGGTTATATATATATATATATATATATATATATATCCTTGCACATCTAAATCATAGCTTAAGAGCTAGCAATTTGAGGCACCTTTATTCCAAGTCGTAGAGATCTTAACAAACTGAAGCACCTCCACGTAATACATATAGCAAAGCATAACAAACAACACAAAATAACAATGATTGAAGAAAATGCAGTTTAACCTGCTGAGAGAAACGGGGTGTGATCCTGGGAATTGTGAATTTCCTCTTCCCTGAAATTCAAGAAAAAAGTCACTACAAACTAAATTCTTAATGAAGACATTTCAAGTTCAGGATTTTAACAATTTAAAAGCTATGAACAACATATTTTTTCACTTGTGATCTGGACACATTCCAAAATCAAAATTTGAACCTTTTTTACGTGAACATAAAAAAACAATTAATGGCATTTGTACATAAAACCTAGGAAGTGCAGGACGTGAAACAAAGAAAACTAAAATAGAGCGAATCCCATTTCAGTCAGTTTTATTCAATTCAGAGATGACCAAAAGAAAATATTGATAAAGAATAAATAACATGAACTTAGAAGAACCAAAGACTTATATTTCTATGCAATAATTTCAACTAAGGAATTCACCCATTTTGACTGATTGTATCCATTTGGGATAATGCTAATTTTTTTTTTTTAGAAAAAAAAGATAAGGTTTACAAAAAATGAGGTTCAAGAGAAAATGGTTTCTTTAGAAGTGTGGGATCAAACTAGGTATATGTAATACATGTAATCGTTATAAGTCAGCTTTCCTTTATAGATGTTTCTAAAAATGTTTTTAAAATCTGACTGAATCCAAGATACAAATGGTTGGCTTATGTTAAAGAAAGAAAGGAATGCATAAATGCAGTGTTAGGATAGTTATATGTGAAGATATATCTAATCCGCACACCTATTACTGAGAATCTGGATAGGGATTCCAATAAAAGCCCTTGTGTTTCATTCGTAACTGTGAATTAAATTCAATATTGAATAAATAAACTCAATCAAGAAAAAAGAACAAAGAACAAAGAGTTAGAATTTAAAGAATGGTTTGGAACAAAGAAAGAAATGGAAATACAAAAGGTCGTATGAATTCTGGGACGACATGATCAAGACAATACAAGACAATACATTTGTGCATACATGTAACTGGAGTAAAACAACATGGGTGCCACACCAAATCTAAGTTATCACAAATAAACAAGCAGCAGCATACAACAAAGCTTGAACAGAGGCAAAGAAATATTACATTCAACTTAAGTGCTTGGTAGCAAAACTGCCGCAGTGCATCCAGCTGGTCATTAGGTATTTCATCCCCCAGAACATCGTCATTTGTCATTATGACAGCCATCTCATGATTGCCCTGAAATGACAAATGGCATGCGCAAAATCTAAACAAACAGGACACTGCAATTTTCTACGGAAATTTAAGCTAAATGAGAGGCATTACTTCTGAATTCATGAAGCAAAAGAAAAAGAAAACGACATGAATCCCCTATCAACTTATTATAGCAATAAACTACCACCACATATTTCATTTCAAAAATTATCTAGATTACAGTTTACAGCTGGAAACATTTATGTTTGACTTATAAAGGAAGAATAACACCAACAGAAAACTAAAAATTTCAACCTAAACTCAGCATCGGTCTCTAATGCCTGCAACCTCCAAACATTTTCTTGCTAGTATGAAGTTAGTATAGAGCAAGAACATCCACTTCACAGCTTCCTAAACGGAATAACTGAGCTTTCTTAAGAAAAAAAAATTGAATAAAAAAGAGCTCTTTTAAAATTTTTTGATCATCCTTACTATATAGATCCAGAACATACAAAAAACCACATGGAAAAATTATGGGAAATAGTTCAATAACATGTAGCATTGCCATTTCTTAACTTTAAGAATGCGATAGAGAATAACATGTACTTGCCTATCATCAGACACCCATTATGTTATTGATGTAAAAAAAACCCCATCAAACTAGAACCTTCTAACTATAAAAGCACCACATTTTAAAATGTTCACTAGATTCAAGAGTCCTTCGGGCAGGCATAAAAGCTATCCTCCCTTGAAACACATGAAATAAAGAAAAAGATCCCCATCCAACTTGAAACCTAAGACATGTCATTTAACTCTAAAATGCTAGTAAAACTCAAGCAAAGCAAAGAAAAATATTCAACAACACAGAGGCTTTGGAATCAATTTCACATATTAGGATACTCAGAGTCACTATAACTAAGGCCCTTTTTTCCCTGACTTGTTACCAACTCCAAATGAGAGTTTGAAACTGACATGTAGTCAAGTACAATTGAGCAATTACCAACAATACATCTGTCACTATGTTTGCTGCCGCATTTTTCTTTGTGGGCCTAAATAATAATAGTACTCCTAATGCTGAAGTCAATAGTTCCAAAATCAGTTCTCAGGTAGAAACAGCAACATACACGCAAAACAACTCTCCACAACAACACCAGTTTATATCATGCCACCACAAAAAAATATGACAACTAGATGTTACATCAAAGAATTTGCATACATGCACGCTAGTAGCTGAACCTCCATCATCATCATCATCATCAGGCACTGCCTCACCATTGAGATCAAATTCAGAAGACCTCTTCCACTCTGGAGTTGGGGGGCAAACAACCGTTATTGGCCTTCTTTCATGATAGAATGAGTACAAGGCATCAATATAATCTGGCTTGTATATTCCTGGAGGACGTGCTTCAGCAAATATGTCTATTGCCTGCGCAATTAGCAAAAGAAATTTCAAAACAATGACTTGTAGAATAAAACCAACTGAGATACACGTGAAAGGAGACATTGGAAACTTACCTGAGTGACAGACATTGGTTGTGAACGCATTAAATAATGAGCTATCATATATCCTGTACGATTATGCCCATGTGTACAATGAACAAGAATATACTTCTTTGTATGTTTCTGACGCAAGAGGAATTGCATGACCTGAAAAAATGATGTACATGCAGGACTGTTGAGTACAATATTACACTCATTCAACATTGTGTGTTTAGGTATGAATGGTTCCTGAGATAAGGATATGCTGCCTTCACATGGATCACTAAATACCCCAGTTCACTGGGGTATTGTTGATTCTGTTAGGTTGGGAAGGGAGGGAGAGGGTGATGGTTTGACTTAGTGACAAGAAAGAATCACAATCAACCATTGCTTGCAACATATGCACATATAGACATACGAGGCATAGGCGTGCAAGCACACACATGCACATGGCATGTTCACAAGCAAACTTGTGCTCACATATGAGATTCTCAGTTCGTATATGATGCTCTATCCTGGCATTGTTTTCTACAACTAGAGGTTCAAAACAGTGATAGCTTAATAGCATAAAAGAGACATAAAACCTTAAAAACTACCATGAAACCAAGCTAATGGCCTGTGCAGCACACAAAATTTGGGAAAAAACATATATGCTACAAGAAGGTCCGGGGGAGGAAAAAACATGAAAAAACCTGAGAAGATATTGTAACAGAAGCATACCTCATAAACAAAGGTATTTACAGCTGTATTCTCTGGTACAGCATCACGCCCCTTGCAATATATCTGGAAAATCAAAGAAAAGAAGTTGATAATCAGGTGAGCAACTCTACAATAAAATTAGAGACTGAAGAAAATTAATATTGTCATTGCCAATTCACCTTGACATGCTTGATACCTTCTTTCTTCAAATCTACTGTTGAATAGTAGCGAGTAGTATTTGTCAAATCAATCACCAGACCAAGCTGAAAAATCAGTGGATAAACTTAGAATTATTCAAGATAATATTCTTTTTTCCTGCAGAGAAGAATTTATACTTCATTACTCATGGTAGCAAATTACAAATATTGCAACCTTAATTGTGTAGCAACATAACCCTGCTAAATTGTGGAACATTTCCTCTAATTTGGCTCTATAGATAGATGATACAGATGATTAAAAAAATGCCAGGTTATTGAGAAATTAATTGTGTGGTCATGACTAGTTTTCCCACTGATAGTAGATGAGATTTACTAGGAAGCAAAGGAGGTAAAAATGACTTTTAAGTTCAAAGTACTTACTTTCCTTCCTAAAACTCTTTGTTGATGAATGACTTGTTTAAAGGAGTATCTTTTACCAGGAGGAATGCAGTCATTGTAAGCTTCACCGAGTGGAACCTTAGAAGGAACGATACAATTTATTTCCTGGCCAAATGCAGGACAGTCCAACCAGCCTGCAGTTATGGATAGCAAATTATTGAATGAAAGTAATGATACCTAAGATGAAACAAACAGTGTCCTTAAACTAAGGAAAGCATATGAAAAACTGCAGAAACATAGACTAATCAAATGCTTAGAGATATAGTGAAGGGTTAAAAGGATAAAGGAAGAAGACGACAGCTCAGAGAACCATTCAATAATATCTTTTTATTCTCTTTCCCCCCCTTCTCTGAGTTCTTAAGCTAACAAAGACAATATCCAATCCTCCCCTACTGCAGCTTTGCAATGAGGAATACTACCATGCCAAATACCCATCAGCAGAACCATTCACTAGTATCAACAATACAAGATGACGACTAGGTTTCTAATATTTGTCGCTAAAACTATGTTTTATTGACAAAGGGTCCTCAGCCAAGGGAATCACCGCAGTAATATAAGACAAAACTATGACTGACTTCCAGGGAATAGCTCATAAGCATAATCATCTCCAGTACACTTAATTCATTAATTTCGGGTTTTGAGAAATCAATGTCTGTAACAGTAATAAAAAAAAAAGCACAGCACAGTCTTGTTATTACCTTGATAATGTAGGATGGGAATAGAAGGTAAGGGAGGAGATACGGAAAGAAATGTAAGTGATAAAACAGAGAAGCAGGAAGAAAATGTCAAGTTCTTTCAATAGTCAACAGCTAATTGTCAATCACTAAATAAGTTCCGTTTAAACATAGGATGTGCTCTTATATGGATGCCAAAACTAAACCAAATAGAAATAAGAATTCCTGAAGAGGAAAATTGAAGCAACCAATACTGAAAAGGAAAAACATGAATTCTTGAATCAATACTACTGTGATAGGAAATAAAGCCAAACTCCTAAGTAAATAATATGCCTAACATCTAAGATTCTAAACAACCATGTAACTAAAGAGCAATCTTTCAAATGTTGCATGTAAACCACCTTCTTGCTAAGCATTTTGGACATCAAAATTGGTGAAGAGCTAATGATTAAGATCTCTGAGACTCCCATCCTGCGGCCAATCCCAAACAATGGAGGAATAGTTGTGGTGGCCTAAAGATACCCACAAATACCCCACTGCTTATAAATATCAAAAGAAAAATGACAATTGTTTCATAGCCCTTTTTTCATTTTCAGTAGCAAGCCAGATCCACCAGGTTACGAATTTAACCATCAAACAATCCAACAATAGATTGATATTCAGAAATGTAGTGAGGCAGTATCATACACCTCTAATAGATAACTAATTCCATAGAACAATGGTTTCTGTAAACACCATTTAAAACCATCATAATGCAAGCCACATAAACCATTTCTGCATAGAGCAATTAGACAAGAAATTTACCAGGAGGAAGTTTGCTTTTATCATATGATTTATAGTGTTTAGATGGAAAGAATTGATCATGCACTGGTTGCCGAGACACATGTACAGGTCTGTCATCCGAGCATTCATTTCTCAAACGCTTACGTCTTTCTTCACGTTCCTAATCAAGATGAACATAAGATCAACAACCATGCATATAAATGGAAGACAAACAAATGCCCCAATGCCATTATATTAATCATCAAAAAAACATAAAAGGAAAAAAGAGAACCCAGATGTGGGAATGAGCAAGGGAGGGAAACAAAATGTCATCTTACACACAAGTCCACAAAATATGTTGGTACTCAAAACATTTAAACCCAATCAAATAGAGAGTGCCTATGCTTCAGTATTCAAAAACTTCAAGGCATTCCATTTCACAGCACTAAAGATAGTAATGACAACATGTTAGTTGAAGGGAAGTTTTGTGTGCACTCTATAGCTACAGAATAGTCACTATTTTCCTTTGGGACTCGATGATCACAAACAAGTCTTTAATTGTTAAGTTTACTAGCTTTACACTCTTCTCTCCATCTGCCAGGCTTTAAGATTAAACAGCCATTATATCCATAATGAAGCTAAATTTCCACACCTTTGTTCCTAATGTGCTTGCATAATTGCATTTGTATATTAACCAGGAAAAAGTGATAAATTGATTACATTATAAGATCCTCATCCTCAAGTTCCTGCAACTGTTAAAGACTAACAACAACTGAAGCAGAAAAGTAATACATCCTACGGCACAAACCCATTCCCAGTATCAAAGTGCCACTCACCAGAGAAAACAACAAAAATATGATTTATAACTTCATAAAATCTTAAAATGATCTCCATATTCAATCAAAATACTTAATCCAGTTGCTATAATATAACAAATTGGGGCCCATTGCCAACGTTCCATGCAGCGACGGCAACTTCAAATCCTGTTTCCTGATAAAATATAGCAGTCACAAGGTTGGAATGACTGTTCAGATTACTGAATGATTCTTTACATATAACCAAACCACTTAGGAGTCATAAAAAGAGCCGTCATGTAAAAAAACCAGATACAAACATCACAGCAATATATTTCATTCTTCCAGAATAGCAAAGCTCTGATAAAATCTTTCCTGATTATTATCATTCACCAAAGTAACGCCATAATTTGGAACAAAAGTCGATTCTTCTAATGCAAAATACTGGAAACAGAAAGGAAGAATAGAATTTAAAAATACCCTGCGGGCAGTTTCGACAGCAGACTCTGACCGTTCACCAGCAGCACTGTATTCTTCTACGTGCCCTTCAGAATTATCTTCGTCGCCTTCAGGTACCGGCGACACATTTAAATCCATGGTAACAACCATTCAACATTTACCAGCATGAAAAATATCAAATTCTCTTCTTATAACAGCAGCACCTACTGTTGCAAAACCAAATTAACATATTAAATCACCAATTAAACTAAGTATCAAGTTTTGAGGTTGACCTAAAATCTAATAAAACAAAAGTACCTAACTCCTTTTGAGTAATTATAATTTTTTTTTCTAAACCAACTGATTGCACCCTAAATAATAAAATCAGAGAGTGGAAAGGATTTCTAGAAAGCGAGAAGTGAAGAAGAGTTCAGAACCTCACCATTATCAAGAAATCGAGGATAAATCAGGGTCTAAAGGACTAGACAGTGCAGGTTAAGTAGGTGTGGCACAGGGTCTCGGCCGATCAAAACCCTAGAATTATGGAGCGGGAGTTTTATGCGTACATTTCTGCTTGAAATCTTTTTCGGGTTCGAAACCCTAGAGAGAAAGAGGGGTGGGGTTTGTTTGCTTAGAGAGAGACAGGGCGAAGTGAAGATGTGTTTGTTTTTTTCTCTCTTTTTTTTATTTAATTATCAAACCCATGTCGAGAGAGACATCACGAGAGAGAGAGAGAGAGCGAGGAGACGAAATTCACGAATCGGAGCTAAAGTATTCAAGGGGATAAATAAATAGAAAAATACTAGGATTATTTTATTATTCAGCCGTGCTTAAATGGAACACAAAAGTTATATATTAACAATTATTAATATTAATTAACAAATGAAAGGATTGCCCACACTCATGAAATAGTGTTTTTTATTATTTAGGTTTTTTTCTTTTTAATTTTATCCTTTAACAATATAATTTTTTAATTTATTTTATTTTACTTTCATTTTTTAATATTATGTTATTTTAAAAATTATATTTTATAATTTTTCTTAATTTATTTTTTGTGGAGTTATTGTAGTCTCATGATTTTTTTTAATTTCAATATTTAGTATTGAAAATATTAAAAATGGAGTTTAATAATTTATTTATTTTATTTTTATGAAGTTAGCATTGGGTAACTTGAATTGGTATTTTTTTTTCCTTTTATTTGATCTTATTTTTCAACTTTATTCTTCAATATTGCATTGGTTAGAAATTGAGTTTCATGATTTTTTTTATTTGTTTTTTATGATATTATCCTAATTACATTATCTGAATTGTGGGTTTGGCAAGTTAACTCAGGTTGACTTGGATAGTTTTTTTGTTGTTTTTTAATTTAATATCTTTTTCAATTATATCCTTCAACATTGGGTTAATCATTAATTGATCTTTATAATTTATTTTGATTTATTTTCTACAAAGCTATCATTGTCTTATTACATGGGTTGTAGATTTGACAGATTAATCTAGGTCAATTCAATATATCATCATTTCAATATTTGAAAAAAAAATTGACATCCAATATGTGATTGTATCAATATTTAAAAAAGATCTTGCCCAACATGCATTATTTTTTGAGTTCATGATTATTTTTTTTTATTAGAAAGCATGTTAGCAACGCTTGGATTTTTTTATGTTAAAAAAGTTAGTTTGACCTTCAACATTGTGCAAACCGATCATCTAGTAAAGAAACTAAAAACAAAATATACATTCTTTATAGAAACAACATTCTTGTGATTTTTTAAAACTCTTCATCTTTTCTTTTTTTTTTTACATGTTGCACAATTGTGTTGTTATTTATACATCTTTTCTTAACTTAGGTTTCATCCACGTTAGTGTAAGAGAATTACTAATGTTGTGACATGTTTTTCTTTTTTTTTTCTCCTAATAGCCACCATCCCTTTGTTCTTATCTTAGAAGATAGTAGAAGTTTACTTCGATCAGATTTTATATGCTTATGGTTCTTTTTCCATATCAATAATAAAAAACACAAAAAAAACATCTTTCAAATTTAATCTCAATTTCAGGTTTTAAATATATGGATTTACAATCAAAGGCAACCCACAATGGTATCATCAATGGTTGTTATTGAATTGTAACAAATCCATCGTCTAACACAACCCACATGTTTTACAGCCTCTCTTTAGATTTAGTTAACATGACCTTGGATGGAGAAGTAGGTCGATAGTTCTGTTTATTTGCCTTGTGCTTTTCACCTCTTCTGGTTTTATTTTTCTTCATTTTTCTTATGTTTTGGGATTTTCTTAGCGTTTATATGGTTTCACATAATCTATTCTTTTCCTCTTCTTTTTCCACCTTCTCTACCATTAACGAAAGAAACAATCTGCTCATAAATTTTATGTTTCTTTAGGTGGGATGTGTTAGTAGATAGATGTGTTATTTTGTTTAAGTTTTTGGCATGATGGTGGTCCTCTATAAACAATTATTTTAATTCATTAAAGCTTCCATGTCAAATTAAAATATATGTTTTTATAAAATCTCGAATGCGATCATTATTTTCTTATTCCTTGACCTTTAGAATAAAGATATTTTTACACGGATTTGGTATTTTTCCTCTGATTTGGTTTGCCCTGAAGGATGGTCCTAGCATAGATTCATAAGACATGGTTGCTCAGTTATTCCATATGGTTGTTGGTTTTTCGATTTAAGTTGTGTTGGTCTTTGAAATGAAAGTTTCTAGAATTTTGCTTATGCCAATTTTGATTGTGTGCTCTTACTCCAGATTTATTTACTACTTGACCCAATAAAGTTTGCTAAAAAAATCTATGCTTGTTAATTTCTGAATATCTCATGATTTTCATTATCATGTCTTGCTTCTTTTAGCAATTATAGGACTTGTATTGTAGTACTTAAATGCCCTTAAATATGAGTTTTTTTCATCATGATTGCTTTATGCTTTGGTTTAAAAGCTTAATCATGTTATGACTATGCATCTAACATCTTTTACCACATTATTCATCATTATTTACACCCTTTTACCCCAATTTAATAATAAAAAATGAAAAGGAGACCTACACATGTAAAACTCAATAAAACATTATAGCAAATCCTTGATATGATGAGAATGTTAGCTTTAACCAAACTATTATAGTGTACGAATGCATATGTAAGCAATTTTGGTTCACAAGTTGAACACCTCATTCTTGTCTTTAAAAACACTAAAAAAAGTAGATTTGAGGAAACAAAATCTACCAATATATTTATATCAAAATGGTTGGACATGGCATAAAGTTTTTTTTATTTCTTTTGGATAAAACTAATTACAATATTAGGTATAATTCTTTTTAACTGGGTTTGAATTTACTAGTTTTGCCTAAGTTTAAAAATGCTTTCCTCGCAACATTTATGTCTTTATATTCAGGTGACCATTTGCTTTTTTACTTCTCTAAGAAGTGTAATCTTTTTTCAACATAAAATCCCTAAGTTGAAATTCTCTAATACATACCATTTTATTATAAGCCTTGGCAATCTTTTTTTATAAAACAAACCATGATAAATGGTAATCAATCTTTTTCTACTAATCAGATTCAATTATTCATACCAGACCCTAACCCATTTTGATTCATCATGTTATGCTTCTTTTGATATCCTCAAATATGAGATTTCAACCTCTAAAGGTAAAATTGCTTTAATCCCATATGTTAAAGAATACGAGGTTGCTTTTGTGGATGTCTTTACTATTGTTTGGTAGACTAACAAGGTACAAGGAAGCATTTATGCCATTCTCTATGGTTAATCACCATCTTTTCAATTATTTTCTTGATGTTTTTGTTATTTGTTGTGTCATTCATCTTAGAATGATAAGAAGAGAAATTCAAGTTTCTCACCTTCTACCAGGTGCATAAATTTAAAATCATCTTACCATTAAATTTTTAGCATTATTAGTGATGATGGTTGATGGAGCACCGTATCGATAAATGATGTTATTCTTTATTAATTAACTAACCACTCGTTGAGTAATATTGGTGTAAGAATATGCTTTTATCCACTTGGTAAAGTAGTCAATAGTCATTAAAATAAAACAGTGATCATTGTTAGCCTTTGAATTGATAGGACTAATCTTGTCTAGCCCCTATATTGAGAAAGGCTATGGTGACACCATATTACACATGGGCATAGGTAAAGCATTGATTTTATCATAATACACCTGACATTTGTGGCATTTATAAACATGTTTGATGCAATCATTTTCCATAGTTATCCAAAAGTAACCATTTTTGTATTTATCATGCCATCATAACCTTATTAGCATAAACACTTTCATGAATTTCTTCTATTACTTTATCTAAATATCTAAGAAAAGTATTATCAAACCCTTTTTTGTACAAAATCCCTCCATCTAAGGAGAAATTTATGGCTAACCAGCACATAGTTTTCTTATATATCCTGGTAGCTTTATCAGGATATTCTTGATTCTTAAGGAAATTTTTGATATCATGATACTAAGGTTCCTCCTTTGTTTCCTTATCAATGTGGACACAATCAATAACTAGAAAATTCTTTAATTCGATGCAAAAAAGTTGTACTTGGACCTCCATCATCGAGTTGAGCCATCAAAACTACAATTATGAAGCATTGCCAAACTAATTCTTTTCCTTCCTCAAGTGTGTGAACTCAATTTCTTCAAATTCCTCTTCTAATTTGGTGAGGTATTTATGGTAAAAAACTAGCCCTTCATCTTTAGTTTTTCATTCACCTGTAACTTAATATATAATTAGAATGGAATCCTCGTACATTTTTAACTTCTTCACTTTTAACTTCTAAGTCGTTTATAACCCTTAATACATTCTTCATATATAGTTATGTTGTTAATATAAGTGATTGTAGCTTGATTGCAACTAGATACTGTTTTTTTTTTTTCAAGAGAGATGATGATTGCTCTAATACTATTTCTAAATACACTAACAGCTCCATTAAAATACATTATTTACAAATCACTTTTAACCCTTGTTTAGGTTTTAAGACTAAAATATATTTAACATAAATTCAAAATTCAATGGCTTGTAATCATCAACCGTATATTATTTACTAAGTGATCAATAATAACACTTCATTTTTTTCCAAATTATATAAGCAATATTGTATTCAGTTAAGGACACCTGCCAACATGCAAATCTATTGGATAAATAAGATTTTTCAATAAGGTATTTCAAGGTGTAATAAAATATATATTGCCTGAGACACTTTGTATACTACATTAAAGCACAATAAGTCTTCTTTGCAGTATTATACCGGGATTCATGTTTAGTAAACTTTTTGCTCAAATAGTAAATGACTTGTTTTTTTCTTTTAGAATCATCGTTTTGACTTAACATGCAACCCATAACATTATCTATAACTATTAAGTATAAAATTAGGTACCAATATCAGTGGCTTCTATAAGTACTATTTTATCTTCTTAAAAGCTTTTTAACATTTCTTATCCCAAGTCCCAAGGTTTTTCTTGTAAAGTAATCGGAAGATTGGCTCATATATAGCAATAAGTTATGAAATAAACCTAGCAATATAATTAAACATTTCAAGGAAACTTCAAACCTCCTTCTCTACAGTAGGCACGAACAAAACTTAGATATCTTTGATCTTTTCTAGATATATTTTATTTCTTTTTTCTCTTACTATAAATTCTAATAACTTTCAAGATTTGACTCCAAACGAACACTTGGCTAGATTAAGCTTTAACTTGTACCTCCTTAGTCTTTTAAACAACTTACTTAACACTTGTATGTGATCTTAATCCTTTATTGATTTGGCAATCATGTCATCAAAATACATCTTGATCTTCTTGTGTATCATACAATTAATAGAGTTACTATTGCCTATTAATATATAGCCCTGACATTCTTTAATTCAAATGACATAACTTTGTTGCAAAATGTTTCCCGATAAGTAATTAAGGTGATTTTTTCTTTATCCTCTACCATTTTGATTCGGTTATACCGATAAAACCTATTCATAAAGGAGTATGTTGCACTTTTATCCATATTGTCTACCAAGATGTTTATGTATAGTAACAAGAAATCATCTTATAGGTTTGCATTGTTCAGATTATGATAATTCAAACACATCTTGATCCTTTCATCATTTTGTCTTATTAACACAATGTTGGATACCCATAACGAATACTTTATAACTTCAATAAAACTTGCACTCAATTGTGTATAAATTTCATCCTTAAATTTTAATGGTAGTTTTAGTCCTAATCTCATTAGTTTATGCTTTATAGGTTTGGAATTTACAAGCAAAGAAATCTTGTGCATTATAATATCAATGTCTAATCCTAGCATATCATTGTAGGACCATGCAAAAACATTGGAATATCAACTCAATAAATCAATCAACCTTTTTTTTCTTATATTGAAACTAAAATGCTTATTTTAAGTTCTTGCTTATTCTCTTCGGTGCCAATGTCTATTATTAATTCATCTTAGTATGATAAAACAACATGTTCTAATTGTTCTATCAACTTAATGAATTTCTCAATTACAATTGTCTTATCCTCCAAATCATTTTTATTTATAATGATTAATTATTGAAGATGCCAAACATTTTTAATGTGAATATTTGATGGTGATCATTTTTAAGATCTCTAAAATAGAAAAATGGAAATGAAAACATTTTTATTAAAACTTAAACAATATATCCATACAATAAGAATAACCTGATTAAAGCTAGGTTCAATACAAAATATTTATTTTTAGCATTTTAACCCTAATACTGAAAATTAAGGAAATGTTATAATGAATCACTTCATCTTGATGATTGTTGGAACCTTTTTTTCGTCCTCCCATTTGCCAAACTTTTCTCTAGAAGTGAACTTCTTGACAAATGAATCAGCCTCAACTCTGTCCTCTACTGTGTTAATTGTCAATAGTGGCGTCATAACAACTCTAGATCTTTCTCTAGCAGCTTTAATTCTTTCATAAGTAAAGTATAGCCCATGATTTTTTTACATGGCTGGATGACATGCCTCAAACAAGGAAGTATATCTTAGATATATGGAATTACCATCTTTAAATCATTGGGTTCACGTCCCTCCATTTTAGCCATTATTCTATCATTCCTTTTCTACATTATCATCTGAAAATATTTTCAACAATGTCAGAATCCCAGGCCAAATCAATAATTATTATATATTTCTAGCTTGAATTTGAATAAATCATCTCTATCGAGAGATTCAAGTTCCATCTTGCTTTGGACCATGCATTTAGTCGTCATCCTTGTAGCTTAAGATAATTTTGACCTTTCAATGAATGCATTTTTAGGGATCAAATTGCTGTTGATAGTTTAAAAAAAAATACAAATTACCATTGTGAGTTCCTTTATATTATATATAGAGGACATAGGTATTCCTTAACAATGTTAAATGTTCTTCAACTTTTACAATCACCAATTACCTTTTAGCTATGTATTTAACCATTTAATGTAATAAAATGGCCACTGCCCTAAAAAAGTGCAACAAAGGCTTTCCCAATAACATGTTGTATGTTGATTGAATATCAATTACCTAAAAAGTGATTAGAAATTAATGAGACTTAATATCCATATTAATTTTAATTTTTTCAAGTACTTGTTAAAGGGTGCCATCGTAATCATGTGTC
>Ga0325410_1001382_pt1 | contig 26752 bp, 20 predicted proteins | sample PopdelMetagenome_16_FD_206182 | JGI IMG/M metagenome (GOLD analysis project Ga0325410, IMG submission 206182) | Populus deltoides microbial communities from Bellville, Georgia, United States - Xylem-PdIQD-R3 | ecosystem: Host-associated > Plants > Phyllosphere > Stem > Wood/Secondary xylem...
TGCGGTGAATATTATTTTTTAAAGTATTTTTATTTAAAAATATTTTAAAATAATATTTTAAAAATTATTATATTAAAATAATCTAGAAATAAAAACAAACATTTAACTAAAAGTAAACGCAACTCAAAACAGGATTTTTTTTAGAAGATTGACAAAGAGACGGTGGCTAGATAAAGTCAGCTTAAGATTTGGATGGCAACAAAGAAAAAAAAAGAGAGAAGTGATGGGAAGATCTTATTATTTGTTTCCTCTTTCAAATAATCACTATCCCTTTTCTTCTTTTTAGCGTCATCATCAAGCATTTATGTATTGGCCACTGTGGGGAAAAAAAAAGAATAGCTTCCTAAGGTAAACATTTGGGTATATTCTTATTGGTGAAGCAGATATAAGCAAATCTAATCTCCACGATGAATATCTAACAGGTGAAGAAGACTTCTTACCGAACTTAACTAGACGCGAGTCGTGTACAAATGATTTTATGGGTATAAACACGGCACCGAACCACTACCAACCCTAGAGTTTCAGGAACAGACTTTTTCTGTGGATGCATAAAAATAGACAAGGAAGGACACAGAGACACCAAGCCATCAAAACCAAGATGAATAAAATAGAAAAAGATTGTCTTTTAGAACATTCATCTTTGTGGCTCCAGCTGCCATGATGATGCAAGTATTGTTTCCTCGAGGTGAAAAGTCTGCTCCAACCTTACCCTTTTCGTCACTTTCTTAGCCTGCCCTGGGGCTTACAATTTTTCTTTACCGATCGTGTCTGTCTCTATTGCAATCAAACACTGAACAGGGAACAAATGGAGTTTTTCAACCAATTGAGTTCATGGCCCCTCGTAGCAATTCCATGTAAAACCCAGTAGTTATCTTTCCGAATTGTCAGAAAATGTTTAGGCTTAATCGGTTTAAATAAAACTTTAAAGCAAAAAATCAGGTTTTAGAATTGGATATGCATTCTAGTCTAACTGATCCAAAACATAATCAATAATAAATAACCTTATAATTTTTTTAAAAAAAACTACATGAATAACTAACTAATTAAATATTAAATACTTGCGAATTATAAAATTCAGGGGTTTGAGTTATAGATTCTTTTAGGTGCTCGAAACTTGATCGGATCGAGTTCCAGTATAAAAATTACATATCAAAACGGGTTTGGGTTTGTACATGGATAGTAAATAAACTGACCACAAATATCAATTGCCATCCCTAAGCCGGACTTAAGCACAAGCAAGAAACAGTTAACTATGCCAGCATGACCACCACAGCTAAAAAACACGGCAAGGCAATTCAACCATCCATCAACTGCTACCCCAATCCATGCAGTGAAGTTTATTAACGTCATTGGTAGTGGAAGATTGAGAGAATAAGAGTAGAAATACAGAAACTTCTTTTACAATGTCCCAAAATAACAAAATTAATGACAGAAAAACTGATTTTCCGCAAGTAATACAATGTTCATACAGCTCTACATTCTTACTCTTGCACTGCAATTATATTTATTTTACATGAAAATATAACATATGCTCTACCGATATCAAGTTAATTTGAACCCATGAACTTTATTTGCTCCTGTACAGAGAGGTATACTGGAAGTAGGGAAGTTCTGATCTTTTAGGGTCCACTATACATCAGGACATGTTATGTGAGAAGGGGAAAAAAAGACTTTGACTACTCTAACTGGCTTGCCAGTGCTGCATCCTCTTCTCCAGCATCCAATTCTTGTTCCACACCTTTCACCTGAATGCAGAAGATTTTCATGAGTTTAATTGACAGAAATGCAAAGGGAAGAAAAGGAGTTGAATCCCACTCGCAAGTTTACCAACATGGGCTATGTAAAGCATTAAAGTAATGGCACTAGCAGCAGTGAGACATATATGGTAACACAAGAACTTATCGAGCAAGGAAACTAGAAGTTTGGAAGCACACAATTGAAGAGGAGATGCGCAATTGTGTACTCATATTTTCCTATACAGAGAGAGATGGACTGAAACAATAGAAACCACTTTGCAGATGGTCTAGTTTTTCTCATTATTTCTAAGGCCAATTAATCCCTTCAACACAATTTCTTTCTAAACATCATCGTTCTTTCTTTCTAAATGCATGTTAACACTCTCATCTTTCTAGTTTCTTTTTTTTTTTAAATGTTAATTACTAGTCATAATGCACTTCAGAACATAATAATCTATTCAAACAGTAGCACAAACTAGATTTGTGTACTTAACACAGGAGGGACATAGTTAGGAAGCTGCACCCCTGGGTATCTTCAAGAACTAGCCACGAATCAATTAATGCCATAGTTTATCTCCATTATCCCCAAGCTTTGTAATCAGGTTTTAATGCTTTCACCAAATGAGCATTTGCCTGGTAAGTTCTATAACTTATGAATATATGCAGCTTGTCATGGCATTAGTTTTCATCGGGTTTCATTCTTTAGTTCTGTTCATACATGCTTAAGTTAATTAATAGCAAACTGATAGACACGCAAATTACAAACACACAGTCCACCCTTAAAGAGTGAAATCAACTTAGGAATGCACACCAAGTTTTGAACTTTACTGCAGAGCCCGATAAGAGTTCAAACAAAAACTGTGATTTTACATCAATTGGAAATCTCAAACATGATTTTCACTTGTTACCTCTGGTACATAATGCATCAGCATATTCTCTATTCCAGATTTCAAAGTGACAGAAGAGCTCGGGCAGCCACTGCATGCTCCTTGCATTGTCAATTTGACTATCCCAGTTTCCCTAAAGAGAAAAAAATACAAATTTCAATTAATTATAAGAAACAACATGGATTGTTCACTCAATACGCTGTGAACATGTTTAACCATGAGAAGAAAAACATACTCATCAAAACCCCGATACTCAATATCTCCACCATCATCCTGCACTGCTGGTCGAATACGAGTTTCCAACAGCTCTTTAATCATTGTCACAGTTTCTGAGTCGCCCTGTATTGGCAAGCATTAATATTTTCATATTGAGTGCTTAATGCTCAATTTAAATTAGTTAAGATCATTCGAGAATAAACAATGAAATCCTTCATAATCCCAGCTACTTTCAAGTGAAAACATAAACTATATTCGGCTATTTTACAGAAATCTACTACAGCAGACATCTATTGAACTTCATACCAGATACATAGAAAATGGATGAAAGCACTATTCAATTGCTCATGACATTAATATTTGGCATATGGGTACTGAAAAACTGCATAACATGCTACATCCGTGTTGATTAAATATCTTATTCCAAACATTTGGATTTTCTCAACACAACTATGAACCAGCACCACCTCTGAGCTAAACTCGTGAAAAAGGGAAACTGAGAGAGGGGGGAATTAGAAAGAGAACATAGTTACACCTTGCTATAAGTTCATGCCCAAGGGAAACTTTCTGTAGGAACCTAACCTTGGATTTTTCCACATAAGTACATAACAAGGACCACCCAAAGTGAAATGCAAGCTTAAATAACAAAGATGTGAAAAAGCATACTCCGAACAAGCAAGCTTCATTTGTGTGGACTGCTGGAAAATCAGTACACTCAAGATATACCTCGCTAATAGCCGTGTCCTTCGCTGCAGCAGTTTTCGAGTCTAGAAACAAAGGTTCTCCAGAAGAATAAAAGTCCATGATGGCTGCAAATATCTCAGGTTCTAGGAACTCCCAAGAAGCATCATCTGACTTTGTTACGGTGACAAAATCAGATCCAAAGAAAACTCGAGTGATACCTACGGAAAAACAATACAGGATACAGATTAAAAAATTATAAACAATTGTAGCATAAGGTTAGCCTAGGAACAAAACAAATTCTATCTTACCATCAATTTCGTAAATAGATTTCGCCAACGGAGAATTCATAGCTGAACGAGCATTTGGGAAATCCGCACTCCCTACATCCATAATTGGCTTCCCAGGATGAAACATAAGGGATAATGGATTCGGTGTGGACTGGGTTTGTATAAACATTGTCCTCCTCTGCGCTGCACCGGCCATCACAACTCAGCTTAATTAACTCCACTGAGTCTTTAATTACAAGGCCAGAAAAAAGCATTGCAACCTCTAGAATTCATAACTTTACAGCATATCCCATGACCCTCGGATAAAATCTGTAGCATCCCATTTTACTTATCTTAAAACAAAAGACCCTTTACACGTCTTAAAACAACAACTAACATAAAACATAAAAATTCAAACCGCAAGGTAGAAATAACAAAAAGTAACAATAATTTCAATCAAAACAGACCAACCTGTCGAAAGGGTCCATTTCTCTGGGTGCAAAGAAGACTTCAACGTCTTGCAATCGGAGAAAGCACCACCACGGCTGTGCAAGAACGGTGCCATTGCTGATGAAACATGTAGTATTGATTTCTCTGCAAAGTTCGAATCTTTTTTGGTTTAATAAAGCTCGCGATATTAACCTGCCAAAACCCTTCATTGTTTTTCTCTTGTTGTGCAGTTTTGAATGGGAAATCGCTGCAGAGAGATGCAAAACTTCGAGCTTTTTAATGGTTGCGGTGTTATTGTAATTAAGAGGATAAATGAGGGTAGATAAATTGAAATTGGGCAACAGATCAGCAGCTTTGGCGGCAGGGAGTTGGGTGGTTTTGGACCGTTGATTTTAAGAGATCATTATTGGAAATTTGGAAGTGTGCTTTGATGCTTGTGTTTTGTGAAGTCTACATCTTTAGTCCCTATCTATTAGTGCACCAAGGCTAATTCCAGCTAAATATTTCTTAGGCCCTGTTTGCTGAAAATTAATTTATTTTTTAAACGTTGTTTTCATATAAAAGAAATTCTAAAAAATAAATTATTTTTTAATACTTATAAAAAATAAATTAAAAAATATTTTTTATTATTTGGCTATATTATGAAAAGTAAGCTGAAAATAATTTATTAATTTATTTTTTTCAAGTTTATTTAAAAATAAAAATTAAATCTTATAAATAAAAAATTTGAATAATAATAAAAAAAAATAATAAATTATTTCAAATAAAATAAAAACTAATCAAAATAATGAGAACAAATCTTATATGTAAAGAAATTTTAATTGATAAATGAACAAGAGAAAAATAAATAACTACTAAAAAAACAAAGATCAAAGTTTATGTAAAAATTAAATAAAATTTCAATGAATAAAAATAAAAAAAATAAAAATATTATTCAAATAAAAAATTCAAATTCAAAGATCAAATTTGATATAATTAATAAATATTAAGATATTTTTTTATTTTTTCTTGACTTCTAAAAGTGTATTCTTTACAAAATAAAACAAAAATATTTTTCTAAAAATCAAGATAAATTTTTATTTAATTAAAAAATATTTTTTATTAATCAATTTTCATAAAAAAAACAAATACAAAAAAAATTAGAAAGTAAATTTCAGTAAACAAACAGATATTTAATCACCAAATCATGCTAAATTGTCATTCTATCCCGTGTTATTAAACCATGAAGAGCAACAAAGAGCAAATGATAATAATTTTAAAGATAACTTTATCTATCCTTTTAAAATCACGTTAAACACGTGTCTGAACAAAATAATAAAGGATTGTCTGATATTTTCATTATGAAATATGCAAAGTGTTTATCGTTTTATGCAATGGGAACTTGAATATATATATATATATATTTTGGATTTCCTTGATATAAAGTTAAAATAAATAGAATGGAGTAGGATAACAGCTTTTATAAAGTTTCCTAGCCCAACATACATCGATCAACAAACAAATATCTGAGCAAACCTCAAATATCCCTAAGTTACCGTCATGGTCTTAATTTTATATTCAGATTATTTTTTATATTAATTTCATTTTTAAATTATTTTAATCTTTGAATAAAGATTTATGTCATATTCCTAAGTTATTTTCATAGTCTTAATTCTATACCCGAATATTTTTATATTAATTTTATTCTTGAACTATTCTCATCTTTGAATAAAGGTTTATGCTTAAATCATTTAATAAAAAAGTGAATTTACTTATAAAATAAATAAGAAAATTGAGCATAACGGGAAGTAATAATTAAATATAAATAAATAAGTGAAAATATGTAAGCGCACGCAACGTCCCATTATCTATACGGATATTGAGGCGCAGCCTGGAATTACATTGCGTTTTTTAAATATTAATTTTTTATATTTTTAGATTGTTTTTAATGTGTAATAAAAAAATAAAAAATAAAAAATAAAATTTTGATATATTTTAAAAAACGACAGTTAATACCCTCTTAAGCGCCACGTGTGACACAGAATATAAAATCGCTTGCACTGAAAGAACACGCGCCAGTCCGCCATCGTCAAACCCTATCGTCTCTCCTTCTCTCCTTCTCGATAAAAATTTCTCTGAAAAACAAAATCACCAAATCACAAACCCTAACCTAAATCCACATGAAATCAATCGCCCCCCTTTAACAAACCCTGATTTGATGACTATCACAATCCAATCGCACAAGCCCTGACAGTTATTCCTTCTCTCTTGTTTCCTCTCTGTTCAGGCCTATCTGCTGTGGTCATGGAGGGCTCTGTGGTGGCGGAGGAGGATCTCGGTGCCCCTGATTCATGGGAGGTGGCTGATCTAGACCAGACGATGAATCGTTTGTCTCTGAATAAAGAGACTAAACATCAACAGCCTCAAGATCAGCTCCCTCGCTCGGGTTCGGGTCCGGGTTCTTTGGGTCCGGGTGAGAAAGTAACGGATGATGTTGTTAATCAAGTCGACCAGTTTCTCCTTGAGGCCTTGCAGAACACTCGCGAACGCCTCTCAAGTGAGTTTTTTAATTAATTAATTCGTTTATTTGCATGAATTTAGCTGAATAAGGTTTTCGTAATATGTGGGATGGTGTTGATTTTGCTGAAGATTTTGTGTGGTGTTGTTTTTCACTGGGTTGTAAACGTGCTTAGCGTGTCAGGTTCAGTTATCGTGCGGGAATTGAGTATTGACCTTTGAAGAAAGTGACGATTCTAGATGTATGGTGATGGTGAGAATATAGGAGTAGGAAATTGTTCTATTAGAAACTTTTAGGGAGTGTTGAGTTTAAGGAAATTTTCTGGTGGTTTTTGTTTGATTGCACGAGAGGGAGACTTAGGTGGGTGATTTTCTTAATAATTAACTAGATGGAGTTCTGGTAGATCTACAGAGTGCTTTCTTTTCGTCGGATTTATTTTTGGGGAGGCGAGGGGTTGGGATAGGCTAGGGTTATGAATAGAATATTAGGCTGGTTTCTACCCAGATTCTTGAATAATTTAGGGGTCACAATTTCTTAGTGAAATTAGGCTTGACAAGGGATTTTTTTTAAAGATGCAGTTGTTAATGATTGTAATATAATTATAACGATCTTATGAGTTCCTTGCTTCTCTTTATGCAAAAGTCAGTGTTATGAGAGCAGAAGGATGACTTGCTGGTTGTCTTTATTCACATCATTTCTGTCCTTTTTAAGTGGTTTTGAGCATCCCTTGTATCCTTTTTTCTTCATCCGAGTAAAGACATGTAATCTCTGTTGTTTAGTTTTGCGGATGGAACAAGACATAGAGAAGTTTATCCGTGATCCAAACCAACAACAACTAGAGTTTCAACAGTTGCCTACTTCATATTTAAGGCTGGCAGCACATCGTGTAGCACAGCATTACTCATTGCAATCAATGGTTTTGTTAGACAATAGTTTACCTGATGGCTCTGGCTCCAGAATTATTGTCTGCAAGACTTCCAACTGCAGGCTTCCCTTGATTCGCCTGGCTGACATCCCTGTGAGTTTGCCATCAGAAGACGGTGATACTGTTAAGGTTGCAATTAAACAGAGGCCACAAAAAGGGTCTCAAACTGCCAACAATTCAAATTCATTGAAGACAAATAATTCCAAAAGTGTGGAGGAAAGAAAAGAGGAGTACAACAAGGCACGTGAACGGATATTTAACTCTAGTAGTTCCACTGGTGGTACTATTGGGAAACCGGACAGTGAACCAAGGTCGCAGGATTGTTCCCAGCTCGGTACATTTGGTATATCAAAGTCAGAAGAGAAATCTGCTCCAGGTATTCCTGATTTAAGTTCTGGACGGGGTTTAATTGAATCTTCCACAAGTAACAGTAGATCAGCAACATTAGCTAGAACAAGAATCGAGAAGGAGCCAGTTGGTAGGTATAGACCAAACAATAGGGTAGCCATATTTCGGGACCGTGAGGTTGATCGGAAGGACCCCGACTATGATCGAAGCTATGACAGGTATTTTGTTCATGCTTTTCTCTTGCTTTCCCTTAGCATGTGCTTTATTTGGCAGGGATAGGTTGTCAACTCCTATACTAATCCTCTCAGTGTGGCTTTCTTTTCTTCTGGTGAGGAATAATGTCTATTTCCTCATCCTATCACTTTGTTTGATTGAGCCAACCTAACTGCTTCTTATTGGTACCAAATCAATTAAATTTACCAACCAAACATTTATTTACAAGGACACACACCCTGCTGTCCATTAAACTAACTTACATGATATCTTGTGGTCTTGTCTTGATCATTCACTTATATTTTACATCTTTGTACAAAGCTGTCCTATTGATCAATCACACACTACAAGAGTTCATGCATGATATGTTTACATATGCATTTACATTTGTAATGACCCATACTCAAAACTAACCTATGAAAGATACAAAACTTCAAGTTAGGACTCCAAAACAATTCTGTTGGTAACCTATCACCCGAGCCCTCTTTCAATCTCACCTTGATTCGCTGAAAATAATTTGTCAACTACTAATGAGATAACCCAGTGAATGATTAAAGAAATAAGCATGGGAAACTTCATAAGTTTTCAACATATATGCCCAACATTATATTGACATAATATTTTCACAAGTAAACATGTATGACAATTGAATGTCCATATCTTGTATCCATATACTACCCAATGGTGTCAAATGTAACATATAGGCGGCCATAATCTCATGTAAAGCAAACTTTACTCTTTTCAGATATCATGTGCAATTATATCAACACAATATTTTGGCTAAAACATATCTTTTACTTTAAAAGAACACGTTATACTTCAATCTTTCGTAACCATACTCTTATTTAGCAACTATTCAAAACTTAGGTCATAGATATATTCAGCAACCATTTAAAAAAAAATTCTCCATACATAAAAATATCCAAAACAATAGGATTTATGCATACTTTTTAATTTAATCGCTCACCTTAAGCTTTAGCCCTTATTCCCTTACTTTTTCATTCACTTACTTTCCTTTCCTTTCCTTTATATCTCACAATCTATCCTTGGTTGTCTTTCTAACAACTCTATTGAATTTAAGCCTTAATACTTCACAATTTGTTCTAGGGAGATATGATTTGGTAGTGTTAGTTTGTAGGATGGTGTTTAGCTCTCTCTTAAGTTCAAGAAGTGGGGAAAAAAAAGATGTGGTTAATTCTGAAAATTCTGACAGAAAGCACCTCTCTACCTTCCTTTTGACACCCTCATAAGCGTGACGTGCCAAAACTTGTCCGCCACCTACTTAATCATGCAAAAGTTATCCTACTTCACCTAGTTAAATTAGTGATTGCATTTTAACCCTTCTTTTCTTTAGTTCTTTGGCTTTTGTCCCGTAATTTTCTCTAATCTTACATTATTTTAAGGAAATCATCAATTATAGTTAAAAGCAAATTTAAGGGAGTTACAGTAAAACAATGCTGTAAATTGTTCCTGAGATTCAATTGCATTTTAGCTTCTCAAGAATTTTTAGGATGGCATGTCTTCACTGATTTTGGCTGTGTAACTTCTCTGGCAAGTTGAATTCTCTCCTTTTCCATGCTAAAATGTTCAATGTCTGTCCTTTTGATGGGAATTTCATGATTTGCAATGCTATGATATAATTAGTGGCTCATGGCCAATGAAAACGAGGACTAGCTTTTGATGGAACTAAAATTGTCTTCCAATAGTGATAAGTATGATTATTTTTCAAGTCAATAATTTGAGTACCCACCTGTTGAAGATTGCAAAGTACTTCATCTAGTCTGGATCTGGAAATTAATTTCTCATGCTTGTGATGTTAATTACCTCACAACATCAATGAGCTTGATTTATTTTTGTTTAATAGAGAAAATTTACAATGAAATGTTCTTCCAGGTATATGCAAAGATTTGACCCTGGTTTTGGGTTCAATGGGGGAGGACCTTACACTATCCAGCCTATGTACACTCCTGCTCTAAATTACAACACCGAATTTCCGCACCTTGGGTCCCGTCACATATCTCAGATATCTACAGAACACCAACCTCACCCTCTCCCTCAACATGTACCAGGGCCCTGGGCCGCACCATCAACCCCTGCAGGGATTGGGTATGGCCATCCTGATACTCTTATACCTCTGTTTAATCCGAATCATGTTGGTGCACGCTCCACACCTGCCATTTATCTGCATTCCTCTCAGTATCCATGTCAACACCCAGGAATGCCTTTCATCCATCCTCATGAACATGTTCAGCCTTTTTCACAGGTATGGCAATTAGAATGGCTCTATTTTCCTAGAATTAGTTGAAAAATCTCTTCTTTTTGAAACGAAAGGGGGCTTTTGGTACAATAGTAAGATGAATATTTTCAGTTTCCCTAGTTTTTGTGAGATATTTCTGCAGTTCGATGACCCTACGTGTAATATTCTACTCATTAATCATATTAGCAATCACATGTGATCTTTCTTGTCATATCTGTTTGACCAAAGGTGTCTAGCGCATCCTGTGCAGTGTCCGAAATATCATCTCTTCCTTCCCTTAAGAAAGAAACGGGGGAAAGTTTGGATTATCACCATGAATGACCCCAGCTGTTTGATGATGATAAATTTCTCCCTTTAGTAAATTTGGTTTAGTGACTTGCACTCGATGTGATTATTACTGCTTCTGTTCACAATTGTTGGATTTTGGTTATGGTATCAATTTTTTTCATCTCTGTGCATGTACAGTCTCATCAACAGCAACCTGATGCAAGTTTTGGTTTAGCTCGGCCCCGTTGAGGGGCTTGGGCCATGCCTGCACCCTGCCAGCTGGAACTTAGGCATGAAATATTGATGAGCTGATTCAACCCTGAATCATATACGAACTGGCAGGAGTGCAGGCATAGAGAACCGAGTTGGATTGGAGTGGACACTTTTTCTCATGAACAGACGCTGATCCATTCCACCAATCTTGGTTTTGCTTGAGGCTTCTTCATGTGGTGAAAGACGAAGAAGCTCAAGGGCTTGGCAGATGAATGTACAAGAGCTCTGTTTTGTCACTGATGATGATGAAAAAGAATCGTTGGAGTTGGGTATGTGTGTGCTCAGTCTAATTGAAGGTACATCCCTTTTGTCGCTCTGCTCTGTTGTTATTTAACTCTTGCTTTCAGGCCTGGCTCCGTCTTTTGCTACTAGATAAATTAATTTGCTCACCTCATCCTTACAGACTGTGAGGGCCAAGGGGGATCCGCTTGAAGGACATTTTTATCAAAGCTGGCATTTTGTTTTTGGTTCGGTGCAGCTTGGTTTTGCAGCTTACCCCTTTAAACAACTCTGATTACAACTGACTGTGACACTTGACCGCGGGGAAAATGAAGCAATTCGTCATGTATTGTAGGAACATATATTTTTGAACTGTAATAGCATCTTTCATTGTTATCTATGATAAGTGAAGTTGACCGTAATTTTTTCTTGTTTCCAGACACTTTCAGTGCTCTTTACACTAAAATTTTACACTTCTCTGGATGCCTTCTATTTTCTGTGCAGTAGCTGCCTACGCTTGTACAGTTGTACAAGGTTGGCCCTCAAGGAGCAACACTGATGCACCGCATCAGAATTTGAGAGATTGCAGGCTTGTTGGTTTATTCTCCCCTTCTCTTGGAATAATTTTTGTTATGCCCACTGATCATGGGATAGATACTGGAACGACCATTGAGGCAGCTGTTCATCAGTTGCGATTGACCTGGTTTGGTAGGTTGATTGGTGACCTGGTGCATTTCAAATCTTGTTGGGCATTAATCTGGTAAAACTAGGGGCACTTACTTATCAGCAACTCGATTGGATGATTGAATGAAATATGGTCAGATCAACTTGAATTTTTTTATCTGAAGGACCCGTTGGGGGTCTAACATTGTATGATGAACTTTATCTTTGATTGGGGGCAATAGGGAGTGATTCATCAATACTCGAAAATAATTGAAATGTGTGGACTGTCAGGATTGCAAATGCTGGAGGGACGACTGCCGGACAGCCACAATCTTAACTGGTATATGTCTCCTCGTCCCCTGAGAGTCTCCCGTTTAAGCCTTATACTACGTAAACAGGAAAGAGAATCACTGGTTCGTTTCTTCTGTGAACAAAGAGAAAAAGGTCAGTGTGTTTGGATACACAAGGTATGAACGATTGGACCAAAAAGAACATGATGTTTATGAAACTCTACAGATAATGGCTTCATTCTGCCAGCTCGCTGTCACATGAAAATCAAAACCTTTCCTTTTATCCTTATGGTGCCTCCCGGTCTCCCCGTTGTTGCCCACTACGTCATAATTGATCACCTTTTTCTCGTCCTCTTCCGTAATCATCCCTGCATTTTCTCACGTATCAAGATTAAGTTTTTTTTTTAATATCAAAAAACATACTTTCAAGAACTTTCCATTTGTTTTTAATGACGTTTAAAAAAGCCTTTTTGTTTGGACTAAAAGACCTCAGTTTAAATGATCTTTTGAATGGGTTTTATTTCAAAAATTATCCACATTGGTTTAATGTTTTTTTTAGTGGTTTTGAGTGAATTTCATCAAAAACATACCAAGCTTTCTTATATACATGAAAGTTGCTTCCACTAGTACACAAAAGTCACTTTTACGTGCATAATGCTTCTTAGTCTCGTACTTTTTACGTGCATTGCTCCTAACAAAATCCACAAGACCCTCTTTCTTTTGAATATGCCAGTGAAGATCCCATGAATTATAGACGGTTAAAGATACACGTACAATCAAGTTATTCTACATGGAAAAGGCAGACGTGAGGGCTTTGCAGATGGGATGTCTGTTGTTTTCGGTGAACCACGTTGCCTTCAAGACCATTATTTTGTCTTTTGTAAGCCGTGGCATGTGGGCGTGTGTGTGAGTGTGTACACTTCTCGAATTATACGTACCATCTTCTCCCTCTAACCTCTTTGCATGCTCTTCATCTGTAATTCTTTTCCTATTAAGGCATACACAGCTAGGTTTTTCCAGCTCAGTTCTATATGCATAAATTAAATTCCCAGTTCCTTGTCTACTAACAATTCGTATTTAGCTAGCCACCATCTTTGCTAATAATCCGTGGTTTGGGATATTTTCAGGGGGTAATACCAACAGCTCAAGATGGAAAGGCTTAACTCACAGCTATACGCAGAACTGTTATATAATCCAACAGAATGAGATGCCAAGGAAGAAAGCTCAACGGCTAAACCAGGAGAATCAGGCGCTGCTGTCCAAGCTGAAGAAGAAACTTTCCAGCGCAAGCTCCAGTTCTACAACAAATCCTGTCAAATCAAACATGACCTAATATTCGTTGATGCCTGAAATTTAGTAACCAGCCCCTCTTTTTTCTGTGTGCTTAGTGTGGGGTATACCTAGTTACATGTCCAAGCTCTTGCAAATCGTTATTTTTGGAGGTAAAAATGTGCTTATGAAGAATAGAAATATTTTACGAGTAATAAATGAAATCATGAGGTCTCTCTCTTTTATACCAAACTAGTCTTCTACAGTAAGCCCGCAAACAACTTAATCCACCTCCAGCTTCTTGTCTATGCTTGAAAAGTTCTGATAGAATGCTTTGAAATACTTGTAAGCAATGTCTACATCTTCTTTTGCACATATCTCTCTCACACTGCAGTAGAAACAAGAGAGACGAATAGACAAGAATAAACCACAAGTAAAAAAGAACCCAGCATAAGCACCGTTGTCTTGTTGAGTAGCTCAGTGAAATGCAGGTGGTTATAAAATGTAATGAACTTCATGCGTTATTAGAGAATTAGTACGATACCTATGCATTGAAAGTTGAGGAATGCCACAATCAACTGTGCGGATGCCGGCACCTGAAGCAAGTATAGGACCAATGGTGGATCCACATCCCATATCATTTCTCACCACAAATTCCTGCTAGAAAGTTACCAGTAGTATGTTAGGCAAATCAACTTCATGCAGAGAGTCCAGAAAGTCAAAAGGAAAATAAGAAGTCCATAATATGAAATCATGGAATAGTAGCACAATTAATCAAGGCTACTATGCTAAAGGTTGTCTTGCAGACTACCACTTACTATGGACCAGTAACTTGGTTGGGCAAAGATTCACAATTCAAAAGAAAAATAAAAAAAAACCAGACCTATCCTGCTTTACCACAGATTTGAAGTGACAAACAAAACCCCCTTTATGACAGTTGTTTTCAGATTTTATAACTAGATTCCAATGGATTGAGTTCCAATGTTAAAAGTTAATTAAATCTGAGCATTCTTTTCTTTCTATCACTTTCCTCTCCTTTTAGCGGTCCAGTATTTCTAGTCAAGCCTGATTGAACACATCTTAACCTCTCTTTCAAGCCCCAACACAAATAGGAGAATAAACCTCTTTCCAACCAACCAAATGGTATCTGACACTTCCCTATGCCATCCCGAAACAAAGATTTTTGTTTCTTAAGCAACAAGGAAAGCGAAATCTCTGTTCATAATATTGAAATAATGACTTTTGGTGTTAACCAAAATTGACAATTTGATGCCTTCCCACGGCCTGACATTCAATTCAGTTCACCTGTGCTCAAGCATTTAAAAATCATTGAATCCGTAGCAGTACTAACGAAAAGTACAAGTGACACAATTGCTTCTCCTTGCTGACAATTAAATATCAACTTTTCTAGTGTTCAGCATGCTCATATATTGACCATAACATGAAACTGCTTTATAGAGTAGACAAAGGGTTGGATGGCCTCATTTCAATAGGCAATTACCTGAGATGGAAGGTTGTGGATTTTGCCAACTTCTTTAAAAAGAAATGCCGTGACTCCACTGGTAGCATACCGCTGATTTGCATTGTGCTTGATAACAAGTCCCTTTTGCATTTCAGGCCGGTGGTGTTCTTCATGCTTTTCCATAAAATTTGGGTGTACTCCATGAGCCATGTCAGCAGATACTACAGAGAGAAGATTCCAAAAGAATTTTAAAAATTTCTGTCAACATAACTGATTGCAGAAAAGAAATACTAGAAACTGATAAGAATTTAATCAATTCAAACACTGCCAAATGAATTGTACCAAGAAACGACCGCCGAATAGCACGCTCAATAGCCCCTTCATTAACATTATTACGAGCCAAGCACCCAGCAATTCGTTTCATAGCCTGAAACATGGTCGGTGCACCAGCTCCCTGAACTGAACCTGAACCCACCTAAACATCAATAGTTAGGAATAACATTTGTGAATCGGCACGAATGTAAAAGGAATGAGCTTGGAAACTGCCATAGAACATGAAACAGTGGACTCCACTACTTTCTTTCTACCAATAATAAAGAGACTCTTGATGCCTATTAACAATAATCCAAATGCCTTCCACCGAGTGTCAATAGAAATGGACTTCATGGAAGATAGTTTTAGCTCCTCACCATAAGAAACTGTGTCATCGCAACTATTTTCTAATTAGCAAGTAAAAGTCCATTAGCTAGCCAATGACAGCTCATTTCAGTTCCTATAAATCCACAGGCATACAGGGAAGAAATAAATCTCTGTGTTGTGTCACAGGGTGTCTGACAAGAATTACCTCTTCATTATCAAATAAAGCAATCATCCGAACTGCAGTGTCATTTGATAAATCACTGGATGATTCACATGAATCAATAAGAGCTCTTAATGCACAATAACTTGAAGCAAGGTTGTCTAGCCTTCCAGAAAAAATGAACTCATTGTTTCCACCTCCAAGGCAGCTGGGTTGAGTATCACAAACATTCAACTCTATACTCACTATGTCGTCAATGCTGCAACTCAGCTCATCTGATAAAACCTGAATTAAAATAATTGATAAACTTGATGAAAGGTGCTGAAATCAGCTCATGCAGTTGATGCAACATCATACAGCACCAGCTCATTTGATTGGTTCATCATTATACAGAATCAGCTCTCATTCAACTGGTGATCATTATGATCTTGAATTAAAGTTAGATGATAAAAAACCAGCACACCTGCTATTTGGCAGATTGATACATGAAATTTTGCAAAAGAGGAGATGGACAGTCTTATTAGCTGACCCATGAAAGTTATAAACCCCCCCCCCCCCAAAAAAAAAAAAAAAAAAAAAAAACAATAGTAGTGCCATGCTGCAATTTTTTATTTTTCATTTATTACAGCACTAACTAGAATCTAAAGTTTCTTTCTTATTACATGTATGGTGTGGATTCTGCTTTTAATTATCAAGGCCTCATCTCGTTATGGCTGCATGGAAAAAAATCTACAGAAATGTTAGATCCCTGATCCACACTCCAAGTACTGCCATGCTTTTTATGAGCACCTACATTATCTACTTAGGAGATACATTAGTTTTGTTAACAAATGACTAGCAAAACAAAGGGAGATACCTGCATAAGCAGCGGATGATGAACAGCTTTTGAAGATTCAGTAGTTTTCTCTTTCGCCTCTGAAGAACCTTCTTCAGATTTTGTTGCAAGTAGTGGAATAAGGTGAGTCTCTAAGTTTGGTTTAAAACCATCCTTATTTACTGTGCTGGACAATCCAAGACAAAAAAGAAAGCAGATGAATGATTTACAGCTATACACTAAATTCAAAACGGAAAGAACATGGATTCAGAACAAAAAAACTCCACAAAATTTCTACCATGAGAGATAAAATTTGAACACACAAGAAATAAAATTGAGAGAGAGAGAAGGAAGTGGTACCCACCGGTCAAGATGAATGGCAAGTGTTGGTATTCTTAACAAAGGTCTTTTTATTTTAACAAGCTTGTGCAGAAATGAACCATCACTACCTCTCACGATGACCCTTCCTGCAACACTCAAATCCCTATCAAACCAAGTATGCCATAAACCACCTCCATAAGTCTGCACATTAAGCATTAGATAACTAGATTTGGACGACGCAGATCTCGGTTTGAGTTTCAAGCACGGACTATCTGTATGTGCAGCTATTACATGAAACCCATTTCCAACACTATACCTGCAAAATTAACAAGACCTTTTAATCATCCACCTGCTAGTGATCCACACACAATTCAACCAACATGCACAATAACACAAATCAATCACGTCCCTTTTCACAGAATATCAACTGATATCACTAATTCCAATAAACAAAACAATTCAAATTCCAATTTCAATGACATTGCTAATATAATCAAAATACAATGCAATCTTTTTCGACTCACTTCTCACCAATAGCAAAAGCAACCAAACAAGACATGTTCCTTGTGAAAAAATATCGTCCGCCAGGCTTTAATTCCCATTCTTCATTCTCATTTAGCAAGTCAAATCCAGCATCAATCAATTGCCTCTTCGCTTCCGCTGCCGAATAAATAACAACAATAAAAATAAAATCAAAGCACCAATCAAAAAGCTCATTTATCAACTCACCAACTTAATAATAACAAAGTATTTAGCAAATAATTTAGATTTAATTAATCATATCATACTTACCTAGTTATTTAACAATTAAAAAATCATGCCATGAATAATAATATAAATGCATTAAAAAATCAATCAAAACCTCATTAATAAATTAAAAATAATAATTAACTACAAAAAATTAACTTTAATTAATCAAATTAAAACAGTAATTACCTGTAGCGTGAAACTGAGTCCATGATTCATTGAGATAATCCAGTAAATCTCCAACAATCGATCCATTCTAATCAAACAGGACAACACGCGTATGAATGACACAAAAACACACTACAAATGCACCAAGAAGTATAAATACATATAAATAAGGTGACGTGTACGTATACTATACCTCTAGTGTTCGACTTGGATTGGAAGTGGAGCAGCAGAGAGTGGTGTGGAATTTGCGAGAGCGATGGTGGTAGTGGTTATGAATTGGCGGAATTTTTGAGAGAAATGCGGAGGACCGTTTGATTATTTTTATCGGTGATGGTGATGATGATAGAATTTGCAAGCGAGTTATCGACGCAGCTGCCATTCTTTTTCTGATTGATTGAAGATACCAGCAAGCTATTAGTGTGTGAGTGAGAGCGCGTGTCGGGTTTTTTTTATCTGATGCTTGCAATGACAGGGTTTGAACTTTGAAGGATTAGGTATATTCTAGACCTTATAAATGTACAAATGTAACATTTAGGTCCCTTTAGTTTCAATGTTCTCATATTAAATCAAAATATAAAATGACCTGTATTAAAAAATAATAAAACATACGTTTTGCTCCTATCAGCACAGTATATAACGCTTATGAGACCACAAAAATCGTATCAGGATCTCAATACGATATGCTCCAAGTGCCAAAATCCTTCATCTTGCTGGAAAGCTCTGGAACCCGGAGCCAAAAAAGATCTCCATAGCCTTGATAAACACACAATTAATCTAGCCCTTCCCTCTGTTCATCAAGCTTACAAAGACATTGAACACCTTGATACAGAAGCAAGTGATCGTGTTATCAGAGAAGGTTATGAATTGTGCCACCAAAATAACTAGATGCCATGGGATCCTAAGGATAAAAAGATCTGAAATAAAAAAATAATGATTAAAAAAATGGGATGAAAATAAAAATAAAAAATAAATTGGAGGGTAATTTTTTATTTTTTTTACTGGAGAGTTAAATTTAAAAGGGAAAACATTAAACAAAATGACAAGAGAAAAATCAAATGAACAAAGATTAAAATAAAAAAAAAACACACCATGAACTTTAATTCAAAATGAAAATGAAAACTTCAAACCTATTGCTTGAAGCCCAAGGGAAAAAAAACAAAGAGAAGAAATACCAAATTAGAAAAACTTACACATTATAAATTAGAGTTAAAATATTAAATTTAAAATAAATAAAACTTAAAACAAAAGGCAAGAACAATAATTATAAACAAAAAGAAATAAAAACTAAAATTAAAATATCAACAATAAAAATAACCAACCTGTAATTTTTTAGGATGAAAAGTTAAAAAATAAGAGTTGACGTAACAATAAACAACTACACCTTTATTAATATGTGTTACACAAAAATAAAAAGGATATGATAGTGCATTCAATGATATGGTAAAAAAAACATTTTATGCCACTGAGAGAAGCTATAAATGTTGTTCAAATGACACAAGTGTCTTCTATGTTAGCATGTGAGCTACACATGCCAAGAATATTTTAAAATTAAATAATATTTAATCAATCTTAAAAGGTTAAAAAAAAAAACCTTGATTACCTTTGTAATTAAAGAAAAAAACTGAAGAAAAGGACAAAAAAGCACATGCAGCTGCAATTTCAATTTTTGAACCCTATGATATATTTGCCAATTTTCTGTGCATTAATGAATGAAAAGACAGTTATGCTCCTCTTTGTTAGTTTTATAAAATCTTTATTTTCTGGGTAATTAGGTTATCTTGTTTTGTCTAACAAAATAAAAGGTATAATTATACTGCTGAGCAATTCTTAAATGATTAATACGTCAAGTCAAGTGAAGAGATAAAAATACCTCCATAACAAAATCGAGCGATTTTTTTTTTTTTGAAAGGAAAAACCATCATTTTATTATTGTAGCTAATAGTAGCACAATGTTTTTTCTTTCATATATATATATATATATATATATATATATTATTGGCTCTTAATTAAAGATCTTACTATTATTTACAAGATGAAGAGTATCCTTAATAACATGTTTGAATTGAATTAAAAAGTTTTAATAAAATTTCATGTTTTAAATTATCTTGAATGTTGATAATTAAATTTTAAATAAAATTTAATATGTAAAAATATTACAAAAATAAATTAGATATCAGGCCCTCTAATTTATAATTTTAAAAAGATTAAAATTAATTTTTAAAAATACCAGTTTAGTCTTTTTTTACAAACCTTTAAATAAATAAAATAAAAATAATATATAAAAAAAATAAATTAAATTTTATTGAAATCAACTTATTTATAATTAAATTTAAATTAAATACTATAAATAAATTCAATCAAGAGTTGACAACTTGTAAAATCATCGCAATAAACATGCCATATAAATAATGCTATTCCAAAACTCGCCCACTTCATCTCCACACGCATTTCCTCACTCTCTTTTTGCTTGTCTAGAGAGAAGAGAGTTACCGTTCCAGTTCGCTGTCGATGGCGGGAAGGATCCAAACCATGATTCTCACTCCTCGACCCACCCAAACACCGTCGTTCCGCCACCGGCAGCTAAATTTCCCGGCAACTCGCACCACCGCGTACTCTACTCGCTCCTTTTTATTCAATCGTAGCCGCTCGATCTCATCTCCACTCAGAATCAGAGCTAATCAACGGCCCGATCAGGTTTTGCTTTCTTCATTCCACTCTCCTAACCTAATTGAAGAAATTTTGACTTCTCATATATTATTTTTTAAAAATGAATGAATTATTTTATTTTAGATAGATGACAATGGGAGTGGAGGTGCAAAAACTCTAGGAAAATCACTACTGAATTTTGCAGATAATAATTTTCTTCCACTAGGTAATTATATGTTTAATTTGCTATTTCCTTTTATCTTTTTTATGATTTATATATTTATATAATTCAATTTATTTTGTACGGTTTTATTTTTGCAGCACTTATTGGTGGAGTAGTGTCAGGGCTTGCAAATCCTACTCTTGGTTGCTTAGCTGATAAATATTATCTGTCGAAATTCAGCACGTTTGCGATATTTATAACATCTGGTAATTAAATCAAAATGTTCTGCTTGTGCTTCGTTTGTTATATACTGTTGTGCCAATATAGGTTTATTTATGCATTGGGTGACAATACAGGTTTGACGTTGAGAAATGGGGAGATCGGTGATGCTATAGAAGCGTGGCCTGTTGGAGTTCTTGGGATTGTATGACCTTGAATTTATTTGTGCCATTATGCATTTTGTAGGTCCAGTATACAGTAATTTGTTTTCTTTATTAGTATGGTTTGTGCGACATCACAAACTGTGACTGTTACCTTCATTTGTGTTACATCGATCCTTGCTAGCACACTCTAATCACCGGATAATCTTTGAATGCAGTTCTCCATTTTGTTATTTACACCGTTCTTGTCGAAGATAATTTTGCAAATTCAACTCCAACCTCAGGAGTTTGTAACAGGTATGTGTGTGGTTTTTTTCTCGTTGTGGATCTTTAATGTATGGATTTTTATTTTTTTTTTGCTATTTTTAGGTTAGTTATTGATTGTTGAATATTGATAATTGTTTCGTACAGGTTTGGCTATATTTTGCTGTATGCCAACTACATTATCAAGTGGGGTGGCTCTAACCCAGGTACATTGATTGCTTTTTTTTTTCTCCACAATCTTCTGCTTATAAATGGAGTTTTTATGATGTATAGCAGTCTTTGATATGCAGCTTGCTGGGGGGAATTCTGCACTTGCTCTTGCGATGACAGTGGTGTCGAATCTGCTAGGAATTTTGATTGTAAGTTCCCACGAAGAAGATCCACACTTGTTGGTATTCTAATGCGAATTTAGCTTGGCAACTAGATATCAATTCGAACTGTTCAAGATGTAATTTTAATTTTGCTAGATATGCAAACTCCCAACCCCCCCTCCCAAAAAAAAAAAAAAAGACATAATGAGAGACCAAACTAACAGTTGTGTCCTTTTCTCTTCAGTGAACCTGTCATATCAGATGCTTTTCACTCAGTTTTTCTAGCCAGCACTGAAAATGATTTTTACTACTTCTCAGGTTCCATTTTCTATCTCCAGATTCATTGCTGCTGGAATTGGTGTATCTGTGCCAACCAAGGAATTGTTTAGAAGTCTGGTTGTCACACTTTTAATCCCTCTTATTTTGGGGAAGGTAAATTTCTTGATTGTGTTTGTGGATCCCTCAAACTATAACTTATGTGACATTTAAGATTTAGTGAAATGTGCGAAAGTGAAATGTGAATCCTGTGCTGTTCATTCTACAGATTTTTCGAGAATCCTTCAAAGGTGAGTGTCTCACAGTCTAGAATTCTTTTTAGAAGTTTGCTGGCATGTTTTTGGCCTGGCGTTGAAAATGCAATTGATAAGAATCTATGTTTGCATCATCTATTTGGAGCTGGTGACTTTTAAAGTAACTTTGTAGTTCCTTTGGAGACTACATAATTTAATCTCTGATTAAATGTGCATTTCAGGTTTGGCAGACTATGTTGATCGAAATCGTAAGCTCTTCTCGAAGATGAATGCAATTTTCCTTAGTTTAGTAAGTTCTTCTATTTCATCTGTGTAGATATTTCCTGGGTAAAATTTTGGGAGTATATTTTTCATGTATACAAAAAAGGCTGCCAAGTTTACTGGATAGCATAGGACTAAACTAAACTGAGCTGAATGACTGTTAAGCTGAAGATTTAAAAATTCAGAGTCGTTGAAGAGAAGAGATGCAGGACTGTTGGCCTCATCCTGGACTCTGTTTCAGAGTTGTGACTTTTCCATAGATAGGTTCTACATGGTACGTTATTATTGGCGATGACCACTTACCAATGCAGCATGTAGATCCCTTGTTCCTTTTGAGCAAATGTCTTGTCAATTGATTGATTTTTCTACAACATTTTGGAGTAGGGATGTCCAGACAGATTTCTGATGGCTCCATCACACCTATTTGTTTCTGGAATTTTCTTGTACCATGACTAATATTAGCACTTAAAACCTGTGAATAGCATGTCTAAGTAGGAGATCAAACATCCACCAAAACGTACCGATCCATTTGCTACAGATCTTTTTGATCAAAGATAAAGGTAACTGGGCATCCTTCCTAGTGGGGTCTGGGAATTCATGAGGTGTGTAACTTCGATGCTTGAATTGGGTGGAAAATGTGGGGAAATTGTGATCTCAATTGAAAGAGGAGAACTCTATGTAGAACTTTGTTTAAGTTTTTGCAGTGGTAAAAAGCTAGCAGTTTCCAAGTTGGAATATTGGTCTGCATGTTGGAATTTAGGAGAATTCACATTATTTTTCCCAATGTCTATTTATGCTATTCAAATTCTTAATGGAATGTAATGCATTAGTTTTCGGAAAAAGTAGTGGAGATAGTTCTCTTTGTTTCTTTTCTTTTAGAGAAAAAAATTCAGCATCTATTCCCAAGGTTTCTCTGTGAAATTTGTTACATGTGAAATGCAAATCTCAAGCTTCAATGTTACACAAATGTAAATCAGTCTTCATGAAGCTTCTTATTGAAGCAGATTGTGACACTCTTTGCAGATTTCCTTAAGAAGTTGCACCGGTCCTATTGGATGTTAAAACTATTTTGTTTATTCAGGCTCCATTTATACAAGTGAGCAGGTCAAGGTCTATGCTGCTAATGGTCAAGCCTTCTGTTTTTCTTGTTGCTGTTGGGATGGGAGTGTACGTTTTCAGCCTCACTTTTCTTTTCCTTTTGTGCAATGTTTAGTTGTCACGCCACTCTTATTAATACTGAATGATAAGTTTACTTTGCAAGTTGAGCCAACTCTCATACTTGTCTTTAGGGCCACTTTACACGGACTTTGGGCAGCGACCTCTTTATTATTTTCTGTAGTTGCACTCTTGAGAAGAGCAAGGGACCCCCCGAGTCTTTTGAATCTCCCTAATGTTGTTTAGGTTTTAATTACCTGAACATCAGAATACAAATTTATAAGTGCCATTTTTCAACTGTAAATGTGACCATTTCTACAGTGTAGGCTGAAGGACTAGTGCATGGGATGTGCACCTTCCATTCACAATTTGTAGTTGTCGATAATTTTAGGGCTTCAATGTAGAACATCATCTGAAAAAAAAGACCATTTCCTTGTTTTGCAGACTTTTGCATCTCATCCTCTTATCTTTTAATATTCTCGCGATACAAGGCTTCTCAACAGTCTCTGGTACCAACCAGTCAGCCTCTGCCAAGAAAAAAAATGCAACTGCTTACGTGCTTGTTGCAAGCCAGGTGACATTATTATGCTTTTCAGCATTTTCAGTTGGATTTTCACTGAGAATATACTCTCTTTTAAAAATATTTTGAACTTTTTTCTTTACTCTCCAAATATTCATGGATTTTGTTCTTTAAGCAGTTTATTTTGCATTAACATGATGCCTATGAGGTGGGTGGGTGTGCGTCTCTTGTAGAAATCATTTTTGACTGCCATTGTAATCTGTTACACTACTGAACACTGAGGCTTGGTATGTTTTGATGCTTGTCTAGAAAACTCTTCCTGTTATGGTAGCAGTGGTGGAACAGCTGGGCGGTGCATTTGGTGAATCTGGTTTGCTGGTTCTTCCTTGTGTTGCTGCACATTTAAATCAGGTTTTTCTTGTTCGAGCCTAATTTCTCTTGCCTTCTATACCCCTTGATATCCTAACACACGAAATTTTATGTAGATCATCATGGACTCTTTTCTTGTTAATTTCTGGCTTCGGAAGGATCTCGCATCAAAAAGTGCCAAGGCAGCCTGAGTCATGGCAATGATGATCACGAATGCTTGACGTGGAACAATATTGGTCTGAGAACACTGCTTTATCATCTCTTGGCTATTTTTGGCTGCTAACGTTTTATGGGATAATTAGAGCAGATTGGGGGGCTGATGTGTTGTCATTTTATAGGATGTTTGGTTGGTTAGCTACCTGATCATAAATGAATGAAAATGAAACCATCCTAGTTATATGAATTGGTGTTGGTTTGTTAAAATAGCTTGTCTACCTTTGGAAAGGGATTGTGCTAGAGGAATTATTGGCGGCCAATAGTAAGTACTGGCTAGTAGAGCCCTACTCTTAGGATCCAGATACTATCATTTTCGCTTGCCGGGTGATCTCCACGAAAAATCTTGTCTGGTAATGAGCGCTAGATTCCCTATCAAACAATGCTTGGCTACCATTCAATAGCGTGGTGCTCTTGGTTACTTGAAGTAGGTTTTGAAGAAAGAACAGGGTGCTTATATTTGCAATCGATGATGAAAATGTTTGGTGCTTGGTAATAAGTGAAACTGTTCGGAACTTTGTAAGAAACTTGATAATTCAGTAATTTTATTGAATTAAAAGAAATTAACTACAAACATCTAGTTGAGAAAAAGTAGTTTCTTAGCATTTTTGAGGCTGTTTAATTCTCTCATAAGAGTAAATCAATGTCAGGTTACAATTCCATCCCATTAAAAAAAAAATCTAGCTCTCCAGGTTAGGGTAGGGTTTTTTTAGCTGACATGTTTTGAAGAAATTGCATTGGGTTTTTTCAAAATTTATTGTTCAGTTTGTTGGTGTAATTGATACTTCTTCTTTCATGTATGTAATTTGCTCATCCTTGCTCCTTTAGTCTATTGTTCTAATACTAATTATAACATCCTAGCTATACAGGACTTGGTAATCTACGCTTCCAAAATTGTGATGCGAGGTCAAGATCTTGCCAGCATATATAGCCATGTAGGTGTATTATTTGATTAGGTTGTTGGAGCAGGTCTATGAAGATGGAGGAATGCCCAGCTAAACACGCCTTGGTTGAGGAAAGGCCACGCCTTCTATCATTTTAGCTAAACAACAAATTAAATGATGAGGAAAGGAAAGAGGACAATCATTGGCTATTGGGCTAGCCGCTAGCCTTTTCAGACTCTGGTTGATCTCTCTCCTTTTTGGAGTGTGAGAATATGGTTAGCGGGTAGAAAGTAGCAGGTGGCCAACAGCACTTTCTTTTTCTTTTTCCCTGTCAGCCCTGAGTGTGATAGATGGCCTGCCATATAACTGTTCAATTTAAGTCACTGACACTCACGAATCACGATAAATGTGGCATGTGTGGGTCTAACATGGCCATAAGGGTCCAAGAGTAAAGACAAAAGTAAGAGGTCCAGGACCCAAACTTCTTTATCGAACAGAAGCAAGTGTACGTGTTTGTTTAGTTTTTTTAAAAAAAACCATTTGAAAAATTATTTTTTTTTTATATTTTTACGTAGTTTTGTCCTGCACTGTTTTTGTTTGATGGGGTCATGTTAATTATTAGCCATTCATGTGTTGACGGATTGGCTGACCCACTAGTAGTTACGAGGTTCACGTTTTTCAGGCTTACAATTTCACAACCATTAGTTTTTTTTTTTTAGAAATTATCTTTATCTAGAGTTAGTTTATTTTAGTGTTCTGAAAATATATTTTTAAAATTATTTTTTTTAATGTTATTCAATTATTTTAATATGTTAATATCAAAAGTAGATTTTACAAAATAAAAAAATAATATCTCAAAAGTAAAAAATATATTAAGAACAAACAGTATCATATTTATTTTATTTATTTACTTTACATGCCATCTTAATAAGACAAGGACTGTCCTTTTATTTTTTGTGTTCTGTGCTGTAAATGGGAGCCATGGTCCGTGGATGTTTCTTGGAACAGTGATCATTAAACTCGACGGATACTATCTGCCAGAATTAAACACGTGATACTATTCATGACTTTATTATTTCTTCATTTTTTTATCTTTTGCTTTTATTTTGAGGAGTAAAATATTTTTTTTATTACGATATAAATATCTTTTAAGGATTGTATAAAATTATTTTAGTAATTATATCTTTTAAATGCATAATAAATTTACTAATACAAGCTTTGAAGAAAATAATCCAATAATTTCCATACAAGAATATTTTTGTTTTTTTATAAAATAATTTTTTTT
>Ga0325410_1001383_pt1 | contig 26751 bp, 18 predicted proteins | sample PopdelMetagenome_16_FD_206182 | JGI IMG/M metagenome (GOLD analysis project Ga0325410, IMG submission 206182) | Populus deltoides microbial communities from Bellville, Georgia, United States - Xylem-PdIQD-R3 | ecosystem: Host-associated > Plants > Phyllosphere > Stem > Wood/Secondary xylem...
ATTTAAAATGTCAATAAGATTTTAACCTAGTTATATTGAACAACCTCTACCAAGTTTTTGTTAACCCAGCTCAGTCTCAGTTCCGAGTCAAATTACAGGTGTAAGGTTCGAGTACACATATCATGCATGGATGAATTGCTCATATTGAACACTTTTTTTTTTATTTAGAAACAGGCTAAACGATCATATACAAAACAAGTGCTCGCTGCATTTTATCACTTAATCGCTTGGTGTTTTCTAGTGGAATCACAGGACAGAAGGTGCCTCTGCTTCAAATTATATATAAATATCCGAGGGAAAACATTCCTCTACGGAACAAGAATATATGGCTCCCATGTTTGTGTAGATAAGCCCAATAAGCTGCGAAGACATTAATAACCCACACGAATTTGATTCGAACAGTTGATAGAAAAATCTCTAGAAGTTGTGCTAGGATATTGGAATTTGGAACCCAAAGCCTTCAATCTTTTGTATCCATCTGTAGGTCAAATCTCACCGGTCTGAGGAGGATCAAATGGTTCGTATGCGATCGATCATATGGGAAACCTCTAATCATCTCATGGTTGAAGATTTTTAAGGAAATAAAATTCGAGATTAATAGCATGGAATAGGCTTATCGAATTGATTAAAGGAGAAACCTCAAGCTTTGGTTCCACAAATCAAATAGACTAGAATTTATTTATTAATTAATTTTTTGTGATTTGGGATTATTTTCTTTTCAAATTTGCTTGATTCCTGAAATATTAAATAAATTATTTTGCCTTAATTTGCAAAACTTGGGCCTAGAACCCAATTTCTGTTGAACCAAAATGGCAGAATTCTTGGACTAAGAGGACCCAACATAAAACATTTTACTAGCCCAATGGAAATTCCCAATTTGGTCCCTAGTTTTTTCCAATCTGACAAATGAGACCCTATAAAAAAACTTTCATCAATTTTACCCATTTTCTTCATCACATTTCATCGATATAACCCAACTAAACTGAATTGTAAATAATATGGCAGTAAATTCATCTCAGTCTATTTCCAATCGAATTCAATTGAGTTGGAATGATGAAAATCAGGTAAAATTCATTATCCACCGTTCACGTGGATAGTAGAGAGTGAAAATTCACTCTCCCAAGATGCAGGAGAAGAAAAGAAGCAACTCTCAGCTGTTTTCAGTAAATCAACGATTTCAACATAAATTATATAGCTTCCACATAAATAATAAATTAAATTTTAACATTACTAAACAAAACATGTTATTTGTGCGATTTACTTTAAAAACTAAAGCTTTCACGGAAACAAACACCATCGATTATTTGACTCTTCATAGCTGCGGTCTGCAGATGCATGGGCTCTTCATTTGAAACCTCGTTGTTCTGTCGGAAAGAAATTATAGCAGTGAGAATTAAGCAAGTTGGTCGTTGATAAATCTGACAATGGCATTAAAGGCATCAATCAATCTCATTACATGTTCATTTCATGGAGATGAAGGCAGCAGTCAACAATGTATACAGTAACATCTTAATTTCTAGTCATATCTCTTTCGTCGTATCAAAACTATATAAAAATATTTTTAAATAATTAATTTTAATATTTTTTTAAAATCAAACATATTTCCTTTTAAAATGAATTTAAACATAATTTGAAACAAATAGAGAATATATCATTAATTATCATTGTATATCCAATCCCATTAATTGCCACACTAAACAAGAAAATGGATAAAGACTCGGAAAAATTAATTCCTAACGCGATCGCGATTGATGTTGTGATGCAATTTTAGCCATATTGCGAAAAACAAATGTTAGAATCTCGAATAAAGTTTTCTAAAAGTCATCAAATAAATACTTGTGAAATGCTCTTAACTACGTTTTATAGTTACTTACAATGCAAGTCATTGCTTGTTGCAAATTATGGCATTTAATTATGAATTATGTTGTGATTTAGAATTAGGAGTGATGATATCCTTCACAAATCAACATAATTAAACACAACATTATAGATCAATGCAATTAGACCCAATTCAATCAAATTGTTGAGTAATTGGTTCAATTAATATATAACTCAATTGCAATAACATTAGGAGGTTGTGTGTAGATTTTAGTATATATATTACCGGATAAAAAAATAAAAATAAAAAGTATATATGCAAGTCATTTTAGAAGATGAAAATATTAAATTTCCACTAATTATGATTTTTTTTATTAAAGAAACTATAGTAATGCTTAATACATTACTTAAACAAGTCCGGCTTAATTAGTTTAATTAGTATGGTTAGATAGTCTAACTGTCTAGTTCGGTTTGGATAATAATAATAGTAGAATAAACATAATTTTTAGACTATTTATTTTCCATAAATATTCTTGATTTTGTAATTCGTTGAATAAATAATGTTTTATAGAATTATATATTCAAGATTCTCATAAAAAATCGCACCATCGTATTTACAATTCATTTTTCGAAGAACAAAGGACAGTTAATCATGCCTTCATGAAAGAAGCCCCTTTAATTAAGGGTTATGATTGGATATTGATGGACAGATTCTGCCCATGAGCCTTTTTTGGACTCACCAGATAGGAGCACCAAACTACAATATTTTGGTCAGATATAATATTATTTAAAATAATAAAATATGAAATTAAAAAAAATATTAAAAAAATAAGAAACAAAACAAATAGGAATAAAAAAAGGATCAAATTTGTTATAACAATAAATCAAAATTAAATTTTAAGCGATAAAATTAAAAGTAAAACTCAATTAGAAAAATGATAAAAAAGGGATAAAATTGAAAACAAAATTCAATTAGAAAAGAGATAAAAAAAAGTAAATAATAATTAAAAGAATAAAAAATAAATTTGATATAAAAATTAATGAAATCAAATGACGAGAGATGAAATTAAAGAAAAAAATAATCTGCAAAAGATTAAAAAAATAAAATAAATAACAATCAAAATAATAAGAACTAATTTATAACAAAAAAATAAATGAAAGGAGGGAGAAGGGAGAGAAAAGAAAAGGAAAAAAAAAAGTTCATTAAAGCCGCATCGTCTATCCATTGCTGACACGTGCCTCATCACTAGTAAGATCTTGGTGTGCCGCTGCTAATGCCACAACAAAAGGTGGTGTTTGACTCTTCGATTTATCGAATCGAAGGAGCCCGCACTCATTTTTTGAAAGATGCAGGTTCCTTTCACTTATTGATGTGTGTGTTTCAAACATCTTTTCTTTTAAAATATATTTTTTGTATATTAAAATTCTATATGATAATTACAAAAAAAACCATAATATAAAATGGCCAAAAAAACTCTTGGACTCTGGTTCAAGAAAATAAAATTTAAAAAGTAATTAGTAATTATACCGTGAAAAAAAACAAAAAGTCAAAAAAAGCCCCTTGCAACAAAAAAATGGTAATTCTAAAGTGCAATAAAAATGTGAAGAAACAGATTTATAATTTAATCTGGTAATGCTAATTGAAACTTATGAAAAGATTATTTTGTCTCTTAATTTATGCTTCCTTGGCTTGTGCTCTGCTGTGCTGTGGAGAGTAAAATTATTGTTATATTGTAGCAATTTATAATATAATAAATTTTACTCCACAGTGTACTGATAGTGCTATATATATATATATATATATATATAAAATAGGTGAAGACTAGGTACCAAAAAATTGTTATTGAGGGTTTGACTCCGTAGAGTAGCGAGTTGACTGCTGATTATTGACGATATTCCCAACTATAAACTAATTTTTCCTTTATTTAGGAAAGTGAAATCTAGTTTTTTCATTTTTTAATTTGTACATTAAAAAAAAAAAAACCAGAGCACACCCGTGAAGGATCCCAACACAAAAACAAAAGTACCATGACAGCCGTAAGAGAACCAAAACAAAATTCCAATCAAAACCTTCTTCTTTGTCATTTTTTCTTCTCTCCTGTCCAGAGAATCTTTACCCTTTCTCGGTTTCTTGTTCTGTCCCTTGTCTTATCATGGACCTTGTCATGACTCACTCTATCTTGCTAAATTTATAGGGCCAAAGTCCCTTTTATCATTATCAAGATTGATTGTAGCATAGAGGAACCACAAAAACAAAGAGCATTATGGCCAAGTTGTGGTGCCTTCTGAGCATAATCACATTGCTTCAAGTTTCAAAATTTGTCATCTCAAGACGTGAAGTCACCACACCTCCATTACCAATCCTACCATTACCATCATCTTCTCAATTGAAATGGCAGGAAAGGGAACTCATAATGTTTCTTCACTTTGGTGTCAATACATTCACTGATTCTGAATGGGGCACTGGTCATGAAAACCCTGCTATTTTCAACCCAGTTGGGCTTAATGCTAGCCAGTGGGTCGATGTTGCAGCAGAAGCTGGGTTTTCTCTCATGATACTGACTGCAAAACATCATGATGGTTTTTGCTTATGGCCTAGTAAGTACACTGACCATTCTGTGGCAAGCAGTCCATGGAAAAACGGGCGTGGAGATGTTGTTCAAGAACTTGTCATCGCTGCCAGGGCTCACGAAGGGATTGATGTGGGGCTGTATCTTTCTCCATGGGATAGGCATGATAAAAGATACGGTCATGATTTGCAGTACAATGAATACTACTTGGCTCAATTGCAAGAACTTCTTAACAAGTAAGTAGACTTGGATGCCCCGTCTGGTAATGCAGTTAATTGGCCAAGCTGCCAAACGAAACCTAGATGCATTACTAATAACGTTTTCTTGAAAATTTTGGTAGGTATGGGAGTGTTAGGGAGATATGGTTTGATGGTGCAAAAGGGTCAAATGTACCAAACATGTCATACTATTTCTCGGATTGGTTTTCAATGGTGAAAGAGTTGCAAACTTCCATCAACATATTTTCTGATGCCGGCCCGGATGTCAGATGGGTTGGAAATGAAATGGGATTTGCAGGAAGTACATGTTGGTCCACCATTAACAGGACCTCACTTTCAATCGGAAATGGAAGCATCGTCGAGTAAGTAGTAATTCTAATTTTCAGGCAAACACACACACACACAGAGCCCTTAATTTGCTTATCTTTGAAACTCTTCGATGTTATGGTTTGTTTCTCGTAAGAGAATAAAGCTTACTAGAATTATTGCTTCTGTTAGACTGTCTGTCTGCATCTGAAAGAATTTTAGAATAAACTTTTATTATTTTAAAACAGAAAATACAAGGAATATATCTTCTATCTTTCCACTATCTTCTATCTCATATGTATAGATACAATATTCAAAAGAAAGTTAATCTAATTGTATCATTCAACCGTGGCCCCAAAATAGAAACTTTGAATTATTAATGTGGGGAGAAAACATTTATTAATGGGTCCCGAATCATTTATTGTTTGAAAATCATGTTTTGTTATGTAGGCTACCCATCTAAAACTTTTTTCTATTCAATCACGTCCCTGCAAATCATCAGGTCTTGATTATTTCTTTTTCCCTTCGTTGTAAGCAACGAAAATAATGAGCCCTTTTAATGAAGTAAAAAGAGTGAACGCTTGAAGTTGACAAGGAGCACTACTGCAACTAAAGGGAGAATTAAAGTAAAAGCAAAAGTGGTAAACTTTTCGGATCAATTATTAGCTGTGCTCAGTGCTTAGTTTCACATGTGAGTCACACAAGCAACTTTGCGTAATGAGAACATTTGAAATCTCCCAGCTAACAGCTTTATTTCCATGGAGCAGCTATCTCAACACTGGAGATTCGAAAGGGACAGATTGGCTGCCGGCAGAATGTGATGTTTCGATCCGAAAAGGATGGTTTTGGCATAAATCAGAATCACCAAAGAGGTTAAGCGAGTTACTTGACATCTATTACAAGTCGGTAGGACGAAATTGTGTGCTATTATTCAATGTGCCTCCCAACACAACCGGCCTTATATCTGAGAATGATGTCCAGAGACTAAAAGAATTCCGAGGTGCAATCGACACCATATTTTCTACAAATTTGGCTGAGAGTTGCTTTGTAAGAGCTAGCAGCCAAAGAGGGGGGAAGGATGGCGATTTCGGACCCGAAAACGTGCTAGATGGCGACCATTTGTGGACTTATTGGGCACCAAAAGACGAAGAGTCGGAAGATAATTGGATCGAGTTCAGATGTATTGATAAATTGAGATTTAATGTTATTAGGATTCAAGAAGCAATTGGTCTTGGTCAAAGGATCAAACAACATGAAGTTTATGTAGATGGTAGGAAGGTTGCTAAAGGGACTACAGTGGGGCACAAGAGGCTACATAGACTTGAAAAGGGAGTCGTCAAGGGTCAAATTGTGAGGATTAAGATTCTCAGATCAAGAGCAGTGCCATTGATCTCTTCCATTGGTTTGCATTATGACCCTTTTTGGCACCCAAATGAGACATGATTAGAGACAGGAAGGTGTGGCGAAGGCTACAAAATCACATGGAAGAATGCTGGAGGTCTAAAGAAGGAATAAAGGTAAATGGAATTTCCACCTTATATTTTTCACTTTGTACGAAAAAGTGTCGTTGCTGTCTCCTCATTTTATTTGGGCGGTGTGATTGAAAAATTCGCACCAATAGTATATAGATATAAAGATCCCAAGCCCCAATTAAACAGTCAATGGTTTTATTCTTCTCTGAATGGTTAATGCCTAATGACGATGTTTGCTAAAGATAAGGAAAACCAGTTTAAGCTACACATTCTAAAAGGATTGTTCCTCAGATCGAATAGAGTTTCAATTGAGAAATTTGATTGTTTTCCCAAAATTTGTCAATCAATATACTTACAAATGCATTATTAAAGCTAGAAATCTACGAAAAGATAAAGCCAAAGAGATTGTTAGGCGCAAGCATATGTGAGTGATAATTATTCCACTTTTTTTTTTTTAAAAAAAAAGGGGGTTTTATATATGAGATGAACTCATAATATATAATCTTATAGTCTAATCTTTTGAATTGGAAGCGGTGTCGATGATCATTGCATTTAAGCTCTTGTGTGTGCATCCCGATATCGACATGGAGGCCTATATATATATCTCCTCAAATATAGAAAGCTGCCAAACAACAATGCACGATATCAGTATATGTCAATCAATATCCTAACAAATGCAAACTCTTCTTAAGCTAGAAATTGAGGAAAAGGTAAGGCCAAAGGGACTCAACTGACAGAAACTACCAGTCCAAGAACACCAGCTTTATCTAAATAACATTATCAGCCAAACAAACGTAGGTTGTGAGAAGGAGAACAGCAACAAAAGGTAAACAAAACATGAGGTCAAAAACCTGGATGATGGAGATCTCCAATCAACATCTTCATATATCAAAGAAAAGCCCGAATCCTCTATAGTCAACCTTTGGTTTTTTTGCATCTGCAAGGAGATAACACATAGAAACCAGTCCAAAATACATGAGTTCGTCTATGAACATGCTTAAGATTTCATGTCCAGTACCTGATTATCTTTTTAGGCTACAATTCTTGACAAAATCCATGTACTTAGAACATGACAAAAGGGTATGAGCATAACCCTATGCTAGGACTTGTCAATAACACCCAGGATTGAAAAAACATAATTTAAAGAGGAGGCTTTCTCACGAGTATTATACAACCCTATGTTAGGCCAACATGTATTCTTTTAGGCCACAATTCGTGCCAAAATCTATATTATTAACATAACCCTATGTTAGGACCTGCCGATAATACCTAAAAGAACACATAATACTCAACTTTAAGGGTTTGATAGGAACAGCCCCAGCAGTGACTGTGACCGCAATCAAGGCCCATGGTTCTAACCCAACTTTAAGGGTGCAACTGTTTCTAGTATCTCTTATAACCATGTCCCTGTTGGAGGGTTTGAAATTGATCACATATATGTATATATTCTCCGGATTGGACAAGAAGAGAAGGAGTTAAAAACTTGGGTATCATGACAGAAGTGAACATGCAAGTTGGTCCAGTCCAAAACATGGAGCCTCAGACTGAAATCTTTCGAGCCGCCAAAAGCAGAACAGTCAACTCTACAAGCTTTCCTTGTGTCCATAGCAAAATATTTCATCCTCATCATTTTCCGTTTTCTCAACAAGCAATCTAGTAACCTTCAATGTACGTCTCTGCAACATGTGCCATTGAATCAAATAAGCAGCAGCCCTCCAAAGTTTCCTCAACCTCACGATATATATATATGAAAATGGAAAGACAAATAAAATGAATAGTGATTGTGTTGATTGTAGAATGGCTTACATGCCATTCATTTATCATCTTGGATAACAGATTTGTTGATTTGAGAGATAAGAGAAATAAAGCATGCTAGAAATTTACACACACAAATTTCATGTATTAAAATATATTAAAATAGTGATAAAATTACAATAATAAACTGAATTAAAAAAAAACTATTTAAAAATGCTTTTCACATGTACGGATCCTCTAATTATCAGTTAGATACGAATTTTGTTTTGAATGAAAAAATATTCACATGTTTTTAAAGATTTTAACTTGATGGTCTATAGATTTAATTTGATTTGATTTGATGAAGATTATTGGCACAAAGATTTCATGATTTAAATCTTTTTAAAAATATTTGTAATATCTATATAGTTTTTTCATATTAAAATGCATATATTTGTTCCTTTGTTTTTATAAATTTTAATTTAATCCTAGAGAAACGAATGTTAATTTTGATCTTTTGTTCGTTAAAAGATTTTTCTTGATAATTTTAACCCTCAAAAGATAGAAAAATGAGCTCTCCCTCTCATAATCATGCCAATTTGGTCCTCTTTCCCTAAGAAAAAGTTTGAGTTTAATAACAATGCCTTAATCCTCTCTCATTAGTTAATGCAAAACGTTTTAAATCCCTGTGACAACTCATGGACACCTCGGTCATCATCATTTCCTAATAATAATAAATAAAATTAATCATTAGATTTGGTACATTACCTATAAATAGGTGGATTTCATAAATGGATTTTAAAAATCCAATGGTCCCTATTATTTCACTTAATGAATTTTATAAGGCTATTATATAAATTTAAAATCAAAGAAACTTTTTTTAAAAGTCATGCATCAATAAATTCATTTTTAGATTATGATGGGATAATTTTTTATCACTAAACCTTTTTTTTTTTTTATAAAAAATATAGTTGGATAAATTTAACGGGTTAAATTAAGGTTTTTTATTAAAAAAGTTTTTTTTAATTTTAGATTTCAACAATGGGTTTATTAGGAACCAATCTTTGTATTTTTTTTTTGTTTTTCATGGAGGAATTTTGTTCTTATTACTCGGGTCATGACTTTGACTTTTTCTCCTAAGTTTACTCAATTAGTTTTTGTTGGGATCTTCTTTTTAGTTGAATATTTGTTTTTTTATTTTCATCTGAAATTAAATTTATTTGATTTGTATTTTATGAGATTATCATAATCTTATAATTTGAGTTACGAGTTGATCTAAATTGATCTAATATATTATTATTTTAAAAAAAATATTATCCGATAGATTAAAATCTCAATATTTTAAAAATAAAGGATAAAGAATTTAGATTTCTCATCATCTTTTTTTTTTTTTCCTTTCACGTTTAAAAAAACATGTTTGACAGCGTGTGTGTGTGTGTGTGAAAAGGCCCGCATGTATCAATAACGTGTGCTGCCCTTATTCAAAAACCTGTATAATAGATTAGATTAATGTGGCATGAAATTCGGATCAAGACATCCAATGTGAACGTGAGATCAGAACAGCCCACATCCATAGGTTCTAATGTATATCGCAAACGTCACTATTATTCTCCTACTTGCGTAGGACTTTCCTAGTTTATTAAACCTCAATTCCTCCCTAGCAAGATCACTCAGATTCCACCCTTTTTTTTCCTTTTCTGGGGGATTCAGATTCCATCTCAAGATAATCAATTCCGTTTTTTAAAAAAAAAACTTGAAAAGTGAGAGAGATTGCCAGTAACGTATTAGCTGTGAGTCGGTCAACCGTTAGTCGATATATATCACTGCCCATAGCCGGTGAAAGAATCCATTTATACATCTTCTACTGCCTTGCACTACATATAGAGAGAGAGAGAGAGAGAGAGAAACCATTCCCATCTTCTCTAATTCTCTTCTCCACCCCTTAATTAGTTTTAATCAGGTAATTAACTCTTCAATTCTCTCTGTGTTTTTGTTTTGTTCGTGTTCAATTATCATGGTTTTATTTGTTTTTTTTTCGTTTTCTTAGGAACAAAGATGGTAGGCGGCAACTTTCATGGGGATCATCAAGAAGGTGGAGACCAAGAGGGGATGAGGAGGAGGAGGGGATGTGGATGCAGCTGTACAAAGAACGATTTCTTGCCTGAGGAATCGTTTCAAAGCATTGGAAATTATCTTCAAGCACTTAAAGAAACTCCCATGAGGTTCAAGGACAGGCTCCTGACTCGATCCTTGGACTCGACCGAGCTCCATGAAATCAAATCCAGAAGTGACCATGAGATGAAGAAAAACCTTACTTGGTGGGATCTCATATGGTTTGGCATCGGTGCTGTAATCGGTGCTGGCATTTTCGTGCTCACAGGACTTGAGGCTAAAGAACATGCTGGGCCTGCAGTTGTCTTGTCTTACGTTGTTTCCGGCGTTTCTGCCATGCTTTCTGTCTTCTGTTACACTGAGTTTGCCGTGGAAATTCCCGTTGCAGGTATGTGTTCTTCTCCTACCTTTGCATATTGTTTTCTTTCTTAATATTTTTAATTTTAATTTCAATTTTTTTATACATTTGTGCTTGCTAGTCTAATTTTATGCCGGGGCGGAATTGCGCGGCTGGCCGGGGCTGTAGCCTGCAAATAAAATCTTTCTTTCAGCCTCCTTTCTTCAATGAATTAGATTTTTAATCTTAAAATAAAAAATTAAGTTTTAGTCCCTCTAAGATTTTTTTTTCTTTAATTTCACCCTTCCAAACTATGATTTTATGGATATGCTTGTCATACACTATGCCCATTATAGCTGCTCAATTTAATTATTATTATTATTAGAAAGTCAGTGTAGCTTTCAATTACTAACAGAAGAGATGAAAATAGTTGAAACACAGTAACATAAATGTATTTTTAATTTTAAAAAAATAAAAATTCATTTTAAAACTATAGCGCGAACGGATACAACGCATTAATTGGACAAAACTATATAATATTTAATTTTTATAATTTAGAATAGTAATCAAAAGAAACTAAGAGTTTAATCATATCATGCTCTCCGAGTTTACATGAATTGGACTTCAATCCATATACTACTTATTAGCGTTTGGTTGACCTTTCATAATTATTATTAGATGGCAGCTAGCACAAGCAAACTCACTCTTGTATTTAAACTGTATATATCTTATACAATCACACAGTGTGAAGGAGATGATTTGCAGTCAATCTAGTTGCGACGATGTTTGACCTTTCCTTAAAATAGTCAACATAAAACTGTAGTTAAGGGTCCATCTCTGCCCTCAACTTGTATATCTTGACTTCTTGATGATGTTTGTCAATGCGAGGAACAGTTAGGCAGATATCTGTCGGCGTTGCCTTTGCTGACCTTTCAATTGGTTACCAAGTTTGACACCTTTTCTTTTCCTTGTTGCGATGTGTAACAGCATTTTCATGGTTATGGCCTCTAGATAATTACGTAAAATACTATTATCCACTTGTAACCTTTTTGCTAATGTGTTTGAAATATATATTTTTTTAATTTAATTTTGTATATTTTTAGATTAGTTTAATGTGTGAATGTTAAAAATAATTTTTAAAAATATAAAAATATTATTTTAATACATTTCCAAGTAAAATATACTTTGAAAAACAAACGATCTAATTTAATCATCTTATTTTAACATGTTAGTGCATTCATATGGACATGTCTTATAGTTGCATGGGTTGTAAAGGATAATCTAAGCAAAACTTAATAGAGGGAGCTTCTCAGAGTGGGAAAGATCATAGGAAATGTGTAAGAAAATGACTCGAAAGTATGGGGTGTTTGGATGTTGGTATATATATATTTGCCTAATTTTTTCATTAGAAATGGTGTAGTTATTCATGACTTAATTAAGATTATGGTAGCGAGCACCTTAATCATTCAATGGTTAAGCCACTAGTTCTTTGCTAATCCACCTGAGTAAAAATGTTAGTTTACTTAATAGGGGTGCAGATACTACTTATGTAGTGTTTAATAATGTTTAGGTCTCATCAGCTACCAAACATGGACATTCTTAGGTTTGTGCAATATATAACAAGACATTGAAAGTTCTTGAGATTGATGTTTTCCTTTCAGGTGGTTCTTTTGCTTATTTGAGGGTAGAGCTAGGTGACTTCATGGCCTTCATTGCTGCTGGCAACATAATACTTGAGTATGTCATTGGTGGTGCTGCTGTTGCTAGGTCGTGGACATCCTACTTTGCCACTCTTTGCAACCACAAACCAGATGACTTCCGAATCATAGCCCACAGCCTTCCTGAGGACTATGGCCACCTTGATCCCATATCTGTTTTTGTTTGTGCTGCCATTTGTGTCCTTGCGGTCCTTAGTACCAAGGGCTCGTCACGCTTCAATTATGTTGCTTCCATCATCCATGTTGTCGTGATCCTCTTCATCATTGTTGCTGGTCTTGCCAAAGCAGACACGAAAAATTACGCTGATTTTTCTCCCAATGGAGCCCGTGGTATTTTTGTGGCTTCAGCTGTGCTCTTCTTTGCTTACATTGGATTTGACGCTGTTGCCACCATGGCAGAAGAAACCAGAAACCCTGCTAGAGATATCCCGATCGGTCTCGTTGGCTCAATGTCCATAACTACAATAGCATATTGTTTGATGGCAGTAACATTGTGCTTAATGGTACCGTACAAGAACATTGATGTGGATGCCCCATTTTCAGTAGCATTCGAAACCGTAGGTTGGGGTTGGGCTAAGTACGTTGTGGCAGCTGGTGCATTGAAAGGTATGACAACAGTTCTGCTCGTTTCTGCTGTAGGGCAGGCGCGGTATCTCACACATATTGCACGCACTCACATGATGCCACCTTGGTTAGCTCACGTTAATGAGAGGACTGGCACCCCGGTAAATGCTACTATTGTCATGCTTGCTGCAACTGCTATCGTTGGCTTTTTCACCAAGCTTGATATTCTGTCTAACCTTCTTTCCATCTCCACATTGTTTATCTTCATGCTTGTGGCTTTGGCTCTTCTCGTGCGCCGCTACTATGTTAGTGGTATCACATCACAAGAAAATCGCGTCAAGCTCATCATGTGCATTGTGGCCATTCTTGGTTCTTCAATAGCAACGGCTGTTATTTGGGGTACTGCCGATGAAGATAGTTGGCTTGGGTATGTGATCACGATACCATTATGGTTCTGTGCTACTTTAGCACTCAAGCTTCTTGTTCCACAAGCAAGGGATCCAAAATTATGGGGTGTTCCGTTGGTGCCATGGCTACCATCTGCTTCAATTCTCATCAACATTTTCCTTTTGGGATCAATAGATAAGAAATCATTTATAAGATTTGCTGCATGGACTGGATTTTTGTTGGTATACTACTTTCTATTTGGATTGCATGCCTCCTATGACACAGCTAAGGCATCAGGAGAGAACAAGGTTGAGGATGGTCTCAAGAATGTTGAAGAAGGTGCTGTCCCTTCCCGGAATGGTTCATGAGGTTCAAATGTTCTTTCCAAAACCTGTGAGGTTATGAATTTCCTACACGTGATTCTGATAGAGAAGCAATGAACATGAACATGCTGCAATAAGCATTATATTCAACACTTTTAAGTAGGTAGACCTCGGTCTAGTTTATATTTTATATTTCACTCGTTCATGTTGGTCGTGCGTTTGTTTTTAATATAGCTTTTATGATTGTAATTTTAAAAAAAACAAGTTTAAAAAAAAAAAGTATAGTTAGGTGGATTTAGATTATATTTTGTAAAAATTGTTGTTGAGATTTATATGCAGCTAAAAATATATATAAAATATTTAATTGTGGTTATTTTTCAAAAGTGTTTTTAAAATGATTTGAAAATACAAAAAAAAAATATAATTTAAAGTTAAGAAAAAAATAAACAATTTAAATTTTGAAAAAAAATGCTTTCAAAATGTAAAAACAAACAGAATTTTACAAAACCCAGTTAAAAAAAACATGTAAAAACTGCTTCACAAAACTTGTGTTTCAAACTCAATTTTTTGGTGGGCCCAACAGTATAAAACGCAGTTTGGTGTATTACCAAACACCTAACTATGTTTTTTACACCATAAATGCAAAAGAACAAACGGAATGACCTCGTTTGGAAACGCGGGCCAACCCGTGTTTTCAAAAAATTCAATTGTTTTTGCAAAAAATTTTTTTATGTTTTCGGATCTTTTTGATGTGCTGATTTCAAAAATAATTTTTTTAAAAAAAAAACATCATTTTAATATATTTTTAAATAAAAAAACACTTTAAACCGCAATTACAATCTCAAACAGACTACATTAGCGCACACTTAACACCTGAGTTTTACAGCCTGGAGATGCATATAGATGTAGCCCTTTATCTAAGTGAAGGGTAAACATTGTTCGATATGTAGCTTCCTTCCTCGCATCCACAAGTTTGGACCTAAGAAGTGGAGGAGAACAGCAGCCAAGATCTTCATTTGCCTGTCAGCAAATTCCTTCCCTAGGCAAATGCGAGGGCCAGCCTAAGAATGGTTACAGAAAGAAAAAGCAGATTAGATGCATCAAGAAATTGCAACACAAGTAAACTGATAGGTTTAATGTTACTAACATGAAATGCCGTAAAATTGAAAGGACGTTCTGGTTGAAAGATGTCATCATGAAGCCATCGTTCTGGATGAAATTCCTCAGCATCGTGTCCCCAAATGTTTTTCATCCTTCCCATCGCATAAGCCATGTAGGTTATGCCGTCTCCTTTCTTCACCTTGAAGCCATCAGGAAGAATATCATCCTCTGCAGCACTCTTTCCATCCTGCATTTGGAGGAAATACAAACAACTCCCATGTGAATTGAGAAAATTATTACTACTTTAAGAAAATAAAACAAGTTGTGCAGAATTAAAATAAGAATCCTAACTGGATTCATGCATCCAATCCAATTGTCTTTGAGAAACCTCAGTGAAGTATCATGCAACTATGGTTTTGGATGTATAATTAATGAAGCATGTAAAAGTACTTGACAAGCCTCCATAACTAAGCTAAAATACAAGAAATTATGCAGTTCCACCATGGCAATGACAGAGCTACTTCCAAGTCCATTACTCAGTATTTTATGTTTGTGGGAGTAACTATTGTCAAATATTTTACCAGAGGAACAGCTGGATAGAGTCTTAGAGTTTCTGTCAGAGATGCATGAAGGTATTGCATCTTGTCCATGGCTTCTTCAGTCATCAATTTCGAAAATTCATCAGCAGACATACTTTCCTTAATTCCAACTGCTTCTCTGACTTCTTGTACAACCTTCTCTTGAACTAGAGGATGTTTACAGAGCATGTAAAAGAACCATGCAAGTGTATTGGCAGATGTGTCTTTTCCAGGTATTATGAAATTGAGAGTTATATCTCTTAAATACTGATCAGTCATGTTCTCTGGATCCTTTTCACTCTCCAACAAAAACCTTGATAGAATATCTTCCTTCCCTCCCTATTCACCAAGAAACAGTCAAGTATGCTAAATTAAAGCTGCATGTATCACTATCAAAATAAAAGTTTACTTGCTTCAAGCTTTCAAGTTTTCATCTGCTCTCTCTTTCACCCAATCAATTCGAAAATGAAATCATTGATGACTTTGATATTTTGCTTAAGAGAGGCTTCTGAACCAAAATTAAGGAATCTTTTGAGCTCCAATATTAGACCAACATATCGCCAAAATACGATACTATTAGAGTCATCAAAGGCTTTGGTGAACCTGCTTCCAGATTCATCCAATCCAGACAAAGCATTCAGCTCAAACCCAAATCCCACTTTAAATATTGAGTCTAACGTCGATTTCATTAGCATATCCTGCAAAAAAAATAAATCATTAAATAGTACAAGTTACAGTTGATTGATAAACTAATTTGATCTATATTGTTCTTGGAATTAAACTTTAAGAACATCTAACACCCTTTCCATGCTGTATATATCCTTCCCTCTTGTTTTGTAGAGGAAGGCTACAAAGGAAGTTCTGAGACATGTAGCTTATGCTGAATCTGTCTCTGTCTATCTCCAAAATGGAACTTCTTGGGTCTCCAAAATAGCAGGTGGTATTTACTTATCGAGGCATTACTCCAGCTATAATTTCTTAAATATATCAAACTGAAAATTGTCAAGAAAATTCAAGAAAAAAACTTTGATTCCGTTGTTTGTAGTAGTTTAAGTTTTTTAATTGAGATAATTTTTAATATGATATAGTATTTTAATGACTACATGATCATGAGAGCATGAGATAATAGAAGCATATCCAAGTTTCAATCTTGAAGAGATTTCACTTAAAGATACATGTTAAGAAATAATATATATCATTTATTAACTTTGAATTTTTTATCCTCCAAGATCGACTCTTTTATGTAAAATACAAGATACTTCAATGCAAAGACTATCACAAAAACTATCGGTATTCCTATGAGGCCTAAGACAATAGAGGGAGAGACATAAAATCCCACAAGAAGAATGAGCACGCCTGAAGCAAAAAGAAGTGTACTGATCCTGAAAGATGTTGAATGGAGAAACCAAGAGAACTTCAAATAAGAAACATCAAGTCTTCCATGCTTCTTGACTACTATTAGGGTTGTTTCTTACATCGAGAGTTTCATTGGGACCAACTTGTGAGAACGATGTCTTTTGTTTTACCTGTAATTAATTGATAAATCAAATAATGTTCAAACTAGAAACTTGTTTTCTATATTTATATGTACTTATCAATGGATATGATTATCAAATTGGTCCTGGACCTAGTTGCCTGCTTTAGCTGAACACAAGCCTGGCTTTACATGCAAAGATTTAACAAAAATAATGGGATCTAGATTCCTTTCATACACCAACCCTACAACATGCATGGAGAGAAATATTTACGTCGACAAAAAGGTCAACAACAAAGATTGCCAGCATATGAGAGACATGGCAAAATGAAATTTTTATACAGTACCAGGATAGATGGATTCTGCAGAGAAAATTCTCAGATTGTCTAGGTCATTTCACCATACCAGAAGCAAATCTGTGGCTCCATTGGCATCTTATCAAAATGTTCACATTATCAGGAAAGGAAATCAGTCATTGGAGAATCAGTTGCATGATGCAACAATATACCTTCAATCCTCATCTCGTTATTTATGCAGTCAAGACCCAAACTATTTCCCTCCATCACAACAGCATCTGGGGAAGCTGTTTCTCACTCATGAACAAAATCATCAAGATCAATCATATGCTATAGCCTGCTACTTTTTTTATTTAGTTGGGAGATATTCAAGAAAATTTTTCAATATGATCCTCCTGTCCAATTTACAGTTGTCATAAAAAGTGGGCATGGTGTTTTGCACAAATCAAGACTCATTTCAATAATCAAAGGAAAATTGGAAGGAAATTGGATGCAGAGACCACATTAGGAAAATGTCTGCAAGGACCGAAGCCTGCTTTAAATAGCAGCCACATGCTGGAGCAGTGCTAGTGAAGGATCTGTCCCAGACTTCATTACAATTTCTCCCACACAATTTGGTGATCCTCACAAGAACAAAGCCGCTTTGACACCAGGTAACTAATCTGTCTATATATTCTGAAATTGCTGTGGGCTTTTGCAAATGATAATTAATAGACTGATAGATCCTCGAAAGACAAAAAAGAGACTTTATTAAATGGTTGAATAAACATAAAGCTGGGTTATTTAGCCCAGATCTCCACTTGATGCAGTTTGTGTTTTGCTAGGGAGCAATCAGAAAAGAGATGCAGAAGTGTAGGGATAAACAAGCAAGCATATAAGAAACTTAAATCAGATCACAAAGAAAAGGTAAGGAATCAATACAAAGCTATTTATCCTCATGTAATGGATGGTAATTACAGTTGCCAGAAATACAAGAAAGGGTTCAGGATGAAAAGAAGATCAACTCGCAAGCTTAGCCTTGCACTGTAAGGTGAGAGAGAAGCATATCAAAAGTGAGGCTCTGTTCTTTCCCAGCTGCAACTTCCAGTGTATACTTACTGGAGATTGGTGCTGCTTTAAAGGAAAAAACCTTCACCCCCACGTCCAGCTATCCTGTCTCTGTAAATATGAAGTGCTTCTTCCATGACTTGAGCTTGGGCAAGCAATTGAGCTCTCCGCTTTCCAGATGGATGGGTAGAAAGATAATCTCTGAGTGCTGAATCTCCGGTGAGCTTTCCCAGTTTCTCATACACTCTAGGTGCTATGCGAGGATCATATCCTGCAGAAGCCATCAATAATAATCCAACGTAATCTGCTTCAATCTCCATCCTGAAACAAAAGACATTGGAATGTGTGAGATCTTGCAGCGGACCAGATTTACATTACTATTGTACCTTCTACTGGATAGAATATACTGAGGTTAGTTTCAGATAAACACACAACAAGAATTATCTAGAGAAATTAGAAAGCATGATATGATTTCATTGCCCACTGCATGTGCCAGTCATAGCCAGAAAAATAAAAGTAAACTGTTCTGTCTCATTGATGATCTTGTCAATTTGTAAACAGTGATAATCCAAGATAGAAGGGGAATTGAATTGGTGCCCAGACTAAGGTGAAGCTAATCTTTAAGCCTCTAGAAATTATAATATTGTGGCACCATCCACCTTGGGCTCTTAAACTTCGAAGAGGATGGAAATATCTAAGATGAGAGGGAGAGATGCAAGAAAGATCCATTGCACTGAAAGCAATCAAACAACAATTAGAAAGAGATGGGTAGGATGTATGGGTGCTCTTCACAGAATCACACAAACCAAGGGCTTCACTAGATGCCATGTACTTTCTGGTTTTCTATCATCCTCTGAATATATTTAGATTTCAGAAAGTGTTGCATGATTTTACAGAGATCAATAATCTTTCGAAGCAGTATTGAATATGATGCAAGTGTTGGCTGCTGTTTGTGCATGTTACTGTTGGGCAAAATTAGAGACACATCATTCGATCTCCCTGAGACCAGTCCAATGAACAGCTAAACTCAGGTGGGACTATCAAATCCATATCTGTTATGATCCATACATCTCACAAACTGTACTAGGTTGAAAGTACAAAAGCCACTTGCCACCCACATACATGATACGTCATTCTGATCTACATGGATCTTTGTTCCACTAGGAAAAATCCAGCAGGATGGATCCTGAATCTCCTAGGAAAGGAAATGATGAATTTCTTGCAACTAAATCAAATTACACCTGCTGTATTCTCTATCAAATATTACCTAAGAATACATCCATATTAAGTGCTTATACTAAGAGCTAATAACAATGTTATGCACACTTAAACTACATGCTATTACGCCAGAATCAATAACAATAATGTTGAAATTGCTTGATTCCCAGTGTTTTCTTAGCTTACATGAAATATTCCTGCACATATTGCCAGCCACAACATTACAGAATACAAAACTAACAATTTACATACAGTAAATAACAACACAAATAAAGGTTACCAAAAGAAGCATACCTTCGGGAGAAAGGTAGCCTCAAAAACAGAACCGACATTGCATTTGCAATATCAGGCATGATAAACTGGTACAAAATGAGTTGCAAAATGGCAACCCACAAATTCTTTGTGATTCCTTCTGCTGCATGTCGTGCCACAGCATGCCCGACCTAATCAACAAAAAAGCATCCAACAAAACAAAAAACAATCATCTTCAACCCTACACTAAAAATAGTAATAAACTACAATTCTAAAATACCAAAAACGTGTATAGAATAGATATACCTCGTGCCCAATAATGGTAGCTATCTCTGCATCAGTTCTAAAATGCTCAAGCAATCCAGTAAACACAACAATCTTCCCCCCTGGCAAACAAAAAGCATTAACAACAGGCTCATTAACAACCAAGATCTCCCAATTCAATCCATCCAGATGCGAAGCATCTGCCTTCAACCCTTTCTCTTTCTTTCTACATTGTTGAACCCAATTATCATCAAGAATTTCATCTTCTTTATACCACTTCCCCTCAATTTTCTCTTCTCTCTCACTCAAAGCCTTCAAAGTCTCATGAGCACTTGCCTCATGCGCCATATCACTCTCCTGCGATGCATACCCCATATCACTCCAAACTTGCTCGCGCTTCAACCCTCTTTGCAAAGCATCAATAATATCCTGTGCAATCAAACGCATCCTAACACTTTCAGGGTGTAATGCAGGCAACATCTTCCCCTTAAAAGCCGCTTTCATTTGCTCAAATTGAGACTCACCCATCTTCCTCTCCATTGTCTTTGACAAAAGCACAAAATGCCTTCTTTTTGTATAAGGTACAGTCTCTAAATTACCATAATAAACAGTAATAAAAGCACCAGAACCAACCAAAACAACAATCAAAACAGTTCTTGGATTCCTAAACCACCTCTTAGGCCCTCTAGGCTTAAAATGTTGTACACGATACCTATCAACATAATAAAATCTCTTTGCACCAATACCATTACCAAGAAAAGGATTATAATTAATTTTATTAACACCCATTTGAGAACCAGACCCCAATCTTTGATAAAAATTACAACTTTTTGAGAACCCAGAAAACTTAACTGGATTTGAAGCAGAACTCAAAGACCCATCTTGATAAATTCTTGAGAAAGCTGATTCTTCAACTGAAGGTCTTGTAACAATCTTCGACGTGTAGCTTGTCAAAGCATCAAGAGCTAGTTTTGCTTTCCTGTAACACCCCATGATTTCTAGATCAAGATCAAAACTTTATGGCCAAAGATTCATCAAGTCACGGAGTTGCGTGTTTTTTATGTTGTGAGTCGTTTGTTTTGCGTGGTGTGGGGCTGTTTGCTTGGGCACTAGGCTGTTGAAGACGGGTCTGGAAGTTTGAGCGTGTCTTATAAACGTTGTGACCGTGGAGATGGTGAAACGGTGGAGTTTTGTTCCTAAGGAATGGCAAGTAGTCGAACCGGTCTGTTATATGGGTCCAAATATGTTACTACAGTTCTTGTTCTGCAACCGAAACATATTTTTGTATCAATTGTATCCCTAAATAATTTTGGTTTCTTAATTTAGGCCTTATATTAGAATTACTTCATCGGGAAAGGTTGCACAAGTCACCTCCAAAACGGCATCTCTTATCACCAAAAAGAAGATACAGTTTAGATTAATACATGTTCAGGGAGGCTGAGTTGAGAGCTTTTGAAATATGAGGAAAGAAATTGATATAAAAGTTATTTTGAGGTAAAATTAAAATTATATGTTTATTATAAAACTCAGTCTATTTACAAATTTCTCGGATTAACCCGTCGAATAAAAAACCAATTTTAACAACTATGCTATACTTGTTATGAGATAATTCATTTGGAGAAACTAACTCGAGTTATGGATTATCGGATCAATATTTTAATTCAATGAGCATCATTGAATTAACTTGCTAGCATTTAGTCAAATTAACAGGATCATAGGTTAACACAACCTGATTAATTGAAATTTATTAAAGCTTTATTTATTTTTGTGTTTCGAAAGTTTTTAAAAAAATTAAAAACATTTTATTTTTTTTTATTTTAAATTAATATTTTTTTAGTGTTTTCAGATATTTTGATGATTTAATATCAAAATTAATTTTTAAAAAATAAAAAAAATATTATCTTTATATTTTTATAAGTAAAAATCACTTTGAAAAACATAATCACATTCTCAAACAAGCTAACCAAATACATATTTCACCAAATCACTCTCAACTAAAAATACTTTTTATAAAATAATTTTTTTTAAATTATAACCATGAAGGCTACCAAGTCAATATCGTTTTCAGGGTTGAATTTCATGGATGAGAGTTTATAAGATCATAAATTTTGGTTAGTATACTCATTTAGAGAGGAGTTTAAGCACAATAATGCCCAAATTCATCCAAGAGATGGTGACCATCTTCTAATTTAAATTCTTTTCCAAAAACACATTCTTTCATACCCAAATTTCCATACTTCATCTAATTTCTGTTTCCTTCATTCTATTTTTAAAGAAAAGAAATTAACAGAAAACAAATTATAAATAAATTTAAAAATATACAGTTTCCACCACTACAAGGATTAATTAAGTCTAAAAAGAACAAAGTTATTATTTACCCTAACTCAAAGATAAACTCATCTCTACTTGTATGGAATTTGATGCAAGCATGACTCGAAAAGATGTATCAAACAAAGCAGCTGACAGATTATATTTCACCTGAACCTCAATAGCAACATAATATCAAGAACATTGTGTACAAGATTGAAAGCGCAAAGGGCAACTAAGAGAATAAAATATATTTTGCGATTCATAAAAGTTATTTAATTGATTTGGACTGTTCAATAATCAATCAAATAATATTAGAAATCTTGTCACCTGATCTTAGATTTTCATTGAAATTCAAACATGGGGAACACAGCAAAAATCCCCTCAAAATGAAATAAATATGGCATAATTTTTTTTTTATCAAGCCTAGGATAATACACTTGCAGGAAAAATCTATATAAATTCCCCAGGCAAGCCAGTTGCGTTTTCAAAGTTTCTTCGTTGTCAGAAACTCTTCAGCCTGTAACAACTGTAAGGATTGCTGCGTCCATGGACTTCTGGGGCAAATTGAAAAAAACTCACCACTTGTTCCCATTGTTGCGACCTTTAAAGCCACCAGAGCCATTTCTTCTATCTGAGAACCCACCACCCCTGCCACCTCTTCCCCCTGAGAACCTATTACCACCACTCCTATCACCAAAACCACCTCTACCACGACCACCACCACCACCACCACCAAATCTACCCCTTGGTCGGTCTCTTTCTTGCAAAGAAGGCAATGCTTTAACCACCTCTATGTTCACACCAGCAGCATTTTCCTGAGCTGCAGTGGCAGAGGAAGAGAAGAATAATGAGCACAAGCATCACGGCTCAAGGTATTGCAAACAAAAGACGAAAACAAATCAAAGTGAGGGCCAAAATGAAAACAATCACGCATTCAAGAGCACAGATTTCATGCATAAACAGATGCCCCACAAGGAAGTAATTGCCAAGCTAAGGAAATTATATGATTAACCAGTAAACTATAACATTACCAGCTAGGAAAGTATCAACGTCTTCTTTCTTGACATCAAAAACTGCACCATTTCCATCAGCTGTGAGGCTCATGCCCGTCACTGACTCAACCTTATCCTCAGGCAAGATTCTCCTCATGACACTAAAAGCGAATCTGGGAAAATTCAAGAAATGGGCAAGAGCTGCCAATTCAGATAACAGCTTCAAAGGAGAGAGGTAATTGAGATAAGAAGAAATTCTATTAACTGAATTTCATGGAAACTACTCAGTATTTCATAGAGATATTCTGGACTCTTCACCAAGTCCTAACCTTTTCATAATTAGTCAACTTAAGTCATAAAGAAAAAATGCAAATAAAGAAACAACAAAAAGTTCAAGAAAAGAAAACCTTCACTTTTACAACACCTATAATACATGAGAACCCCACTCATGATGGGTGTACAATTATTGTATTATAAGCAACCCGTCAACCTGTTACTAGTAGTTAGCTTCCAAAACCTGTATTCCTTCAGCGTATGTGCAATTTTATAAGCTCTATTCAAATTCAGAGTTTTTGTCCTTGGACTACAAATGTCAGATCATAGGGCTACCACCCTAAAGTAGGTCGAACTCCATTTTCCTCTCTAATCTCAAACACAGACCAAGAATAAAACAGGCATCAACACATGCATTGAGGTCCATTGAAGTCCTGCTAGCTGATAATGACTCAATGTCAATGTCAATTGGGTCATAGCCTTTCTAAAAGATGATCAAAATCTCTCAGCTATTCTATTTCAATTTTATTGGATAAAAAACTCTTTAGGGTTGAATTTAAGAAACAGAGAACAAGAGTAAGAAGCTTTTAGGACTTACGATGGAGTGTAAATGGGTTTGCCAGATTCAAGAAGTAAAGTGACATGGTTGTCCATGGAAGTTAGCAGTGACCTACTCTTGATCTCAGTATAACCCTGCATTTGCATGTTTTCAGTTCAAGGTGCCAAGTCAAGAGTTAAAATATCAAAGTCTATTTGAAAAAAAAGCATCAACAAACATAACTTACAGTAGCCTTGGCAAGTGCTTTTGCAAGTAGTTCTACAGCTGACAAACCTGAGGTACTCAACAGATTCTCTGCTGCAGATTTGAATGCTGGAATTACACTGCAATATTTGCTGCATGTTAATATCTGAAGCTAAAAGTGTTTAAAGTACATGAACACCATCATAGAAGTATACCTGTCAGAAACCTGAGTTATTGTTTCTGCAGCTCCCACGCCAGCTGCTTTGGCAATATCCTCAGCCCGGGGGGCAGTTATATGCTCAAATTTGACACCTGATTCTCTTTGAATCTTAGATATATTTGACCTTCTTGGATCATAGAGCATCACAGCAACACCACTATTGCCTATAAAAATAGTGAAAACTCTAGGCATCAACATCAAAGACATTCAAAAGATAGTAGTCATAAATACGCATATTTACCTGCTCGTCCAGTACGTCCAGACCGATGTATATATGCTTCTACATCATTTGGAGGTTCACACTATAAAGCAAAAATAATGTTATTTGACAAATAAAAATTTTAAATTTCAAAATGTGCACCAGAAAACATGAGAACTCAGAAACAGACACACACCTGGATGATTAACTGCACATCGTTGATATCCAATCCTCTTGCAGCCACATTTGTAGCCACCAAGGTCAGGAATTTGCCAGACCTGAACCCAGAAAGGGTCACCTGCAGATATCATATATTAGAAGAAAGAGAGAGATTAACAGAGTAGGTAGTTGTCTTCTTTTTTAAGATTCAGTCTCCACACAAGGTTAAATGAAGTTTTCCTCTTGACTGTCAATGCAAAAATATGGATATTAGGTTGCTTCCTTTTCACAAGACTTTCTGTATGCCACCAAATATCATCTGCCAAGACTATACGCCAACAGTTTCACCAAATATCTTAGAAAGCAAGGGAACTACTGAAAGGGGGGGTAAGAGAGATGGGATATCATCTTCGAAATCATATTCGAGCCCATCCCCAAGCTAAAAAATTTACTTACAAAACATGGCCCCAGAGAACTTCCGAAACAATTAAGGAACCCAAAAACAAAAACAATTGAGACATTCTGCTCATAGACAAACATAAAAACAATAGAAGGAATCATGAGTATGCAAAAGTTCACCTCACGTTTAGACTGCTGTATTTCCCCATGTAAAGCCCGTGCTCCAGGCAATAATCCAGCAAGTTCATTTGCGGATTCCCTTTTCTCTGTGAAGATAATTGTACGGCCTCCGCTGAATAAAAAACATGCAAGTGAAAAACATATTCCAAAAAAATCACTAATAAACAAAAAGCTGAAGGAAAAACTAACCTGCCATAACAACTTATGACATCAGGAATAACCTGAGGCATGGCAGCAGTAGAACAGGGAAGTACAATATGCCTTACATTGGTGCTGGCTTTCATTTTCTCATTACCAACAAGATCAATAGTTTTCTTAGTTGGCTTGAGAAACCTAGAAGAAATCTGGCAATGTAAAGCAAAGATTAGTGATAACACAGCAAATTTAAATCACTAATTCATAAAGTAAGGAGCATACATTTTTCACCCAATCTGGCAAGGTGGCACTGAATAGAAGTGTTTGAACTTTTCTTACATCCTCTACCTTTCCTGCAAAATGCTATGCACTAGTAAATAAAACAATAACTTAACATCTAGCATCAGTTAAGCAACAACAGAAGAGTTTGGTGACTAGCAACAATCAGAATGTGTTCAGAGACAAGCATCTATAATGTAATCCAATACATTCCAATAAAAAGTTTTTAGGAATTTGAAATGGCAGAGTTATCTGACTAGAAACATCAAAACATGTTTAGCCACCAACATCTACTAACACCTGGAAACAAGGACTTAGAAATCCGGATTATAAAGACATTGACATGATAGAGGTTACAGAATCAATAGTTGAACTTCAAGTCATGATTCCAAGCATCCTTATCGTCAAAATAACATGTTTCAAGTCTCCAACATGCAGATACATACCTAGAATAAGTTCAACATCTTCAACAAAACCCATCCTCAGCATTTCATCAGACTCATCAAGGACCCGAAACTTTAATAAGCTTAAGTCAATGTTGCCCTTCTCTATGTGATCCTATGCCAAGTTTAATGGAATAAAAAAATGTTAAAAGCAAAGAATATTCAAATGCATGTACCATTCTACCACTATCAGAACATCAAAATAAGATTCTGAAAAAAATGACACCTTTATGCGGCCAGGTGTTCCCACAACTATATCCACCCCTCTCTTCAAGGCAAATTCTTGAGGCTGGTATGAAGCTCCTCCATATACACAGCAAGAATTCAAGCCCACTGCTCCACCATAAACTTTGAAATCTTCAAACACCTGAAAAGTACACACATGACTGAATATAAAAGAGCCATGTCAAAAGTCAGCATCCATAGATGTATCCTCCATGTTGAATATACCTGAGTGGCCAGTTCCCTGGTAGGTAAAAGAACCAAAACACTTGGTGGCCTTCCATAGCCTGTCTTCCTTGATGCTTTTGCAGGCCCGTTTACTAGTGACTCCAAAATTGGCAAAACAAAAGCCAATGTTTTACCCTGCATAATTGTAGCATGTCAGTGACCGTTTCTAAATTATCAAAAA
>Ga0325410_1001387_pt1 | contig 26729 bp, 18 predicted proteins | sample PopdelMetagenome_16_FD_206182 | JGI IMG/M metagenome (GOLD analysis project Ga0325410, IMG submission 206182) | Populus deltoides microbial communities from Bellville, Georgia, United States - Xylem-PdIQD-R3 | ecosystem: Host-associated > Plants > Phyllosphere > Stem > Wood/Secondary xylem...
ATTGTCTACAATAATAACTTAGAGTCCGCTCTAGCAATTAAAATAAACAATCATAGGAAAATAAGCATAGGAGAACAAACATATTCATCATATAAACTGAAAAGAAAAGATAAAATAAATCTCACAGTTCTTGAAATCTGAATGTTTTCGTGTCCTTGCAACTAAGAAAAAGTGTTTAGCCTTGCATATTTGTTGAACAACTAATAAAAAAGAAGGAAGAATGCATAATTTAGGGTTTCTTAGAGGAAGGGGGTGTTTTTCTCTTCTTGGCTAGCTGCCCCCTTCTCTTCTCTCATTCTTTTTATATCTTAGGAAACCCTAGGTCTCTATTTTACAAAATAGTCCTCCATTAAGTAGATTGTTTACATTTAAGTACTTCAATAACTATTTTCCTAAAAAGGGAGAAATAGCCTTGCATGAAATCTTCAAGCTTTGACTTAGAGGAGCTAAATTGCTAAAATAAAAACTTGGATATCGTTTTAGATGCTTCGGAACATAATTTGGACTCGTTTCTTCACGAAACCTGTTTGCTGGCAGAATTCAGATGTCATCTTTGAAAACTCATATATCCCTCATATGACATTGGTTTTGGCTGAAATTTGGAGAGTTTATAGACCTTTGAGTCATGAATCCAAAACAATTGAGTTTCCATCAATTAGACTTCTGTAGCTCTAGATATTCAAGTTGGAATGGTCGAAGGTCAACACTGGCAGATTGCGAGATTTGACTTTGAAGGCTTTGATTTCCATGCTCTTCTTTATTTTATTTTCTTGTCTTAGATTTCCAGAAAGGTATGGATGTTAGCTTTCTAATTCCACTGGAATCACTTCATTTCGACCTCTAAAGCTTACGCTCTGCACAAAACATCGACTGAAGGTCAAATCTGTCAATTATCTCCAATTTACTCCTTTTTGCATCTTTCATCCAAAAGTGCCTTCAAAATATAAAACAAAGAATATCAAGGTATTTTATATATAAAACATAGCAAAATACTAGTTAAATATGGGTCAAACTATCGAATAATATGGTTGCATCATTTAGCATGGAGGTGAATGGTCAAAGCATAAAATGATGAAACTTTGAGAATCGTGTAGCGTGAGAGTGAGAGAAATTTAATAGAGTTCTAAATTAACAAGAGTTATTTTGATATCAAAACAATGAAAAGATTCTTCACAATTGTTATAAGGTTGATATTTATAAAAAAAAAAATGATTATTATTTTTTATAGGATATGTCATCTATGTTTGAATTGTTGGATTTTGAACAAATAATTTGGATTCTTTTAAACAATACTACTTCAATACATAATTAAATTACTTAATTAATTTTGGATACAAATCAATCATATACAAAACCAAAACATGTTATATATATTAGATGTTTTTGTCTTATATTATTATTAATTTTTGAAATATAAGTTTAAGCAATTAGTTTCTTCCTGACTTGAAAAGAAATATTAAGGCAGCCAAACATGATAAGAATAAAGTAAACAAAAAAAGATATTTTTTTTTCGAAAAGGGTCTCATAATTAGAACCCTAATTTGTATTTTATTATTGAATATTTTTTCTCTAATATAGTATGTCTTTTTAAAAATTTTACAACTCCTTAAATAAATTAGAAATTGATTTTTACAAAATATAAAAAATTAGAATCATAAATCAAATAGGAAAAACAACAACTTCTAGAAAGTTGAATAATGCCAACGGAATATTTCAGCATTTAAGGAAAATTACAGTATGAAACCATTAAAATAAAATTTCTGAAGGTCCAAGCAAAGAAGAAAAAGGTACACTCATAACTACACTTAGTTGAGCCCAATACACCCCTAGCCTTAGTTAGTAACTTCTATATGATGTGCCTCTTTATAACCACCTCCTAAATTCACAACATGATCATCGACACTGCAACTTAATAAAGCAATGATGTTTTTGTTGAACTGCCTCTTTATAACCACCTCCTAAATTCACAACATGATCATCGACACTGCAACTTAATAAAGCAATGATGTTTTTGTTGAACTTGAACTTTTTCTTCTTGAATACAATTCAAAACTTTTATCAATATAATCAAATGGACTATTTAAATCTATACAAAGATTTTCTTAGTAGACATATATGATCTTCCTTACCATTAATCACAAGTCTTTTATGTTGTTGCATATTGAGCAGTTGACTGTAGCTCTTTGCAACTAATTAAGCTTTCTATTTGGTATTTTCCACTCTAGGGATACCATATTTTCTCTTAGAGATTCACTTGTAACCCAACATCTTTTTTCTCTTGGGAGGTTGGACAAGCACCCAAGTCTAAAATTAAGAAAAGACTCCATCTTTTATGCATGATAACCAATCATCCATATTTTATGCATAACAACCAATTATTTACCAAAATCAACACTAGTAATGACATCTATAAACAAAGAAGGCTTACTACCACCATATATATCTTCTGAAATAGAGAACGTATAGGCAACCAAATTATCACCACAAGATTGATTTAAAATTAGCATACCTTACTAGTATATTCTTGGTTCTTGTCTCCTTTCTCCTTTTCTTACAAAACCTATCAAAATCTAAAGAATAAGATTCCATACAATTGTTTGTCTTGAACCACTTCATCATTTTTTATGTTTACTTCTCAATCATATTTTTTTCATTATTTAAAAATCTTCAACATCTCATATATGTGCTTAAGAATATTATCTTAAGTCTTCATAGAGTAATCATTAATGAAAGTTAGAGTGTGTTTGGTATTGCGGTAGCTGTTGTGGTTGTGGTTTGAAAAAAGTTGTTTTATAAAAAGTACTTTTAGTTGAGGTTAGTTTGGAAAAATATATGTTTGGTTAAAACTGTGGTTGAAATTGAGGTTGAACAAAAAGTAGTTTAATGTGTTTGGTTAAAAAATGCTTTTCAAATTGAGGTTATAAAAAAATTAAAAAAGATATATATTAATATTGATGATTTTTAATTTAAATATTGTAAATTTAAGTACAATTATTATATTATTAAATAAATAATACTTTATATCAAATATTTTTTATTGTTTTATTAACTTATCTATAATTTCATCACGTATGAAATTCATCCAATAAGAATTTTAATTTTCATGGTTTTTTGACCGTGCAATAAAATCAGGTAAAATATCATTAGAAATAAAATTGAAATTGCGATCAAATTCTGCAAATACTATATTATATAGTGTTATTGAATAATATTAAACAATATTTTTTCAAGTCAAACATAATTAAAAAAAAAATTTCAATGGGTCATACGGGTTCAATGCACATTGGAGACATTGTTAACGTGAACAGTGCCAAGTGAATTAATTCACTGGGCACTGTTCACTTCAATATTCTTTCTTCCATGTTTCAGATCTTTCTTTCACCACTGAAAGTTGAGAATATTAGAAGAAGCATCACTGAAGATCTCCTCAGCAGTCCGGAGCAACAAATCACGGGTTGACTGGTAAGCATCATTTTTTTCACTGTCACTCTCACTCTCATCCGTGCTCAATTCTCCCTTAATTTTCTCGTCAGAACTATCCACCTCCATGCATGACAATCTCTTCGAATCAAAACGAGTTTTCCTGCGTTGACGAGCCTGAGCCCTTTTCTCCATATCCATCCGTTTCTGTAAGTTGATATCTCTGCCAAATTCATCTAACTTCACTGGCAGATTTGCTTGATCTTTGAAGGCAACTATTGCAGCTGCTGCAACACTTTTCTTGAAGTGAACAGGCGGAGTGAATTAATTCTTTCTGCACAAACGCTAAGGAAAAAGCAGATAAATGTTGCTTTCGGCGAACCGGCGTTTGGAACGTTAATTCTGGTGGGTCCTACGCACAGTAAATAACGTTTCTCATTTTACCAAATGATTTGTTTCCGTGGTTTGCTTCAAACGCAGAAGCAACCACGGAAACAAACACGCTCTTAGCCAATACTTGACACCACAAAAAAACCCCTATAAGTCCTTCATAAATCATAATAAATACAATCCAAATTATTCTTGGTCTCGTGAACTGTAACACCACATTTAAAACACTTTTGTTTACCCAATATGTACTACTAATAAAAATCTAATTAGCCTACACTCTGACCACATAACAAATTTCTTTTGATCAACGTACTAATTCCTCACTTTCTCATGTACCATAATCTCATATGTCATATCACGGATATATCCAAATCTGATGTGGAAGATGAGGAATGTGTATCGACCTCAATCATTATAGCACCTTACAACATATATAGGTTAATTAAAATCATTTTTTCCTTCATAGAAACAAGCTTACCTTTATTGACTTGTATAACTCCATATTTAAATCAATATTTGTACCATTTATTATCAAGAACTCCTAGAGAAACCTAATTCTTCTTTAAATCAAGAATATGTCTTAACACTAGTAAGTGTCTTAATTACTCTATCATGTATTATGATCCAAATAATCTTAATTCCAATAACATTGATAGGAGAATTATCATCCATTAAACACAACCCCACTACTAACAAATTTGTACTTGAAAAACTTTAAGAGCAATATAAAATGAACAGCCAGTGTTTATTATCCAATTGTTCTTTAAACTTAAATCATTAGGTGTAGTAAGAACATAATCTGCCGTGTTAGAATTATCTTGAACAATATTAGCCTTAATTTTATTCTCATTTTTTCTTCTTCCTCTTATCATGATCACCCTTATTAAAATTATGATTATTCTTCTTCCATTTACGACAATCAGCTTTAATATGCATATTTTTCATATAGTGGAAATATATCAAATTCCTATGTCATGATTGTGATCTACTGGGATCACCACTGTTAATTGAACCTCGCTTCTTGGACTTGTCCCTTGCTAGCAATACATCTCTTTGGTTGCTAATGGATTGCCATTGAAGTGTCTCTCTATAAGATATTTAAAAACTAATGAAGAATAAACTTCCTCTAAAGTTATTGTTTTTCTACTAAACAAAAACGTTTTTCTAAAGTTATGATATATAGAAGACAAATAATATAGAAATAATAAGACATGATCCTCATTATCAATTTCAATACCAATAAATAACAAATCCATAATAATCAAATTAAACTCATTAAGATGAGATTCCATTGGCGTGCCTTCTACAATACACAACATATACAAATAATGCTTTTAGTAGAGCTTGTTCGTCAACAACTTAATCATGTATAAGGATTTTATTTTTTCCCACAAACCATATATGGTCTTTTTAGCCATTACCTGTCATAAAACTCTTTTAAATAAACAAAGTATGAACATCTCCAAGACTCTACTATATCTTTTTCAATTTACCCTTTTGAAAAAGAACACCTTCCATCTTAACCAATCATAAGCTAAGATTATTATGTCCATCAAACTTCTCAATATTAGGTGGTTATGAAAACATGGTAACTTGCATGGAACAACCACAAACAATAACCCACAACTTTGCTATCAATTTATTAAGGATTGCACACACAAATATGGAGAATACCACAACAACAACAAAAAAACAATTACGTAACACAATAACTTTACGTAGTTCGATCATCTCTACATCCGTAAGTGAAGAAAAAAACATTATTATAGTTGGAATCAACATAAATTTTAAGAAATCTCAAACTTAAACCCTAAATACACTCGATCCTTGTACCACATAATAGTTTACAATAATATATAGTTCGACACTCTAGAAAAATAGGTCTAAGCATATATTTTTTTTAAAAAAATGTTTTAGTTCTAATAGATAAAGGATTCCTACAAGATTTTTATGGTAAGGCCAAACTAATTGTAAGCATAAAGAATATATTGTTAAGTCTTTATAAATTAGGATTACAATTCATGTGGTTATATTTTAGTATTAAAAAATAAGTTGAAAAGTAAAAACAAAAAAGCCCAAGTGGCACCTGGTTGAAACTTTGGAAATTGCTAGCAAAGTGCTGCACAGGCAGTGATCAGAGGCACCATGAATGCCTGTGCAAAAGCCTGGCCCTCTCATTCACTTAGTTTGTCCGGTACCGTTTGTCCAGTGACGTTATTCGCTTCACCTCCCTCCCTCGACACGTGTCCCACGTCCACGGCCACGGCAGCTAGCAGTTTGGTTATTGGATAAGCTACATTTTGGTCACCATATATTTCGAATCTTCCGATATATTGTGTGGGCAACTTTCATATTCGTTTAGATGTTTAAAATGTCATTTCCATATTATGGATTTTTTTTTTTTTTGAGTTAGAGAAAATTAAAGCAAATTAAAAGGAAAAAAAGAGAGAGAGAGAGAGAGGCTTTGGATAACTAATAAATTAACAAGAAATTTGCACATTGAAGTTTTTTAAAATAAAATGGGGACAAAAGTGGAACTTTCAAGACTCTCAAGGATCCAAAATATAGTATAACATCTACTAGATTATCAAAATAATATTTTTAAAAATTTATTTTCAATATTAATGTATTAAAAAGATTTGAAAAAAAAAAAAACAGGATATGCCATTCCACGACCAACAACAACATGTCTTCCGCTAATCCATTGTGCTTCTAGACATTTCGCATCTTTTCGTTTTCTTTATATAGTTATGCGTGTCTCTCCATGGTTCCATGAATAAAGGCAACCGTGTTTTTCTTTTTCTTTTTCTTTTTCTTTTTCTTTTTCTTTTTTTCTTTTTTTTTTATTTGTAATTATATGTACATTTTGATTGCTTAATTAGCCGTCCAGTTGACAATGACCTCTAGAAAATAATATCCGAAGGAAAGAAGAATTATAATCTTAAATTATAGGAACGAGCCAGAATATCGAATGCTTGAGTTGCTTTTCACTCAAGAATTAAAACCTTGACACTACTTATGCATAATCAACTACTAATTTTAATATTAACCAATATATTAAAAGAAATAATCAATGTAGATAATATATATGTGAGTGATTTTTATTAATGAGTTGCTTAATTGGATTCCATCGAAGAACACTTTAACCTTTAACTAGTCGGTTCATTAATTTTTTACATTATCAAGAAATTATCTCAACATAAAAATTAAGTTATATAGTGAAATCGTAAAATATAATTTTAAATTGCTTATAAACACTTCATTATGTATATTCTAAAAAAAAAGAAGAAGGAAACAATTCATTCTGCTGGATAAACTTAGTATCAACTTCATCTTATCTTCATATATACATATAATACTTGTTTGTTTATGAAAAAGAAACACCAGAAATTTCTCAGCAGAAGTTCATTTTGTCATTTCAAACAACCTCATGATGATGAGGATCCCTTTAACATTTCGTGTTTGTTGGTAGTGTATTGGAGGTTGTGTTTTAAATTGGTTTTTATTAAAAAAATAATATTTTTATTATTTTATAAAATTTATTTTTAATACTAGCACATTAAAATAATTTAAAAATATTAAAAAATTAATTATAAATTTGTAACCAGCATGGTTTTAGTTTCAATACTAAATAGCAAACAGGCCTTTGAATCTAAAACTTTGTGACTCGATATATAGCAATCAGAAATCTTCCTGGGAATTGCTGATCTATTTGCTATTTTGCCTTTCTGGACAAGATCTGAAAAACAAGATTGGTCACGTTTGGTTCCCTTCAGACAACCTTATAGGTGACAAATCACCCTAGGCTAAAAGTAGGCCTTTAATGTTTTCGTTCTTGCATGCCTTGGTGGGCATCGATTGTTCACGATCAAGCGCGTCGCTCCCTCCTAATTAAATACTCAAAATCGGAAATTCCTTTTTTCTGAAATTCAAAATAAAATCTTAAAAATTGCAATTGCCGACGGTTGTTACATCACCGAATTACACAACATTGACCGACTGGTATGACATTAATAACTATCGTAACCCATCTCAAGATTATGATTGAATTTCACTTGAGTTCGTGGACTAGCAATTCTATCAGGAAAAAAATATATATTTTTGTATTTAAATTTGATTTTTTTATGTGCATGTCTATCATTCTTGCAATACCTTACCTGTTTACTGGGATTGAAGGGTATTCAGTGGGTTCAAGAATTAGTCGTGGTGCGCGTAAACTGACTCGGATACCCCGGGTTATATATATATAAAAAAAATTATGTTTCAATTCAACATAAATTCAGAAAAATTAATATACAGACACTCTCTCAAAGAAAATATCCTCAGTTGTAAGTTGATTTTGATCGGATTATACTTAACTCAAACAGCATGAATATTACTCATCCCTTTTACTTACCGGTGCCTCCCAACTATTTGGGCAATGATTCGAGATCTGTGTTTACCAAAAAAAAAAACTTTAAAAATAAAATACATTTATTAATTATATTTTATAAAATAAAAATTGTTTCTTTTCAATAAAATATTTCAAGTACAAAATAAAGATGGTTTAAGGCACCACTCATTAGATATGAATAAAAATATTTCAAAACATCTCGTTTATAATTTTGTCAAAACATTCGGCTAAAGTGCCTACAAAGGGGTCATTTTCATGGGTGTCATTTACTAACGATGCAATGCATGTTTAAAGATACTTATTTGAGTGGAGAAGGTAAATTATCAACACTAAAGTTGGGTTTTTTTTTTTTTTTTTTTTTAATTGTTGCAAGGAGTGGTTGGCATATTCACCAAGGAAAAGGAAGCTTTCATTTTTGCTGTGACAGGAGATGACAGGACTCTCATTGTGATTGAATGTTTAGGCACCACAGGTTTTGATATGGGAGAGATGAGCCCTACAACGGGTAATTACACGTGGAACCCATGGGGAGACAGAATTTTTTGTTGTCAAGACTCGAGAGCAATTTGGGATACATAATCAATTTGTCACGCCCTTGCTTGTATTTTCATTGCATTCCGTGTCCTTCACATTATTTTAGCTGTTCAGCAACAGTAATTTGAGGTCTTTTCTCCCCCTGATAACGTCAGCGTGATGGCAAGTGTGTGTTTTTCCACTACGGCAGGCGTTTATATACTGCTACATATACACTGCTTATAACCAAATAAAAAGTTTACATTATGAATTCTAATATAATTTATATTTCTATATATGCACGTCTTCTTTTTAAAAATCATATAAATCCTAACTAATTTGTAACACTTACCAATTTACTCTGTTAAGGATTCATGTTTAGAATTGAATTTAATCTTCTGGTTAATCACGCAAACTCTTATCTATATGATCGACTACCTTTCCTTAATCAATTGTGATTTTTAACCCTCCTAATCGATCCTGACTTCTAATCTTTTGGTCGATCGCATCTTATCTTTTTTAGTTGATTTTGGCTCTTTGTGAGCCTAGTTGATTTTACTATTGTTGATTGGTTTTAGCTATCATTTATCGGTTTGATAATGAATAACTATAGTTCATATTCAGTTAATACATAGATGATTATTTTTAGTATGAAAAATGCCATTATTTTCCTTTATTTAAGAGAAAATAAAGGAATAACCTTATCATCTTAATGTTAAAATCGACAGAATAAAGTGACAATGAATGACATAATAAATGAGCATTGGTGCCTAAAATATCAACCATGTTCTTATGTCGGACATGTCATCCAGTTAAATCATTTTAAGCAAAGCATGCTTAGTTATTCAGGCATGATGCTTAGAATTCCATAAATTGTAACATTTAACCCATAATTAATCCATTAATTCTACAAATAATATCCAACTTGTTCATCTTTTCTATAAACCTCAAATTCTTCCACAGCAAAAATCAAATATTCTCATAAAGAAACAAACTAAGAACTTGAAGTTCTTCTTTTCTTTCATAGTGATGGTATCTTCAAATTATGGCCCTACATGACCCAACGTTACTACTACAAACTAAATTGGTTTGTTGAATAAAATACAACTACACATTAGTGAGAAATAGAAATGCTAGAAGCTTTTTAATATGATTCTATTTCTACCTCTTAGAATTTCCACTAAGCTAAAACGAGCATTGTTAGTTATAGTTTTTATTTTCCATGTTTTTGTTCACGGACTTGACATTTTGCCATTTTTTCTTTAACAAGGAGATAATGAATCTCATAAGCATTTAAACATTATCGATGATCTACTCATCCATCGTATTACAGTTACCAACAACGACACCCATGCAAAAATCTTTTTTTAATTAGAACATCATAGTTGTCTTGATCTCATTAACCTCAGACAAAAATTAAATCTACAAGGATAAGAACCTATCTTGTACTATCAAAACAAGAACCTTTGTGAGCCAAATGGAGATTAAAGCTAGATGAAGAGACTTTGGACTTATTTTAGAAAGAGATTTTTCTTCAGTTGTTTTGCTATTACAATGAATATTTTTATTCTATTTCTACTTTTAACAATTATATGAATGCAACTGAATTTTTCCAATTTAATGTTTTTTAGTGTGTTTAACATAAATGAAACCTAACTTTAATCATTATTTATATGTTAATTTTTTGAACAAGACTATTATTGTTTTTTTTTGCATAATTTTCTATAATTTTGAACAAAACTATTCATTTAACTTTATTAACTTCTTATACTTTAATCAACAACTAAAAATTTTTATGTTACTAAGAATCATGACCAAAAACCTATGTCATAATATGAAAATAGCCTAATTGTCAAGTCCTAAGTAAAATAAAGAAACTTCACATCCATGATTTCCAAATCAACCCCTTAGTTTCTTTAGAAGTCTCATCTTTTATTGCACTTCTTATGCGAAGGTAGTATATCTTCAAACATTGATTATTGATGAATGAAAAATGCATCCTTTTGTCTTGATTTTCTAAGTGATATGAACGTTTATTAAAAACTCTAGTAATGATATATGAATCCTTCTAATTTAGGAATTATTTGTAAAATTTTATATCTTTATGGTCAATTAGTAGTATGACCTTCCATACTAGATCACCTACTAAAACTTTACTTGATTGAATATGTTTATTGTAGACTCTCTCAACCTTTTTTATATGTTACTAAGTGATCTAATACAGTAAGTCTTACTTTATTCAAATCATCTAACCCTACTAGCATAGTATATTGATAATCTGTTCCATCCAAATCATATTATGCAACTCTTTTAAGTGACTAAATTGTAAGTCCATAGGCAACATAAAGTCATGGTCATAAGTTAAAGTAAAGGATAAAGTTTATAAGACAATTTTATATAAAGTCCTATATGATGATAGTGCCTCTAACAATGCGTCATACCAAGCTTTAAGATTATTTCTAAGAAATCTTGTATGTTAAAGATTAAAGTTTTATTGATCAATTTTGCTTGTTCATTGACCTATAACAAAGAATAAAATAAATTATTTTTAATCCATACTCTCGCACAAATTGCTTCACATCCTCTCTAGTAAAGACCAATCCTTGGTCAATAATAATTATTTTTTAGAGTCTAAATATATGAATGATTTGTTCATTAATAAACTTGATCATAATTTATTAGTTTACCAATTGATAAGGAATGGCTTTAACTCGCTTGGTAAAGTAATATATAGCAATTAAGATGTAGTTATGCCATCTTAAGAAAAATAGGTGTACATTGCCAACAAAATCCATCACCTAAACTTTAAATATTTTGACAATTATATTGAGTTCATTTGATGACACATTTTGGATTGGACCAAACCATGGCATGTTTGACACTATTTGACATAGCTAATGTATTGTTTAGTTATTCCCAACCAATAAAAGTCATGATTCATGATTGGTCATCTCATCTTAATTCTAAATTGATAAGATCCATAGAGTCTTTTATGAACCTCACTTATCACCAATAATGTTTCTTTTATTTCTAAGTATCCAAGCAACACTCTAGTTTTATATATAATATACAATATATTTGTTACAAGAACATATTTGGTCATTTTTAATTTGAATTATCTTGAAACTTTATGTGAATAATCCTTCAAATAACCTTTGATTTCTTCTTTCCAATTCTTATATAGATTAATAACACTTGTTTGATTGAGACATTTCTCCTATACTTCGCATAAAATCCTAGCAATAGTCTTGTTATCACTATCTTGTGCATTTTTTACTATAATATATGTACTACTTTGCTCATCATAATTACGCATCTATTACATTTTAATAATAGTTAATTGACCAATAATCTTTACAAGTATGATGTCATAATGATTGAAGTCCATTTTATACCATGATCTATATTGAGCCAAGTCATTGGTTTTTGTATTGTTTCCTTTAATTAAAAAAATAAAAAAATGAATTAAAAATGCTTTTGATAAGGTTCTTGACCACCATATGGTATGAAGTTAGTATATGATGTTCAAACTTACATTCACCACTTAACTATAAAGTAACGATACCGGATCTGTTTGAAAATCATATGGTAAATTTATACCTATACAAGTTGGTTTAGGCTTTCCTTCAATCCCCTAAACTTTAACATGTCCATCATCCATCTTGGGTAGTGCTAGATGAAGACTTGTTATATCAGACATGATCAATCAAAAATCTTGATCTAGTTCTATTAAACAAACTTTATTCTTGTGTCCAATATGTTTATAAGCTTTATCAAAAGCCTTAAAACATGCAAATAAATCTTGGTGACTCATTTATTCCCAAGTTTTAAATTCATGGTTAATATCTTGTAGTTATAAGTTATTTAGCCTAGCAAAGTCTGCTATTAGTCATCTTATTTATAGTTTTCTTGCTAACAAAAAGTTTCATTGGACGACGAATATTATTTACACCCATGGATTAGACTTGGCCAAAATCATCACTATAACCATGAATCTATCGTCTATAAGTTTACCATAAATGGTTTGTCATATGTTTTAACCATGCATCTTAATTGACCTATCTGGTAGCCAAAACATGGATATTTGATATAAGGATGATGGCACGCATATGTTAGCATATATCTAATCTTTTCTAAGTGAAATGTTGTAGTTTATTTTTGTTTTAACCACAAATATAACTCTACTAGAGGTCTTAGATCCAACTATTCGATCAACCTATAATAGTTATGTAGTATCTTTAACACCGCTTATAAAATATAGCATCCCTACCTTAAAAGAAAATATGTCAATATTTTTTTTAACCAATAGTTTTTTATCAAAGTTAAAGGTATTATGTTAAGTGTTATACCACTATTGACCAAAATCCTTTTCCACTAGTACCCTATTGAAATTTACACTTGCATATAGGATGTTGGTAACTTATGGTCACTATTAGCTTTGGAAATGTCAAATTTAGTCGTTGGTAGACAACTAGCTTTGATTTGTCGATCTCTTTAATTTCTGTCTTTTTCTTTATTATTTCATTACAATCACTGTCAAGATAAAATAATTGACCAAATGAATGGGGAAGAGTGAAAACCATATTTTTTTAATATGGCATCATTATGGTTTCTCAACTCTGTTTTAAAAGGTAATTTTAATTTATATGCTTCTATTATTATTATTTTTTTCATTCACTAACTTCTTCCTTTTTAAGATGTGCATTATCATCAAGGAGAATATCAATTCTTTTTTCTATCATGTCTTCATCTAAGAAATCATCAACATCAACTAAAAAGTTATTTTCTTTTTTAAGTTGTTTTTTTTTTTATTGATGGAGATATTTATTGAAGCTAGTTTAGGCTATATGAAAGCAATTTATTTTATCAATTAGGTATTGTTGTTGTTAGGTTTATCAACTATCACCTTGTTTACAACATGTTGTGGCTATTTTTTTTTATTTGTGTTTTTCTTAGTTTTTTAAAAGTAATGTCCCCTTTTTATTGCTTATCAATACTTGAAGATATCTTCTTATCTTATTGTTTAACTAATTTAGACCAATATTATACTTTTTTTTTTCTTTGCATACGTTCATCAACTATTACAATAATATATTAGGCAACTTTGTTTTGTTGGTGTTTTTGGTGAATTTTTTAGTTGCTTCTATTATTAGCTTTAACATTAGTTTTTTTCCATACATGGTTGGTTGTTTTTACATATTTTTATACTATCTTTATGATAACCTCAGTAAGCAATCAGTTGGGATGGGGAAAGATGACATGAAGATAAAAATAAATATCGTATTGTCAACTCATTTTTATTCCTAAACTTTGTGGATAAGGTCATAAAAACCTTATTTTTACTATATTTACTTGTCATGTGTTCTGAGATTATACTACATCTTTTAATATAATGTGTCATTGTTTCTTGGTCTCATTGTTTTGAAATCAAGAGATATTTATTTGCAAATAATTTTTGGCATTTAAAACATGATCAAATGAAAAAAATGGCAAGTTCTTAGACATGCCATGCGAATCCTAGAAGGCAATACCTCTTTTTGAAACTCAAAATGTCCTTTTGCACCAACAATAAACCATAAAAGGTGAAGTCTTGCTTCAAACCTTATTTTGTTACTCGTAAAATTCATGTCCAAAAAAGCTTACAAAGAAATATCTTGCTTAAAATAAGCACAAAAATCTTTCTATACCTTTTTTATATCTTAAGTTGCTTTTCTATACTATATTTGCTAACATTTTTTTAATATCGAGCATTTTATGTAATGGTGTAAATATATGAATATTTAGTTCCTATGAATCATTTTTAGATATTTCACTACATCCCTTCAAGAATTAACTTAATGCATTATTTCTATATTATAGGTACAATACACAAAATTGATTATAATCACCTCACAACACCATCTGATTAATAAACAAAAAGGTATAGGGTGTGCTAAAAGCATAGAAGTACCAAGATATCCATTAAAAGCTGGTAGAGGTAACAGTGTTGAGAAATATGAAAAAGCATAAGAGATTGTAGAGGGATATTAGGGCTTTGTCCAAGTGCAATTATATACTATTGTGAAAAATTAGACGACTAAGAGTCATGTCATGACACACTTCTACTAGTACCTATTATGATAAAGGAATGATAGGCTCTTCACAACCAAGATAATAGCCTTTATCTATTTCATGTACTAATTCATCATCAATCATTGTAGCAATAATCTTGCATGTAATTTGTTTTTAAATGACATGATTATTGATCAAGTTATCCCATTAGGCATGTCAATTTATCAATCAAACATATAATTGTGATGATCGATCAAATATCAAGTTGTTGATCGACCATTGACTTCTTGATCATATATGTTACTTTTTATTTATTTCTTCCTTCAATAAGGAAAAAATACAATTAGAAACTGAATCCCGAGTAAAGGTATATAATAATGTAGCAAATAAAATAAAATGTATGTGTTTGCTTTTAAATCTTAATAGGCTCATTAATCATGAGTTACACCAAACAAATAAAGAATATGAAAAAAAACAAATAAAGTAGTAAAGGTAGAGTAAAATTTTAAAGGAAAGTAATAAAAGAAAGAGATAAATAGAAAAAAGACTTGAGAATAAAATGGCATACATGGGCTGACCATCATTTTCAATAACTGGATGATCTTTTTATATTGTTGCAAAGTTTGAGTTTCACATAAACTTCTAATCCTATACATATGTTTATAATCCTATACATATTGTTTATAACAAATAAAGAGTTACATTATGAATTCTAATACAACTTGAATTTTTATATGCGCATATCTTCTTTTTAGAAGTCATATGAATCCTAACTAATCTATAATAATTTTCAGTTTACTTTGTTGAGGACTCTTGTTCAGAATAGAATTTGGTCTTCAATTTAAACACATGAGCTCATATCTCTTGGTCGTTTGCCTTTTCCTATTCAGTCATGACTTCTAATCCCTTGATCGATCGCTTACTATCTTACCTGATCGATTTGGACTCTTTCTAAGCCTGGTCGATTTTATTATTGTCAATCAATTGTAACCCTTTTTTTTTAATTTGATAGTGAACAATTATTCATCTTATTCTTTTTATATGTGAACATTTATTTTTAAAATAAAGACACTCATTTAAAATTAAAAATTAATTGGTGTTTGACTCTAAAATCCAACCTATAATTTTTCATATAGAAAACGATGTTTATGAGGAGTAGTCATTAGCAGCAGTTAATCCAGGATTGAAGACTTGGAGGGGTAAATTTAATTTTTGTTTATAGTAGTAGAGGATATTATTTAAATATTTCAAGTAGTAGTAGTAATATTATCATTATTTTAGGGATGAAAATGAATAGGATTTTTTTAGGTAATAAACTAAAACGTTTTTAAGAAATAAACTACATGCATCACTTTTTAAAGAAGAATGGGAGGTGATTTTCCATTTATAGGAGAATAAAATATGTTAGACAAAATATCTTTCTATAGAAAAGAAAAGGACAAGTACTCCCGTGATCTTAACGTTGAAAACTCCATACATGGACGATTGTACTTGCAACTCCTTTGATGGAGGATGGCTAACTTGTCCATGAGCTTTTCCTAACTTGAGTTTCATAATGTAGCTAGATTTTCCTGGGCTTAGATGCTTGTGAATTTAGCTTCCTACAGGAAAAAGAGGGGAAAGCTTTTGTCAGGCTTGTGTTGGACCTTTTCTGCACAAGTCATTTTAGATTCAATAAATTTATTTCTTTATCATTTGATCCAACACAGTTGACAAAAAGCCTAACTTTAAGGGGTTTGACTATTGGCTAAAGTTGGTGGTCCTTTGCTTTTAAAAACCGTTCTAGACTGAAAATGGAAAGTAGCTTTAGTCCCATGATAAGTTATTGTGCGTGGAATTGGTTTATACTCCAAGGATTAAGCTGTTGCCCTTTGGTTCTGTTTTTTCTAAAATAATTTCAACTCAATCCTCGCAAATTGTATAGAAAGGGCTACTTCTATTCTCTGGTATCTAAGATAACAAGAGCAGCAAGACAGAGCTTCAAATCATGCTCGTTTTTTCACATGCAGAGAGGAGTACTAGCTCACTGTATTTGATCAAAAGCCTTAGTTCACTAAAATTCAAAAGCTAAAGCTTCCATAAAATAGAATAGTTGTCGATTTATAGGGACTTTATTGCATGCATATAAAGGGAAAGCTCTACTGTTAATCATTAAATATTTGGAACGACTTGATGCATGAATTCAGAGTTTCCAAGTTCCGAACCAGTCCAATGACGCTATAAAGCACATATAGTCGTCGTTTCTTTTTGACTGCATCCATTTATTTTCCATGAACATAAGAGCATGCACGCACATGTATTTTTCTTTATGACCAAGACACACCAAAATCCAAATCATCACCGACTATGAAAAGCTAGCTAGGTTACATAACGAAAACTATGGCAGTCGGCACGCTTAATTCTAAAATCATGGCTTTTTTTAGCTGGGTTATTAATTAATGAAAGATAGTTTCCCATGAAGTTGTTTTCAAATCGCAGTCACTGTACAATGTGTGTGTCCAGATTTAATACATGCATGCACCAAAATTTATTTCATTTAATTTAGTCCAACTCCGACAATACATAAAATTTGAGGTAATTACGGTGTGGAAAAACACGCAACAAGCATAGGAAGGTCCTTGATTGCTTGTTTTGTAATTTTGAAGTGATATGTAGCACTTTTGTCATTTAAATTGGTTAATTAGCTAGCAGAAGTTATCTGCTGTTGTCCCCAGAGCTTAAACTTGAAGTGCTTGTGCAGAATTCATGCTTGGAGTTGAAATAGTAAAAATTAAGTTGGACGAACTTCAGCTTGTTTAATTGGTTCTGTATATTTTCTTTTTGATAATTAAATGGCTGGTATGTCTATATAGTGATGAAGTCACAAAAAAAACTTTAAACAGAGTTAGGTCTTTCCACGACTGATGCAATGGGCTTAGGAGAATTTTTCATTAAATTAGGTTGAGTTGTTCCCTGAACTCTTGTAAAACACTTTCTCTATCAAAATAGGGAGCCCTCTGATCATATCTAAGCTAGTAAATTGTAGAAGTGAAAAATATATAACAAAGAGAATGAGAGATTAGGAGAGTATATATGTAAATATTGTGTGTAGTTATGTGTTCTGCCCCGTTTTTTTTTTTTTGTTACCCGATGACTTGAAGTGTTTATATTCCCAGGTCTCATAAAATTACCTCGTGGAGCATGGAGTTGTCAATATATCATGTGGATTAATCATGAAGAACAATTACATATACCGAGCAAGAAAAGTTTTTTATGCTCTGTATGGAAGGGTAGCCAATGCGATCATTGGTGAGAAAGATAAGTGATCATTAGTGAGACATGTATACGCTCGTAGGTGATTACATAATGTTGTACTGCAAAGGTGGCATGCTATACTTATAAGGCGTGCATGGTGCGTTACAGATAAGTGTGCCTATGACTTTTGTAAAGGTGCAGGTGGTTACAGTAAGCATGTTAAGAGTTATATGAGGCCGAAACACTAGGAACTTGACCAAATAGCTCTAAGTGTTTAGGCCAAGGCCCACCAAACTCGATCATCTAGCTAGTTGCTTGGTCTAGTGTTTAGGTTGAGGCCTACCAAACATGATTGTATAGCTTTCTATTGTCTAGTCTAGGTATCTAAACCTTTTTGTTGGGGTTGACCATATAGTTTGCTTGCTTATTGTCTAGTATACTCAGACATCAATTCTAACATAACACCTTGATCTCTCTCCCTCTTTCTCTAAATGGTGTTATCATTTTTCACATGGTCTTTTTACTATAACTCATGATCTTGAATTATGTTGTTCAGCAACAGTAATTATTATCACGCGCATTTACTTTTGTTTGAAAGACTTAACCAATAAAGGAAAAAACACACTTGTTATGTTACTATAACTCATGATCTTGAATTATGTTGTCCACTTCTTCTTGTCTTTTTTTTCTTACCATGACTTCATAATGCTTTGTCTACACTTCCATCTATGAATTAATTTTGTTTGACATATATTTTCTATTTGTATGCTTTCTTTAACTTTTCTAGTTTTTTTTAGCAAGTCACTAAGAGGTTTATCACAGACATTTTTGTCACCATAAGTAGTTTTGACATTTGAGCTAAATAGAAAGTGTATTTAGGGTGGAGAACATTTTTTATCATAAAAATTAAGTCATGGTAAGGATCTTGCAAATGACAATGAAGAAACTTACATCATAAACATTTAAGGAGTTTATTATATAGAGACATGGAGATTTTTCTAGATATATTGAGATATTGTTTAGAGATATGAGGATAAACAATACCATGAAAAAAACATATAAAGACTATATGGATAAACAATATTGTTTTTTCATTGAAAAGTTTAAAAGATTTTTTGATGAGTAAATGAAGATACAATATCCAGAAACTATTTGATCTTGGGCTACGTATTATGGTATACATTTACCTTTTTTTTTCTTTTTGTTCAAATTGCCTTTCCTTCTTTATATTCTGTTAGAGATAACCTCTAGCAATTGATCTTTCAATATTTTTTTGAAGGTATAACAATCATTAGTATCATACTTGTTATCATAATGAAAAATACAACATTTATTAAGGTTTTTCATGTTTGAATCATTCTTCATAGGATGGGATATTATGTATGTTTTTTTATTTAATGGTATTCAATACCTTAATGTGTGTGGTGATCAGATATGTGCTAATGAGTTTAAAGAATGCTAGTCGATCACAAATGAATCTCTTTAGGTTCCTTTTATATGCCCTATTATTGCTAAAAGACCAATGATACTTAAGAGATTTTGTTTTATATTGTTAGAACTGAGAATATCTTTGCCTAATCACATTCGATTCTTCTGCTTGAATATGGTTTTCAACTGTCTGTTTTATTTTAAAGAGAGTTTGATCAGGAATAATGTATAGTTGTTTCCATATAGAATGGTTTTAGACTCCACTAATTAGAGCTTCAATGAAAAGGGCTTCGAGTTGACTTTCCACATTAAGAATTACCTTGTTAAACATTTAAAGATATGTCTTGGTACTTTCATCTTCTCATTATGTGATGAAAAATATCTTAGCTCTATTTTTTTTAGTCGGTATGCTTATATTAAAGTGGGAGATGAGTCTGATATGGTGATCACAAAAGCCAATGATGGAGATTGGCTCTAGATTATGGTACCATACCCAAACATATATGTATTGTATTGTAAGAAAGACTTTACACATAACATTGATTTTTTTTTTGTTACAAGCTCCAAGATATTTTGCACATTATGTATATGTTTCCTAGAGTTTATAAGTCCATTATAGTTGTCTAAGTTTCCTTTATGGACACACATTCTTAGAAGTGATAGGTGTGCAACATTCGATGGTATAGTGGAGAATATCCTAATTTGTTTAGGGCGATATTCATTCTTAAAAGCTTGTATTATTATCGACTTCATCTCTTGTTGGGGTCCTTTTTATGAGGAGATCATAACTGAGATTCATAAGGTAGCCACATTTATGGCTAAGACTTGTTGAGCCTCTTTCACTTATAGCACATCTAGTTTAAAAGCATTCTTCGTGGTGGAAGAGACTACTTCAAACGGTTAGAGCACAAGTCTTCTCACACCTACTTTTTTGTTCGATGTTTTGTCATATTCCTTTAATAAATTGGGGTTGTTTACATGTGCTTAGGGATATATGTACAGAAGCTAGTTAATGTGTCACATATTGAAGGAATGATAAAGTTTAAAGATGTTATTATGTGGTTAGAACAACTTTAGTGAGCACTTTTATTTGATGGTTGATTTGTTAAAGATTTGGAAGAGCTGGTGTCCCTATTGTGAAGAGGTTCATTATTCTCCTATGTCCTGGTATTTTTAAATCATAAGCCATGAAAAGAACTTTTAGAGATGTATAAAATGAGAGTGAACTAGCTTTTATTCAGTTTCAATAGACGGTGCCACTAATGAAGTCAAAAAAAACTTTCAAATTAAGTTGGGCCTTTCCACAACTAATGTAATGAGCTTTAGAGAAATTTTTATTAAGTTGGGCTAGGCTGGTTCCTAAACTCTTACATAACACGTCACATATTAGGATAGGAAACTTTCTGATGCTTAAGTTAATAAACTGTAAGAGAAAAAATATTTAACAAATAAAACAAAAATGTATGAGAGTAAATGTATGAATATTATGTATGGTTATGTGTTCTATCCCCCATTTGTTTATTGCTTGGAGACCTAAGGTATTTATGTGCCTTGATCACATTAAATTACCAAATAAAACGTGGATTTATAGACATACTATGTGGAGTAATCATTGATAACAATTACATATGTCACTCAAGTAAAGTTATCTAGGTGTCATATGGATGGGTAGTCATCATGATCATTAGTGATTAAAATAGGCATTTATTGACGAGACAAGTAGTTGCTCATGGGTGATTGAGCAATGTTGTACTGAAAAGATAGCATGCCTTAATAATAAGGGGTGTATGGGCCAAGGCTCGGCAAACTTGATTAGATAGTTTTGTTTCCTGGTCTGGTGTATGGGTCAAGGCCCATCAAACCTAACCAAAAAAAATTTAATCTGGTTTGTCTTTTGGGTTAAAGCCCACTAAACCTAGCTGTTCAATTAGGTTTAATAAGACCAAACAACTTGCTTAGTATCTAGTCTAGCAGACTAGACAATAATTTTGACAAGACAACTTGTTGTTTGATGTTCTTCTCTCTTTGTTTTTTTTTAAATGGTATTATTATATGTATTTCAACATTATATGAAAGAAGTTTATAATGCATATGAGAAAGCCATTTCACAAAACTATACTTTAATGGTGGGTCAAAAAATTATAAATATAATAGAAAATTGAGGTTTTTTGGAATTAGTACATTAAAACAATAGAAAAAATAACACAGTCTATAAAATATTTAGAAAAATAGTATAATTTAGAAAGTTGCAAATGACATTTATGACTTGTAAGTCGCATATGTCACTAGTGACTCAATCAAATTGTAAAACGGCCTGACTCAAATTACAATAAAGAAAGAAAGAAAGAAATATACCCTGAAAGCATATCGAAACTCTAATAAAGACACCATTAATATCATCGGAAAGATCTCATCGAGATGAATCTAATGACACTAAGAAAGGTCACTAATGGTGATCAAAGTAAGCCCCACAAGTCGTCCAAAGGTGTTAGTGGCTCACTTATCTTTGAACAGTTCTTATGGCCTACTCCGATCACTTTTGAAGGCCTTTTTTTATGTCGTTGGATTCATCTTATCAAAGTTTTTTCAATGATATTGATGATGTCATCATTGGAGTTTTGGTATGCCTCTGGGGTCTTTTTTTTCTTTCTCCTCTCTCATAGTTGTAATTTTTTAAATGATATGAGAGAGAGAGAGAGAGAGAGAAAGGCAGGAAAGAAAGAAAGATATCTCATAGACACACTGAAGCTCCAATGACAACACCATCAGTACCATATAAAAGATCTCGACAAGACAAATCAAACGACACCAAAGAAAACCATGAAAGGTAACCATATTGGGCCACACGAGCCACCTAAAGGTGGGGGGGACTCACTTGGCTTTGAACGGCTCGTGTGATTCACTTAGTCACTATCGATGACCTTTTATGGTATTATTAGATTCATCTCATCGAAATCTTTACGACGGCATTGATAATGTCATCACTAGATTTCAGTGTGTCCATTGGGTTTATTTCTTTCTTTCTTCTCTTGTTTATCATCTTTCATTTCTATTTATTGTAATTAATTTCAAATTATTTTACATTTGAAATAGTCGCCAGTGACACATACGACTCAAGAATAATAGATGTCATCTGTTACTCTATTAAACTATGTGGTTTCTTTAAATATTTTTTGAATTATAATTTTTGTATTTTTTGAGTAATGTCTAAAAACACTTAGAAAAATTAGAAAAAAGTTTCAAGAGGTTCCATGACCCCACCTGTGCTCACTCACACGACATGACGGTACAATGTTTCATAATAGTATCTGACCGTTAATATAGTGAAGTGATCAAGTCAAACAATCTACCTTTCCATCTTTATCTCCAGGGGAAAAAAAAGTGATCGTCAAACAATATACCCTCATGTTAACTTGAATTATTAGACAGCAACAGAAGTTAATTATGATCCATACACGATATCAATCATATTTCTCATAAGAGCGACAATTAAAAATAAATGTTATACAAAAATTAAACGACACCAATGATGCCGTGTTAATAAGAATTTTAAAAAAATGATAAGATTTTTAAAGTTTTGTTTTTAAATTTATTTTTATTAAAAAATATATTATTTAATTATTATTGTTTATAAAATATGAAGTAAAAAATAAACATACGAACTAAAAAAAATACTCATAATAGGATCTAAAACGTAAATACCTTAGGGCTCTTAAAAGTGTTATGGAGTTAATAATAGTATGTTTCTATTTGTCCTTAAAAACTGCTAAAAACTATACTTTTATTGAGATTGGACAATATATGAAGTCAAATTTCTTATATAAACTTATATTTTCTATCTAGTATTTTCATGTAAAATATTTTATAAGAAATATTTTTATGATTTTAATATGTTTATTTTCTGTAAAATGTGAAAAAAATTTATCAATATAAAATATTTTACATGTAAGTAATTTTCTAATTATAAATACGAACAATCCAATATAAAATATAATATACATTATCTTAAAACTTCATTTATTTTCATTTTCAGATAATTATATAAAGAAAATGTACCTTGATCCACAACACCTTTTTGAGATAATAAACCCTAAATGTACATTGATGAAAGAAAATGGTATTTTTATTCAAATCATCAATTATCAAGTCAAACAATAAAATGTACAATTGTAGGGTAAAGAGAAGACCAATTTTCATAATATAATTCTTATATCACATATTCATCAAATGTACAATTATTAAATAGAAAGCTATTTCTCAAAATTAATCAATAGTATTTTAGCATCAAAAAATTTATTAAATCATGGAAAAATATAATGTTAAAAAATATTACACTATTAGTAACCCATTCAAAATATTATTCAATTATTTCAATAGTCCTTGTCACACCACCAATTTCATTACTACTATCACCAACTCCTCATCACTCCATAATTTCCATCACCTTCAACATTGCAACTACTCTACTATCATCGTTATCACCAACTCCACTTCCATCCCACCCTTACTCACATCTCAATTACTACCATCATTGTTTTAACCCTGGAACTAGCTTGAGGGTCAGCTAATGATTTGACTATTTCAAAACTTGAATTGGTTCGAGTTGAAAAAAAAAAAAACTTGGTTGATCTGGTTAAAAACCCAAGTTGACTCCATCAATCTAGTCAAAACTCAACTATCAATTCATTTACTCCTTAATAAAAAATTATGAAAACAACATTGTTTTGATTCTTTTTTAAAAATCCCCTAAACTCTTTTTTTTTTTGCAAAACTCTAAAGCATGAATTATTTATATAAGGTGCGAAATCATCCACTAAAAATAAGCAATAAATAAAAAGAGGATATGTATTGTTATAAGTAAGTCAAAGAAAAGATACATAAAATATTAAAAAACAAATATGATAGTGCAAGATACAAGAGATATATGTGGCATAATACCTACAAAAATTATTTGTGTACAATTAGAAATTAGAATGAAAGACAAAAGAAAATCGAGATCAATTAAAAAAGAGAGCGGTTTTAGAATTAGAGAATTAATATCCCAAATTGAAAATATGAGGGGAAAAAACACGGAAGAAAGTGAAAGAATTGAGAAAGAAAGAGTCCCATTGAATGAGTAAAAAGAGTGGGAGATTAAAATGTGAGATCCTATTTGTATAATAATAATTTATACAAAAAAATAATACTTACACATTTAATTTGATTTATAATAACATTAAGAATTAATATTATCAACTCAAAAAAACCCTACCAATATATCATGCATGTCAACACCCGAATCTTTAGAGAGAAGAAAATCTTCAAAGCTCAATATTATATATATAATTAATATCTTTTATTTGTGGGTGAACTAAATAGAGAAATATTAAAATATCTAGAACTTAAGAATCATACAGACCGACCAACGGTTTATACTTATCAGGAGCTCACCACCTTGCAGACTAATCCCCAAGTGTATTTTTTTTAATATAACCTTCTAATTAGCATGATAAGGATATATATCAAGTGGCTTAACTGAATATTTTTTAGAGAAATATGTGGTTGAATATTATATATTAATTAATATCCTGCTTGTATGTATATATTAAGATCAAGATAGAAATTTAGTAGCAAAGATTCTTAGTAGATATTTCTCAAGTGTGATTTAATTTGTTTTGAGACTTTGATGGAATAATTTGGATGACACTTGGAATATTTTTAAATTGCTACTTGTAATTAATTAAGGTTTTTAATTAATTTGTCACTTGGTACGTAGATGCAAGCCTCTGGTGCTTTGTTTTCATATATCGATCTAGATAAGATATCCGCAATAAAATTAATATATTAATTACAAGTTATATTCCTTCCACATAAATAGGATAAAAAAAAATAATCGTAAATCTCACCTTTTACGTGAAAAAAGAGAATAAAATTTGGAATTTTAAATAATTTCTCATGTCACACATCCAATTTCGGGGAGCAGGGAAAAAATGAAAGCATTTGGGAGATGAATGTCTCCTGTTTAGGGACACATTCATAACACAGAGGGCTACTACCCATCATCAGTAATTGCTGCTACGTACAAAATGCATGTTCTCTTCACAGAGGTTCCCATGGCCGCCATGACATTTTTCGAACCTAACTTTAGTGGCGGCGACAATATTATTGGAAGCGAAGATCCATCCCATGGTCATTTCGCAACGCAATGGAAATGAATACATTCTTATCAGGAATATATGCATTTATCTATCAGCATTAAATTTACATGCAATTGTTAATAAATTAATGAAGCAAGTATCTTTTAATTATCTTTCTTTTTTGTTATAAAATATTGATAGATTAAGAGGCGTAACTTCACTGGTTATCAGATTTTAAATTTGTTTTATAGAAATTATCATATTTTAAATTTGTTTTTTAAAAATTATCAGTTCGAGTTTTACAAATCTCAAAGTTATTGAAAATTTATATATTCATTAATTTTAAAATTTATAAAATTAATTGATATATATACGGTTGGACTAGGTAAGTGGGGAATACCGATTGATTGTGATTTTTTGAACTTCTAAGCATCCCTCACATGGCTGAACGAATTTTTTTTATTTATTTGGATTAAGGGTGACAAAGCTTCCATTGAGCTAATAATTTTACGGTGTTTGCTTGAGATGGAAGCACTGAAAAATGCTCATGGGTCATTACGGTCGTGGACGTGGTCCCTGGCCAGTATCCATAGAAAAATATTAGTTATTTTACCCATATTTCACCGTAGTTTAGATAATATTTTTTTCTAATATAAAATAATAAATATATAGGTATTGTTAACTTATTTTTTGACATAAAGTAAAAAATTATAAATGTAAGTTGAAATGTTTATGCTTATATATAATAAAATAAAATGAAAATCATATAAGTTAATAAAAATATGTAAGAACTAAAGTTAATTTTTAACATGGTAAAAAAATAAAGCAATGTTGTAAGTGTATTTTACTATATCATATCATGATTCTCTTATCTGATAAATCTAAAGATGTTATTTACACAAAATAAAATAAATCTTAATATGTATGAACCAATAAAATGAGAAAGAGTTGTTAATGAAAATATAATTCTAAAATAAAAAGATAATCGTTCTCATAAAAGTAAAAGATATATAAGTATTGATAATAAATTTTATTTATGTAAAACATTAAAAATATGATAGATGAATTAGAATAACCTTTTCAAAACATTAAATACATGAAAAATCTCTATTTAAAAAATTGATAAATAAACAATATAAAAAATTAGAGAGAAGGGACATTAATTTAAATATAAAATAAAAAAA
>Ga0325410_1001388_pt1 | contig 26728 bp, 14 predicted proteins | sample PopdelMetagenome_16_FD_206182 | JGI IMG/M metagenome (GOLD analysis project Ga0325410, IMG submission 206182) | Populus deltoides microbial communities from Bellville, Georgia, United States - Xylem-PdIQD-R3 | ecosystem: Host-associated > Plants > Phyllosphere > Stem > Wood/Secondary xylem...
ATCACTTTGACAATGGCATTGCCCAAAACTAAGTTACTAAGAAACTGGATCATTGGGGAAGGAAAAAAAAGGCTAAATATGAACTATCCAAGCAAACCAATTCAAAAGGCTCAATAAACATGTCCAATGATTGATTTGCTTTCTGCTTTGAAATTATAGACTGGAGTAAGTATTACCTAAGCGTAACAAAGGGCTTCCCTGTCAACATTTTATGGATGAAGGCCTCAATGAGCCTCTTGCACAATTCTTCGTGTACACCAACAACTACATCAATTCCCGCATCTCTCAATCTTTGCACACCTCTTGAAGCCACAATTGGGTTTGGATCAATCATCCCAATAACAACCTCCTTCAATTTGGCTTTTACCATGGCTTCACTGCGTGGTGGAGTTCTCCCATAGTGATTACATGGTTCCAAGCTCACATAAGCTGTTGCATTCTCAGCCACATCCCCGGCATCTCTGTGGGCAAAGACCTGAAATCAAATTATTTGCAAGTAGTTTGTTAAACAAACACGCCAAGTTGAACAGCACAGCACGAGAATAAGATAAAAGCATACTAGTTGCTTGAGCTAACAACCCAAAAATAGAATGCACTTTAAGACATCTTGTAGCGAAATTTCAGAAGTGTTTAAATATCCACTTAACAAACAAAAGAGGTGCTTCGTAAGGAACATTTGGCATCATTTCAAGATTGGAAAAAAAGAGGGTCAAATTTTGAGGCACAAGTTCATCATTTCTTCCCAGAAGCAATACACAACTCCAGAGATTTAAAAACAGAATTGAAGCTAGAGTACCAAACTTTAAACTCCACCCAAGGCAAAAATTAACAATACAATAAACTCAACTAATCCTAATTCACCAATTTGGCTCGAAAGGCTAACCAATTCCTTCAATTTTCTTAAACAAATCCAATCTTTTTCTTTAAGTTACAAGATAAAGCATTAACAAGACTCAAACTTCAATATGAAAAGTTAAATTTCCCTTGCAATGGGAAATCCTTGTAAAGAGGAAAAGAGGAAAAAAGAAAAGTGGGTTTCGTTACCTCAGCATGAGGCTGGCCAGCTTTAACAATAACACAACCCGCCATAGGATTAGGACTAGTACATCCAATTGCCTTCCTTGCTAACTCCACGCACCTCCTCATATAAAACCCATCATCTTTATCACCACTGTCACCTTCTTTCGCTCCACAACTGATCATAACCACGCCTCCATGTTTTCCAGAACCAATTTGTGATTTGGACATCCTTTTGACTGAACTGAAAAAACCCAGATTTTGGATTGACTCTGAAAGCAAGATTCGAGGAGGGGTACTGTAGTGGTGGCAAAGAAGGGAGAATATGAGGAGAACGTGAGAAATTGAGTGGTGTGAGAATATTGAATGGGAGTGTCTGTTTCTGAGCCTGCATTTTTGGACAGAAATCTAGGACTCGGAGAATGCATGCATGGAAGCAGGTTTTTGTTTTCATGGGTGAGCCCTGCTACTCTCTGAAAAAACGACATGGTGGACAGCGTAGTAAGTGACTGTTTTGTACTTTTCAGAATATTTTTTAAAAACAATTATATTAAAATAATATATATATATATATAACATTATCTTGATCTTAAACTAAAAAATTTAAAACTTCTAAAAATACAGTACTACCATTATACCAAACACCCCCGTTTAGTGAGGGGCCGGTGAGAAAAATAGATGTCGGAGACCAGGTTCGAACCTAGGGAGACTCGGGCTCTAGATAAGGAAAAAGATGTCTGAGCCCGGGTTCGAACCGGGGACCTCTAGTGTGTGAGACTAGCGTGATAACCAACTACACCACCCAGACAATTTGATGAATGATTTGTGAGAAGTTTAAAGTTATATAACAATAAGTATATCCGGGGACCTCTATGTTGCACGGCCTCGGCCAACCAGCTGTCCATAGACAATAATTTTCAGACACACCCCGGCATCTGATCAAGGATCTGAGGCACCGATTCAACTGCCTGATTGATGGTAGAATTAACATGTCGTAAATAAATAATATACATTAATAACTAATAATTGATGGATTTTTAAGATTGATTAAATTTTGGAGAAATAATATTTTTTTTTTAAATCATTCCATTAATTTTAACCCATTTGAGCATAGTTTTTTCCGTAGAGATTAATCAGATCCATATGTGATATGCTTAGAAATCCTAGGTTGTTTCCACAACTTGTATTGGATCATATTTAAAATTATAATATAAAGAATGTTATGAAGCAATTAGAATCAACTAATAAATCAAATAAGATCTTAGAGAAAACTAAAAAGAAAAACAAATATTTTATTATTATAATTTGATTTGATTTATTATCATATTTTATTCACTATATTGTAACAGTTCCACGCAAATCAAATAATACAATTCTTTTTTATTTTAATTTTTTACATATTAAATTTGATGATTCTATTCATTTTATATTTTAAAAAAAATTAAAAAAATTTAATTTTTTTATTTCTAGCCCCGTTTCCTTCTCTGCATGCATGTATACCTAAATGCGGGGAGGATTGTTGTATGGGTGAAAATATTTATGTATTGGGCTTCTGCATTCTGCTCTTTTGTCTCCCTTTTGGGCTCACTTTGTTTCGGCCGTGGCCCAGATATATATATATATATATATATATATATATATATATATATATATAAAACCCTGCACCACCAGTGCTGTTTTTTAGGAAATAATTTCAAATCATGAAATGTTGGTTGTATTATATTTAAAAGAGTAATAAAAATCTATCATTATCTATATTCGTTAACAGGAGGTCTGTGCATGCAACTGGAGACTGAGCAATGAATACACAATCAGAAGGTTGAATATTTTCAAACAGTATCTGATCGATGCAATCCCAGATTATGTATTGATCGGACATGGAAAGCTATTTCATATTTATAGGAGCTGGAGGTGTAATTGCTTGTGAAATTTGATTCTTTCCTTTTATAATAGATTGGTCTGCATGCGCACAATAAAGAAGATTAAGGAAGAAATTAAACATATTCTGTGACACTGACAATATCTACAAGAATCTGAAAATCTTAATAATGTAATCTTCAAGAATAATTGCAGACGTTGTCACAGTCCTACATAAACCCAACTCTGCAACCATGCTCTATCACAAAGGGATTTGTTTTTTTTAAGAAAAAAGTACACAAGAGGCGGCTCTGATTTGGATCCAGGACAGTTCATGTTCAGAAGGAAGAAGGCAACATTCAAGGTTGTTGTTCATGGCATTTCAGAAGAAAATCCTCATACAGTCAACCTTCCACACAAGGTAAGAACTAGAGGCAAGCAAACACTGGTTTTTTCACTCACATCCCTCGACACACGCCTAAACATTCTCTCGATTCTATGTTTTCAAAAGCAAAGGAGTCCTACTATTTTGTGTTCTTAGAGTTACTTATGCCAAATGCTCGTTCATATCTGGACTAATAAGCTGGCTAACCATTTACTTTCTAGGCTCTTTGCCAGAAATTGCAAGGAGATGCAAACCGGCGTGAGGGGGAGAGACTAGACATGCATCGAAAGGCCTCGCTGGTATGGAGAGTTATATTTGATAATGAAAAATAACTTATTTTATTTTAGCTTTATTTATTTGCACAATTCTTTGTTGGATTTGGTTTTATAAAGCATGTAATGAGCACTCTTAAGGTTAAATTAAATTAATTAAATATTAATAAAAAATTGTTCTTAAAAAATATTTGGTCAGCAAAAGTTTTAAATTTAAAATATTTTTGTGGATTGTGCAAAGAACTTGTGAGCTCATGAGTTTCGGCTTGGTTTGATTAATAAAAAATTCTTTATTATTAAATTCTTATTTGAAATAATTTTCAGTCCATTAATATCCTTTTATATATATAAATTAATACTTTAATTATGATATGAAAAGAATGAATGTATTTGATTTTCATGAAATATGAATATTCATGAAAATTTATTAATTATCATTCATTAATTATGAATTTTCATCGTAATTAATCAATATTCATGAACTTATCAGCTTGTTTTTCTGAAGTCAACGATCCTGAGCAGTGATGAATTGATATTTATGCAACAAGACATTTGTGTGTGACGAGAAGAGGATGTCTCCGCTTCCAAATAAATGGAAGGTGAAAACTTATATATGAGAAACTCATCAACCTTCAAGATATTAGGAGTGAGCAATATCATTCTGAAAATGACTTCTAAAAAGCTTCTCACCCTTAACAATATTCTTCATGTTACTGAAATTAGAAAAAACTCAGTGTGTGACTCATTTTTGGACAAAAATAGTTTTATAATAGTCTTTAAGAGATAATTTTTTTTCTCTTTAAAAATGGTATGTATGTAGAAAAATGTATCTTAGTGATGGCCTCTCTGCAATGAATGCAATAAGCATTGTAATCAATTATGAGAGTATTAATAAGATTGCATCTTCTTCTTATTTGTTTGAGTCTTGTGATGTGCTACATAACATGTTAAGTCATGTGAATTATAATTATATACAAATGTTAATTGTTCTTGAATTATTATCGAGTATGATTTTTGAGAAAAATTATAAGTTTGAGATTTGTGTGCAAACAAAACTCATGAGACATTCTTTTTAAATAATTAAAATAAGTATTGAAACTCTCGACTTAATTTACATGAATATCATTAATTTAAAGCTTGTGCAAACTAGAGGTGAAAAAAAAACATTATATTATTTTTATAAATGATGATACAAAATATTGTTATACCTATTTGTTTAGAAGCAAAGATGAGGTTTTTGAAATTTTTAAACATTGCAAGAATAAAGTTAAAAATTAACTTAACAATAAAATAAATGTAATAAAAAGTGATAATGATGGAGAAAACAAAGTATTTTTTTGGTTAATTTTGTTTATAAAATGATATTATTAATCAAACTACTACTACTTTATTCACTTCAATAAAATGATATTTCACTCTAATAAAATTACATTGCGGAATGTAAAAACTAAACATTAAAAAATATGAGGATGTCATATTGATATAAGATTAATATATCAAAAGGATTCATTTGTCTTAGTTTTTTTATGCTTCTCAACATGTTTTTTTATTAAAAAATAAATTAGAAAACTGAAACAAATGAACACATAACATTGATGGATCAACCTAACACACACGCACGCGCACACACGCATACGCTTAAAAATCCGTGTTCAAAAGAGCCAAAAACAAGATAACGAATCAATATTTTTATGTTTGATAATGTGACATGGGCTTGACTTGCTTAAGGGGCCAATATCATTAGGTTCAGTTACAAACTGAACTCATGTACATCTGAGTCTAGTAAGCTAGTAGACTCATCATCCTGAATTTAAAATCATTTCAGGTCTAAATGCATATAGAATTGATAATCTTTGTAGACCTTATATCAAGTCACAATAATTTATTTGTTTATATTTATGTCTTTTAACATACAATGTTTAAAGTAAAAAAATAATCATCTCCTTACATCTCTAAAACTATAAAAGTCTTATAATGGTCTGCCACATTTCCATCAACATTAATATCATATAAGAAATATAAATTCCTTGTTAATATTGTGAATATGATATTTATCTCTTGTTAATACTACCATAAAAAAATGACACTACAACCCCTTTATCCAAGCAACATTACAAAGTTCAGAAGTTATATTTATTTTCTAAACCACTCAGATAAAGGGCTTACATTTTTTTTTTCTATTCTCTAAGTATTCATACTTTTACTTTTAGAGTATTTATCATACACAAATAAGAACAAATAATATTGTTCTTTTATAAGGTTTGTAAAATTCATTTATTGCAATTCCTTGTTAAAAATTATTGACTTCATCATTAGAAAGTTTTTAAATCTCATAAAAAATAATTAATTTGCAAGCATTAGATATTTTATCACTAATCATCAATTTCATGAACTTTAAAAAAGAGATTATTGACATAAACAAGTGATTATTCTTTATCCAAACATTCAAAAACCTTCATTCTCGAGCATATTAAATTATTAAACATCATCAAATATAATATAAGTTAATAATTTGAAAAATACACTTTTTGAAGTGTCAAACAATTTGTAAAATTCATCATTATTTATTAATATGGGATCAATATCACTTTTTACTCAAAACTCTCATCCTGATTTCCAATGATTATTTCCTGTATCTTATTTGATCATATGTTTTATTTTCTTAAACAGTAAAGCTTGAAAAGATACTTCATTGGAGGCAATCATAGCAATTAAACTCCATCTAGATCAAGTTGAGTGGATTAATTTAATTTTTTAAAAAATTAAAATGATAATTTTTAATGTATTTTTTAAAATATCAATAAATTTTTTATAAGGTTTAACTAAATCAAATTGAGTTAATTTTATAATGAAAAATTTTCTAGAGTTAGCCAAGAACTTGGATAAATTAGCTGAATACTTGTAGTCGTATACACAAGTCATCTACAAAATTACTAAAACTCATACTAGCAAGAAACACCAAGCCACACGCTTGAGGGTCGTGTTCTAGCGGTGTGTTGGGGCTTGTTTTCTTTTGCTGTTCTAAGTTTGATTCTTTATGCGTATACCTGTCACCCTTGCGGTATCTTACCTGTTTATTGAGTTTGCAGGATGTTCAGTGAGCCGCGGGGAATAATCGTGGTGTGTGTAAGCTGGCCCAGACACCCCACGCTAATAAAAAAAAAAAAAGAAACACCAAGCCAATTAATTTTATGCGTTTGCATCGAGTTTAAATAAAAATTTTATTTTTTTGTTTAAAAATAATGTTTTATTTATATTTCTGAATTATTTTAATATAATAATATTAAAAATGTTATTTTAATATATTTCTTAATAAAATATATTTTAAAAAATAATTAATATTACAGCCATAAACACTACTAACACAGACCAGGTGGTGCGGTGCAGTCTCTTTCAGCGTAGACCTCTGTTTCTCCCATCGGAAATTATACTCTACAAACAACAACAATAATAAAAAATACTAATAATAAGAGAAGCTAAAACAATTTTGTTTTCAAATTTCAAAACCCCAAAAAATACCCTCCAAAACCCTCCGCTCTTCTTCTCTACTCTACATTTACAGATCCAAACATGTCGTCTAACAATCCGACCGAAATCATTCGGAGCCCTGAAAAACCGGAATCCGGATTCGAAGAAGAAGAGGAGGTGGAGAAATTGGAAAAGCTGGAGACAGAAGTGAAGCAAATGGCAAAGAAGATTCTGGAATACAGAACCACTTTACCGGATCAACTCAAAACTACTGTCGCTTCGCTTCTTTCCTCGCAACGACCCGTTTTACCGCATTTCGATTCAGGGTCGGATCCTGGACCCTCCGGTGAACTTAAACCAGGTTGGTTAGCTATTGTGTTCTCTTTTAGGGTTTTAAATGTGATCTGGGTTAAGTAAAGTGAAAATTGCGTGTCTTTTTTTGGGTACTAAATTTTTTTGTGATTTAGGTGTTTCTTTTGATTTTTAACTTAATTGCAAAATTTGTTGATTAGAAGAGTCAATGACTTGTTGGGTTACCTTAATTTTAGTGTTACTTAGTATTAGTACCTAAAAGATTAGATATTCAACCGCAACTTAATTTTAGTTATGGACTTAGCTGATGCGCCTTTTACAAGCTTCATGGAATTATTATTTTGTGATTGTCATATAATTATTTGCTGATGACTTAACGAGTTTTCAAGTAAGTGAATGTATGCTGCAGTACTTAAGGTTAATGAATTATTTTAGTTTTAGGTACGTATTAGGCTGACGGATGTGCTATCTACAAGCTGTGCTGAACTGTATCGAATAATCCACTACCTTGGTTCTTTCAGTTCTTTCCTTTTGCTTCCAATCAAAAGGAAATTACTTTTAGAGGGATTCTATGTAAATTGGAAAGATAAAGATAACGAAACGAAGCTAGGAAGGCAGACATTGATTGAGTGGTTAGTGGCAGGATTGGTATTTGGCATGTGTAGTTGTGCGGTGTAAATAGCAGGATTGCATGCTTGGTGGTGGTGATTAGAACAGAAATGAAGATGGAATTTGTGGTTTTCTACTGATTTCTATGGCATTAGAGGTAGTTGGATATTTGCATCTTTGGTTCGATAGTGTGATAAGTATAGAATGTAAGACTAGCATGATAGGAAATGACAAATAATTCGAAGCTTACTACATTTATGTTTACACTTCCAAAATTCAATGGCATAATTGTTTGATTGCAGTTGTTTTTTCATCCTAAAGAGCGGAGCAGAGCAGTATTTTTCATTTTTTCTTGCTCTTTTCAATGGTGATGTTTGCATTCAAGGCTTCAGAGGCCCCTATCTCGTTCTAAATTTGTGTTTTTTTATTGTGATTGCAGCATTGACCATATCATAACATTATGCAGATTCAGGAGGACAGGACACATCCAGTAGAGCAGCATTACTAACAGAAGAGGACCGAAAGACTGCGGAGAAAACACATTTGTTGAAAGAGAAAATTTCCAGCAATGTCTCTGCTATGCCTGTAGTATTAAAGAGGATGGAAGATTGTATTTCTAAGATTGACAAACTATATTCCTACAATGGAAGCATACATCCGGCGTTTAAAAAGAAGCGGACTAGCTGAGTTCGCTGTAATTTCAGCATTTGGTGTTAGTTTCAAGGTGAATGACTTGGGTTGCCTACAATTGTCTTCGATTTATACAATGGATCCATGAATCCTGCTGTGGAAAGGAAGGGCTTATACTAACCACCTTTGTCTTGCAATCCTAGGATTTAGGAGCATCCTTTGTACTGTAATTACCCAAAAGCATCAATTTTAACGTGTACTATAGGTTTTGATAGTTCTAGCAAGACATCTTGCATTGACTTTGATACATTAATTATTTAATTATGATGGGAGAAGCTGTTGTTTTGCCATCTGTGTTAGTTAGGTTCTCGCTTATCTATAAACCTCATTTAGGCTGTGTTTGGAACAGGAATGCAATCCTCAACCAATTGATTTGCCAGTCGGCTAAATGGTGGATCGACTGCATTCTTGCAGGATCTGTATATGGTTTGTCTGTAAACCAAAGTAATTATGGGCATTTTCAACAGAATTTAAAAGTCCCATAATGTCGAATCCATAAAATTGCTGCGAGGTCATCGTAATCAAATGATCGCACACAGCAATAAATGACATCAAGTGCCACGAATTCAAAGTGTTTGACATTTACAATTGAGCACTTTATCAGCAGTGATTAGTCCAGGTATGGATGTACCAACCATAGCTCCCTCCACACTTCCAGTTTGGCTGGTATCCAACACAACCGTGCTGAGTCCCCTTCCTACGATAAATAACTTCTTCCCAATCGCTGCCAGTTGGCAAGGTGGCTTTGTAAGCAGTGTTGACAGCCTCTTAACTGCCACCCATTCCCTTTTATCCTTCTGCCACATCATCAGCTTGGTCCCTGAACTCTGATCCAACACATAAAGTGTGCCATCCACAACAACCGCTGGACCTTGCCAGCCTGACACCATATCAGCATCTGCACGCTGCCACATGCCACTTGAAGGTTCGTAAACGACTGCATATAAAGGAGAAGACATGGTAGAAGCAGAAGCTTGACTGCGGATATAAATCTTCCCATCCAAGACTACGCAATCTTCAACTTCAGGAACAGCGCAGTCATTGGAATGAAATTCCCAGCTATTTGTACGGGGATCAAAAATGTCCCAAGAATATGGATCATTCCTTGTTGATGCTAACCCACCAATGGCATATATTTTCCCATCATAAACTTGACAAGCAGAATCGTACCTGAATGAATACAAGAGCTTTCCAATCAACATAAGAGTTAGAATCATGATACAAAAAGAGGAACTCTAGTCCACTGGCCCGATCTACATGCATATATAATCTACAATTTCGAGATGCAGACTCCACAAGCGACTTGACACAAATTTCCTTTCGTTTGAGTTACTATAGCATTTCCAAAAAGCAATTCACAGTAAATGAGGAGCACTTGCAAAGGTAATTTAAAGGCAGGATTTAAGTTCAGCATCACTTGCGCAGACAACTATGCACGAGAACACAAGTGGAAGGAATTGTGTACCTAGCGGTCGACAAGGAAGCAACTTGAGTCCATGAATTCCTTGAAACATCATAGCAGAAGGCTTCATTAGTAGCTTCCAACCAACCACCACCACCCAACAAGTAAACCTTTTTTCCTAGAACTTCAAATCCCATACCCATTTTATTCAAAGCACGAGCTGGAAGACCTGGAACACACTTCCAACGCCTCTGTGATTCATTAGGGTCCACTACATAAAACCATATCTTCCCATACTTGTCACAACATAAAGCATATATCCAAGTCTCACTTAAACTATGCATTCTACGATAATCATAGAGCTCATCACTGCACACGAATTCTCTCCATCTCTTGGAAACACACTTTAATACCGCATGGTACTTCCGGGGCACTCTCGCCAAGCAAGAAAGAGCTATGTCATCTGGAAGCCCACATATCAGCGACATTTGATTCTCTTCCATTCCAACCGGATCCCACAACAGTTAGATCGACTCCTACAACAAAGTAAAAAAGAAAGAAACCCATCAAGCCCCCAACTTGCATTGCCTTGATCAATCCAAAAACAACCCATCCATGAACAAGCGAACTTGCTTTCGCAGGTTTCCAACGTCTAATCTCCAAGATTGTTATTTAGTTGCTAAAAAAACAGGTTGTAATATTAATCTAATCTATAGAGCTCAGCATTTCTTCTCTTTCTCTTGAGGAAATTATAAGAGAATCTAAAAATGTTTTCTTTTCTTAGATCAATCTAATAAGCAGATCGCTAATTTAACATTACTAAAAATAACTAAATTAGAATCTGGCGCGTGAGCAGTTTGAGGGATAACGAATTAAAAAGAAAAGAAAATTTAATCAACTCGAAGCCCTAATTCGATTGAGACGAACCATTTTTCGTCGAATAAAATAATTCTAAGCTGCTAATAATGATAAAAAAAATCAATGCGGGGAAATTAAAAGAGTAATTAGAGAATATAATTCGGGACTTACCTGTCCTGTAGCAATTTGATTGCAGATTTCTTTTTGGGAACAATCAACATTTTAATTTCACTTTCCAAGATATAAATAATAGAAACAAAGGGGTTGTGTGCACCTCTAGTCCTGTGGTAGCGTTTTGTAATTAAATTCCTCTGTGGGGGATAAAACTAGAATAACATGTGAAGCAATCAAGCTTGTGGCGTCCGATTTGTAAAACCTTCACAAGAACCCACCAGAGGATCTGTCCATTTTTTTTTGTCTTTTTCATGCATTTTCTAGTTGAAATGCAGCATCGATGCCAAATCCATCATTGACAGTCTTTGGATTTTATTAAGAATAAAAAAAGGTGATCATTGATATTATGTCAATTTAAAATATCCACATTTTAACTATTTTAAATTTATCGTTTTTACAATAAATCCAATCATTTTTCTTAAAATAATTATGTTTCTACTTTTTTTTAATTATTATTATTATCGTTCTTGTTTTCTTTGAATAATAAATTAACCAATTCATCATTTAGAGCTGTCTGCTTGCTGGAGTTTCTATTTGAAATGTAAATATTTGATCTCAAGTTTCTCCAAAGCTTATTTTGTCCTTTTCCATTCAAATTTTGCCTCCTCAATTTCCTTCTTCTTTTTTTTTTTTTTTGCTAACTGAAAATCATCAATTCACAATCCCAATTGAAATTCGATAAATGGATTTTTTTCAAAATATTTTTTATTTAAAAAATTTATTTTTGATATCAGCAAAATAAAATGATTTAAAATTATTAAAAAAATTAATTTAAAGTTAAAAAAATTTCAAAAATTTTTTTTAACACAAAATCAAGCACAGCCTTCCATTGGCATGGCTAAAATTTCGGCAGCTTTCAACAAACGAAACTGTGTCTGCCCCAAATATTGAAAATCTGATTCAACCATGGAGACAAGAAAAGGAGAGAAAGAAGAGCTTTAAAATTCAATGATTGGTAGTTGTGGATTTCACAGGTGAGATTTCGGAGAATTTTTATAATACACATTAAATAACTAATAGCATCTCTCATGAGCCCATTTTTAAAAATATATTGATCATCAGATCAAAATAAAATGGTTCAATTGATACGACACGGGCCGACTCGGAGCTCGGCTCAGGACTCCTCTTTTTAAAGTGTTTTAGATTTCTCTGATTTCTTTTTCAAGTTTTTTGTTTTTTCTCTTCGAAGAATTGTTAAGCAACTTGCAAAGGCGCCAGGCAGCTATCCAAATGCTTTACATTTGATTACGTATTTTTATTATTGATCAGAGAAATCGAAACGCTAAAAGTTATAATATTTCCTTACGAATGGACCTGTTTACATTTTTTTTTTTCATAAATAAGTACTCCCCGGAGAAGAAGCGGTATTGATCAACACAGAGTCATCACAACTGCGAGCGAAACCGCTTCTTAGCATAAAAGAAGAAGAGCAAAAATCTTGGAACCCTTATTTGATACGACGACAGTTTCACGACCGACGACTTGACAGCAATTCCCAAACTAAAGCTTCGAGGCAGTGGTTGGATTTCTGGCTGGATTTGTTGTTGCGAATGTTCTAAGAAGCCCTTCTTGAGTTACTGACACAATGTGCTGTCCATCAATACATGGATAAATTCAGTTCGGAGTTTTCTCTTGTCTATCAATGACAACTCTACTTGTTAAAGAGAAAAAAAGCAGCAGAAAACAGAGAGAGAAGCATGGCAATAATAATAAAAAACATGGTTGCACCATCATGGAAATAAATGATTATATATAGTAGAGTTAATTTACCTCTCCTTTTCTATTGAACATTTCACCAACTACAAAGCCTCGAGCATTATAGGCAGCAGGGCTCACAATCTGATAGTCAATGATGTGTTAAGATTCTGACATATCCAAAAGTGAGAAATGCAATCTGACACTTACCGCAAATAATAACCACTCATCAGCTCTAAAAGGCCTATGGAACCACATCCTGAAATTTGGAAAGAAGCCAATGAAACGATTAATTGAAGCTAAAGCGGAAGAAAGGCTCTTCTACGGTGATATGGGTTCAAGAGATATACACGTCTAATCTAAACACATAAAAGGAGATCCCTAGTCAATGATAAGCATCATTTGACAGATGCTGTTGATTCACAGGAGCAAGCCAACTATAAAAGAGCTATTTAAGAAAACTAGTGCTTGCTATAGTGACCCTAGCTATTGTTCTAATTCAAATTATTCAAAACAGGCCCGGGAGAAATAAATAACCTGAGCCAAATGGAGAGGATCCATCTTAAAACCATTAGTCACCCTAACTAGATCTTGAACTTCAATTATCTCAAACCATACAAGGGGGGAGGATATAAACTGGTTATTCTCAGTAGATTAAATTAGATGATAATATGGCAAAAATGACAAAAGGTTCACCCAAAATATCATCCGTCCAAATGAAAGTGGTGCAACCCTCTTCCAAACTAACATATATCTTGCACAGCGTGGTCAATAAATAAGTTTATTGTTATAAGATGCAGATACTTACGTGTGATCTAGACTAACAGCAGACGGCTTCAAACCCCTAGCACGGTGGGGATTCACGCTGACTTGAAGAAATATGAGATCGGAAGCATATGCCACTACACATCTGTAAAAGAACAATTCAATAACATTAAAATTCAAGAATGATATTGCTTGTGCACCACTGGTGCAATGCACTTCCATTCATGTAAGACCCAACACATTAAAGTAAATAGGAGGTTTCTATCCTTTTAAATTTTAATATTGTTAGTTATAGAAAAGAAGTCAGTTCGAGGAAAACTATTCATGCAGCCAATCTCAACTAATTTGGGGAGAAGCTTTCATAGAATTGAGTCAGGTCCAACAGAAGTTGCTTACCTATGCAATGCCTGATCATCTGAAAGTTTCCCCTTTGCTCTAAGCCAGTACTTCAGGCTGCAAACATTTCATTAGATTGGCCTCCAATAGAGTAAAGGCATACAAGCCACAAGGACATCAAAGGGTTCATATTCCAACACAAGACAAACATATATAGGTCCTTATCGAAAGATCAGATTAGCAACATAATAAACCAGTCCTACCTTGGAGGAGATTTTGTCTGATTAGTGTTAGTGTTGGGCTCACAAAACCTTATTTCCATTGGCCAAGGGACAAATTCTTTTGCAGCAACCTTGTTGCGATAGCTCCTGAACATGCAATGCAATTATTAACTCTGGTTCCAGGCTCAAAGAGTTAACTGCTTAAATTAAAATAAAATAAAAACCTTTTACAAGTGAACTAAGTTGCACCAAACGCTGTAATCCAGCAGAAATGCAAAAAGGTTACAGGAGAAAGCATTGACCACCCATAACTGAAGTTGCATTCATACCTTGGAAGAAGAGGATCAGTAAGACGTTTCTCACGCAGCTCTTCCATTGACAAAAGCTGCAATATGAGGATTCAATATCCAAAGCAGTAATGGAATGTATAAAACATACAAGCTCATTCCGCTTACCAGCTCTGGTTCAGGCACAGCTGGCATCTGTGCTAGCTGGTGGACAAACCCGTGTTCTTCTTTCTGTAAAAATAAATTAACCCAATACCAGTTTTATTCTTGATTAATAGCAAAAGAAATCTACCAAAAATATAACTTAAGTACATAATTGAGGACGTTTGAAATTTTATTGAAAGTTTTGAAAAGAGGCATAAATTGAGGGGAAAAGGCAATGTCTTTAAGCAAAAAACTGCATCAGGTATTGACTGATAATTAAATATTTGCTTGAATAATTCTTACATAAATCAATGTCATCATCGACACAAAAGACATTCTTTAAGTCAATTTTTTTTTATGGCCAGAAAACAAAGTGGCATTGGAACCTGCATTTGATTTTCAAAAGACAGACTGGCCTTAATGATGATTGACTTTCTCAGGGGACGGTTTACTGTCCTGAACATCTAAGTTCAAGATTTAAATAGCACCTGTTCTGTGCAACCTCTGCGCAAGCATTGTATGGTAGAGGCAGACAATTAAAGAACTGAGCTGGAGATTGGTATCGTAAGACCAAGAAGCAAACACAAAGCCAATAGCAGCTTTAAATACATGGTGACACCATCAAAGAGATTTCTGGAAGTTCCTAATACGATGATATAGAGAAACACATTGGGATCAACAGTAGTTAAAAATTATTTACTTGGAATCCCTCAAGTTATACCACACAATGACAGTTATTTAACTTTAGATCCTAGTTTCCCTGTTCAGGTATATATCCCTACAGCAGTTTAGTTTCTCTGCCACTGATTGATCACCTCTCTTACAAACCTAATGTACTAATCCAATTACCAATCTCAAAAAGCTTCAATCATAACATTGCAGGACACTGAATAAAGGTCTATTTCATGTTCTTTCCCCATCAGGGGAGGTTCATTATTCAAAATCTGCTACGTTTCCATTTCAGAACCTTAAGCATTAATCTCTAGGTTTACAATCACTCTTAAAATCACTACAGTGCCACAGGGCCATAACCACATAGCATAAGAAGTTTCCCTCACGATGCTAGCATTCATTTAAAACCTCCCCCATGGTGGGGCATCTAACTAATAACCCTGCTAGAAACTAAAGATTTCCTCTGGCCCCATTCACAAAATCCAGCGGTTCTGCCACATCTCCATAACAACAGACTTAGGGAAGAGCTGCATGCTCAGCTAAGAAAATGGCTGCTAGAAATAAGTAACGGTGTGATTGTTGGAAATAATTAATATTATCTCTCCGCAAGGACTGCTGATTATTTAACACTCAGTGTACATCTAATTCTATTTTATTTCTTATGGATGAACGGGAGTAATGATGCTTGAATCTTCATCGTGTGTTTTTATTGATAACCAACTAGTATCAAGGATTCAAGGTCAAAGTTTAGCATCTTCAACCCAGTTGTCTTTTCTAACCATTTGTGATTTCAAGCACGTTTACAAAGGGGATGATTTCAGCTAGCTTGAAAAGCTTACTGCACTCAATAGAAAATTCAATTAACGTTGAAAAGTCTAAAAGAACATAAATGGGTGCTAATTTAGCTATCTGGTATTTTTCAATATTTTATCCACCAATTTCTAGTATAGTTGCATTTCTTCCCTTCAAACGCAAACCTAATGGTAGTATAAAATTTAACAGAGTAACAACCTAACAATCCACATAATGGCCACAGAACCGATGACTGTTTCCAAATCCATCTCACTGTAAAGATTTGTCAGAATACAGATTAAATACAAAACAAGGCAGCAGCATTACCTGAAATGAAGCCATTAATGTGAATACGATATTTCCTTTTTGTATTGCATCAACTTTTCGGGTAGCAAAGCTTTTCCCATCGCGTATTCGTTGAACTTGGTATATAATTGGCACTACAAGAGTATATGCAAACATACACCATGTGTAATATCACTTTAGCTGTTATGCTCCACTAGCAGGATAATAAGAACAGATAAACATGTTTGAAAAAGGAGATCTATTTATGCAACCCATTTATTTTCTTTTTATAAGAAACATATGGCAAGGATTCCCTCTTCAGGAATAATTGACTGGGAAGACTATAATCCCTTACTGAGCTTGTGTCAGGAAGTGCAAAATGATTACATATATAATGACCAAACATATCACTAAATAGACCTGATAAACGTCTCTCTCTTAAAGATGATGGACTGAGAAGGTAAGACAAGATGATCTAAAACTTGATAGGAAAAAAAAAATTGAACAAGAAGGGAAAGGCATCATTGAAGCAAACATAGGCATTGTTGGTACCTGACTATCAAATGTTATGAAAAATTTCACCTGAACTATAAACTTAACCTCTACTTTATTTCTTACTTTATACTAATCTTCTTCTTTTCCAAACAAGAAGAAAGTAAGTAATTTGAAGGTCTTTGATAGGATTAATTTGTCTTTAGCTGAAGGTCTTTGATAGGATTAATTTGTCTTAGACTCTAGAGAACAAGGTTGTTTTGCTGTTTCTTGCAGAGCTTGTTGATAACTTAGAGTAGAGGCTGGATGTAGGTGAATTTTCACTCATTTCTTGCAGCATCTATTAGTAGAGAGAGCACACATATTTGCCTACCAAACAGGAAAGGATAACAGAGTATGAAAATTAGTGGTTGCATCTCCTAGGAGATATTGCAATTGTTACATGAATCATGAAGTTTGAATAGAGGTAACCTCTGCGCATGACAAAACTAAGGGTAACAGAATCAAAAGTGCATGAATTTCTATTCACAGATTAGGCATCCCAGGTTATACTTACTGTCAAGATCCCCAATAAGAAGAAAATAAGCATGCAAGCTGTGAACAAGTTTAAAGCAATCAACTGTTTTTGATGCTGCAGCCAATGCCTGCACATAACATCACAGTGTAATAATGAGAAAAGATAGCTACGTTTCTGTCCTCAAATTAGAGCACTTAATGTACCATTGAAACAGGGAGTAAAACAAAAGAGTCAGCTTTATATTAGCTTAAAATCAAGAATGCAAAAGTAAGAATGCTGGTTTATACAGGATAATTGAAAGTTGAATTGATAAAAACCAAAAGAGATAAATCGAAGGAGTCAAGTCCATTTTTTTATCGCAAAAAAGTGGATCAAAACGGTACTTGTTAAACAATGAAAGCATGATGTGGATTGTGTGTCCTCACCACAACGCATTTCATACCTGTCCAACAAACTGTCCTCCAAAGACCTTTCCAAATCGTGGGGCATCTGGCAGAGTAATGCCCTGGAATATATTCACCTTCAAAACACAACAAAATCTTAGTCTAGATTTATACCAATTCCTTCACTAACCTATCACAAGGAACTCTAGAACACTCAAAGCAGAGTAGAATGTTGTATTCATTAACCATAATTCTCATAGAGAGGAAAATTATACTATTAGAGCACAACTTCAATTTTCCATTGTTTCTGTGTGTCCATTGAATAGAAGTTAAGAGCTTCCAGTTTCACCTCATTTTGGCTCACTTAAGAGGTGAACTGGCCATCATAACATATATCAAATTCAGACACATAAACATTTAAATACCAGGAAGCACAAAAATTCTCCTTCTGCATTCTCTGATAAGATAACAAAAGTCAAATCCTAAATCAAAAACACCTCGAGGTGCAGGAAGAACATACTTCTATTGACTCCAAATGCAATATGCTCTCCACAAGGGGGCAGGAGTCGAGTGTCTTGTCTGCATTCCATATAGATTTTGGTCGAAGCAAAGTGCAATGATCATGAGGTAGCACTAAGCAAATTAGCTGTCAAAACAGACCCCGGATTAAATGCCCACTGTCAATTTCAGTTAAGTCCCATTTTAAGTTTAGCAAGATAGATGTTTGAGCAGCTGGGGTTGTATAACAGAGAAGAGAAAGTGAGAAAACAAATACAGTTGCAGCTACCTGACTCAAAGCAATTACATCTGCCTGCTGAACAGACGCAGACAAACCTGCAAATAACAAGTTAATGTCACTCTTCCAGGCCTATTAGATTCACTATTAAAGATCATAAATTGTTATAAACCAAGTGGTATCACATCTAGTGCTAAGAAACATTAAAAAACATACAATTGATATTTGACTAGTAGAAATAAAAAACAAAAAAAAAGGATTGTATCGCAACAACAAAAGGCTAAGATTGCAACCAAGAAAATCATCTTCTCACCATCACCAAAGTAATCATATCGCTGCAATTGAAACTCAGGACGACCCTCTTCCTCTTCATTTACTGTTCCACAGACTTGTGCCTATAAATCAGAAATTCCAACGATCAGCCAAAGTGGCTAAAAAATAGAAAGAAAGAAAAACAGAAAATTAACAATAATAACTGCTTATGATTAGTTATAAAGCAAACCGACCTCCCCTTTCCATATAAAATAGATTCCTTCCCCAACTTCTCCCTGACGAATAATATACTGTCCTTCCTCTACAGAACAAATCATTCAAAATGAAAAATTTCTTTTAACAAAATAAACAAAGATAAAACACAAAGAGAGAGAGAGAGAGAGTTAAATTCTCTTATAGACGTAAAAATTACCATAGCGTTTAACAATAACGAGCTCCGCGATTTTCTTGAGAGACGAGCTAGGCAACCTCTGTAGCAGAGGAACACCGCCTAAGAACTCCGTAGCTGCAAAAAAATCTCACAAAGTTCTTTCGTTTTTCCCGCATTTTCTCAGCAACCAAACAGAAATTAGGGGTTTGAATAGAATTTACCTGATTCGATGTCCATAGAGAAGTGTGAAATGGTGAGAATTGGAGCAGAAACGTGCGATTATGGAGCTTGATCCGATCTTTCCGTGCGGTAAAGTTTTAAGACTGATGAAGGGAGAGGGGGGTGGCAGGGTGTGGACAGAGTGCTTTTCAATGTATTGAATTACTGTGCACTTTTTATACTCCAGCAAATAGATAGACAGAGAGGGGCGGATAGCAGCAATACATTGCAGGTAATAGTCGGGATTTTCTTTGAACTTTCCCGGTAGGTTTGTATTCAATGGCCAACCAGAGGCGACAAATTTGGGAGATAAAAAGAGGGCCCGCCCGAGTGTTGATCTAAAGAACCGTGAAAGAAAACACGTGTTTCATTTTACTAATTAAAAAAGGAAACTTAATAAGAGGCGTCCACAGTATGATAATTTCAATTCACCATGTAGGCTATTTTGCCCAATTAAAAAACCAGTGGCCTTCTGGTCTTTTCCACACAATTCATTATATAATTGGACAAATCAGTTTCATCATACTTTTTTTATACTAAAATATAATCTGATTACTTTTTATAAAAAATACTTCCTCTTATGACAACATTTGAATCATCTTGATAACTCCTTCATGACGAGACAACATGTATGGAGAACAGAACAGGCCTCAGGTTGAGCGCCAATAACTATTTCCTTTCCCCACTTTTCTTTTCACTCTCCTTTATTTGCACGCCTGACTCTTTGAAAACCTGGAGGGGATATTCAATCTGTTTTCCTTCATGATTCATAATTTTTTATTATTATTTATTTTATATTAAATAATTTATCAAAATAAAAATGTTTTTTAATTCCACTCCCATCAGCAGAAGACAGCTTCAGAGGAGAAAATAGTATGTTTCAACCAGAAAACTTCACCAAAAACAAATCGACAAGGTGTCAGCAAACTGAAAAGTAAAGTCCAGTCATCATCACTCAGAAATTCTTTGCAAGTGAAGGTAATCAGGTTAAATGAGTAGGAAAATCACTTTACCTTGCTCAAAATGTTAAGAGAAAAGGTTAGCCTTTTGAATATGGTAAAAATAAACGTAAATATGAACTTGTACTTGACCCTTGCCAGCCCCAGAAATTCAAAAATCTACCAGGTATGGACATGTACTTCATGCCGTGCCAGGTCTACTGATATAATATCTGAATCTGACCAGGGACAGAAAATTAGAGACAGAGATGCAGTTATATTCAGTTGCAGAGAAGTCAGCAGTCAACTTTAAGAATCTCAAGATGACAACTGGCGAATTAGTAGATGTAACAACGACAAATATTTTGATGCTGATAACAGGAAACGGCGAAAAAAGAAGAACTCTCGGGATCAGGAACAGCGAGATGGTGTATTTATTGAAATTGTTATAAGATCTGACCAAAAAACAGAGAAAATTTGAAGAAAAAAACCCAGCAGTTTCAGAAAAGACTTGGTCCAGATTGTAAAATAACTTGGACACTAACCAATATCAAAAGAGAACAGGAAGAGTAAAGCATTTCTCAATCACCCCAGAACTCTTAAGAGATTCAATGGCACAATCAATTTCTTCTTTGCTCCACCTCCTTCTGCCCTGGATGCTGGAAAATAAGCCCAAGAATTTGTTACAAAACCTCATAGAAACAGGAACTTAGAAGAAAGTAAAAGAAGCAAGATTTACATTACTTTCCTTTCCGGCTTCATTTTAACAGCACAAACTAAGTCAAAACACACAAGCCATATAAAAATCACACGACAGCCAATTACCTTATCTTGTGAAAAAACAGATAAAAAAAGCATTCTCTTGGGTCTGCAATGACTGCCAATCTTTCTCTTTACAACATTCAATGCTCAGTTAGAAGTTGCATGATGCTCTTCTCATGGGGAGCAAAAACCAGTAGCCTCCCATGGAATCCTCATAAACCTTTCTCTATGCTCTTCTAAGATATTAAAAATGCCAAACATACATCAATAATCAAAAGACATAGGAACAGTTACGCAAATTGAGTTTTTTTTTGCAAAAAAAATAAAAATAGAATGCCATACAAATGGTATTTTTTTCTAGCTTCCAACAAAAAGATATGGGAACTTCAAGGAAAAAAAATGATTAGATAATTCAAAACACCAGCAGCAAGTAATAATTACAAAACACAATACCAAAACCAAGTTGAAAAGTGAGCAAAATACAACACTGGTTACATGTATCAAAAGGAACTGGAACCAATTTCTCCACCACTGTATGTCCCTTTTGTTCAGTCTATGTTTGGTGCAATCACCTAAAGCTAGAAACAAAAACAGCGCATTACTCTACAACTAGTTCATCAAAATATATATTGTAAGTTGCAAACACATGCTAACAATAAATTGTGGCAACAGAAGGGCAAGCAAGCTTCACCAGAACAGATATCAACGCCACAAATAACAATTGCTATCACCTACCAACAATAGTGCAATGATTGTTAGTCCATAGCATTGGTGTAACCAATAATAGTGCAATGCATATGGCTTGGTCTATTTCCATGTACCCAAACCTAAACCCACAGATGTTAGTGTGTTAGAACGATGCATTGCATGGTCTATTTCCATGCACCCAAACCTAAACCCACAGATGTTTGTATGTGATAGCGAGAAGCCAGACATCAAATGCAGAAGTTCTTGAAATTTAGGCTTTGAGTGGGTAAAATTATATTTTCCATGACAACCATGCTTTTGGAATGCAGTTGCAGTTTTTGACATGTAGCAAATATGACAGGCAACACTCATTGCGTGCCTTTCTTAGGAAATCATCATTTTACTACTTTTAAGTGAAAAATCAAGATGAAATATTGCTGGAAAAACAGTGCTATGGTATCATTAAAATTATGTTAAAATTAGGTAAGTTCTTTTCAACGATTTTAGCTTTCAAAAAAATTACTACCAATATAGCTGTAATTTCCATGCCATGTCAGTTTGGAAACACAGATGGTGCCGATCCAGAATAAAAAAGCATGAAAGAAAAATTTGCTGTCATTTAAGATTCTCAAAAAAATTGAAAATCCAACCCCGCAAACTTCAAATCAAGTTAATTCTAGTGCACTTGATCTACTAAATGAGACCCATCATACGGTGTGTCTTGATATTTTATAACTCCAATATTACATGTAACACAAGAAACTAACAACTTGTAAATTACAATTGTAAGTTGTATCCCTTGAAATAACATGTGATATTTAGCCATATAAATAACGGGAAAAGACCTGCCATATGATGAGTCTCATTTAATAGATCAATTGTACTAAAAATCAGCTCAACTTTCCACAACAGTGACAAAATCACAAAGTTAAACTTTGGATCAATAGGTAAAACCTCATTGTTAAAAGAAAGAGAGGAGCCAATAATCTGCCTTGACCCCATCTTGTCAAATTTTGGCATGGTATAAGATTATATAGATTTCCTCTCTTAGCCCCAATCACTTTCCCTCGCATGGAGGCATCTTAACAACCAGTAATATAAATAGTATATTAAAGATTGAAAACAACTAGCAAAAAGAATTATGTTGGTTATAAAATGGATGCAAGTTTCCAGCCAAGGAGTATATTTCATATTTTCAGGGGGGAAATACACAAAAACTTGTTCCAGGTGTTGGGTTTATTTGGAAACTTTTGCCAAGCCTACTTGTCATTGGCAAAAGTCAAGCTTCACTTCGAGCATGGCTTATCATTATATCTGATCAAGATTATCCTCTATAATACATGTTTCCATGTAACTTGGATACACCACGAGCTAGTTGAACCAAGTATAAAAACAAACTTTTGGCTTTGGCATTGAATGTTACTAAGTGGTCTGATTTCCACTTAGACATCTAATGAATTATAAAGCAAAGAGTTTGCTATTATACTCGGTACAACCAGCTAACTTATAGACGCTCGCACAATTGCATCTCAAATCCACCACATAAGATAATACCAGGTCTAAAACCCAACACTTTGGCTTTCTCATTAGATGCCCTTTTCTTGTCTTAAAACATCTAATGAATGATAAAGCCAAAAGATTGGCTTTACACCTAGTCAAACTAGACGGAAGACACTTACACATTGCTAAGGCCATCACGATAGGAAGACCAGCTCAGTGATCAAAACTTGCATGTTCCCAAGCATGAAAACAGAGCATAAGACAATCATAAATTACACCAGCAATCACAAGCATTATAAAAGCTGTTCAAACCAAAATACTTTGCACATTCAACCCAGAGACTCCAATAGCTTATGCAGAAAACAAGAACGACAAAAGTAAACCAGATAATTGGAAGCACATCTTACTTCGTTCCATTTTCTAAGGCTTTCTGATCATCACGGCTTTGTTCTGGACTCCATCTCGTGATTGTGCACTCCTCAATAGAGCATCTCTCCAAACAAGATGGAGCTAATGCACCGTGACCATTTCTGTCAACATTCAAAACTAACAATGTTTTCGCAACACTTCCACAAAGTCTGATAGTGCAGTGGAAATCAGACCACACCCTCAATCTCCCAACATCCCCTTCTGACAAAACAATCACAGCATATTCTGAATGTACCAAAGATGGATGATGCCGGTAAGCAACGAAATCCACACTGTACTGTAATCCTGGACTGAGAACCCAATTTTTCATACGAAGATGGGAATAAGCCTTATAAAAATCCGGGAAATTTTCCCTTTTCAATTTCATATACAACCACAAATCTAAATCATTTAAAACAAAATTATCTTCACCGGCAATCTTTAAACATTTTAAAGAATAACACAAATAAAACGCTTCCTCCAAACCCAACTGAAACCATTGCTTATCTTTTTCAGCAGTAATTATGGGTTTGCCAAAACATGCACGAGTGAGAAGTTCAGTCTGTTCTATTTCCACTGCAAGAAGCACACTACAACCTGAGAGCGACGCACGAGCATTTGACTGAAGAAGAGAAGATTGAAGCCGTGAGACTATTTCTGACGTGGGATCTGCTAGTGCTTTAGCTTCTGCTCCTTTTCCTTTCCATCTTGGCCCCATTTTTCAAAGAATAACACTTCGAAATTCCGAACAAATCAGACAGATAAATAAACTTTAAGAACCAAGGGACACAAAGGGAATAAGGTTTGTGGATTTTCTCACTTACCAAACAGAACAATTTCCCAGAAAATCCACCATGAGAGAGAGAAAAAAAAAAAGGAATCGTTGCAGCCAAGGAAACCTTAGGGCTTTTCCTCTCTCAGTGCTCGTCAAATTGAGAAAGCTTGGCTGTTTTTAGAGTGTCTCAGACTTCAAAGGACTGTTTTTACTCTGAACTAACTGTCAATAACAAAAATAAGCGTTGAACAGTAAAATGGTTAACAAGTTTAGGGTATTTTCTGACTAATTGAACGTATCAAAACTAGATTTACTTCTTCCATTTGATCAAAAGCTGTCAATTTGCCTTTCATGACAAAAAAGAAGAAGAAGATAAAGATAAAGATAAAGAAAAGGTCCATTTGCCTCAGGGCTGGAGTACATATAATAGTAAGTTTCTATGCACACCTTTTACACTGTAAATTGCAAAATTTCTCAAACATGTTCACAACGATTTTTAAAACCTATTAAAAGAAACTGATTGCTGGTTGAAAATGACATGTTGGCCTTATTTCATAGGACACTTTGTGCTTAGTTTTTTTCTTTTTTTCCCCTATGAATTATTAATGCATCTCAATATTGCTTCATTTGTTGATACTTGTGGTTTCGAGAATTATATTATTTATTTATTTGTTTGTTAAACTTGTTTTTTAGTTAGGATTGTATAAAGAATCTACATGCCCATGAAAAAATAACCGACTGTTTGGAATTGTAATTGTAGTTTAAAATATTTTTTATTTAAAAATATATTAAAATGATATTTTTTTATTTTTTAAAAATTATTTTTAAAATTAATATAAAACAATGTAAAAATATAAAAATAAATAAAATTTTAAAAAACATGGTTTTAACCTGAAAAAAGTCTTCAAGTATTAGATTTTAGTAATATTCATACTCAAATTTAAAATTATTATTCATATCCGAATTAAAACCTGACAAGTATAAATTTTGAATACGTAAACCTGATCGAGTTTCAGGTATCCATTCAGAAATTTATAGCCTGATCCAAAGCTGATAACCATTTTGTTGTTCTTCACAACATAAACCAAAGGCCCAAAAATACAGAAGAAGCCAAGTACTAGTCCAGCACACAGTAGCACATTTTGTCCAGGATACCTTACAGTTAAAGGATCTCAGCCTTGTCTCCTCCAAAGCATAATCTTTGCCTAGTAATCAAGGGAAATGTAAATTTCCATAAAAAAGATAATTTAACAGTCTCAACCAGCCATTCAATTACTAAGAAATACATGTAATTTTGAAGGGTATAGTTTAATTAGTTAGATTTTAAATTTGCTTTTTATATATCATTAGTTCAAGTCTCATAAATCTCAGAGTTACTGAACACTTATATGATCGTTAACTTCAGAGCTCGTAGAATTAGTCGAGGTGTGCACAAGCTACCCAGACACCCATGTTAATCTAAAAAAAAAAGAAGACATGTTAACTGAAAATATATGTTAGCCATTTCACATGATTATCATAGGCGAAGAGATCAATACAGATGATGCAAGCTTCTGCATTCATCACTAGCATCGTTTTCCAGATAAATTATTCAGGGCTAGCTATTCTCAATGCATTAAGGGCAAGTGCTTAGATCTTGAACGTGCTGCATACAAGGAAACTACCCCTTTCTCATGGCTTTGCTTCATGTCTTAGCAAGGATAGTTCCTTTTGGTTTAAATACCTTTTAGGTTTTTCTTAATTGCTTCTTCACTTGGTTCATTCAATTTTGATATGCATGATTTTTTTCTTTTTCATTATTCAGTTCTTTTATATGTTCTCCACTACCCCTGTCTCTCCCTTGGCTCCTCCCTCTTTTATTGTTGCTGTTAGCATCTTTTCTTCCCTTCTTTTCCCTTTTCTTGGTTCCGCTATTATTGTCTGCTTTTCTGAGCCTATATTTCCCCTGCATGTCTGTTTTGCTTGTAATTTTTGTTTGTATGGTCTAAGGCAACCCTTACCTGCCTTTCTTTCCCTTTTGATTTCTTTTCGGATCCGTTTTGCCTTAAAAAAAACTAAGAGAGCTTTTCACCGTGGATTCATACAGTGTCGGCATCGCTTTTTTCCATTCTCTCTCGACTCTCGGTGAGTTTTCCCTACACTCGCACCCACTTTGAATGGGCTGCAACTGGCGGCTGGGTTTTTGGGTAGAATGAGTGGGAATTAGGAGATGTTTGTATTGATTTGCAGGTGTGTGCCCTTTTTGCGTTGATGGGTCCTACTGTCATGGGTTGTCTATTTCTGCCTTGAGATGGGGTGAGAGAGAGAGTAGGGCCCCATCTCTCTAAGCTCTACTAGGAACTTGCGTATGATTTTTTCTCTTTGGCTTCGATACTGGGTGTTTGATTGCTTATGTTTTCTGCTTTTTAGCCTTGCTGTTTTGCCTTT
>Ga0325410_1001393_pt1 | contig 26702 bp, 18 predicted proteins | sample PopdelMetagenome_16_FD_206182 | JGI IMG/M metagenome (GOLD analysis project Ga0325410, IMG submission 206182) | Populus deltoides microbial communities from Bellville, Georgia, United States - Xylem-PdIQD-R3 | ecosystem: Host-associated > Plants > Phyllosphere > Stem > Wood/Secondary xylem...
TGGCTGCATTTTTTCCATTAGGTAGCTATTGTGAGCTTGTGGTGTCTAAAAAGAAACCCCTTTTACAGTTTACTGTTGCTGTTTTTTTCTTTGCTGCCGTGAGGTCTGATGGGACTAATAATACATGCTGTTGTGTTTCTTTCCTTAGCTGTTTTGTTCCATTGGATTAGCTACTTTGAGATTGACATGCTGCTGGTGATTCTTTCCTTGGCTGTAATTTTTTCCATTGGATTAGCTACTGTGACATTGACATGCTGCTGGTGATTCTTTACTTGACAGTATTTTTTTCCATTGGGGTAGCTACTGTGAACTTGTGATGTCTGAAAAGAAACCCCTTTTGCAGTTACTGTTGATGTTTTTTTCTTTGTTGCCGTGAGGTCTGATGGGACTAATGCTGTTGGTGTTTCTTCCTTTTCTGAAAGCTTGGTCTTGCTGCTGGTTTTTAACTTTTAACTCTGTTTTTATTCCTTTTAAATCTGGTGTGAAAGACTACATGTCAGGATGGTGTACATATATGAGCTGTAAAAGTAACATTATATGCTACTTTTACAGCATATACATACATGTGAATGTACTTATGTTGAAAGCTAAAAAATTGTAAAATAGACGTAAAGAGCATTGAAATTTTTCTATATATAGAGGAATGTTTGCATCATATTTTTCACTGAAGTAGCTTTCTTCATAACAAGCTTCTCAAACCTCTCAGCTGCATTTTATACAAGCAAGTAGAATATTCTTTTTTTGCTGGCTTTACAGGTATGGAAAAAACTTATGTCGCACCAACTCTTTGATAGTTTTTTTATTGAATGATATTTAATTATTTAAAGTTTTTTTATTAACAACATATAATTTTTTTCTTGTTTACATGTAATTGAAGTTATGGATGATCCACGATTTAATGACATATTTAATGAAGATTTCGATGGTAATTATGATAATGTAATGAACCGCATTGTAGACCAAATTAATTATCCTAGTTGTGAAAGTAGTGGTGCTTCAATTGATGGTACCGGAGATGATAGTAATGGAAACGACTCCGACGACAGTAATGACGATGACGACGACGACGACGTTGATGATGACAGTGATGGTGACGATGCATTTATTATAAGGAGGCATTTTAATAGGAAAAAATTAATTATATGCATAGCTGGAGCTATAAACACGTATTATATTAATTATATGTATAAAGAACCATGTATGGTTTCCTATAACACAGGGATGCGTTGGTTGTCGGAGGTTTTAAGATGTCATTGGAAACGAAGTGTTAACATGTTCAGGATGGACGCAACCACTTTGTTGAGTTTGTGCACCGAATTAAAAACGCATCATGGCTTAAAACCGTTAAAAAGAATGAGCGTTATTGAAAAAGTGGCAATGTTTCTATTTACAATAGCAGTTGGGGCGTTAAATAGACAAGTGCAGGAAAGATTCCAGCATTCAGGTGAAACTATTAGTAGATGTTTTAAAGAAGTGCTTAAATCATTACGTTTGTTTGTTGTGGAAGTCATAAAATCAGTAGATCCATAATTTACGAGCACACCAAGAGAAATTGCTATGAATCCAAGATTTATGCCACATTTCAAGGTAAGATGATTTTTTTTATATATAATTAAGTAGTTTAATTAAGTTGTTCAGAGGAGTATGAAATATGTTATAAATGTTTATAAGTATTATAAATGTTTTTGTGGCATGTAGAATTGTGTCGGTGCAATTGATGGAACACATGTCCGTGCCTGCATACCATCTGAAAATCAAATTTCATTTATTGGACGAAATGGTGTACCAACACAAAATGTCATGGCTGCTTGTAGTTTCGACATGCAATTCATGTTCGTGTGGGCAGGATGGGAAGGCAGTGCACACGATACGCGTATTTTTCTTGAGGCTATTAACAGTAGCAATATCAAATTTCCAAACCTCCGGAAGGTTGTGATTTTGACTAAATTAAAGATTTGGTAATTGAAGGAATATAATTTTTTTCCAATTTTGTTTAAAATTACATGTTATTTTTTGCAGACAAATACTATTTGGTCGATGCTGGATATCCAAACGAGTATGGGTATTTGGGTCCCTATAAAGGTGAGAGGTATCACTTCCAAGAATTTAGGCGTCGTGGACAGCCAAGTGGTCGGAAAGAAGTGTTTAATCGTGCACACTCGTCACTACGTAACGTGATTGAACGTTCTTTTGGGGTATGGAAACAAAGGTGGAAAATTTTGCAAAACATGCCTGCTTATCCATACAAGACACAAGTTGAGATTGTAGTTACATCAATGGCACTACATAACTATATTAGAAGGAGTTCGCAAGATGATGCAATTTTTTCCGAGTATGATCACAACCCCAATTTAATTCCAGATGACTTTTTACCTGATATTGTTCAGGCTTCGGCCGTTCAAGGCTCACAGAGACCTTCACGTATGGATTTTGTACGCGATGGAATTGCAAATAGTTTAATGGAACAATAAAGGAGTACATTAATGTATGAGGATTTTTCATTTTGTTATGTAATCATAATTACAAAACACCTATGTTTTGGAATTATATATATGTGTTTATCTATGTCCTTTTAATTAATTCAAATCAAATATAAAATACAAAGCATATTAACCAAAAACAAGAACATATTTTTTTTTAACCACAGTTTTACCAAACACAAAACTGCTTTTTTTTCGACCATAATTTCAACCACAATGTTTTAACCAAACACAAGAAACTGTTTTTTTTTTTAAAACCACAACTTCAACCACTGTTTTAACCAAACACCAATTTTTTTTGAAATCAACCTCACAGAAAGCACTTTTTATTAAACTGTTTTTTTCACACCACAATCACAAAAGCTACTGCAATACCAAACACGCTCTTAAGGTCTGGGTGAGGGACGATGCTGAATTGATAGCTTCTCGCAATAACATGTGTTCGTATACAAAATTTCAAATAGCAACTATAAACGATACAGACAGCATGACATGCACCTCAGTCTAAAAACATCAACAAGTTCATTTAAAGGAAAGCATTCTCTTGTATAAAATTAACCACTGTGATATTTATTGAAATCCTACCATTCTAGATACCATGGAAGTTAGTTTACATGCCACGTGTGGGGCTCGGGTGCCCAGTCTCTAGACAGGCAACCCTAGCGTCACGTGCGTGCTCGAGTCTGCCCAACACATAAGTATTAGTCCCAGCGCCACGTGTGCGCTAAGGTCTGCCCAGCACACACTCGTTAGCCCAAGTACCACGTGTCCCCACGAGGTTTTTCTTCGATAATAATAGCAACTTTTAAAAATTTATTAATAATGATAATAATAATTATACTAGTAGTAATTTTTAATTTTACCTTACAAATCAAATCTATGGTTGTTTTTCAATATTAAGAATATATTTTTTTCTAATTTAATAATTATTTTATTAATAATATTAATTATTATAAAAATAATAATATTTGCAACACAAAAGATATTATTTTTTATATTAATACTTTTGATTATAGTAAAAATAATAATAGTCATAACTTAAACAATACTATTCTTAATTCAAAAAAATAGTTAGAACACAAATAATAATATTTTTTTATATTACAAATTTAAATTATTATAAAAATAATAATATTATAACACAAATAATAATATATTTAATACGATGACATTGAATTATAAGAAAAATAATAAATTTTAGAACACAAATAATAATATTATGATACGAATACTTTGAAAGATAAGAAAAATAATAATATTTAGAACACAAATAATACTATTTTTTATATGAATACTTTGTCTTATAAAAAAAATAATAATATTTATAACGCAAATTATAATTTTTTTATATTAATACTTAAAATTGTTGAATGTTTTTATTAATATTGCAGTCTCACTTTGTTTATATAAAAAATATCATAAAAATTTATAATATAAACAATAATATGTTTTCAATATTAATAATAATATTTTCTTTCAACTTTATTAATTATTTTATTAATAATATTAATTATAATAAAAATAATAATATTTATAAAACAAATAATAATATTTATAATCCTAAGATATAGGGACCGCAAGTTCATCGCCATGACCGAAGCACCAAGTGTCCCCTAGCGGGGCACGGGCATGGCTCAATCCCAACGCAGCCCCAACGCCATGTGTACGCTAATGCGTGCTTGGGTTTGCCTAGCACACGGGCCTTAGCCCCAGCGCCCCGTGTGCACTGGGGTCTGCCCAACACCCACACATTAGCTTAAGTGCCACGTGTCTCCACGAGATTTTTTTTCGATAGTAATAGCAGTTTTAAAAAATTTATTAATGATAATAATAATAATAATAATTATACTAGTAGTGATTTTTAATTTTACCTTACAAATCAAATCTATGGTTGTTGTTCAATATTAAGAATAATTTTCTTCAAATTTATTAATTATTTTATTAATAATATTAATTACTATAAAAAATAATATTTATAACACAAAATATAATATTTTTGATATTAATACTTTTGATTGTAGTAAAAATAATAATAGTCATAACTTAAACAATACTATTTTTAATTCCAAGAATATTTAGAACACAAATAATAATATCTTTTTATAATAAAAATTTGCATTATTATAAAAATAATAATATTATAATACAAATAATAATATATTTGATATGAATACGTTGAATTATAACAAAAATAATAGTATTTAGAACACAAATAATAATATTTTGAAATGAATACTTTGAATGATAGGAAAAATAATAATATTTAAAACACAAATGATATTATTTTTTTTATATGAATACTTTATATTATAAGAAAAATAATAATATTTACAACGCAAAATTATAATATTTTTTTACATTAATACTTAGAATTGTTAAATAGTGTTATCAATATTGTGCCTCGAGCTCACTTTTTATTTTTATAAAAAATATCATAAAAATTTGTAATATAAATAATAATATGTTTTCAATGTTAATAATAATATTTTCTTTCAAATTTATTAATAATATTAATTATAACAAAAATAATAATATTTAGAAACCTACGACCCGGGAACCTTCGGTCCAGCGTCATGACCCAAGGGTTAGGTGTCTCCAAGTGCGGCACGGGCATGGCTCACTCCCAGCGCAACCTAAGCGTCAGTATGCGTTGGGGGTGCTCAACACACAATCAAGTAGCCCAAGCGCAACGTGTACGTTGGGGTCTGCCCAGAACACAAGCAGGAGGCCAAGCGTCACGTGTTTCCACATGGTTTTTCTTTGATAGTAATAATAGTTTTTTTTTTTTAATTTATTAATGATGATAATAACAATAATAATAATAGTAATCTTAAATTTTACCCTTCAAATCAAATATATGGTTGTTTTCAATATTAAGAAATTTTTTTTCTAATTCAGTAATTATTTTATTAATAATATCAATTATTATAAAAAAATAATATTTATAACACAAAAAATAATATTTTTTTATATTAATACTTTTGACTATAGTAAAAATAATAATATTCATAACACAAATAATGCTATTTTTAATTCCAAGAATATTGATAATATAAATAATAATATTTTATATATTTAAACTTAAAATTATTATAAAAATAATAATATTTCTCACACACGCATCAACACAATAAAAATAATAATATTTCTCACACATGCATCAGCCTAAGCGCCACGTGTGCGCTTGGTCTGCCCAGCATACATGCAGGCAGCCCAAGCGTCCAAGGGTGGGCAGAACAGCGTTAGGTGGCCGCAGCCTGGGTGCGGTCAGTGTGCCTGGCAACCAAGCGCCAGGTGATTGCAGCCTAGGGGGCGTGGGGCTGCTGGTTGCAGCCTCACGCATGCCCTCATCAAACAATGCAGTCCACAATGAAAGCACTCATAGTAAATAGTACTCACACTACAGTGCAATCCACAGTAAATTCACTCACAGTGCACCGCAGCCCGCACTACAGTGAAACACCGATTAATTTTAGTTATAGTTAATTGATTAATATCCCGTACAAATCACATCTAAATAAATTAGGTAATATACTAAAAGGGCTTAGTGCCCCTGTTACTGTTTACATATACACAAAGCATTATGGATTGAAGCAGTGTAATGGCAGCCCAACCCTTGACACAAAGAGTTGCGAGGGTAACGGTGGAGGGGTGGGGTAGTCTTTTCGCTGGGGTGCATTTGGCATCGAAAGGATGGTCGGGGAGAAAATGGTCAGCACAAAATTTGGTGGGCTGCAGGACATGGAGAGCGGACACCTGGCGCTGGAGATGCCACAGCAAGAACACCTGGCATTGGGGATGCCCGGCCTTTGCGCGGGGCAGACCCTAGCGCCACCTGGTGCTTAGGCGGTTCCAATTTGAGGGGTAGACCACAGCACCACCTGGCGCTTGGGTCTTGATAAAAGGCATGATTGGCTATGGCAGCCCAACCGCTGCGTGGCGCTTCCCATTGTTATTATAATATTACTACTTATAATAAAAATAGCATTATTTATATCACAATTGATAATATTTTTAGTATTCATACTATTAATTATAAATAAAATAATAATATTTAAAGCACAAATAATACAATTTTTATACAAATATTTTAAATTTTAATAATAATAATAATAATAATAACATTTTTTAATGCGAATACTATTCATTATACAAATAAAACTATTTTTGATATTGATACTTTTAATTATAATAAAAATTAAAATATTTATAACACAAATAATACTATTTTTTATAGTAATACTTTTAATTATAGTAAAAATTAAAATATTTAAAAATATTTCATCAAGACCAAATAAAATTGGTTCACGCCAGAACCATTAAGCTGGGTATATGACGTCGGACCTAAGACAATCGAGTCCTGCTTCAGACCCAAGATAATGGGGCCATTTGCCATGATCCATGCGCCACATGGCGCTTGGGCACACCCGAGCGCCCCCTAGCGCTTAGGTGGCTCCAATGTGAGGGGCAGACCCAAGCTCCACTTGACGCTTGGGTCTTGGTAAAAGGCTTGATTGGCTATGGCGACCCTCGTCGCCACATGGAGCTCAGGTCCGGACTCGTCCGCGCCCCACCATATCTGTGTTTATATAATAATGTGTGTTCACACCCAACCCCCAAGGTGGGTGTGGAGGAGTCCACGCCTAACCCCAAGTTGGGTCTGGATGCGTCTGCGCCCTACCACATGTGTTAATATAATAATGTGTGTTATAAATATTATTTTTTTTTTCTTATAATTCAAAGTGTTCAGATAAAAAATAGTATTATTTGTGTTATAAATATTATTATTTTTATTATAACTCAAAGTATTGATATAAAAAATATTATTATGTGTTGTAATCATCCTTGAAATTCTTAATATAATTATTTATGTTATAAATATTATTAGTTTTATTATAAATCTAAATATTCATATAAAAATAGTATTATTTGTATTACAAATATTATTATTTTATTATAATTAATATTATTAATAAAATAATTAATAGATTTGGAAAAATAATTATTATTAATATTTAAAAAATATTATGTTTTATATTGTACATTTTTACAGTAGTTTTTATGAAAATAAAAGGTGAACCCGTCACGTAACGCGACATCCAACTAGTGGAATCTAAGAAGAATTACTCTGTTTGGAGCCCCTTAGCCGACAACAATCCAAATTATAAAGTATTTTTCAATGAAAATATCATACCATGTCAAATGTATTTTAGATTACTCATTTTTTTACCCCCTACTTGTCAATGAAATAACAATACAGATAATGCTTTTTAAAAAAAATTAAATGATCATATCAAATAATTGTTATTATAGTTTAAAACTCGATAAAATAGTTGATGTAAGGCAAGGCTCGAGTCACGAGTTAGAAGAAATAATCTAATTTTAAAAAAATATCAAAATGATATTTAGCAAAAAAATAATCAGAAAAACTTTTAACATGGGTTTTACCCCTGCTGACTCTATTGACTCGGGGTTTTGATAGAATTGTTCTGGTTTTGAAGAATATATACATTCTTTCATATCATCAAACTCGTTAGTAATCAAGTCAATATCAAAAGTCTGTGCATTTTTTTTAATGAAAGTAATTTGTGCATTAACAGGATATCCATCTTCCATCTTATTTCTAAACTTGTTTTTAACAATTTTCATGGCCAGAAAAGATACTTGATTGTTGTAGTTGACGTGGAGAGAGTTAAAACCAATCGAAATAGATTGTTAATTAAGTGATCTGTCAAAGTCTTTCTTGTATTTTCATAGCTTCCTCAATTCAAATTGTGAGGTACATAAAGCTCTTAATGTTATGCTTATCTAAAATATTCATATTCGGATGTTATGAAACATATAAACACAATGAAAATAGTAATTTTCAAATTTTTTAGAAGCTTTAAGAATCTTGTTAGACAATTTAAAGTTGTGTTACGGCTTGTGCAAAGATTACTTGAAGAATATTTTTTTTCGAGGGTCAGATAAACTCTTTAAGGTTAGGTTGTCACAAACCTTAAATTGTTCAACTATTCGACATCTAATAATAATCCACATGAATTACCGAAATAAAAATATCCTAAAACCTTTCTAGAGAAGAAGATTGTAATGCTTTGAATATTGGCTCTTTTTTTTTCACTTTGCGTATTTATATAGGTGTATCTTACTTGTATAGGTGTATATTATATGTGTAAAGTATACATCAGATTATAAAGCATAACATTTTATATAGGTGTATCTTACTTATATAAGTATATTTTATATGTGTAAAGTGTAAATCAGATTATAAAGCTCACTTGATTAATTATCTCAATTTAAGTACTTATAAATGGTTCTTAACGTATATGACATGTTAGGCTCTTAATATGTTGGCTCAATTACAAATTATAATCCTGATAAAAATAATTAATTAAATTAAATAATTTTTAACTTATTATTAGGTTTGGGAGGTCATCAACCATAATGAAGAAAAAATAACGAAGGTTTGGGAACTAGCACTAGTGATCCTTAGTCCTGAAAGCCCTTAAATACCTCTTAAGCCTATAAATATCATTTTCTTTCATAACTAAGAGCTAAAGCCCACATTATCCAGTCTAATCAAAAGCAAATAATAAGGGTTGGTAAACAATGCTCTCTCGTGCAAAATAAGATCTTTAAAAGATTATGATTGTGTTTTATTATTCATACAAGTAAAATAAATGTTTCAAATATTTTATTTTATCCAAAACTCTCGAGTCGAAACTCAAGTCCTTTGACCAACAAATCATGAAAACAAAAGGTTACCTCATATTTTTACTAAAAAAAAACATGCACCAAAGTCTAAAGTTCAACCTTTAGGAAACCCTGTTCATAGGAGTTGCTCGAATTTTTTTGAAACAAATTTGCTTTTAAACTTGCATCAAAATAGTTTTTATATTTGGAAGTAGCTTTGAAGTTCCAAAGATTTTTCCATGAAATCAATCTTTTATAAGAATCAAACATCTTCTGCATAACATTGTCCTTATGAAAACCTAAACAAAAAAGAAGAAGATAAATAACTTAGGAGCATGATAAGGCTAAGGGCAATTTAAGAAACCTAACAAGACTATCTATATAAATTTCTTTTCTAAAAAGACAAAAAAACAGGAAGCAAATTGTTTAAATCCTCCAATGTCTTTTGAGAGCTCAAGATATAACTAGGAAATCAATCATAGAGCAAGCATAGATAATACTGGGTGGTAGTCATAATACCCTAAAAGTGGCACTCATATAATTACAATGACAAATACTGGAACCTTGAAAGGTCACACTTGATGAGACAAAAGTGCCCAGATAATAGGATAGGAAAAGATCATCTGAGCTCATCAAATGAGTATTTCCTTTCTCATAAATGAAGTTCATAAATTATAGCCCAAGTAAGCCAAAACAAAAAAGCCATGAAAACTTGCTATAAAGATTGAAGTTTCAAAAGACATAATTCATAAAAAAAAAAGGGACTTGTGTTTGTTAGGTAAAAATTCATGCATATTAACCCCAAAACATTGCATATTGATCTTTATAGAGAGTCTAATAAAAGAATCCTTGATGGATTTGAATAATGTTTTCAACAAAGAAAAACTATCAAAGGTTTAATTCTTACCAATACAAGAGCCAAAAAAACCCAATTTACAAAATATAAGATGATAAGATATCTTTAAGGTCATATGATTACAACTTTGAAACATATCATTTTAAGTGCTTTTTGAGCCATCGTCTTTCAAATAGTGTGTTGTCTAGCCCTTATCTCCTTTAGATAGTGCTTTTGGCGCTATTATTTTTTGAGTGCACATTGGAGTCCTCACATTCTGATAGTACATTGTTTAGCCTATATATCCTTTAGATAATGCTTTTGGCACTATCACATTTTAAGTGCACCTTTGAACCCCTCATCTTTTAAATAGTGTGTTGTTTAGCTCTTTTTTTTTAGATAATGCTTTTGACATTATCATATTTTGAGTGCATATTTGAACCCTCACATTCTAGATAGTGTGTTATTCGACCCTTATCTCCCTTGGATAATGCTTTTGGCACTATTATTTTTTTTAGTGTGCCTCTGCGCCCCCACCCTTAAATAGTATACTGTTTAGCCCTTATCTCCTTCAGATAATGCTTTTGACACTGTCATCTTTTGAGTGCATCTTTGAGCCCTTACCTTCTAAATAGTGCGTTGTTTAGCTCATATCTCTTTTAGATAATGTTTTTGGCACTGTTGTCTTCTAAGTTTGCTTTTGAGCCATTACCTTCAAGATAATGCATTGTTTAGCCTGTATCTCTCTTAAATGATGTTTTTGGCATTATCACATTTAAAGTGTGCTTTTGAACCTTCATTTCTGAAAAATTTTGGTAGATCTATCATCCTTTGACATATCTTAGAATATCTTATCACTTTGAAAGAATTAATCACTTATTGATTTGGTAAATCTAGAAATACTCATTTGAGTTTTTTTATCCTACCATTACAAAAAAATCTTTCATATCTTTTTATCTTTTTTTATTTACAAGCTTAGCATCTAAAGTCTCTTATGAGACTTTCTATCGTAAGCATTACAAAGAGAGGGCACCTATCATAATCCAATCTTGAGTTCTTTAAAATTATCATTTTATTTTATAAATAATAATAATAATAATAATAATAATAATAATAATAATAATAATAATAATAATAAAGAAAAGAGGTTAAAATTGCATAAGAGGACAACTAACTAGGTTGGCAATAACATGGATCTAGATGTATAAATGAGAGATGAGGGGACCAAACTAGATCTCTGGCAAAATTGAAAACTTAATCACACCCTTAAAGGACCTAAATTACGTGAATATTAGATGAATTTGCATAAAAAATAAGTTTAAGGACTTAATTAGATTTTTAATAGGTTAATTTGATTTAATCATGAGTCTAATTAAAGATTTAATTAAGTTTAAAAATTAATTTAGCCCAATATTAAAACATCTAATTAATTACAATGACTTAATTAGACTTTTAATGGGTAAAATTATTTGATGAAGGACTTAATTGGTGAAAAATTAAGTTTGGAAGCCTAATTTGGATTTAATTGAGAATATTGAAATTTTAGAGGACCAAAATTAATTTTTTTCAAGCTCAATTGGTGCAATCGGGGGTTCAATTGAAATAAATTTAAAGATTGAAAAATTAATGCAAAAGACGTGTAAGTTCGAGGACTAAAATTAATCAAATCAAGGGTCTACATACCCTTTATGAGATTCAAGTCCTTAAACGAATCATTTGTGTCCTGATCTTCAGAATAACCTTGACAAAGCACCTAATTTAATCATCCATGATTGAAGAAAATTTCACCATGACAAAAAAAAGTCTTAGACTGTTTTCTCATGTGTGATTTTTGTTTATAAAAAGACAAAAGAGACCAAGCACACTCTATTTCAAAGAGGAAAGTTTTGGAAGAGAGAATAAAAACCTTCCCTGATAAATTCTTGAAAAAAACCATGGTGGTTTTGTTTTGGCTGGAGTTTGCCTATCAAAAGCTATCTACTCTTCAGAAAACGAAGGGGGAGGAAAAAACAGAGAGAAAGAGAGGAAAGAAAAGAAATCAAAAGAATACCCTATAATACAATTAAATGAAAGTTATAAAGATGACATGTTCAAAAAGAAAAAGAAGAATCTAGATCAATCTCAGATCAAAAAGGAACCAGAAAAAATGAGAAATAAGTAACAAAATCCAAGCTACATTACTCAACATGGTATATTTATAACTTTGATAAGGGTGAAGCTCAATTAGCACACCCTTTCCTTTTCTATTTTTTTTTTAATTTTTGCATTGAATGTTCACTATGTATTCCTTTAAAGTTATTTATTAGTTCAAATGCACTGGATATTTGTTTGTTTTTTCCTATTATTTTAGATGTTTAGTTATTTCATGATTTAGTATGCATATGTATCTTTAATTTTTGTTTGAGGCTTAGGATTGCTATTAAAGTGATAAATATCAATTTGAGATACATTTTAGCATGTTTTAATGTTTAAGATAACCAGTAAAGTCATTATGGTAAAATATGTTGAAAGATGATGTTGCTGATTTTTATTTGTTGTTCTTATACCACTATTAATGGTTGGTTGGTTTACTTAAGCTAAAAACATGTTATTTATGGTCAAGAAAGAGGGAGTTAATTAATATACCAATGTTTGTGCATAAGAAAATGCATTTCTAGTTTGTTCCAGACAATATGGTTTTGCTTGTTGTTTTGCTTTTTATTTTTGTTTCTTGTTTGTTTTGGGTGGTTCAAGCAAATTATGGTAGAAATATTTGAGTTATGGTTGCAACGTTTATGCTGTTTTATAGGCTATTTGTGTTATTTCTAGGTTTCTGTTCTTTATAGGTTTAGGTATGAGGTTATGGGTTTTAGCTTTGAATGTTCTTGAACCTAAATTTAGGTCTTCTAATGTCTTGATGTCTTAACCTTCTTATTGAGCTTCGATAAAAGTTGTAGCTCATACATGATCATTTTTACACCTTTATTTGGTCATCTTAAAACTTATTTTGGATCAATCAATCATTTGAAGCTTTCAAATGCTAAGTTTAGTTTTTTTTTTTACTATCACAGTCGATTTATCCATACCAGAGCTCATTGTTATTGTTTGATGCATGATTATATCTTAGTTTTGGATGTTGCATCTCTTTGTGCTTTTTTGTTTAATGTAATATGGTCTGGATTAACATTTTGGTTTTTGGGTTCATTGTTTGTTCTTTATATTCTTATGTTTCTCCTCTTTTGATCTCTCTTTTTTTTTTTTGATTTTGTGACGTGTTTTTAGGCTTGGGCTTTAGGCTAGGAAACTCAGCCCATGTGTCTAGGCTGAGCCCATTCATAACAAGTTTGTGATTTTCCATTAGGATGTGCCTATTATTTCAAACACCCACAAAAATCAACTTGTTTAATTAATATTTAGGGTATGAATTTTACAATATAATGCACATTTCTAGTATCAAATTAAATGAATTGAATGAAATAAAATGTTAGGAATCGATTGTAGACTTTAATATCTGGGGGTATAAATTACACTGTAGAATATATCATCGGATACTAAAGATACAAGATAAAAATAAATACACTATTAAATTTTGGACTTTAAAATTATTAGGTTTTAGCCTATAAGGTAAAAACCTCCTTACTGTGGGGGATTTATCTTGAGCTTTATCTTGAGCCCCTAGAGATAGAGGCCTTCTTAGTAAGGAGGATCTACCTCAAGTCCATAAAATAATGGCATTTTTACTAATGATAACTTTTCTTAAATTTTAGATGGACCATCGAATATAAACATGACTTAAAAAACAATTAATTAATGATACAGCTTACAATATGTAAGATACACTAGGGGTGATGCGTCTTTCTCATGCATAACTACTCCTCTTACCCAGACTCTTGCAAATCAATAGGTTTTTTAGTGACCATAATTGTAACAACCCCAAATTTAATCACATGATATTCCATATATACATGTTATATTATCGATAAAAGTGGGGGAATTTTTTTTCCAAAAATTTCAGCAGAGTTTCTCCTATTTATTTCATTACTAAGTTATCAACTCAATCAAATTTTCACACCCTGCAAATGAAGATTACAACTTTTCTCATCATCGAATATTCATATTTATTTTATGTTATATTTTAAGAGAGATAAATTTTATATGAAATAAATTTCAAGTACCTCACAGTAATACATTGATTCATAGTTGTTTTTAGGAGTTTTAGTTTTGTATTAAATTTTGTAGTGTAACAAATTGTTAGGTAATTTTGTATGTAAATATGTTCTAAGATGTTATATTTTAGATTTAATTTAAAATGTTATAAAATTATCATGTATGGTGTAATGTTAATTATTTCGAAACTAGAATATTTAAATTATGTCTTGCTGTGAGTTTGCTTTAAATCCTTAGATAGGCAATGTCATGAGCTATACTTCGATTTTATTTAATAATAATTCTATCATTCAAAAATTGTCAATAATTAATGTTTTTTCTTGAATTATAAATTAAAGATACTTAAATAAATTTATTGTAGGATGATATTAAAAATGTGAAAGTCCTCGAAAGTTGGACACTAAATATGTAAAAATTATCTAATTTAACTTAATCAAATCAACCCCTCAAAGGCTTCACATCTCTATGATATAGATAAATTTTAGTCCTTTCTCGGATACCTTTTTATTATCAAGTGAACTTTTATACGTGACCAAAACTAAATACAGAACTTATATTCAATATAATTATTTGCATTTTTCTAATCTGAGCGCTAGTCCCTAAACCGAGATAACTAGCTAAACATACGTGAATTGGGCAATAGTCTCTATGCCAGGATAACTAGCTCAACATGTCCAGGTGTTAGTCCCTAAACCGGTATAACTAGCTCAACATATGTTATTTAACAACATGAATTTTAAATTTAATGAGATTTTAGTAACATAATTAACTTTAATTAAATAAATTAAAAAGGGTATGATGTTTAACACCAACCTGGAACTTGTGCTTTGCTAGCCTTCCCCTATTGATGTATGATACCCGTAGTCTCACTTGTACCAACATGCACATTGTAACTAATTCAAATCTCCATCCACATAAAATCCACATTTTGATTTCACCATTATAACTAAGCTTTTAATTCATTGATAAGAACTTATAAAACTCGCTTTTTTTTTTCATTTTGCTGTAATTATGCATAAATGTGGGAATGATACTCCATTTCAAATTTCTTTAAAATTATTCATATATCAATAATTAAATTAACATGTTAATAACCACATTTCATGGTAAATCAACCATTCTAATTAAATTTTTTGTGTCTTAGCTAAAACTTCTCATTCCTTAAACAATCCAAACACCATTTTTCTCTTATTTTGGCCAAAACCCTTGTTTAAGAGGGAGGATAAATTTCCTTTAATTTCTTCAAATTGAGTTGTTACCCAATTATTTTTCACATCATTTAACATATTGTAACAATCAAAATATACAATCTAACACGCTAATATACAATTTCAAATATCCCTACATACTAAAACTTTCAATTTAACAATATACATAAACTATCTCAATTAATTTTTTTGGAGAAGTTTCTGACCTCTCAACTCAAAGGAAAAAGAAAGGTTGAAAGCTTGGAAAAACACCATTATCCTCACTTTTCTTCCTCCTCTAAAAAAATCCCTTATCCTAATATTTCTTGGGTTTAGACCTTGAATTTACAAATCTTTCTTGTCCAAATCTCTTTCTAGCACATTTTGATTACTTAATTTTATCTCTCTTTTGTGATTTTAGGATGAATTTATTAAGTTTCCCTCATGATATTCACTTTTATTTTTTTTTCAAATTATATTTTTCAAAGTTTAAGGACTAAACTATAATTTTCATGAATCAATGACCAAAATAAAATCTCATCATCTTCAACTTTAAGATCATTTTGTCCAGAATTTTCAGCAAAGTTGAAAAAAATTTCTTAACCCATAATAAATCAATTCGCAAATTCTTATTTCTAACAACACACCCAAAATTAATTACTTAACCTTAAACCCATAATAATCATGAATCAATCTTAACAACATAAACTTCAAATCTTTATAAACCCTAATTTCCTATTTGATCATTCCATAAACAACCTGAAAATAAAGAATAACATAGGAGGGAAATACTCACTTGTTACTTCCATCTTTCTTGAACTAAAAAACTTAAGATCAAAATTTGAAATCCTTGGTTTGATGGGGGGACAATTATGACAACCACAAGAATTATGAGAGAGAAAAACAATTTTCTTGCAACCTTTTCTTATATACATAGGTTAATTTAGGTCATTGGTTTGATGGGGGGACAATCATGACAGCCACAAAAATTAAAAAATAGAAAATCAATTTTTTACAACATTATTATATATATATATATATATATATATATATATATATGCATGCATGCATGCGTGTGTGTTAATTTAGGTTAAGGTTGAGCTAAAAGTTTAAGTCTTACATATATTTTATTATCTTGTCCAACGAAAATAGATAAAAGTTTTCCTTTCCCTTGATTCATAATTAAAGTTTCATCTATTTCTAGTGGACAAGATAAGAAAAGATAGAAACGAAAGAAAAGAAGATGCAAGAACTAAGATTGAGAGAAAGCCTTTAGAGGGGGCAATTGGGTTTGATTTGGCCTTCAGGGTTAGAAGAAAAGATTACTTGGGTTGATGTTTGTGTTTCCTTCGATTTGTTGGAGAGTAAAATTACGGCTAGTTTGTTTTTTTTTCCTGGTTTTTTACTTCAATTAACCAAACCAAACTGAAATTGATTAGTTTAAGCTGATATTAATTTTTTTTAAATAATCACTTTGGTTATTTTTTATTAATAAAATCAAACCGATTAAAAAATATTCACTCTTAACCGAACTAAACTAAAATTGATTAGTTTGAGTTGATATTAATTTTTTATTTTTAAAAATAATCATTTTGGTTATTTTTTATTGGTGAAATCAAACCAAATAAAAAATAATCACACTTAATTAGCATGACCAATCAAGTAGAAAAAACACAACTCAACAGTGTTCAAATTGTTGATAATATTGTTTGGAGTTGTGGTGCAACAAACATTTCATGAATTTTTTTAATAATTTATTTTAATGTGCTGATATAAAAAATAAATGTTTAAAAATAAAAAATATATTATTTTAATATATTTTTAAATAAAAAATACATTAAAAAACAACTTCACTCACAAACACCCCTACACTCGTGTGTGTTAATAAAAAAGATAAATCATGTTGTAAAAATACTATTCATTTAGACTTATGGGACTGTGGATTGTATCAGTCCCTTGAGTTTTTTTTTCCTTTCCTGCAGGCTCGTGACTGGGTTGGCTATTGTAGACTTTGGCTAAGTTTGTTAGGGATTTACTTGGTTCTTTGTTGTTTTTATTAACTTGTGTAAGGTTTGGCCCTTTGTTCAGCTATTTTCTCAGGTTAGATACACTATAAGGATAGCTGTTTGTTGTCAATTTATGCATTAAATAAATGGGGTTGTGGCATCATTAATGACACCTATTTGCTTTTACATTGAGTCTCTCTGTAACATTGGAAGAGCTGACGTGGTTTGCTTGGGAAATAGTGTCGCGTTTATTTGAGACAAGGTTTGCCCTCTTTGCATGTGATTTTATTGTGCAGCAGATTGTGCTTTTTTTTTCTGACCACAAATTGGAAATTCCTTGCTCTTTTTTAGTTTATAGGTAGATCCTTTTTCTTCTAGATCATACATTACAATAAAAAAACTCTAAAACGCGTGGGTTTTTCACTATACTTACATGCTTTGTGGACCAAAACGCAATTCATTGTGGACTTACTGTACATGCGCATTATGGACTAAGACACAATTCACTATGGACTTACATAGTAGTTTTGCAACATATTCTGCACTGTCGTGCGGGTATTGTAGCATGCAAGTACTTTCACTGTGGATTGCACTGTTTGGGATTCCTATTTGCTAAAAGTATTATGGGCCTTGCGATAGTGAGTTGCAAAGACTGCATGGGATGGGGTTGTCTTTTTGGGTGAGGAGAAAATGGTCAATTGAGATTTTGGTGGGGTTGCATGGCCCTGGAAGCAGAAGCCTGGCGTTTGGCTATAAACTAGGATGATAGGACCAGCCAATTACGCGCAGGGGGCGTTACTCTGCTGTGTTTTGAGTCAACAATTACGGCTGGGGGCATTGCATCCTTTGCTAAGATTTATTGGCTTTAACTTAGCAGCTGGACCCAATGTTTTTGGGAACACACTTCGAAAGGGAGCCAACATAGTTTGGTCATGTTGCCCAGCAAAGTTGAAGGCACGCCCCTTGGGACTGCAGCCGCGCAGTGTGTGCAGACTCGGCTGTCGAGGTCTGTTCTAACCGACCTTTGATTTAGAGTCCCACAAGACTGGATCATCAAAGAAGAAAAATAAAAAAAATATATAATAACAATTATCATTATTATTATTGTTAAATATATATTTTTTAAAAAATAAGTATTGTGGAAACTTTGGCCATGCAAGTTTGATATTATTGTCAATATGATAAATATTATTAGTTGTATTCTAAATATTATTATCTTATGGTAATTAAAGGTATTAATATTAAGGATAAAAGAAATGACAAAAACAAAATATAATAACTATTATCATTATTACTATATGAACTTTGGCCACGCAAATTGCAATGAAAAAAATTGACCAGGCAAGTTTGATATTCTTATTAATATGATACATATTATTATTTGTATTCTAAATATTATTGTCTTTACTATCATTAAATATATTAATAAAAAGACCAGAAGAAAATTGAAAACAAATATTATTACTATCAAAGAAAAAACAAAGATTTAAAAAAAAATAATAAGCCCCAAGCGCCAGGCTAGAGGAGCGCCCCTTGTGGCAGCGGACAACTGACACTTGGGCTGCCAGTCCAAGCGCGCCTACCCCTGCTCTGACCACCTGGCGCTTGGGTTGCCTTGCCTAAGCGTTGTGCAGGCCAGACGCGTCTTCCCGCGCCTAGGTTACAGCCACCTGGCGCTGGGGCTGGCCGAGACCCTAGCATGAAGACACCTAGCTCGTGTCTGCCCAGCCTTTGGCACCAGGGGCTTATGATAATTAATAGTATTAATGGTGTTCTGAATACTGTAGACCTTAAGGGGAGGTCCTCTGCAATGTTTTTGGTCAAAAATGGAGGTTAGGGCATTGCCTCCCCTGTCAAAAGCTATTAGGTCTAGCTTGATAAGGGAAGCCAATGCTGGTGTGTCTTGCTGCCACGCCAGGCCCAAGACCGTTCCAAAAGCCTTGGTCCTCCCCGTGCAGGACCTAACCAGATTTAGGTCATGCCGAATTAAGACCCAACACATACCTTGGGTCCTACCATTTAAAGGATCCAAATATCTTTGGGTTCTCCTAGGTGCAACACCCAAAAAAAACTTTGGGTCTTGCACGAAAATAATGTAAAAAATATAATAACTATTATTATTGTTAATAAAATATTATAAAATATTTTTATAATTAAAAGAATTAATCTTAAAAATATTATTATTTGTATTATAAATTCAATTAGTTTTTACTATAATTATAATATTGATATAAAAAATATTATTATTTGTAGTATAATTAATATGAAAAATACCATTATTTGTGTGATAAATATTATTATTCTTTTAAGTATAATTAAAATTTCTAATATAACAACTAATAAATTTGAAAAAAAATTATTACTACTGAAAAACAATAATAAATTTGATTTGAAGGGCATAATGATTATATTTTTTTTAAATGATTACCTTTTTTAAACAATGATTAAAACATTATTATTTATATTATAAATTTTTATGATATTTTTATAAAAATAAAAAATGAGCTCGCGACATAGTATTATTAAAAATATTCAACAATTCTAAATATTAATATAAAAATATTATAATTTGTGTCGTAAGTGTTATTATTTTTCTTTTAATACATAGTATTTGTATAAAAATAATTATTATTTGTATTATAAATATTATTATTTTTCTTATAATTCAAAGTATTCATATCAAAATATTATTATTTTTGTTCTAAATACTATTATTTTTCTTATAATTCAAACGTATTCATAACAAATATATTATTATTTGTGTTATATTATTATTATTATTTTTATAAGAATTCAAAGTTTTAATATAAAAAATATTATTATGAATATTATGAATATTATTTTTTTATTATAATCAAAAGTATTAATATTACAAAAATTATCTTTTGTGTTATGAATATTATTATTTTTACTATAATCAAAAGTATGAATATTAAAAATATTATCTTTTGTGTTATAAATATTATTATTTTTACTATAATCAAAAGTATTAATATAAAAAATATTATTATTTTTATAATAATTACTAAATTATTAATAAAATAATTACTAAATTAGAAAAAAATATTTTTAATATTGAAAAAACAATCATAAATTTGATTTGAAAGGTAAAATTACTATTACTATTACTATTACTATTACTATTATTATTATTATTATTATTATTAAATTTAAAAAAACTATTGTTACCATCAAAGAAAAACAACGTGGAGACATATGACGCTTGAGCTGTCTGTCTTTGTGCTGGCAGACCAAGCACACGCGTGGCGCTTGGGGAGCTGCCTGTGTGCTGGCATACCTCAATACACACGTGGTGGTTGTGCTGTGCTGGGAGTAAGCCATGCCCGCTCTCCACATTGGAACACATGGCGCGAGACACAAATAGGATGGGTTTGGTGTCAGAACCCAAGATTAAAAGGTATTGTGTAAGGACTCAATTCTATCGAGTTCTTCATCATGACCCAAGGTTTCTGAGTTATAAGATTCTAAATATTATTATTTGTTTTAGCAATATTATTATTTTTATTATAATTAATATTATAAAGAAAATATTATTATTAATATTAAAAACATACTATTATTTATCTTTTAATTTTTTATGATATTTTTTATAAAAATAAAAAGTAAGCGCGCGGCGCAGTATTATTAAAAATATTCAACAATTTTAAGTATTAATATAAAAAATATTATAATTTGCATTGTAAATATTATTATTTTTCTTATATTTCAATATATTCATATCAAATATATTATTATTTGTGTTATAATATTATTATTTTTATATTAATTCAAAGTTTTAATATAATTTTTTATTATTATTTGTGTACCAAATATTTTTAGAATTAAAAATAGTATTATTTGTGTTATGAATATTATTATTTTTACTATAATCAAAAGTATTAATGTTAAAATTATTATCTTTTGTGTTATAAATATTATTATTTTCATAATAATAAATATTATTAATAAAATAATTACTAAATTAAAAAATTTATTCTTAATATTGAAAAAAAACTATAGATTTAATTTGAAAGATAAAATTAAAAATTATTACTACTAGTATTATTATTGTTATTATTAATAAATTTTTTAAAAACGTTGTTATTATCGAAAAAAAATCACGTGGGGACAAGTGGCGCTTGAGCTAATGTCTTTGTGCTGAGCAGACTCCATCACACATGCGCCGCTTGGGCTGCATTGTTGTGTGCTGGGCAGACCCCAGCGCACACGTGGCGCTTCGGCTGCGTCAAGACCCAACTATTCTTGGGTCTTGTTTTCTGTAGAACCCAAAATAGCCTTGAGTTATTTGCTATGTAGGATACAAAATTATAGTTATTAAACCCGGATTAACCCAGCGAGTCAACCCAGAACCTGGTGGCTGAACTAGTTTGGGCAAAGTTAAAAACAGCTAGCGCAAAAAAGGTCATACCCAGTCGACCCGGTGGGTAGTCCCGTGACCCGGGCTGACCTATATATGGTTTCCTTTGAGACGCTGGCAGCCAAACGAAAGGTGAAGAACTAATTAATTAGTGCCTGCCCTAATTTCCTGAGAAGAGCGCCCACCCGTAATTTCCTTCTCTGTTATCTTTTGCAGAACAGATAGCAACCAACAGAGAGGTCATCGGAGAATTGGTGCTTACTTCTACAGGTGCTCTATCTTCCTTACGCCACTTACTTTTTTATGTTTTGTTCTTTGTTGAGATTTCTTATTGCATACAATTGCTGCAGATTTTGAATGATTCCCTCTTTTTTCCATGCCTTTTAAGCTCTTCTTCGGATTGGAACAAATAATTGAAAAAAGCATTCATTTGACAACCATTAGATCACCACTAGTTTGTTTTGGGCCGATAGTTGATTGCCTGTAGGCACGATGCAACACTGGAAGAGCTGTTACAACTTACAAGTAAATCAAATCATTTCATTTAAACATAAAGAAAAAACAAGGAAGATGATTGAAATCTCTGTTAATATTGTAGTGATTATGGAGTTACTATTGGTAATGGTTCCTGGGTTTTTACCTTTTTCTTTGTTTTTTCGTTATAGCATCAATGTATTTTGTTTGAACCCTGCTGTGGAAGAGCTAGTTGTTTGCATATATCTTGGGGATTCACTTTTAGAATAGGAAGCATATCAAAGATGTACTGCTAAAAGGTTCGGGAAGTTCATATTATTCAGTTTCGGTTTGGGAGCTGAATAATGTCGACTAGAAACAAATTTCTTTCTATAATTGCACTTTGATATTGTTGGGCGGGCCTTTTCCATCCTGTGTGGGCATAATAAATGTTAGAAACCGTAACTTTTGAATCTAACCATTGAAACATCATAGTTATGTAGTCTCTTTTGTTTTCCTAGCATAAAGAAGATAAATTCCTATTAAAAGGTGCCAAACAGAAAACCATTTCATTACTATGCTTGCATGTAAATTAAGTCTCATTGAATTTTTTTACTGATAGTGAGATATACCCTCATTGATAGAAGTGGTAATGTCCACAATAGCTCTATCCATGATAAAAAGCAAGGATGTTGCTGTTACTCTGCATTTTAAGGCTCTGACTTTACCATTTCTTGGATCTTTTTTTGCAGAGAACTTGTTCATTCATTCATTTATTTTTAATCAGACAATCATTAATCTGTTTTCAGTCTTTTTTTTACCTTTGCAAACATTAGTATTATCAATTCATGCTCTATGTCCTTTCCACAAAATCTTGAGCTGATTTTGTGTTTGTTCAGAAGTATTTCCTTTCCGATAATTTAGTGTTCAATATATTCTAAAATCTTTTGCTTTCTTTACACAGTTGAGGATATTAATTTATGGATTCTAATGCAAAGTGGAGTTAGGATGTTGATTTATAGATTCTAATGCAAGCTAGAGTTTGGATGTTGTCACCTTATATCTATTATTTTAAATTATTTATCTCTAGAACAACTTGTTATTTTATTATCCTTAAATTATCTTAGTTGCCTTTCTGGAATTATTTCTAAATGGTTAAAATTTCTTTATTGAAACACGATGTTGCTAGATATTTGCTGATTTGCACAATAGCTTTGCTTTTATTTTTTAACTGATATTTTTTATTGATAAGATTCGACTGTAGCCTGTTTTGTCAAATGCAGCTTTAAAGGTAATAATCTAGATCTCAACTCTGTTGACTGCCATTGCATATTTGGTTCATTTTTGTTTACCTTTTCATTTTTCTTATACCTTCGGTCCACAATAATTTACACTAAATCAACTGCAGCACCCTGCTCTCTGTTTTCCAGTCTTGGCTGTTGAGATAACTATATTTCATATGTTATCTCACTACCAAGTTTTGCGTAGGCTCCTGACTTTTTACAACATATTCTACCTAGCTTTAATTGGTTGAAGGCAACTAACTTGCCTAGCATTCTTTTTCTTTAATCCATACCACTTTAGCTAGATCAATCGCTTTGATGGATTATGGCTTCTCAAGTTTATGCTTCACCATATCTTTTTTTCTGGCATAATTTATCCACTGCTTCTGTTGGTTTAGGATTGTGCTTGGCAGTTTCTCTTGCTCAAAATCTTTCAAGTCCTAATAAGTTATTTAAGCCTTTCTAAGAAATTTTCATTTATCTTACTTGATAACCATGATTGCAGTTATATTTGTTTCCATGTTGCATTCTCATTTCTGATATTACAAGAAAACATTCTATAGACTTGCTTTATTGGCAATTCTGTATGTTTTTGCAGGCTCTATGCTGCTTTGAATTAGTATTATTTAAGAATAATTTATCTATGGAGTCAACTATGTTTTTTTTGGTCTCTGCTTTTGGTTTGGTGGCATTAGGTTTTTGGATATTGGTTAAATATCAAATGATTTGTAATTGAATTGTGTTTTGTGGTTTCATTGCTCTATTATGCAGTGAGAAATAGGTATTTACTGCCAAATCTTCATCTAAGGCATGTAAAGACAAAAGTAGTTATTGTATTATTAATTTCAACACTCAATATAAATTAAAGTGTGTGTGCATGAATCATTATTCTTTTAAATATGTAAGTTTCATAGTAATATAGATTAAGGGTAAAATATATTTTTATATTTTATTATGTCTTGTCCAATAGGATACAATGACAATTATTTTATCTTGTATACCAATTACCAAACACAATTCCGTCTCTATCTCCATTTTTGTCTGGTCTTTTTTGTCTGTCTCTTTTGTCCCGAGACACTAACCAAACACAATCTTAGAGTCTAGAGACCCTCTTTTCTTTTTGATATTGCTAGAAAAACACATACTGGTGAGTTGGGTCATGGTTGATTGATTATAGACCCTAACAGTGACTAAACTAAGATCAAGCTGGATATAGATGAGAAATTTTCTTGGACATGTTAAATAACCATTGCTGTAAAATTAAAATTGGAATATGAATTTTTGAAGGTTTGCAAATTCTTGGAGGCCATTTCTATGTAATTACATTCATTTATTCCTCTGAAGAAGTGGATTATTTGTGCAAAGATTGATTCTTTTAATGAATCCACATAAGATATATGATATAAGCGTTGCTGAAGTGATTTTGTATTTTTTAAAAAGTGTTAATCTCTAGGTTTGAATGAGCAGGGCTTAACTTAATTTGAAGAGTGATAGTGTTATTTAGCTGGGAATGTTTGTATAAGTAAGTTCGTTTCTTGAAGTAGTCTTCCAAGAAAATTTGAAAGTTGAAGACTGGCAATCTTCTGATTGATTATATTTCTTGATTTCCTTAGCGTGCTGGAAGAGTGCTAGTGCCCTTTTTGGGGGGTTTTCTGCTGGGCTTCCACTTGATTGTGGAGACAGATAATATAGCTGGTCATCAATATTGTGTTGGGATAATCAAATGGATCCTGATGTGGACCCTTTTGATGATATTCTTCCTAAGCCTGCTTTGAATGGTAAGCAATGCTTGGCAAATCAAAGTACAAATGGTCTTTTTTTGGCTTTAAATAAAAAGTGGATTGTTTGATGTTAATTTTGTTAGTAGCTAGGTCAGGTGGGAAGTTTCAGCCTAAGGCCAAACCACGACCAAAAAAGGTGGAATTTGCACCAATTCCTCCAATTCCTCCAAGCAAAGCCAAGGAAAAGGCTGTGGTGGCATCGCAAACTAGCTTGGACACAAAAATTTCTGTTCAGCCTTTTGGTATCATGGATAAGAAGTTGACATGTCAAATTGGTTCATTGTCTCCACCATCACCTACTGGGACTAAGGAACCCTTGAAAAGCAATGATGGAAAAACAAAATTGGTTGAAGAGTCAGGGAGTCCCTTAGCCACCTCTGACATGGTTGGGGTCAAAGAACCTCAGAAATACAAGGAAGGTTTATCCTCTTGGGAAATAGGAAGCTTGGAGGCAGCAAACCTCTCCCCTGCTAGGAGAAATGATGCAGACTCTGTTGGTGCTATGGCTTTGGAGGCTGCAATATATGGTTGTAATGATGACCAGGAATCTAGCTTTGTGAAATCAGCAGGAGTGGTAAGAACTCATCCTCTCCTTTCTTGTTTTTGATGTGTTGCATCCATGGGATTGATAAGTCCTGAAAATTATGTCTTTAGGCAGGCTCATTGGGGTTTGATTCAGATCTACTGGATGACATTCTTCCTAAATCTCTAAAAAATAATTGTAAGATACGCTTTCACAGCATTGTTGATCTGTCACTAATGGAAACCCTATTCTTCTATTGAAAGATTCTCACTTCTGCTACAGCTAGGGCTGGCGGGAAATTCAAGCCCAAGGCTAAACCTCGGCAAAGAAATGAAAATCCAGCACCTATCTCTTCATCTCCATCTAAATGTGCCGAGGAAGAACCCAAGGCACATTCTCAAAAAACACAATCCACAGAGCCTGTTGATGTTGCAAATACAATGATGAACCCAGATGGTCCAACTTTACTTCAGCAGGGCAATGTTGAGAGTAATGAGCCATCAAAAGACAGCGAAGTTTTATATTTCAACGACAACAGCTGCTTGGAATTAGTCAACCCCTCATCTGAAAATATTGCAACTGAAGAGGATGTGAGCCCCCCAAATACTCAACTTGCAGAGATGAAGTCTGGAAATGATGATGGCCTGAATTCTAGGTTTGTAGAATCTGCCATAGAGGTGAGGGTTTGATCTGTCTCATGCCCTTGATATATTGCACCAAGATGAATGGTTGAGTTCGATAATTCTGGAAATTCTATTGGTTGTAGGTTGGTTCCATGAGATTAGATTTGGACGCTTTTGATTATATGGATCCTCAACCGGCCATATCAACTGGTATATACCACTTGCACAATCTTTGATCCCCCCCTTTTCTTTTTTGCTTTTGTTATGAGATGATTGATGAAATTATTATTATTATTATTATTATTATTATTATT
>Ga0325410_1001396_pt1 | contig 26669 bp, 14 predicted proteins | sample PopdelMetagenome_16_FD_206182 | JGI IMG/M metagenome (GOLD analysis project Ga0325410, IMG submission 206182) | Populus deltoides microbial communities from Bellville, Georgia, United States - Xylem-PdIQD-R3 | ecosystem: Host-associated > Plants > Phyllosphere > Stem > Wood/Secondary xylem...
TATAACGTATGAGGAATCATTTCTGTATTCTTTGTATTGGTATCCTTTGAAATTCAGCCCTGGGGCAGAATTTGGCTGTTCGAAACGAAATGGCAGACTCTAATTTACTTCGTTACATGATTGGTTGATGAATTTACTTTACTGTAATATGAACTTACAAAAATCATCCATAGATTGGGTAGCTATTTTTATTACAGTTGAGATGCCATGCCAAATGGGGGATGGAGAGGAAGGAGCAACTTGCTGATGGGCGCAAATTTGTTACTTGGCGATAACCTAACGTGTATATTTATACAGAACATGCAAGGATAGAGTATACAGAAAGTAGCATGCAATATTTATCACCACCACACGAAACGCCATCCACCGATCATTTCTTTCTTCATATCAACAAAACAGAGATCCATCCCTTCGATTTTCCTCGATCATTTCTTTCTTCATATCAACAAAACAGAGATCCATCCCTTAGATTTTCCTATGCATATACATTTTGTGCACGCTGCTAGCTATAAGAGAAACGCCACACGGAATATAAGCCCCCACTGGCTGATCAACAATTGACAATCATTCCACCTGCAGTTTAGAAAACATCCGATATCTGTAAATGTCCATAAATAGCGCCTGTGGTTGGAATTTTTCTAGCAAAAGTACAACCTGAACCCGGTGTTGCCCTGGTCTAATTAGTCTACCCAACATTCTCTCCTATGTTTTTTTACGGGTTTTCATGAGCCACCCATATAAATTTTTCATACACGCTATACAAACATGTTTTTTTCAATGTTTTTTTTTTTATATACTTTTTATGCAAAACAAGTACCTATGTTTTAGCTAAAAGCTAAGCAGATCATCGTCATTATTAACTAATAGCTTGCATGACATAACAATCATGACATCACACAACAACCAAGAATCGGATGATCAGCCAAACCAAGTTTTCTACTAATGATACAATATTTTCTACATGAAGAAACTTCCAATGCCTGATGCATAAATGCACACAGGTAAGCAAAGCCATGAAAGCCAAACGAAACCCTTGACAGCCATGCCAGCTACGGACTTGCTAACACACACTTTATTTTCTTTTGTATATTGTTTTCTCCATTACACACAGGTAAGCAAAGCCATGATTGACGAAACCCATACTAAGGAAAATAAATGATCTCTCCATTACATACTCAATAATAGTTTCGTACTCTTTCATTTTACCAACAGAAAAGTCAATACCCAATTTTATTACATACAACATGCATAAAGATAATTATCTAATAATTTGTTCTCACGATTGACATATATCATGAACACACTGTTACCGGGTCAATTTAAGATCTAACCCCACTCGGGATCTAATCTTGTTTAGAATCCAGATCATGAAATCGTGAGAACAAATTATTTGATCAATTCGCTCAATTTTACATGATATATGTCAAGTCACATTTGCAATTTTCATTTTAAACTATTTTAAAACTTATTGTTCATCACTTTTTGTATAGTAAAATCTTTTTATTCCCTTTTCATTCTAGCATAGAAAATCTTACTTCCAAACCTCATTTTGTTCTAAAAGTTTAATTAACTTACAATGTTAATTATAATATAAATAACAATTAAGTTATATTTTATTCAAGTTATGAATTTATTTATATTTAATATTTCGATCCAGTTCTAGAAAAAAAATATTCATTTTGCATGTTACATGTTAAATTTTGCTATTTATTTTTCATTGCTGAAAAAATATTTTCCAAGTCATTTTATTAATACAATCAAACATGTTAAAGATTAATATTTTAAAAATATTATTTTTCAGCTAATTTTTTATATAGCATAATCAAACATTAAAAAATAATATCCAACTCATTTAATATGATAAAACTAAACATCATAGAGTAACCCATTTTTTGAAAATCATTTTTTCATGAAATCATTTGCTTAAATGAACTCACTCTCCGATGAAAACAAAACGAAACACGACAGAAAATGAGTTTTTGGATTATACAACAACGTTGTCTACCATCCCATATATTCCACACCCTGTTCCAAGGAAATTTCATCACATAATCCTGAAGCTGGAAAATCCAAGCTCAAACCTCCTCTGTTTCCTTTGGGATTATAGCCTCAGGACCTGAGATAACAATGGTACAGAAGGATAGGGCTAGTTGCAGAGCGAGAAGAACGAAGGCGCTGGCCAAAAACCCACGACCAGATCAAGCATTGACAATTAGCCCGCCTGCAGTAAAATGCGATAAAAGATTGTAAAATCACTACATATGAACAGTAAATACAGGCTCAAATTAGATCATTGATGCTCTAAAACATCCATACATACCATTAGGATGCAGAACCTGGCCATTAAAATAGGAGGAACACTCATTGGATGCTAGGAACACAGAAGAAGGCGCGATCTCATGAGGCTGTGCTGCCCTGTCCATTGGCACATCAGACCCTAAGCTCGCAACCTTTTCAGCAGGCAGTGATGCTGGTTGTATTGGCGTCCAGACTGGACCTGGAGAGACAGCGTTGACACGAATCCCTTTGCTTATAAGTAGTTGACTCAAACCCCTGGTGAAAGTTACAATGGCTCCCTTAGTGGAGCTGTAGTCCAGAAATTGTGAGCCCCCGGTGTAGGCATTAGCAGATGCTGTGTTGATGATACAGCTCCCTTCTTTCATGTATTTTAGAGAATGCCTATGCACACCAATACGAAACAATCATTAGTCCTTGTACTCCCGAGGGTAGTCGGCGATCCTCCTTCAATTCGATCTCTTTCAAGGTATGCATGAGATTTGATATCAAATTATTGTTTGATACATGGCGTAGAGTGATTCTGCAAGCTAATTATCATCTCACATAATAGCTTAAACCCAAGCTAGCTGGACACATAATCTCTAGGAGATAAAATCCACTACTTTACGCTCAAAAGATCTACGATGTTAATATTCAACTGATTAAGAGCCAACTACAAAAATAATAATCCATCTTCGTTCTAAATTGTACCATGCATAATTCCAGTTTGGATTCTAAGATATCCTAGTATAGTTATACAAGTACTCCAGTTCCAATATCACTGATAACCGAGATGAACAAGACTGTTTGACCAGACAGAAAGGTGGCATGGTTGATTCATATACGCTTTTTATGTATAATTTTGATTTTTTACCTGGCCATGAAGAATTGAGAAAATATATTGGTTCTAAAAATTCTCTCAAGCCTAGACTCGGTAATCTCTTCAATTGCAGTTACATAGTATTATTCAGCTGCATTGTTCACCAGAATATCAATCTGCCCGAATTCGCTCACAACTTGATCAACAACCTTCTTGCAATTCTCTTCAAACTTAACATCGGTAGCTATGGCAATAGGCTCTTTTGCATCATTTGACTTTGCCTTGAGTAGCATCTGCAGGGTTTCATCTTTGTCCCTGTCCTCTATCCCTTCTACATATGTAAAGGCCACAGTTGCACCCTCTAATGCAAAATGGTAGCACACAGATCTTCCTATCCCAGAATCACCTCCAGTCACCAGAGCTACCTTTCCCTGCAGCATATCACAATGCATCGCCACTTGATCACTAACATTCAAATGCTACAATATCGTAAATTCGTACCCAGCAATGAAAGAAATAAAATAGTGAAAGAAAACATTATGTCATATATGCATGATCTAGATATTAAAAGAAAAGGATGTACATGGAGCTTGTTGGAAGGCTGGCACTTGGGATTTATGGCCTGTGGAAGTGGATGCATGAGATATTCTTTCCCCGGTTGCTGGGGCCGAATCTGCAGTGGAAACCGAAACTGTTCATTGCCAGTTGCCATCTTGTGCCAGAAATAATAAATTTCTTCTCCTCGACTCAATTCAACTGTAATAAGAGAGCAAAAGGGAGGAACGAGAAACTTTGGATTGCTTTGAGAACAGCATGATGAGCAGCATTCGTGGTTGGATATTTATTGATAATTTGTTTAGGTGTTTTTTTAAGTATAATTTAACTTAGCTTTGTTTCGATGCATTAATATTTTTTATATTTTTAAATGATTTTGATATATTAATGTTAAAAATATTTTTTAAAAATTATTATTTTTATATAACCACTTGGAAAAACTACCATTATTATATTTTCAATTACCTTCTTTACATATTAGAAGTGAAAATGAAAAAAAAAAAGCACAGAAAAAATTGCTTGATGTGCAAAAGTGAAGAAAGAAGTAACTCTTTTTTTGTTTTTTTCTTTTAAATAACTTTGGCTTTTGATAGATAAGAAAATTAGAAAGGGAGGAAACCAGCTGACATATCAGTATCACCAAATTGAAGAACTGAATTCTACCTGCAAACGTCGATATGAAAAAGAAAATCTGAAGGGAAACACGCCTCTCTCTGTTTTTTTTTTCTTTTCTTTAAAGAGACAACAGACACATGTCATTTTTATGTTCCAAAAATGTTGCCGCGAGAAAGAGAACTCTACACGGACTTCCACCTGTGCACTCCACAAGGAAACTCCTCTGCTACACGAATTTCCGTCTGAAGGAAACTCTGCCTGCCTGCCTGCCTGCCTGCCGCAAACATTTTCTATGAAGCTGACCCTCTATGCTTGCAAATTAACATCATCATTTAAAGCTACAGAACTCCATTGGAGGTTGCAAATAATGAACACACTCTAAATTTAGGAAAATAGGGCTTTCCAGATTTGACTACTGTTTGACATAAAGGGACTTAATTGCAAAATTGTTTTTAAATTCAGGAACTAATTGTATTTTACAAGAAAACATGAGGACTAAAAAACTTCAAATTAAGGACTTATCCGTGAGGAAAAAAAATAAGAGGGCTGAAATAATTTTTTTAAAATAAATGAGAGCGAAATTTTCAATTTTTTCCTATGTTATATTTTTAAATGGGTGAAGATGAAGAAATGCTTATCTCCATTTATAAGGTGAAAGCATAAAGGAACGAAAGGATCCATTCTCATGTTTTTCAATCTGTTCCAAGTGGTCTATTTTCCCCCATTTCAGTTCTTTTTTCCTCTTTGTACACAACTGATCATTCCTTCTCCTCTAAATCTCTATGTCGTCTTGAGATTTTCCTAACCAAACAATGGCCTCATAGTCTTCGTTATTTTTGCTCCTTGTCTGGAACCTATACATCAAAACACTGTCGTTTTTTAACGAAGAAAATACCGAAGTACATGTCAAAATTCCCAAGGTCAGTAGGACGCGCCACATGGATAATGTCTACCATTGATGTACCTCCTGCAGAAATATCCTAATAAAAAAACATACTAACCTGGAATACAATGTCCAAGTTTTCATTACAAGACAAGGAGCCCACAATCTCATCAAAACTTCTTAGAACATTCTCCTGTTGACGATTGATACAAAGGCGGGGGGCGTTTCCACCATTGTTCTAAGCAACATTAATGCCGCTACCTGTTCCAATCGTAGTCTCCCCCATAACTTGGATTCACATTGTTCTCCCTGCTACTGTCTGCTGATTTTATGGAATTTGCATTCGCATAGGCATGCCAACCTAGGAGGTATGGCAAGATATACTGCAGGGGGCATAAAATGAAGAGCATCAGAAATAACAAAATGAATGGAGGAATGAATAAAACAAAATGTTCACTCCAAAATGAAACTTAATTTTGAAGCCAAGTTAAAAACAAATATATAAGCCACCATAAATTCAATCTCCCCAGTATTTCACTCATGTCCAAGGTTTTAACTAGTTCAAAGGCCAAGAAGCAAAATTTTTTTGAAGGATGTACTACTTGTTACACAAGATCCAAATGCATTTGGTGTTAATTATATAAGAGCCATCGAGTTCTATTTTTAGACTGGGCAAATTCAAATTATTTCTCCAACTATCCACCAATTCTCAACTAGGTCCCCAAACTATGAAGTTTCTCAACTGGATTCCCAAACTATTAGATATTTCTCTATCAAGTCAATACATTCATGTCTGTTTAATGTCTCCATCTAACTTGCATATAGTATGCACTAAAACAATATAGATTTGGATTTGACATTTTCTGGAAAAAAAGGGGAAGATCTAGGACAAGCGACCCAACTGAACAACATTTTAGTTTGCAACTATATTGAGAATCAATTCACACTTGGGGACTATTTTGAGGTCTGCCATTTTACATTTTGCACGCTGTCCTGCTTCTTTATTGACCATCCAAAGGCTACTGGATAGCAACATTCATGATGATGGACAAGAGGTAGAGCTAATTCTATCACATTAATTCAACAGAATCCCTCGATTTCTGATGCTTGCAATTGAGAGAGAGGGGTTGTACATTAAAAGCGGAGATGAGGACAGTGTACTCTGCCCTGGTGACAGGAATGTATATACTCTCATCTATATTCAGAGCTTTGTTTTGAACACCTGCACAAGAACAAGAAGCACGGAAATGTTGGATGAACTAAGCACGGAAATGTTGGATGAACTTGCGTTCGCAATGTAAATGAGCCACATTTACATACTCGACCATCCAATTACTATTTACACATGAGAATTTATTTTTGTTCCAACACCAATAACAGAATTGAGTTTTGATGAAGGTATAGGAAGAAGCACTTGATATAATACCACTCCAAAATACAATGGTAGAATCCAAAGCCAAAACAAAACTAATTGAATTAATCCATGGGTACAATCTGTTCCCAAAATTTCAACCATACATCACACATGATTTAAATACTAATAATAATTGATGGTTCTTTTCGCCCAGATGTGGTGGTAGACATATGTGAAGCTTTATCAGGGTGATAATTGAGCAAGAACTCATGTGAATATGATAAGTCCTCAGGAAATTAACTGAGAATTGATGCATCATCTTCACATAGAACATGCTTTTGGAATTCAGTACCAGGAGTTGTGGGAAAAGAGAATTACTGAGGTTAAAGAAGTGACCAGAACCATCTGGAAGTGGCTCTACCTTCAACACCTTCCTGACCTTACCTTCCTCGCTGCAAATATCAACAGTTTAGTTACACTTTACAAGCTATTAAAACACTACTGCTATAACTTGCAAATATTCATGTTTTCCATGGTCAATAATATGTATTCCTGCAATCTATACTGAGCAGAATGATAAATCCACATCAATAGGCATACAGGATACAAACATTGCAATAGGGTGGGCACGATACAGTTGTTAAGGAACATAAAAGCCAGTCTCAAATTCTGAGTATCTCAGCTCATAACAAACTGCAGATTTCAGTGTGAGTCAATAATGAGAGTTGAAACATACCGTGTCTACTGTTAGTTGGAAATGGATGCAATTACAAATTAACAGAAATTGTTGCTCATCAATTATAATCATTTGAATCACAAAAAAAGAGTTTTCATATATTCTTCATTGAAGAACTAATTTCAGATTGCAACAGATGAAATGGAATTTATATATATATATTCAAAACAATGAGTACAAAAAGCATTCAAATATAGCATGGCCAGCTGTTTAGGGCTATATAATCCGTATCAGCTATCATTGTTGGAACACAAGATTACAAAGAAGAATATAGAATGAATAAGAGCATGCAAACAAGTTCAAAATGTTTAGTCTGCTGTCCACGTGAAAGATTAGAAAGTACCTTCTTCCCTTATTAGGATCGTGAAAAAACTCACAGGAATCTCTTGCACCAAGACTTACAAGATGTCCAATTTCTGTCACCGACAATGAAAATACCTACAACATGTCCAATTTCTGTCACCCGCAATGAAAACTCCTAACGAGATCAATCAAACTCTAAACATAAATTAAAGGATAAATTGTGATGCAGGCCACATATCAAACGCAAGAACACGTTTTTCTTATAATCATGCCAACGGCCTGCTTCTCCAATATGTGGAGTATGGCGGGTCAAACACACTTGGGGTTTGGAGCTCGAGGATCCACAAAAGGTGGTTATGGTCCTGGTTTTTCACTTATAAAATCATTAACTAGGCAATGACTGGAGTAAACCTGATCTGAAGGTTTTTTTTTTTTTAAAAAAAAAACTATGGCGCAATTGAAACGGTAGTTCGAACAGGTTGCAATGTTTCAAGTAAATTGTAGGTTACCTGCTTTCTCGTCCAATCATATTGACGAGCAGAAGATGCAGGAGCAAACTGTGACAGCACGAAGCCTTCCTTGACTAATTTATATGCCCCTGACTGCAATATATATTAATTTGAAAACATAAAGAGAAGCAAAAAAAAAAAAAAAAAACAGATGAGAAGAGCAGTAGGCTTACCTCTAATGGGGAAAACTCTGGGGCTCGAGGCTCGATTGTAAGAGCAGCCTTCCCTTTGTATATTGAATGGCTCACAAAAACCTTGGGCGGAGATTCTCCAACTGTGCGCGTGTATATATATTAAGTAACAATAATAGAAATAAATAAACATCTACAGGTGATTCGAGTTAATTAAAAGTGAAATATGAATATAAAATATATAAATATAAAAATATAACCTGGAGGAGCAGAAGAAGAAGACGGCCGTGAGGAAGAGGTGAAGCTCTTCTGCTGCTGGTCGTAGTACTGGCATTGCACACTCAATTTTTTCTTCTTCTTGGTGTTCGAGGTTTTACTATTACTAATACTGTTAAATGCGCTACTATCTTGTGAGCTTTGACTGTTGGATTGGGGAAGCCATAGCATAGGGTTTTGGGTGGTACTCCTCAACCAGCTCACACTGTTTAGCTGCAACATTTTCCCTCTTTCTTGTTTTTCTTTTGCTGAGCAACCAGAGAGAGAGAGAGATTCAAAGAGAGAGGGATGGATAAATTATAAAAAAGACTGCCATTCCCTTTCCATCAAAACGCTGTTTTGACATGTCGTTTTATTGTATGGACACTTTTTCTTGTGACACGTGTTATTAGTTTTTATTATTATTAATATTTGTACTTTATTGATTCAATTATTCATAATATCCACACAACTTTCCTCCTTCATCTCTTGTTTCTTGCAGGATTTATGAGAATCTATGTTGTTGGTCAGTTAAGAATTGAGGTAGAGATCACAAACATAATCATGTCCTCCTTATGGTCTCTTGGAGTTGGGCTCGTGACCATTATTCCTGCCTCTACAGGTCATAATAACAATAAGTGGAGAAGGCACAGTAATACTCACTTCCTCATTTTGCTTCATTGTTCCACCACCACTCGGAGAAGCTCTCCTCCTCTCATTTCCTGCTCCTCCTCCTCATCATCATCATCGTCAAACAATCACAACTCATTGCCCAAACAAACCCCTCCTCAGGCACTGGCATCTCTCTCTGCCCTTTTCTTATACTTCACTGTGTGTTTTTCTTTTAATGTGATGGGATGCGATTGGTGGTATTTATTTGGTTTTGGTTTTTTAATTAATTAATAGCAGTTGGGTTATGATCCTTCAGCGGACTTACTTGGAATCCAGGTCAATCCAAAGCCAAGGTCATTCCCATTTTGATATATATATATATATATATATATGTTATTAAATTGATTTCATTTATCGGTTATTTTAATTCATCTAAAATAGCAATTTGATGACCAGGAATGATATATCCTCCGATCCACCTAAACCAAGGTCTTGGTTTGGTCCGAGTGGTCAGTATATCAGAGAGCTTCCCTGCCCAAGTTGTAGAGGAAGGGGTTATACTCCATGCTCTGAGTGTGGAATTGACAGATTCAGATTAGATTGTTCACTCTGTAATGGAAAGGTACTTACTTTGCTCGCCTCTTCCCATCGTACCAGTTATTTATGCTAATTATAAACATGACGAAACTTAATTTTCCTGTTGAATTTCACTTGTTTCACCATTGTCAATCATCATAACAGGGTATGATGACTTGTCGTCAATGCTTGGGGGATTGTGTCATATGGGAAGAGTCAATTGACGAGCGACCATGGGAAAAAGCCCGCTCAATGTAACTTCTTCATATCATGCTTTTCGACTTACATGCTTCTTACATCTTGCTTTCTAACTGCATGCTGTTAGTTGTTACATAGTGAGTGTGATCAACACCTATATCCATGTTTTAATATCTTTTTCATTTGGTCACACGTATGAATAGATGACAAACCAATGTCGGTGTTGATCTTTGTGGATGACGGGTTCTTGTGAGGTACAAATGGAGTTCGTTTCCATACCCATGGCTCTAATAACATGCACGAGTAATAAGGGAGAGGAATGAGAGGACAAGAGGGCACTCGTAGTTGAATGAAACATGTGCCGTGACTTGCAGACCCAAATGCAAGTATTTTAGAAAGGTGCTGCAAGGAATTCCCCTGGTTTAATAAATATGAAGTAGGGGATTTATAAGGAATGACTAGGATAATAGATAGCAGGTATGATTCGTGAGGGGATGTTCATGCAAGCATGGTTGTATATGAGGCTAGACAGAGAAAAGACGATGTAAAAATGAGGAAAAAATCCTTGAATGATAGGCTTGAGAGCACAGTTATAGTATAGAGGAGTTGATAGTTGGCTGGCCAATGAGGGTATGCCAAGAATTTGATGCAGATAATTAATGAGGTGCCATTTTTCAAGAAAAAAAACCTGGATTGTACTCAAGCTTAATATGAAGGTCTGTGGGTCTTGAGCCATGTGGAGTCCATCAAGTCAAATATCTATAATTCATTCTTTTAGTTTCAGGTTAGTCCATAGATCCTGCCACCAACCCATAACTTATACTATGTGCAGCTGAAATTAGTGATAACTGTCCTTGACAACAAGAAATTTTCAAGTGGAAAGGCACATTTTCTGATGAATTCATCCAAGCATGTTTATCCCATATTCATGGGATAATCAAAGGATGAAATGAGGGAATTAGCATGATTTTGCATGATAATAATACTCATAGAATGATAAAATAACTTAGATTGTAAATTTGTAATCAATGCTTATGAGAATAATGCTGTGAAACTTGTTGATATAGATGCGCGACCGCGTGACTAATCAAGGGCAATTCTGTAAATGAGAAATGCAGTAAAAGTTGAGAATCTAGAGTCTTTTAACCGTACACACACATAGAAAATGTAAACTAGATGTACATGCATTGACAGTGTAAGAGACTATGAATTCCTTGCACTACACATAAAGCATAAAGGTATATAATGTTCTATATCTTTTATGCCTTTATGCAACAGTCTTGTATTCGTTTCACTGTGACATGCAGTGATTTCCCATACATATTGTGATATGTAGAGGATCTAAAATCTAATGATAAAACTCTCCTGTTAGCTACTAATTTTGGTTGGCAAGGAATTTGTCTTATGGAGTGGTATGGTATGTTTTCTTATTGACTTTTTTAAATTGCATGCATGGCTTTGCTTGGTGTGAAGAGTGTAGCTTGAAAAAAGATAATTTTGATTTGCTTGTTTGTTAAATGTCTGAGTTTGTAGATGACAGAGCATGGGCCTTATGTCCGGTTTGTGTTTTGTCAGTTCTCCATTCAAGGTGAAGGAGGATGATGATGTAGACAATTTGGAAATAGAGCTGGCGAAGAAAAAATCAAAGCGTGTTTACCAATCACTGTCTCCTGAAGTTGGACTGAAGATTAGTAGATCACTAAAAGTTAGTTTTTTACTTCAATCCCGCTTATACGTTCTATATTCATAGCATGATGCATGAGTTTCATGAAGGCAATCTAAAACCATACGTGAGAACATGCAATCACAGCTATGTGTCCTTGTCATGTGGCATATCTTTATCCTCGTCGGGTAAATGTAGACTAGGTGGTATGGGCCCTCATCCAGCCAGGGTATTATGGTCCTCTGGATCCTCTCTGTGCAGCCCCTTGTACTAGTCTCTAATTGTTTTTTTTTCCCTAATATAAAGGTGTTATGCAAAACCCATGCAACCAAACACAAAATATAAGGACACACAAAGTTTAATGTGGTCTGGCAAATCTCCTAATTCCCTAACTTCGACTATTACTATTAGAGACAACTTCAGTAACCATCCCAAAGAAAAAAACTCAGAGAAAACACTCACAAACCCAAACCCAAACCCCAACGCACCGAAGGAAACAATCCTCTAAATAATACTTCAAAGGAATCGCAAGAAAAACAATTCCTCAAAACCCTCATGGTGCAAGCCGTCTGATTTTCTTGGCTGCAATGCCAAAGAAATATACCTGTGCTGCTAAGGTGTATAGCCTAGCATGCAGTCGGTTGCTATAGGTCCAAAAACTAAATGGGTAAGTACATTGCAACTGCCACTTCCAGACAAGAAAGGAAAACCGAGTCATTTGACCAATAGAAGGTGGAGGTAGACTAGGCACCAATCTTCACACCTGGTCATTGCAGCTCCAAATAATGTGAGCAAAAGCATTTTGGGGACTGCTTGCAATTCTGCAAACTTAAGATGTCATTGAATTTGAGTTAATGGCCTTTTCTAGTTACTCAGATTAGAGAGCTTATATTGGATTTATAGTTCCTCGCAGGTAAATGCAATCCTCAAATAGGCAACTATTAAATTATTTATCCTTTGTCAGTTTACAAAATCTTTATTGTTTCCTGTTATTGTTTTGGCTGATGCACATATTTACAAGGAAGTTTGAAGTAGCCGGATCATGATTTTAAGCTTCTTTGTTTAGTTGGATAATTGCAGAGTCTCAATGCGAAAACTGGACTATTTAGTAAAAGAATGAAGATCATCCATCGTGATCCTATGCTTCATGCACAACGAGTGGCTGCAATCAAGGTATAAGATTCATAATTTCCTTTACCTTTGGGTTTTCATTTATTTTTGTTGACTGTGTTTGTTTTGCCATTAGTATATATCCAAAATTCTGCCCTGCAGCGTTGGAATTGTAGTTCAATTACTAAGATGCATGAGAGTTGTCAAAATGGTCTCATAATCTTGAGATAGTGAATATAATTGAACCATTAATTTTAAACATAATATTACATGGAGATTGCTCTCTAAGGTGTGCTTTAAATATGAATTGCAGAAAGCAAAAGGAACTGCTGCGGCAAGAAAACGAGCTTCTGAAACTTTAAAAGCTTTCTTTAGTGATCCCGAGAACCGTAAAAAACGGAGCATTGCCATGAAAGGTCAGATCACGTAATCCACTAAAAGTTTGCTGTCATTGTCACGATATAATGTTCTGTTTCTGGTTTCCCAAACTAATACAAGTCTCACTTTTTACTAATTTACTTCAGTTATTTCCTATTGCCATGATCTATGAATATAACCTGGATGAAGGCTACCTTTCTTCTTAATGTGGTTCCTGCCTTTTCTGCTCATGGTATCCATTTTAAGCTTTCCAAAAAATTGTTCAGGACTTTTAAGAGCGTCATAAATTTGGGGAGAGAGTATGACAGGAATATCTGCAAAAAATTCGTTTTGTAGATTGCTGGTATTGGGGGATTGCTACTCCAGATGATTTTGTTATCGTTACTAAGTTCTTGATTGATCAATTACAAACATTTGAGCTTTTATTTGTCATTCTGAATTGATTTATAAACAAAACTAATGTCGACAATTAGCATGAGAATTTTGTAATTTAAACTAATTCATTAATCAATCCTTGGTGATTATTTTTATTGACTCGAACTAATTCATCAATCTTGAATAGTTGAGTAATTATGATCCCCACCAGAATTGCTGCTTCCAGTGAGATGAGTAGTCTTCATGTATTCGTTGGTATGTGTGTTCATCAGCTTGATTTCGGAGTACCAACTATGTTCTCTTTCTGAAACAGGAGTGAAATTTTACTGTTCCAATTGTGGACGTGAAGGGCACAGGAAACACTACTGTCCAGAACTCAAGGATAGCTTGGTAGATAGGCGGTTTAAGTGTCGGCTTTGTGGAAAAAAGGGACACAACAGAAGAACCTGTCCGAAGTCAAGAATGAGCAATCATAAAGGCAAAGTTACATGGCATCATCGCTGCAGGATATGTCGTCAAGGAGGCCACAATCGCAGGTCCTGCCCTCAAGTGGTTGGGATAAAATTTGGTGGCAGCGATACATTCAAAGATTTTATGGTTTCTGGAAGCAGAAAATACACATGTCGATTGTGTCGAGAAAAGGGCCACAATGCGAGGACATGTCCTAGCAGAAACACAAGGCCTGCAATGCTTATTAGTCCTCCACGTGAATAGGAAGCCACCAGCCTTTCTGGTGAATTAATGCTTCTTCCTATTATTTTATGTTTAAGTGATCGAAACTCCAAAAAAAAAAAAAAATTGTGATGGTGCTCTGTATTACGATTACGAGGACACATCTATCCCTCTCTAAAATACTAAATGTGTAAGGAATCTATTATTTCTTAATCATATCATGTTATATAAAAAATTTTAAAAATAAGATTAGCCTTTTGATATAAGAAATAAAAAATAATAATGATAGATAAAATATCACATCAGCTTTGACGATTGAGAAAATAAGTAAGAAAATCTGAATCGATTTCTTATAATATATATTTTTTATTTGAATTAATTAAAAATTCATGTTATAAATTTTAATTTAAGAGGTATATTTAATGTTTTTTGTTGAGAAGTAGAACTAGAAAAAAAATCTATCCATGCTAGATCAGTCCCTGCCACAACCCTTTAAATTATTTTAAAAACTTATAATAGTACATAGTTAAATTATATTTCGTTTGCAACCGTATTTTTTTTCAATTAAATCATTTATTAACAAAATAATGAAACCGTGCAATACAAGTTTTGTAATTTTTTTAATTGAATATGCTTTAAGAATGTAAAATATATCAACGTTTTATTTTTATTTTTTTTCTATCATATTTTTTTTTAATTCATCTCATTAACAATCCATTGATGAATAAGCATGTTTTTATTAAATGTATTTAATATAACATATGTTTTGAGTCAATAACAAAATAATTTAGATTAATAATATTGCAGCATACGACCTCTAAAATTTGGGTTAATAAGTAACTTTCACGGGCATCTATTTTATTATTGTTTTTATTTAAATAAAACTAGACTAGTATTGATATATAACAAAAATTATATCAATTAATATGATAATATTAATATGATCGGAGATTTTTTACTTACAAATAATCATACTATAAAAATAGGGAACCCTAAATACCGCGGGAAGGGAACTTGCATATTGCAAACATCTTTATATTGTTTAACTACTTGACTCAAGGTAACTTGCAATTGCAAAGTTAGCGGGCAGTGAAATGGGAAGACAATTTATGAATTATTTTATTATTATAATTATTTTTACAGGACAGAAGATAGAAATTGAATAAATATACATAGCTAACTAAAATATTACAAGATTTTGATAAATTGAGGTCATTAAGGGACAATATATAATATATTTGAACCAACACATGCACTCCACTTGACCTGTATGAAAAGCATGCTAGCATACTGCACTTACGGTAATTGTAAAATCTGGTGATAAATCAAGGGTTAAAACATGGTTTTAAAATCTGGTATGGTCTTACGGGTCGATCTGGGATCCAGTTGATCTGGGACTGGAACTGGACTGGGTTGAAAAAAAACAGGAAAATAAAAAATCCGATGTGACCTGGCAAGACCCGGTTGTAACCCGTTGATTTTTTTTACTAAAATGATATCTTTTTTATTTTTTTTAAATTAATTTGGAAGATCCCGTGACCTGAAATCCAGACCAGGTCTAAAAACTATGGTTAAAAGCACCCCATGAATTTACCAGACAAAAATCATACGAAGATATAACACATAAATTGTGGACAACTTAACATTTACATCCAAATTAAGAGGGGGAAAAAGATGCCGATGAGGAACCTCTTACAGATTGAAACAAATGAAACACTAGTAATAGATATAAGTAGATTTAATTATGTCTTTGACCCATTATTTAAAATCTCTCTTTTCTAATCGATTTATTCAATATATTTTATATTATGATATAAAAAATATTTCATTTTATATAGAACACAAGGCTTTTTTAATCTTGATAAATGAGTTTTTTAAAATATAAAACTATATACTTGATAATTATCCATCAAAACCTCTTAAATTGGATCGTAGGTGACATGTCATCCACTTTACTGATGGAAAAACACGCTGATGGTTGCTTGGAGTTAAATTTCTAATCTTCTCTACATATGGAAGTGATTTTTTTAATTCCCGTCGAGACTACATATATGGGCTGTGTGGCCCAGAGAGGTCGCTCGAAACTCAAAAGGCAAAGTGAAGAAAATTGGGCCCAATAAATCATAAAATTGAATCCGGCCCAGTATACCATGCTCGAGGCACAAACTGATCATCAACTCAACTTGATCCTCCTCAAATACAGAATCAGTCTTCTCTCTCCCTCTCTCTTTACAGGGTTCCTGATTTACCGAACTTAGTCATGGCTATGCAAACTGGATTCGGCGTCTCTAGGATCCTCATCCTCGCCGGAGCAGGTATTATTATTATTAATCGCCGATCAGTCATGTGTACTTGCACACGTATTTGACTAACTTTTATTGGCCGTGTTATTTACTAGGATACACCGGTACGATCATGCTCAAAAACGGTAAATTATCCGAATTAATCGCTGAACTTCAGGTGCTTTTATTATTGCTTTACTATCATCATCATCATTATTGTTTGTTTTAAAGAATCATATAGTTTCTTTTTGTTTTGATCAGATAGGTTGTAGCTTAGTTAGATTGGCCTTGTATTTGTTTGTTGAAAATGACTGGGGGTTTGAATTTTATTTTCCTTCTTGAAAATAAAATTGATTTCTATATAATTAAATGCGTATTTGTGTTTGTTAGAGCTTGGTGAAGGGGATGGAAAAATCCGGGGAAAAATCTGATGGTGATTCTGACTACTCTGATGCCATTGCCCAACAGGTAACAACAGTTTAATTCAAAGAGTGAATTATATAACAATACTTTGCATGTTGTTGCAAGTAATTTTCTGTTTTGAAATTCCTTACAGGTGCGTAGGTTGGCAATGGAAGTTCGGCAACTAGCCTCTGCACGGCAAATAACAGTTCTCAGTGGGAATTCTGGCCAAATGGGTATCCACTACTGTATTTTCTATTCAATGGTTCTTTCAACAGTTCTATTTCTCTCTCTCTTTTCCTTAAGTATAAAACCAGTACTAGGATATTTTTTCCTTGGCTTGCAAAACGTTGCACGTTAGACTTTTGGTACTAGAGATTAAGTATTCCTTTTATCATTTCTTATTGCGGCGTACTTTCTTATTGGGTTTTAATCCCTTCTACCTGGTACAGGTAACCTCACAGGTCTTATAGTTCCAGCTGCCACCCTGGGGGCATTGGGTTATGGTTACATGTGGTGGAAGGTATGTACTTAAATACCAATGCATTATCATGGGTTTCATTCTATCAGGATTTTTTTTCATATACTCAAAATTCATTCCTTTTTATTCATTTAGCAGCTCTAAGATGAAGCGAGGCACTTTCAGGATGCTGATTTTTTTTTTCCTTGTTAAAAACCAGGGTCTAAAATTCTCAGATCTTATGTACGTAACAAAGCGCAGTATGGCAAGTGCTGTTTCAAACTTGACCAAACATTTGGAGCAAGTATCCGAGGCTCTGTCTGTAAGTGCTGTTTTGTTGATGATTTCAATTATTTTTTTGGGGGAGGGGGTGCTAGAATGTGGCTAATGAGAAAAAGGTAAAGAGTATTTTGTGCTTCAATTAAGTTGGAAATGTACCAGTCCATCTCTGAAGAAATAAAAGTAGTATGCGATCAGCCAATTTCTACCAGTTACTAACAGTATTTGCTGTTGATTTTCCATTTATGCTGTTGATTTTATTTATTTATTATTCTTTTGTCAGACTGCCAAGACACATTTAACACAAAGAATACAACATTTGGATGATAAAATGGAGAGTCAAAAGGAGATCTCAAAGGCAATTCAAAATGATGTAAGCGAATATCTTTCTCTCTGCATGGGGTGTTTGTGTCTTACATCAAGATTTAGACCCTAGATTCGCATTAAAACTGCTACAAAACATTAAACTGTGAATGAAGGACCAGGTTTATTCTTTTTGATTGACCTCATCATCAAATTTGTGATTCTTAGTTTTGGGAAACAGTATGAAGCTTCATACAGAATCATTTAAATGCAATAATTGAAATCCTGATTCTGGTTGGCTTTCTTATTAATTGATTCACCGATTGAAGGATTTGATCTCATTGAAGTTGTCTTTAAAGTAATAAACTTTATATTTTGTACATCTTAGGTGCTAAAAATCTAATTGCATGTAATTTTTTTTTTTTTTGTTGATGAATAAATATTATAGTGTGATATATTAGCCACATAGTTATCACTTAAAACTGATTACATCAGTCTCACTTTCTTCTTATTTTTATGATATTCTAGGTGATATTAGGTAATTGTGGAACAGTCTCTTGCATGCCAAAGATTTATCTGCAATATCATCCTAATGTGTCTTGATTTTTTTATACAGGTCAATGCTGCCTCTGAAAATCTAACACTAATTGGTTCTGAGCTGTGGCAGTTGCAGTGTTTGGTATCTGGTCTGGTAGGTTTTGCCTAATGATAATTCCTTACTTCTTGTCTTTGCTAGCTCTTGCTTTCTTTGTCAATATATCTCTCAAATCCCCAAACTCACATTTCTGCACTCACCCCCATTAATCTTACTGAATTACCAAATAATTCAAGATGTGCTCTATGAAACTTCCTTATATGTTTTATTTTAATTTGAAATAGGAAAAGGAGAAAAAGTTAAATGATAGTGAAGGGATGAAATAGTCCAAATTTTTATTTTAATCCCGTACATTTGTCATTGTTTCTCTGTCCCTTAACTGAATTCATTATAATTTGTTTGTTTCTTTTTGCAGGATGGGAAGATAGGTTCATTGGAGGAGAAACAGGTAAAACATATACATTTTTCAATTTAAATTGAAAATCATATCTTCATACCATACATCCATGTGCTGCCAGCACTTCTAGAACATACTGATGCTTGCTTAACATCTGTCCTATGAATAGTTTGCAATGCTCTATTTGGTTTATTTATCCATTTTTATGAGTTGCAGGAAAATGAATATACAGTAGATACATAATACATTGGTATCGAGTTTTGTGTCAAAGATCTTTGAATGAATTTTTGGTTATGTTGAGGTTTAGTTGTCATAAACATCGAACACTTTTTTGTGATATTCTTCCTGTTTACTCAAGGAATTGAAGAGTAGTTCAGAGACCCTATTTTGAGCATCTGGGATCCTTAACCGAAATTATGTAAAGTTTTTGTGGATGAACAAACCTTTTCTTGTTCCAAATTCCTGTTGAGAGTTGAAAGTAATAATCTTTGAGTTGTGAGTGCTCTGATAGTCAGATGAATACTTGAATTTTCTTTTGCAATACTGTTGTCATCATGTGCTTGTTCCTTAATATTGAAGTTAACTAAAAGCTGAGTGTTCTCTTAATCTTTTTATTGTTTATTTTTAGATGACTATAGTGGAATTCCTTTTATAGTTGCTTATGATAAATTGGTCACTTCCTAAGAATACATCTGTGAGAGTACTCACCATTGTTTTATGCCTTGCAATTGCATAAGTGAGTGATCTTGTTGTTTGATCTCCTTTTCGTATTCTTGCTGATGTACTGATCCAATTTTATGGTGACAGGATATTGCAAATATGGGTGTGATGTACTTGTGCAACTTTGTTGGTGGCAAAAAAGCAAAAATGCCTAAAGCTCTGGAGGTTGGATATAGCATTTAATGCAGTTTTTTTTTAATGCATCTGATTTTCATATAGAAATTTTTAGCGGGCATTATAACTAAATGGTATTGCTTACTTGAATTATCACATTGTAAAATGAAGCTCTCACCACCATCCTGAAGTGGAGATTTTGGACAGAGGACAGTATTAGTTTTCATTTACCTGTCTTGTTGAGCCTTTAGACCTCATATAAGCTAGGGATTTTTTCTCTACACGACCAAAAAAACACACACCATCATTGAAGCAACGATGGATAATTTTCCTTGCTGAACTTTTCTTCTCAACTATCTTCCGACCCTGCTTCTTTTCCATATTACTCATTCTCTGACTCAGTGTCTTTTACTATTCTCCCACTATCAAAGTCCTGTTTTATATCTAACTTCAGATTATTGACCTGAATATTTGTTTCTACATCTTGCAGGATCAGCTTAAACCTTCAGGGAGAACTCGTGCCTCACTCACATACTCTGAAGTCCCAAGTTTGACGGTATCTTTCTTATATAATGAATTTAATTTTAATTTGTGATTTGGTTCTCTCTCGCTTGCACACACGTGTGTCCTAATACCCTGATACAGATTAGCTGAAGTTAGACATGCAGCTTTGCTGCAAATTTACAGTTTGATCCTTTAGCCACCACATGCAAACTTATCCCCAATGGGCTGGGCACTGTCATTTTAATACACAATCATGTCCCATTAAACCAGTCTTGAATCCCAGAAAATATGAATGGGAGAGAATGCAAACAAATGTAAAATGTATGCTGCATGTCTGGTTTATGGATTGCTTTGACCCGGCCCATTTCTGCTTCCTGGTCTGTCAGTACTGCTTATTGCAGGTAACGGGAAATCTTGATGCTCAAAACATTGAGGATTTGGGGTGAAAATGTTAGGTGACAATAAAATGCTTTGTGTTCACCGAGTATAGTCTGAACTCGAATTTGATGGCTCTCCTTTTCCTGACAGGGTCTAAAGGAGCTTGCAGATGATATATCTCAAACTTTCAGCAAGCCAGCAACTGATGCTACTTTGCAAGATGGAACTGATAATCTGGAAGACCAGCTAAGAACCCCACGTAATGATCAACCAAGAGCTCTTCTCAGGTTTGTATTCCATCATTTTCTAACTTCATTGCTATTCATCTGCCAGAGAAGATGGTGCTTGTGCATATAACAGTTAATTGGGAACAGTTTCTTTGTTGCCGACAGAACAATCAGTTATTTATTATTATTTTTCTTATTTATCTGAAAGGGAAAATCATATTAATCATATTCTGTGCTCGTTAACCAGTGAGTAAAACTTTTAGGGTGGGTCTGTTTCCACAACCAAAATCTAAATTTACATGAGACCATTAACAAGTTGTTTGTAAGGTGAATAATTAATTGATTTTTATATCAAATTTGGACAATTCCAATGATATCTATTGAATTTGAATTCCAAGAATTTGATGTTTCAAATTGAATTGCACCCAAACTTTATTGCTGTTACCTCCCTCCCCCTGCTTTCTTCTTACAAGTTGTGATGGTGAGGGATCTCCTTTAGTTTTTTTCTTTCTTGAAGCAATCTAAGTCCAGTAACTACTTTGATATTAGGCATTGTCTTACAAATATTTTGTTCTTCTGTGGCCTTCAATCTCCCATCTGGTCACCATCATTGCTGGAATTCAAGTGTTGGAAGTGTTGGACCACACTGTTTTGGACTTGGTGAGCTTTTGTATATGGAGTGCTAAAAGAAATGAACTTAATGGCAAGGCTTTAGGTTGGTGTTAAAAAAATAAGGGTGCTATTGCTGGTGATGGCTGCAGAACTCTAGTGCTACAAAAATTGCTTTGGCATCGGTCATGTCAGTTAAATATTCCAATTCTTCTGGTGTTACTGCTGAGTAATTAATTTGGCTTTTTGCAGAGAGGGTGGGTTAGTGTGGCTTTTTGCAGAGAGGGATGAATGAGGAGTGACCCCAGGAGAAGATAGTGTTTGGATGCTTAGCTAGAAAGAATGTAGAAAGATAATGTGGGTCGCATTGATATTTTTCCTTGGATTAGAGTTTGATGATGTGGAGATAGAACTTCTATTGGTAATTGATAAGCTTTCCTTGAACCAAATTTGTGTTCTTGGTTCCCAAGTCATTGACCAGTATACCACATTTCATAATTTGGTAGCACACCCTGTTTCCTTATTCCGCTTTTTGTTAGCTTGGGAAACGATGGAATCTGAGATTTGAGTATATGCAATAAAGATAGAAAGCTTTTGTTAACGGATTAGGGGTCCTTCTAGGATGGTTGGTGATTAAGCTTTGGGTCATCTCTCACACTGAGCTGGTGCTTTCTGGTAGGAAAGGTGGTGATAAAGTTTCTAGGTTCTGTTGATTTAACTTGTTGCTCACAATTATTTGTTTCTCAGAAATATAATGTTGAAATGCTGATGCCCTCTTTTCTTTTTCCTGTTCTGACATGCAATTATGTTGCTTACTCATGGCTTAACATTTGCAGGTTTAATTCTGCCAGGTGTTGATTGCAATGCCCTAAACACAATCATCACCAAACCGCATCTCTGCAACAGTCTCGTTGATTATTTTATGTACAAATAAAGGAGATTTTTAACCACACTGAGGAACAATCTCGGAAATGGTGGTTGATTTCTTATAGTAGATTACCCCAGCAGGTTCCTATTTGACTGTCCACGATGCCCTGCTTTAGAAATTCAATAAGACATGCAATCTGTTTGTATTACAACGTTTCATTTTACCAGTATTGTTTAATGGTTGCAAGTGTTATGGCAACAACCCGTAGTCCTGTAAAGTATAAAAATTTTTGGTTTTAAACCGACACTTATAGTCAAAATTGGCTTGTTATGATGATTTTTATTTTATTTTTTGGAACATAAGAATTATGTGTTTCTTTAGAAATGTTAAGTGCGAATGTGTTTGTGTTTCTTGAAAGTGTTTTGGCATTCCAGGGATGTGTGATTTTCTCGGTCAGATTTTTTGCTATTTTCACCGATTGGTTACTAAAAATAAGCCCTCCAACTTCTCAGTTTTATTTATCGAGGCCAAGCCTTTAATTCCTAACAATTGATTCGATATAGTTTAGTTTGGCTACAAACTTGGATGTGTAATTGTATAATTTAGTTTTGCTCAACTGTGAATAAAGTGTTTTGGTGCCATGGATGAAGAATGAAAAGAGCAGTCTTGTTCTTAAGAAGATTTTGCTTCATGTTCACAATAATTGATCATGAAAATAGGAAGTGTATTATTTTCATTATAGATGAGATACTTAAAGACTGTTGGAGGGAGGAGAGGGTATCTACATTTATTTGTAAGAGCAATTTATGGTACTTTATTCACGGACTAGTTAGCTGCATTGCCTCATGCAAGGAAGAGGCAGAAGGAAGTTGGAATCTCTAGTTAATGGAAACGAGAAGGCATGCTCAAGGCTCCATTCCAAAGAGATTGCTCCATTCCACTGTATGGTGGCAATGTATTTGTCTCTCCTTGCTCTGAACACAAGAACGGATCCTCGTTTGAAGTGCCTGTGTGAGGAATGGGGCTGAGTCCATCATAGAATGCCTCCCCAGCATTGCTGTTGCCATCATGCGGGTTTTTCGAATCGTTTTCTTCAATTTCTTCGGAGGTGGTATTCAAGTTCTTCTCCACAAGCTCTTTGAATATTGAAGATTTAAAGAGGAGGCTAAGGGCAGTCGAGGAGGATGACCTGGTGAGGGGGCTAACGGGAAGCGTCTTCCTGTGAAAAATGTCCTCGTTTTTAGGGGTGTTTAAATTATCCATTAAAGAAGGGTCTATCTGGAGAACGGATAGCTGGGTTGGTTTCTCGCTCGGAAGGTGATTGGAGAAGGTTGCCATCGGCAGGGGGTCTGAAGCTGGCTTCGATTCTTGAGGTTGAGGTGCAGGAAGACTGGCTTCTGGCTTCAGCCATCTGATGTATGTGCTTAAATCGAAATTGGTTACAGCATTGATCCCTCTGTATTCAATGGCTGCTATATCATAGGCATGAGCAGCTTCCTCTTGAGTACCTACAATAGGAAACAGATCTTGTATTTAGCTGCAAGGACGTCCGCTCAGATTAGATTGCACCAGCCAAATGCTTCATCAATGCCATCTTTTAAAGATTATATTTTTGTTTTTCATGTTTCATAAAAAATAAAAAAAAAAACCAACGTTTCAGGTTATTAACTCACTGTACGTGCCAAGATAAAGGTACTTGTTTCCAAACACTCTCCCTATCCTTGCTTCCCATCTCCCATTGTGATGGTGCCTGAAATTTCAAAGAAAGCGGCCACCTGCCTCCGAGTTAACCGGTGCATGCATGCATAATTCCTTCAGATTAGTAAGCAGAAAAGGGTGTTGCGCTTACCTAGCAACTCCTCTGTATTTGGATACACCTCTTGAAAACCCACTGCTTCTCCTATAAACAAAAACTATACTCTCTTAATTCTTCTGATTATACCCCAAATTTCTTATGTATAATTGGTGAGAATGCTCAAGAACAAACCTTCTCAAGGAGGCTAGATATTCTTCTTTGGTTACCGTTTTCATTATTTCAATCTCTTTCTCGTAGTCAGACGCCTATAACAAATTGATGGTCACACAGAATTCAACTTAACATTGAAAGATAATTGTCTCGGCTCCATAAATATATTAGCAAGTATCAAATAAGAAATTCTCATAAAAAATAATTATTTTTTTATCAGATAGACTGCAGTAATCTTTACCGGAAAATTTGTGAAAGTTGACGTTCCCCAGTACTTGAGAGCAGCTAAATCATATGCTCTTGCAGCGGATTCTTCTTCATCATAAGCTCCTGTTGCATTTGCAGATGTTCTGAAAGGTTAGTTGGCTTTCTTCTTTCTTTGTTAATCAGTTTTCTCTAGAGCAAATTAATTGAGATTGGTTTCAACCAGAAAGCGAAGTGCTCACCAAGATAAACTTCCCCGAGCAAAATGAAGTTGATATGCACACAGATGAAAAGGCCGATCGTGAGTAATCAAGTACGTTAAGTATCTGAGGCACAGACGGTGAAGCAGATTTAACAAGCCAAGAAGGCTTGGAAACTACGTACGTACCTTGTTTACCCTTCTTTCTCTGTGTTGGATTCCAAGTTCCTTTATCCCATAAATGAGCTTCAAATCGTCCGGTCCAACGGTGCCTGTAGTAAATAATTAGGCACATGAATACACATGTTTAGCTTCTAATTAACAACTAGTCAAGCAAACGAGAAACATAATTGCATTGATAATGATATGTAGAAAAAACCATGAACATGATCCTAGCTTGCTATATCAAATTAAACCTGCTAACTCCCCGAAATCTTGAACTTCTCTTGACAGTAGTGGCAACAGCTGCAGTTCGATCACCAAGTGACTGTTGCTGCTGCTGGTCACTTTGTTGATCATTAATATTGCAGCTTAATGCAAATGTGGAAGGGTCTCTTCGTCGTCTTTTAATACACTTACCAGTCTCCCCGGCTCTCCTTTCTTCTTCTATCATACACAAGCGACGCCTTCCTAGGCTTATCTGATCCCCAGTATTCCTTGTCATCTCCATTTTTGTCTAAATGACTCTCCAGGGAATATAGAAAGTGACAAGACCAGACCAGACCAAAAGCTATTAATATGTTTGCTTGACGTTTACAAAACTAATTATGCTAGTATTGTAACAACTGCTTATAAATATGCTTCAGCAGTGCCCAACCAGACAAAGAATTGTCGATGTTCACGATATCATCTGCGACAAACTCCCTTTGTCTGCACTCTCATTATAATAAGGTGCTAGCTAAGACTACATGGTTACAGGGTATCACCAAAATTATTTCCAGATCCTTGCGCATACACCGAACCATTATATTCTTCGGTATCATCAAATTTCAAAAATTTGACAGGATTTCTTTGCTGTAGTATTCGAAATTAGATCCGTTATATACGATTGTGCTCAAGTTTAACAGCATCTTTAATTATTCATTAATTACTAACTTAATTACTGGAAAATGATCAGAAATGCATTGAATTTAAGCTAAAGCCCGGGTTTAATTACCACAGTTTTCAGTTTCATAGCTTGCAGTAGTTTTAAGGAAATCAATAGCTACTATTGTACTTGTAACCAAAAGAGAAAATAAAATGCACTGTTGAAATCCTTGGAGGATTAAAGTTGACGGATTTAATAATACTAAGAGCTTGGACAAAAATGAATTTGGCTTTACTTGTAGAGAAGCTTCCAAAATGCCTTACAGATTTTTGTTTTCTGCGATGCAAACCTGACAAGTGCACAATTACATGACAAACACCGCATTCTCGTCGTTCGTCTTCTTTTTTTTACTTCAGCTTGTTCATTCATTCATGGGATTCTTCGTCAACCTATTGGTCATGTTTTCAGACTTGTTTTGGCTCTGTCTCGTATTCTTACTTAAATTATGGCGCGGTGTTTTCCATGAAATCCAACCCTTTTTTTTATATATATATATATATATATATTATACTTTCAAATAAATAATTAATAGTACATTCTATTTTTATATATAAAAAAATACAGTGATAGGGATAAATAAAATCGGAGCAAATCAATACCAATAATAATTAAGCACATACCAACTTCTTCATCTTATTTGTTTTTATACAAGACACACCAATTCATCAATACACACACAAGAGTTTTATATACATAATTCGACAAAGAAACCCTTACATTAATTGTCATGAATGTGAAGGCCATGGATGATCACATTTTGTACAAATTAATTGGATAGTAATACTAGCACCATAAGCAATATGCACATTGGCTCCCCTGCCACCAATGGTTTCGTTACTAGCAAGTAGCTATCATGAGCTGCAACCATCAAATCTACAGGCTAACACCCTCGAGAGCCGCGCGCTAGGTCTAGCTTGCTGGCCTGGCAGCGTCACGCCAAGCTATTAGACCTGACAGCTACTGTGAGCTCATCAACAATTAGGTCTAGGAGCGCCAAACCTAGCAAGAGTTAAGTCTGGCTTTAATTTAGCCAGTGTCAGACCACATTTTTAT